>Ga0364874_10089_pt1 | contig 49680 bp, 49 predicted proteins | sample ExccelAu500001D4_2_FD_206922 | JGI IMG/M metagenome (GOLD analysis project Ga0364874, IMG submission 206922) | Enriched cells from Trout Bog Lake Hypolimnion, Wisconsin, USA - BchlTB.Aug07.5000.01.D4 | ecosystem: Environmental > Aquatic > Freshwater > Lake > Hypolimnion/Profundal zone | place... | reverse complement strand
GAGTAATTTCCATTTTTTTGATCCTGTAACAGAAGGGATTTTTCGTGCTGTGCTGCGTGATACAGAGGGGTATTCTCTGTCTGACATTACATGGGGAGTACTGACGGGGAATATTGTCGAAAAGAAAACCGGATTGCCGTTTGTCTATTCTCCGTCAGAAGAGATATTCTCTGTTTCCGGCAGACCAAGATGCTAGTATCGCACACTCAGGGATACCCCTTCTCATGACAATTTATTTTTCAAAAAAATCGAGAACTCTTTCTCCAGATCCACCGAATCTGAATAGTCCCGTCCGAAAACAGCATCCCACATATCCACACTTTCCATGCACATATAGATAAACGGGTCATTCGACCGCTCTTCGATCAGTCCCTTCATGATAGTGTAGATTTCTCGCCGCAGGGGTTTTGGATACCTCATTTTACCGTCAGGACAAGGTACGAACTCGCCGTCAGAGATTGTTTCGCCGGGAAAGTTATCTCTCATAATATCTCGGAATTGCGGCGCATAGCGAAACCCTCCGAGAGAAATCCAGAGAATCTTCTCAGCAGGAACATTGTCAAAAATAGCAGCAACGGCAATACGATACTCATTCTGCCATCCGTCATAGATTATAACCGGGTCAAAGTGAAACGCGATCCAGTAGCCCGATTCCGCGGCCTTAACAGCCGCTGCAATGCGGTCGTAAAGAGAGGCTGCCCCCTGTTCATAACGGGCGATCATACTGTCTGTATTGACCGACCAAGCTATGACAGTATTCCCCTTGTTGGGAATACTGAGCAGATGTAAAATATTGTCCGATTTGGTTTTCAGCTCCAGGAAAATATTCCTATGCGCGGAAAAGATATCTATAAAGGATCGGCTGAGTCCGGTCAGATCATCAAGCATCAGAGAATCTGTGAACTCACCTGTGCCGACCCTATAGAAGAAATCAGGATCGGCTGTGGAAAGAAAATCTCTGCACCCTCTGAGTATTTCCTCTTCATTTGTAAAAAGAAGAATACCGTAGGTATTGAGATAACTCTGAAGATAACAGTATGTACAACGGTACAAACAGTTGAAGCCTGAGTTGATAAGGCGGTAGTTACAGCAGATCATCCCTTTTGTAGCAGGACATTTCTGAACAAGGCGCCCCTTGAAGGAATCGAGAAGAATAACATTTTTAGTATCAATGCCTTTATTTCTTGAATAATCAAGAGCTGCGGCACGCTCATCCTCGGAAGAAAATGCAGCATGCCGTGCTCCAGGAAAGTGCGTCAGGAACCGGCGGACAATCGGCAGAGTAGCTTCTTCCCTGCGATAGATGATTGATTCAATTTCAGGCTTCTTCATTATATTGCGCTTTACACCCGGATTCAGAAGACAACAATGCCTCTTCAGGAGGTATCGCTATGAACTGTATTTTCTGCAAGATTATCGACGGCACGATACCGTCAACAAAAGTATTTGAAAACGATAAAGTTATCGCATTCAGAGATATCAATCCGCAGTCGCCGGAACACATCCTTGTCATCCACAGAGAGCACACTGAAAGTATCAGCGGTACACCAGCCGACAAGACATATATCTTCGCTGATATCTTTTCTGCAGTCAGAGAAATTGCTGTACAACTCGGACTTGACGATAAAGGTTACCGGGTTCTTATCAACAATGGGGCTGCAGCAGGACAGGAGGTTTTTCATCTACATATCCACATACTCGGAGGAAAGGATTCCCTGGGACCTATGCTTTGCCGGTGATCCGTTTCTTCGTACGGCGCGTCACAGTGACGCGCTGAATCGAACGGGAAGTACCTTTTTCAATACCGATAATATATCCCTGATACTCAATTTTCTCATCAACTTCCGGGATATACCCGAAGAGATAGCTCACAAAGCCGGAAACTGTTTCAAATCCTTTCTTATCAATTCGTATTTTAAGCAGCCGGGCAAAATAATCGATATCGAGAGCGCCGCTTATAATATAACGTCCACCGGGGATGACCGATACGAGATCCTCTTTAGGATGATCTCTCGTCTGAATTTCACCGACTATCTCCTCTGCAATATCCTCTCGTGTCACAACACCTGCAACTGCGCCCTGCTCTGTCACAACAAAGACTATATGGTTTTTTGCAGCAATCATCTCTTTGTAAAGTGCATAGACTGTCTTTGTCATGTGAACATAATGTGCAGGACGGATGATATCTTCAATACTGTGAATCTTTTTATTTCCCATCTCAATAATATCGCGGTAATGAACATATCCGGTTATGTTATCAACTCGATCGTGATAAACAGGGATGCGGGAGAATCTTGTCTGCTGAATCATGGTGAGAAGTTCACTGACAGGTCTGTTTATTTCAATAGAGACAATATCGATAGTAGGCGTCATAGCCTCTGCAACAGTCATGCGATGAAGAGAGAGAATTTCATTAACAAACTGACTGTGGCTTTCTTCGATGACGCCTTCACTGGAACCGAGACGGAAGAGCGCATCAATCTCATCCTTTGCATTCTGAGACGGATCATCATCGCCTCTGATATCAAGAACAGACTTTATCTTACCGGTAAAATAAAGAGCAACAGAGATCAGAGGCGAAAAGAGGAAGAGAAAAAGGTTCAGGGGATATGCGACAACGAGAAGAACATAATCAGCCTTCACCCGGGCGACAAGCTTGGGTAGAGCTTCACAGAATAGAAGAAAGATACCCGTCTGAGCTGCAGTAACAAGGATCAGACGGGTATTATTCAGCCTCAGCGATTCGGTTGCAAGAAAGGTTATAAAAGCCGTTGCGGAAATGCTCGAAATGTTGCTGCCAATCAGAATCATACTCATTGTACGGTCTGCTTTTTCAAGAATTCGTGATGCGGCTCCGGACGCGAAAACGCGCTGTTCTTTCATTGCCAGAACAGAAGCTCTATTTGCAGAAATCACTGCAATCTCAGACAGGGAAAAAAAGAACAGCATGACGGTGAAGACTGCGACGAGGATTTCATAGAGGAGGATCATTTTTCATCCTCCTTAAGTTCAATAACTTCCATCGATTCAATTCTGTTCTTCCGGACGCTTCTAACCCGCAGTTTGAAATTTGGTATAAATAGAACAGCATTGCGCGAAGGAATATGACCGAGCTCTTCAATAACATAACCGCCGAGAGTTTCACTATCCTGCGTTTCAAGTTCTGCATCAAAATGCGCGTTAAAATCGGAAAGCTGAATATCACCGGGTACCACCGAAACACCGCTTTCAAGACGGCGAATCTCTTTCTTTTCATCTTCATCAGAAAGGACAAAGCCCTTACCCATCAGCTCGGTAATAACAGCTGATAATGTGACAATGCCTGCCGTACCGCCATACTCATCGACAGCAACTGCAATCTGCGCTTTAGAGGAAAGGAATGTTTCAAGAAGATCACCGATCTTTATTGATGCAGGAAAAAAGTGTATTGAATGCACATATTTTTTTATCGGCAGATCCTTCTTATATCCCTGAGCATGAAAAAGCAGTTCGCGGGAATCGAGAAGACCAACAATAGTATCTGATGAACCGGAGTAAACCGGTGCGCGGACAACACCTGTTTCCCGGAAAACCTCAAGAGCATCGCAGACTGTTGCTGTTTCCGGAATAAAAACAGCCTGATTCCTGGGAACCAGAATATTCCACGCTCTTTTATCGGAAAAACGCACCACATTGCGGATAAAATCTGCTTCATCCTTCGACAGAAATCCCTTCTCCTCTTTAAGATCAATTTCAAGTTCAAGCTCCTCACCCGTTACAGAATCATTTTCACGAAGCAGTGAAGAGAATGATTTAGCAAAAGGCCTGGTAATCCAACCGAAAACAAGGCGTATTGGAATAAGAAAATTATTAAAAGCATAGATAGGATAGATCAGACGACGCGAAAAGTATTCAGGATTGCCCATCGCAATTATTTTCGGAGTAATTTCACCGAGAATAATAATAAGAGGCGTGATCACGGCTATAGCAATGATATGTCCGTAATGATCAGAAAAAGAAAGGAAAAGCTTTGTTGAAAATTGAGATATGAGAATATGAACAAGGAGATTTCCCGTAAGAATCGTTATCAGGATTCTCTCGGGAGAGCGCATCGCATGAGACACAATGCGCTCTGAACGTTTTTCAGAATGAAGAAACCGGTGAAGATTTCCCTTTGTAAGAGAAAATAGCGAAGTCTCAGAGCATGCAAAAAGAGCTGCAAACAGGAACAGAAGAGCAATCACAATAATATAGGATAAAGGCATCATAATCAAGCTGGGAAAAGCAGCGATTCCTTGATTTTAAGAGCCTTTGCGCAGCGCTTACGGAATTCATCTGTCGGCTCGCTATGTCCCTTTTCCACTTTGGAAAGATAGGAGGGTGAACATCCAAGTGTATCTGAAAGATCATTCTGCTTGATACCTTTCTGCTGACGGTATCTCCAGAGATTATTCTCTTTAATTGCAACCGTACTCTTCCGTTTCTCACGTTTAGAGATGGTCTCTATCTTTATCTGGTCAACTTTTTTCTCAGGGAAAAGTTCTGATACCGGAGTCTTCAGGTAGACAGAGCACTCCTTCTTGAAGCGCTCTGTCGGCTCCATTATCCCCTTCTCGACTTTACAAAGATACGCAGGCGATACATCCAGAGCTTTGGCCATATCATTCTGTTTGATCTTTTTAAGCCGACGTATGTATGGAATCAGCGTGGTCACTGAATGCCTCAAATTAATTCATTTTCTATCAAGTGTAATATCAACCATATAAGAAGCAGTCGTCTTATTGCCGGCATAATCATACGCAGTTACGGTGCAGGTGTTAACGCCGGAATGATACCGGACGGTACTGACCTTATAAAAGCCTTCACTGTTATATATATCTTCAAATTTTTGACCGGATATTGTCAAATCATTTTTGACATATTCAATTTTGTCGAAATGATAATCCGCAACAGGCTCATCATTGAATATAACAGACAACCTGAAGACCCCGAGATTTTCTCCGCCGCGAGCTTCATCATGCGCCTTAATCAGCAGCGGCCAGTCTCTGGTCATCCGGATCTTTGCTTTATTAGTCAGAACGACAGCTTTACCTTCAATTTCAAGACCGAACGCACTGATAATCGGAGATCGGGTGTCCTTATATTCCGGAAGCATCGTGAATGAATTTATTGAAGAAAGAGATTTACGGTCAATCAGATTAAAGTGAATATGAGCTCCAAAGGAACGCCCCGTATCTCCGAAGAAACCGAGAGATTCAGATTCAGTATAGGATGGAGCTGTGTTTTCCGCGTTTTCAAGGTGAAGATAAATAGAAACAAGGTGATTCTCATGAGCAATAACTTTGTAATTCCCGCTGCCCGTGTAATTATCAAAAGGGAAAAGAGCCTTATTCCAAGTATAAAGAAGCTTTCCGTCATTGAGAGGATAAACATGCTTATCGCCTGAGATCATATCCATCCCGTCATGAAGATGATCTCCGCGGGATTCTCCGAAAGTAGATGTAATCTTCCCGTTATTGAGGGGCCAGCGGAAGCCGGCGGCGGCAAAGGCTAGGATCAGTATTGAAATTCTGCAGGCCATTCTCATTTATCGGTACCCTCATCATTATTCTTCTTAGATTCGTCTGCGGGAAGGTGCAGCGTGCAGTAATTTCCTGGTTCAGTACCTTCTATGAACAGCTCGTCATCGGCTGTTTTAGGACAGAGCCCCTTAGCTCGAGGCACAAGACCAGATTCTATGCAGATTGTCTGTTTGACAACTCCTTCTTCAGGAAAAGTGAAATCTGCCGGAGGATGATCCCTGTAAGCGGCTGATGCATATTGAGCCCAAACGGGTGCGGCAACTGATCCCCCAGTCCGGCCGCTGCCGAGGGAAATCGCACCTTTATTGTTTCCAATCCAGACAGATGAGACAGAGTCGGATGTGTAGCCGATGAACCAGGCATCATTATAATCAGTGGATGTTCCGGTTTTCCCTGCTGCAGGGAAATTGATGCCATAGGAGCTGGCTGCGCCGTATGCAGTTCCGCCCTCTTTCAAAACACCTTTAAGGATATTGATGGTGACTGCAGCGGCAGCAGGGTCAACAATCTGCCCGTATTCACTGCGTTTTGAGTCAATAAATTTCCTCTCATCCTCTTCGCTGTTCCATACGATATTGCCTTCATAGTCTTTTACCTGGCGAATCCCCCATGGACGGACAAAAACACCTCCGTTGACAAGCATGGAATTCAGTTGAACAGCTTCAAGCGGAGAAAGTTCATATGTACCGAGGGCAAGAGAAAGAGTCTTTCCGAAGCGCCTGCCGGTTTCAATACTGTCGAGATCAAGCCCCTTGCTCAGATAATCGGAAAGCAGATCATAGCCTGTCTTTTGAAGAACTTTTACAGATACAATGTTAAGTGACCGGCACAGAGCAGTGTGAATAGTGACATTACCGTTATAACCGCCGTCATAGTTCTGAGGGGTATAGTTACCTGGAAAGGTTGTCTTTTCATCCAGAAAGACAGTCGATGGCGTTATATCTTTTTTCTCAAATGCGGCACAGTAAAGAAGCGGTTTAAATGATGATCCCGGCTGACGCCGTATCCTGGAAACATGATCAAGAAGATTCTGAACCGAAAAGGTATAACCGCCGTCATAGGCGATAATCTCACCGGTAAAAGGATTTATTGAGATAAACCCTCCTTCAATATTTTCAGCCTTGAGCTTTTCAGCATTTGCCTTCTCTGGATTGCGCATGGCAGAGGCCGCATCAATATGATACTGTCTCTGCCGCTTTATGCCATCGCGGAGAGCATTAAGTGCAAGATCCTGCTTCTGAGCATCTATGGTTGTGTAGACAGAAAGGCCGCCTTTTTTGACGACTTCGTCGCCGAAGCGGCTGCCAAGTTCCTGCCGGATCATTTCGTTGAAAAAGGGAGCTCTGTTGATCCTGTAATTGGAATAGAGAAACCCTCCGATAAGAGAGGACTCAGGTTCATTCTTTGAATTATAACGGACGTCCCATTTGTCGAGAAATTGCTTATACTGATAATCAGCCCTTGCCTGCGTCATGAATTTCGCATCAACAAGAGAGCGCATGATCCGCTTGGTTTTTCGAAGCGAGTTTGTAAGGTTGTTCAAAGGTGAATAAATGAGAGGGTTTGAAATAGTTGCAACGATCATAGCGCATTCGGCTTCATTAAGATCCCTCACCGACTTGCCGTAATACATCTTTGCAGTTGATTCAACGCCGTAGGAGCCGTTTCCGAAATAAATCAGATTGAGATACATCGTCATGATATCTGACTTGTCATAATTGCGTTCAATCTCACGCGCACAGAAGATCTCATATATCTTACGTTTGATGCTGCGATCCATATCGGTAAATAATACCTTTGCAAGCTGCTGGGTTACTGTTGAACCGCCCTGTACAATATGAAAATGCGTTATATTAACAAGAAACGCGCGGAAAATTCCCATCGGATTAACGCCTTTGTGCGTATAAAAATCACGGTCCTCAGAAGCAACAACGCCGTTAACGAGAGCATTGGGAATATACGATAAAGGAACAATCTCTCTCTTCTGATCAAAAAATTCACCGATCACTTCACCATTGCGGTCATAGATTCTGGTCGGGATATCGACAACCTTTGCACTGAGCAGCGAATCTGCACCGGAAAGCGATGCTCCGGCACGGATCTCTTCTGTTCTGTCAATAAGCTGTTTGTATTTGGCAAGCTTCAGCATGGCAGCCGACCTGTTTGATTGCCAGCTTGCGTATATGATAACAATATAGATACACAGCAGAACAGCTGCAAGAATCGGAATATAGATGAACACAACCCTTTTACAACCGAAAACAAAATCCAATGATCTATGGGAAAAAGAGGGCAGATGATTCACTATTCCTTCTCCTCATAATACTTCCTGCCTGACAGCTGACCGCAGGCCCCTTCAATCTCAGAGCCGAGGCTCTTTCGCACAGAAATCGGGACATTGATGATCTCACAGTGTTTGATAAACTGCTGAATTTCGCTTTCAGACGGTGAGCTGTGACCCTCCCTTGCTGCATTAAGCGGGATAAGATTGAGCTTTATGCTTGAATAGCGGAACATCTCCTTCAGATGTTTCGCATCTTCTCTGGATATATTATCTTTTCTCATCACATATTCCAGTGTTATCCGGCCGCCGTGATTGCTGGACGTCACGGAATTAAGAAAATCAGCAATCTCTTCAATAGGATATTTCTTTTCAACAGGCATTGTCGCGCGCCGTTTTTCAGAAGATGTATCGTTGACTGAGATAGCAAGATTGTACGGTCTTTTTTCTTTGATATAACGCTGAATCTGCGGAAGAATACCGCAGGTTGAAACAGTAATACGCCGGACAGATATATGAAAGCCGTATGAATAATTGAGAATATCCGCTGCACGCATTACATTCTCATAATTGTTAAACGGCTCTCCCATCCCCATAAACACGACGTTGTTATTCTCCAGCCCTGTGATCTTTCTGATCTGACAGACCTGGTCAAGAATCTCGCCTGTCTCCAGATTTCTTTTGAATCCGAGAGACGCTGTTGCACAGAAAGTACAGCCCATAGCGCATCCGACCTGAGATGAAACACAGATCGTCAGACGCCCTTCTTCTGTCTTATTGTTCTTCAGCAGCACTGACTCGATATATTCTCCGTCGCGAGTGCGAAAAAGAAACTTCTCTGCACTGTTGTCGGAAGCAAGCTTACGGTCAGCAAGCTCAAGGCCAGAAATAACAAAGCTGGAGGAAAGGTCATCCCGCAGTTTTTTGGAAAAATCGGTCATCTCATCGAAGGAGGAAACATTCCTCGCATACACCCAGCTGAAAAGCTGTTTCGCGCGGTAGTCCTTCTCCCCGACAGATTTGAAATACTCCCTGGCGTCTTCATACGCCAGGTTTTTTATCAGCGTCTGAACCATATCCCTCACAATTTTTTCGGCAATGCGTGGATCGTCTTGACTTTGGGATTTTTCTCGCATTCAATTTTAAAAGCTGCATCTCTCTGATGATTTGCATATCCGAACTCTTCAAAGGGATATACATATTCAGCAGGATCTTTATAGACTCCTTTCATAAGAGCGACAACATCTTCAATAAACACAGTTTCTTCATCTGTAGGAATGACAAATATCTTAACAGCTGAATCATCTGCGCTGACGCAGGTTTCACCATTGCGGGTGCGGCTGAGAAGATTCTTTTCCTTGTCGATCTTGATGCCGAACATTTCAAGACCTTCAAGCGCAAGCTCGCGGACTTTTGCATTCATTTCACCGACGCCGGCAGTACATACGATCGCATCGACTCGGCCGAGAGCAGCAGCATATGCGCCGATATATTTTTTAAGACGGTATGCTTCCATATCAATGGCAAGCTGACAGCGGACATCGCCTTCAGCCGCTCCGGTAAGAACGTCGCGTCTGTCGGAGTATTTTCCTGTTATGCCGATAAGCCCTGATTTTTTGTTGAGAATATTATCAATTTCGGCAGGACTCTTTCCTTCTTTCTCTGCAATAAACTTGATGATGGCAGGATCCATGTCGCCGGAACGTGTTCCCATGATGAGACCTTCAAGAGGCGTAAGTCCCATGCTTGTGTCATAGCACTTTCCGTCCTTGATTGCGCAGGCAGAAGCGCCGTTGCCGATATGGAGGATAATCACGTTGGTATCTTTAGGCTTCTTCCCGAGAAGAACAGATGTTCTGCGGGAAACATAAAGATGAGACGTGCCGTGGAAACCATAGCGGCGAACTCCGTATTTATCAAACCATTCGTGAGGAACAGCATACATATAGGTATGAGCAGGCATTGTCTGGTGGAATGCAGTATCCATTATCGCCATGTGAGGAACATTGGGGAGAACAGCGCGGGCAGCTTCAATCCCGGTGACGTTTGGCGGCATATGGAGAGGACCGAGGTCATAGAGGGATTTGAAAAGATCGATCATCTCGTCATCAATAAGACATGAGCGCTTGATCTTTGTGCCGCCATGAAGAACGCGGTGACCGACTGCAGAGATTTCAGACATCTTTTCGATGATGCCGTGTTCCTTCTGCGTCATCTTCTCTACCATAAGCTTAAAAGCAACTTCATGATCAGGGCACTGGTGCTTTTCGGTCACTTTACCGGAAACGGGACTTGTAAATTCAATAAAACTGCCGTCTATACCAACACGTTCAACAACACCGGTTGTGAGCGTTTCCTTTTTTTCGTAATCAAAAAGCATAAACTTGAGCGACGAGCTCCCGGAATTGACGCTTAGAATCTTCATCATGTCTCCTTTACGTATTATAATTTAATCTATATTCTGATCCGCATTGCGGAAGAATGGCCTATTCAGATTGAACGGCTGTGATTGCTGTCAAATCTACAATATCCTGAACACTGCAGCCCCTGGAAAGATCATTTACCGGTTTGCGAAGCCCCTGAAGAAACGGACCTATGGCCTGAGCCTTGGCTAGCCGCTCGACAAGTTTGTAGCCGATATTACCCGACTGGAGATCCGGAAAAACCAGAACATTTGCCTTTCCTGCAACAGAGCTTCCAGGAGCTTTCTTCTGACCTACTGCCGCTATCAGCGCAGCATCAGCCTGAAGTTCACCGTCAAGATGAAGCAATGGATTTTTTTCTAGGGCTAGGCGGGAAGCTTCACGGACTTTGTCGACATTCGGATGAGAAGCTGATCCCTTTGTGGAAAAAGAAAGCATTGCAACACGGGGTTCCATCCTACAAAGAACTTGTGCTGTTTCGGCGGAAGCAACTGCAATCTCAGCAAGTTGTTCTGCATTCGGGTCGGGTGTGACAGCACAGTCGGCAAAGACAAAAAGCCCGTCTTCGCCGAGTACACAATGGGGGACTATAACGATAAAGCAGCCGGATACAACGCTTATGCCGGGCTTGGTCTTAATGATCTGAAGTGCAGGCCGGATAGTTTCGGCTGTCGAATGATCCGCACCGGAAACAAGTCCATCAGCATCACCCTGCTGAACCATCATGGTTCCAAAATAGACAGGATCCTTCATCATCTGAAAAGCCTGATCCTCAGTCACCCCCTTTGACTTTCTCATTTCATAAAAAGCACGGGAGTATTCAGAAAGACGTCTGTCAGCTGACGGGTCAATAATTGCTATACCGTCAAGAGATATCTTCTCTCTTCCGGCGGAAGCTTGTATCTCAGAGGTATTTCCCAACAAAGATACACGGGAAAGTTTTTTATCTGTAATGATACGTGAAGCGCGGACGGTACGGTTCTCAGAGCCTTCAGGAAAAACTATATGGCGGTTAAGGGAAACTGCTTTTTCATAAATGGTGTATATAAAATCCATAATGCCTCCCTTTCAAAAAATTACACAGGGAACATTTTGCTGCTGTGTAATCTAATGTCAATTGTTTTCAATAGAATTTAACATGTTCTAAAAATGAATCTATTCAGAAAACTGCCCGGACAATGCGTTCTGCAGCATCAGGCCGCCCCATTGCAAGCGCTGCTTTATGCATTTCTCTGATTTTAACCGGATTTTCAAGAATCTTTGCTGTTTTATAGATAATAAGTGACGGAGTATGGGCCCAGACTCCTGCCCCTGCCTCAAGAAGACATATGGCATTCCGCTCCTCCTGCCCCGGAATCGGCTTTACAATAACCATAGGAAGACCCATTGCAAGGCATTCGCTTGTCGTAAGTCCGCCCGGTTTAGCAATCATAAGATCGCTTGCAGCCATAAGTTCATGCATATTGCGGACAAAACCGAAAGGGGAAACCCGTCCTCCGCTTTCATCAGCAACCCTGCAGAGCTTCTTCTCAAGCTTCTCATTCTTTCCGGCAACAGCTATAACATGAATATCGGGTATCCTTTCGCAGAGCGCTTTAACAACCCGGTCTATGGGAATAAGGCCGAAACCGCCTGAAGAAATCAGCACCGTCGTGCGGTCGGGCATGCCGAGCCTTTTTCTCATTTCTGCGGCAGGCGGGTATTCCACAGAAAACTCATGAAGAACCGGAATTCCTGTTACGTCAACACGGGGGAGATCCCCCTCTTTCATTCTGAGCGCGTAGGCCATTTCATCAGAAGCGACACAGTAATGATCGATCCCCTTCTGGAGCCACATTGTATGAACATCATAATCGGTTATTACAACGTGAAGTGAAGCACGGAGCTTTCCCTTTCTCCTTTTCGGAGCGAGTGCCTCAGCCGGAAGATAATGAGTACAGATAATCCTGTCCGGGTCAAAGGCCTTGATCTCTTTATTGAGTGATTTCACATTGAATGAGTCAATCATGGCGCTGGCAGTCTTCACATTTCGCTCAAATGCCCTGTCTTCAAAGGCATTATATATCATCCCCCATATAGAAGGAAGTGATTTGGCTAGAGTTTCATAGGTATTTGTAAAGTTTTTTGCAAATACAGGATTCATAAAGGTAAGAGCATCCAAATGCCGGACATCGACTTCCGGATGCAGAGAGCGGATCTTTTGCTCGACCGCCTGAGCCGCTCTGATATGGCCTGCCCCCGCACGAACAGAAAGAATAAGCACACGCTTCACAGCAGACATCGGTCACCTCTCAGTCAGGATATACGATCATATAGTCCGGGAGTCAAGGTATTATCAGGGCGGAGGTGATACTGTTCTTGACAAAATACAGCATTCATTGCGACTATCCTTTCATCGCTCCCCTAGCTCAGTGGATAGAGCATTGGCCTCCGAAGCCATGTGCGTGGGTTCGATTCCCGCGGGGAGCAAATCAGAAAAGTGTCAGTACATTATTGTGTCACTCTTTGTTTTAAAAAATATACTCAGTGGACAAGAACTCTCTTTGCCGAAAGATTCAATAGCATATACCTGTACTTTATAGCGAGTGTTTGCTTTGAGGGAGTCTATCGTTCGTGTCACTGTTTTCAACATATTGTGCCCGAAATAAAATCCGGAAAATGTCAGAAATTCACACACAATCTGATGCAAAGCGGTATCTATAACCATTATCCGGTAGGAATGAACAAAATCCCCTGGCATCTTTGCCTGATCAAATGTTATAGTAGCTGACTGTTCTGTTACATTTTTTATTCGCAGTGATGATTGTTTATTAAAAAAAGGTCTTTTCCTCAGCTGTTTCCTGTCATCTGTATAAGTAAAACACTCTACTGTTCCAGGAAGTTCAAGCCGCCAGTTTTTTTTCAGCGCTTTGTTATTGAAAAAATCAATCCGGTGTACCATAATTTTATTCCTCTCGACTTCAACAATCAGCCCCTCACTGACGATGTCCGCATCCTTGGGGATACTACCCTCGATCTTGCCTTTTTCAAGTTCCATATAGCTCAAAGAAGATGTTCCTATTGAAGTAAAATCCCTTTGGTGAATTGATCTTTCATTGTCCAGTGCGTAGTGTGAATGCCCAGAGAAAACTATTGCTTGCGGATACGCTTTGAGAATAGCATATAGCGCATTGTTTCCCCAATCGTCGCTTCCATACACTGTGTTTGAAATATGCTGATGAACCGTGATGAAAATCGGTTTTTCCGGATCATTTTTTTCTGCAATCACCAACTGATGCGCAAGCCATGATTTTAGGGATTCACTGAATAGACCATTCATTTTCCCGTCTTCTGTTGAAATCTGTATAAAGTGGTATCCCTTTATGATTTTATGTGACTGTATTGATTCCCCTGTCTTTTCTATAAATCTTTCTTGCGCCAGTTGCGAAGCCAAACCGTTCAAATAATCATGATTTCCCATAACAAATAATTTTTCAGCCTTACTATTCCCATATGCAGAATATATGGACATAAATGTATTATATTCTTCTTCATATCCATTATCAGTGAGATCACCGGCAACGATACAGGCATCAATGTTGGGCGCCCGACTGTTTATTATCGATAACGCGGTTTTCAATTTTATTTCTTCAGCTGAAAATCTGCGATGTATATGTGTATCGCTGATGACTGCAAACGTCAGCAATTCGGGTGAGGTGGCAGGTAAATCAGCACTGTCTTCTTGCGCAAAAGCATGAGCAGTGTTACATAAGAAATCTGACGCCATCAAGGCGGCTCCGGCGCCAATCACATATTTAAAAAAATCCCGTCTGTTCATCTCCGCTCTCTTGCTGCTATCAATGAAAATCGGACAGATAAATCCCTTTGCAATCTGAGCATTCGCACCCAATTGCAAAGGATTTCCGCATAATGACTGAGTCATTTTACGGTTGCTTTATACTGTCTTTCATTTCCGCGATCTGACTCATATTCCTGTTTGTCAGTATAATCTCAATACGCCTATTTTTCGCGCGATTTACTTCAGAATCATTCGGTACACGCGGGCGATATTTTGAAAATGAAACAACTTCAATACGCATCGGATCTATCTTGTCATTATCGATAAAATGCAAAGCGACATTTTCCGCCCGACGAGATCCTAAAGACCAATTATTTGGAAAATAATTTCTATATTCTGACGCGATCGGCACGTCATCGGTGTGTCCTTCTATCCGGATAATTTGGTCAGGCATTTTTTTTAGTATTGCGCCGACACGATTAAGGACGGAGTTCCCCTGCTGTTTTATATCGGCTTTGCCGCTATCGAAAAAAATCTGATCAACCATATTTATCGTCAACATTCCCTTGTATTGCTGTACTTCAATTGACTTATCAGCTACTTCTTTTTTCAGCTCCCCAATCAGCTGTTCATAAGCAGTTTTGGTTTGTGCAATTTCACGATTTTCCTGCGCTTTTTGAACATCTAAAGACTCCTGAAGCAGTCCTATCTTTTTTTCAAGAGCCTGCTTTTCCGTCATCAGCACAGAAATTGTTTTGGATAACTGATCGCATTTAGATGAAAGGGATTGTTTAAGAATGTCGTTGTCCTGTGAAAGCTGACCCATTTCATCCGCCATTTCTTTCAATTTGGCATCTTTTATAGCCTCCTGCTTCTGCTCATCCTGTATCTCAATCTGCTGCTTTGCCATCTGGGTATCTTTTGACTGAAAAATGCTGCATGACGACAGCGCACATACCGCGAAAATACAGGCGTTTTTTAAAAGTACATTTGTTTTATTCATTGTTCCTCCATTGAAATTATTTGTACCACTTAACCATTGCGTGATAATCAAAGGTCGCTCTCGTATAAACATAGCCCCCATTATTCACTGAATCATACGAATTTCATTGTTATATAAATCTGAAACATAAAGATTTATGCCATCAGTTGTTATTCCCGCAGGTCTGTTAAAGCGTGCAGCGGATCCTATTCCATCAGCGCTACCCGATATTGTTGATCCGGCAATGGTGGACGCTCGACCCGTTGCAATCTCGATCTTTCGTATCTCATTGTTCCCCTTATCTACCACATAAAGAATTGTTCCGTCAGTTGTAATCCCATACGGTTGATTAAAACCTGCTGCAGTTCCAGTTCCATCCTCATGACCCGCAATTGTAGAACCGGCTATTGTTGTAACAGCTCCTGATTTAAGAGAAATTTTCCTGATTTCATTATTGTTTGAATCTGAAATATAGAGATATGTGTAATCAGTTGTGATACCGACCGGGTGACTAAACCGTGCATTGGTTCCAATGCCATTTACTGAACCTATTGAAGTCGAGCCTGCAAAAGTGGTTACTTTGCCGGTGGCGATGACAATCTTCCGTATCTCATTGTTATCTGAATCAGCGATATAGAGATTGACTCCATCCGTCGTTATTCCCGAAGGCCGATTGAAACTTGCAATACAACCGATTCCATCATCATGGCCCTGCATCCCTGAACCTGCAAATACGGACACCACACCAGTTAATATGACAATCTTTCCGATTTTATTGTTTACCCTGTCTACGAAATACAAACTTTGTCCATCAGTAGTTATTCCACTCGGCTGGTTGACAACTTCATTGTTTTTTTCATTCACCTTCCCAGCAAGTGTTGTCACAACGCCTGTGGCTATTCTAATTTTTCGAATTTCGCTATTGCATGAATCTGCAACGTATAAATTATTGCCATCAGTGGTTATTCCATCCGGCTGATTAAATCCAGCAGAAGAGCCGGTACCGTCCATGACTTCGCTGTTTGATCCTGCAATTGTGGATACAGTGTCGGTTGACATGGAAACTTTTCGTATTGTATCGTTGAACGAATCAGCGATATAAAGCGTGTTCCCATGCACTGTTAACCCTTCAGGATGATAAAACGCAGCATGAGTACCTGTTCCATCTTCGTTGCCATTCAAAACAGAACCTGCAACAGTTATCACATTACCTGAAAATAGTTCCATCTTTCGTATTTTATTGTTTGATGAATCAGAAATATAAAGATTGTTTCCATCTGTTGCGATGCCCATTGGATGGTTGAAACTGATTTCACCACTTATTCCGTCATCATCCCCAGAATCAGACGATCCGGATATTGTCGTTACTTCTCCAGTAGCGATTACGATCTTCCTGATTTCATTATTATTTGTATCTGCTACATAGAGATTGATGCCGTCTGTTGTTATTCCTGTTGGACTGCTAAACCCAGCTTTAGAACCAATTCCATCCTCTGATTCAGATATAAGTGATCCGGCAAGAGTGGTAACCTCACCGGTTGCAATCGATATTTTTCTGATATCATTGTTACATAACTCCGTGACATAGAGATTGATTCCATCGGTAGCTATTCCATAAGGAAGATTAAATCTGGCAGCAGCCCCTTGGCCATCTGCATGCCCCTGAGTTGGATACGATCCCGCTATAGTCAGCACTTCTCCTGTGGCGATTACAACTTTCCTTATTTCACAGTTATAAGTATCTGCAACATAGAGACAGACTCCGTCGGTTGTTATCCCTGCAGGAAGATTAAAACTTGCAGAAGAACCTACTCCGTCAGTATATCCTGAAACAGTTGATCCCGCAAGAGTAGTTACTTCTTTGCTTGCGAGATCAATTTTCCTGATCTCGTTATTATACCAGTCCGTCACATACAGATTGATGCCGTCCGTTGTTATACCTGCAGGGTTCCTGAAGTCTGCAGCAGATCCAATACCATTCCTTTCATGCACATGATGAAACCCAGCCAGAGTAGTAACCTTTCCGGCAATGTGAAGCATTCCGCAGATGGCAAGAGACATACTGGTACAGGTTGATCCTCCTGAATTAGACGCAGTAATAATATAGTCGGCTGCATGCTGATGAGCTTTCGGAACTCCTGAAATAATTCCGGTTGTAGTATTCAATCGTAAACCATCAGGAAGAGAAGGCCACACAGACCATGAGTCAACAGTTCCTGTTACTGTCGGTGTAATGTCCGTGATAGCTATGTTATCAAGATATACTATAGACGAAACAGAATATACCAATCCAGATGGAGGGGAATCGTTCACAATTATAAAGATAGTCCCGAAAACACATCCATCTGAATTTGAGGCAGTTATTAAATAAGAGGTCGATTGTTGCACTGCACGAGGAGTACCGGATATGGTTCCAGTTGCAGGATTAAGACTCAGACCAGATGGCAATGGAGGATTTACTGTAAAAATTGTTTTATTAACGCATATCGGTGATACTATATTAGGTGTTATTATTTTTCCTACTATATAGACCGAATTCATTGCTTGATAATGCAATGAATTTGATCCCTTAATGTTCACTGTTTTACCTTTTACCTGCTCAGATAAACATCCAGCGATAACGATTACCAATACAGAAATGAAAATATAAAACAATTTAAACATAAACCTTTGATTCTCTGTAAGGCTCATTACCCTGCACACGTCTTTTTTAATAATATAAAAAACCGAACTTTCCGTTACCAAACAAACGCAATTTCATCATGCAAATCTGTGAAACTGTTTACTACAATCGATCACAAACAAAGCAATGAACGCTATTAATATTACAATCATTGCAGAAGAAGTGGCCATATTTTAATCTGCACTTAAAAATGCTATGATACCATTTTAATGAAATATATTTATCGATTCTTCCTCGGTAATTTACAGGTACTTTGAATCACTTCTTTTTTCCTTATCCAAACATGAAATGTGCGGATAGAATCATCATCATGGCATATGTCGAACCCTATTGAATTACTCAACGCTGTGTTCCTCCATGAAGCTATAAAAGTAAAAAGCAGACTGTCGGAAATATTTTTTGATAACATAGAAAGGAAATCCTGTTAATAGCGGTATGAGTATTTCATAAAGAATTCATCAGCCGTTCTTTTTTCCATTTGTTCATTGTATGCCGAGATAATATCGTGCTCGGAAATTGCGCCTATAACCTGTCTGCTGTCAAAAGAATCAACCACGGGAATAAGAGGTGTCCCGCATTGTTCGGCAGCTTCCGCAGCATCCGAAATTGATGAACTCTGTGTAACTGCCGCAAATGGGGTCATAAGATCGGAAGCTATAAAAAGATATTCCATTCCCGCTACGGCGATCGTCTGCCGGATATTGGCGAGAGATATTATCCCGCAGAGCTTACCGCCGGAATCATTGACAAAAACAGTCCCTTCCTCTGCTGCAAGAACTGCAAGGATAAGCGCATTAAACGTCATGGTCATGCTGATTACTGAATAAGGCTTCATCGTAAGATTCCTGACCTGAACAGACCCCAAAACATCCGACTCCCCCCGCCTCGTGACATCGATTCCGGATCCAAGCAATGCTATCGTATAAATGGTATGCTTGTTGTAGTTTATTGTAAAAACATATGAAATAATAGATGTTATCATGAGCGGGAGCACAAGACGGTAATCATTCGTCATCTCAAAGACGAGCATAATTGCGGTAAGAGGGGCAGAATTCATTCCTGCAAGCATCCCACCCATCCCTGCAAGACAGCAAAGCAGTGAATTGCATGATAGGCCGAAATACGCGTTTAAGATATTAGAAAAGAGATAGCCGCCCACGGCACCAAGGACAAGGGACGGAGCAAAGGTTCCCCCGTATCCTCCTGCAGCAAGGAATGCGATAACAAAGATGAACTTAATGAAAAAAAGGGCAGCAAGGGTATACATATCAAAATGACCTGACGCGGTCAGGGTGATAGACTCATATCCCACTCCGTACAAATGCGGCATCCATAGAAGGACGAAACCGAAAATCAATGCAACCACGGGCAGCATGAGATACGGATATTTCTTCCGGAAAAAAAATGTACGGGTTTTTACTGCCAGTATAGAATACAGGAGAGACATAAAACCGCAGATCAGGCCCAGAGCAAGAAGGTATGAGTAATCAGACAGATTCGCCGCCTTCAGCTGCGGAAAGGAAAAAACCTTGATATCACCCATAAGATTGCGGGAGAGAAGATTTGAGGTTACGGTTGCGATGATAAGCGCGCTGAGCGCGTTGTTTTTCATATCATTGAGAAGCAGCACTTCCACACCAAAGAAAACCCCTGCAATAGGTGCGTTGAAAACTGCAGCTATCGCTGCCCCTCCTGCGGCTGCGGTATACATGACCACATCATTTGAAGAAAAACGCAGCTTCCGTGAAATGAAAGATCCAATACCGCATCCGATCTGGGCTGCCGGTGCTTCAGGTCCGAGAGGAGCACCTGAGCCAATTGAAACAAGAGGTGCTATAAAATTGAAAAGAGTCGTTTTTATTGAAATATACCCTTTCTCTCGAATAAGGGCTTTTATGACATTGACGACGCCTTTTTCTGCAGCTTGAGCCGGAAAGATCCGGACAAGTACAATGATGATGATGCTTCCGACGACAGGAACCATTATCACTGCATAGTGACCTGCAATATGCTGCACTCTGACTGAAAAACTTTTTCCTCCCGACAGGAGAAAATGAAAAGCAATCGCACCCGCACCTGAGACCAATCCGAGAAAAACAGAAATGGCAATATGCCTGATATAACGGCGCAGGTCCCATCCCTTGAGGAAGGTACTCATCATTATTTTAGTCAGATATTCGCGTTTTAGAGAAATCATAGAAGATGCTATTCTTGTAAACTCCCGTGGAATTACAAGAATATTCTTTTTTTACAACATATAATATTTAACTAATGGTGAATTTTCATTGACGTTTTAAGTATTGCTTAATATTATTTCTGTAGAGTGTTTTTTAGAAAGTTCTCCTTCGAACTGGTGCGCGGCTGATTATTCAGCCGCGCTTTTTTGAAGAAAGCAGTCTGCGTTGATGAAAACTCCTGGCTGCCGGATACCCCCGGGAAATGCTGGCGACAGCAATACTGGTTTCTCTTCCTCCTGCTACTGCACCTGCAAAAAAACGCAATCAGACGACATGTTCTTCTCTAAAAAAAATGGGAACAAGTGATTATAGACGGAGCGTTTCGCGACATTTCAGACCGCACCATTTCAATTATAACTTGACGTATGAAGTCTTTGTTAGCGACTCTGATTATGCAGGGTACTATCCAATACCAGTCATCAGCAGCACACAGCGACGGTAAAAATCATGAATCTCGGCAATTTTCTAAAAAAAATCAGAGTCGAAAAAGGCCAGACCCTTGCAGAGGTGGCAAAAGCAGTTAATCTTACAGCAAGCTCTATGTCGCAGATTGAAAACGGGAAGATCTCCCCTTCCATTATTACCCTTGAAGCGATTTTACGATTCTATCAGATGCCAATGTCTGACTTTTTCAAGCAAATGGAACAGCCGGATATTATTGTTGTGCGAAAAAACGAAACCGACACCATCAAAACTCAAAGAGGGATTCTCATCACACTTCTTGCGTCAAAACTTCAAAACAATGCACAGGAGTCCTACGATATCGAACTTCAGCCAGAGCTGAGCATTACGCTCAAGGATCTTCCCCCTGATCTCAACGGTGAAAGGTTCATCATTGTACGGGATGGAGATATCCAGGTCTCCATGCCGAAAAATTCCTATCGCCTTCAAAAAGGTGATTCCATCAACTTCAAATCATATTATCCCTGCATAGTAAAGAACAACGCAAAGAAGTCTTCGAAATTCTTTATCTGCGGCATGCCGCCGGTATTATAATTTCCTATATCGCCGTTAAACCTTATAACAGTGACGATAAAACGTCTGAATGATCTTTTAATGTTTATTCCAGAGTCAATTTCAGATTCAGCGTCTCGCATACTTTTATGACCGTCTTCAGCGTGGGATTGGCTCCGTTTTCAATAGCAGATATCTGCTGCTGGTTCAGATGCGCCTTCCTTGCAAGATCCTTCTGCGACAGACCCTGGTTTCGACGGGCATTCTGAATCTTTTCAGCTATTTCGGCGATCATCCCTTCAGTACGAGAAAAGTCGCCATTATGTTCACTGGATAGGCTCACCGGAGCCATATATCTGGAACAGAATTACGACGCAACAATTATTTAATAAATAATTAACTCATGCATTCATAAATTAAGCTATACTTAACTCATGCACGAATAGACGTCGATTCCGTCAAGGCTGCCCCATCAGTTCACGTTTCAAAGATTCCTGCACAGGTCTCGGCCCGAGAAATAACGAAAAAAAACTCTGCTTAAACGCAAGACCGGGTATCGTTCCAAGGCATTGAGAATCAGTAAGGGTAACCCGGGTGACAGAAAGACCTTTGCCCGGTTCATATTTATGAACAAAGATCTCCCCTTTAGAAAAAGCCGCGTCTGTAAAAAATGCCTTGTACCGTTCTCGATCGCATGTCGGAAACCCCATGTGCTCTGCAGTATCAAATGCTTCATCAACAGCAGAGAGAAAACGCCTTTTGGAAATAAACGAAGACAGGATTGTCACGGTAATCACCATCGGCATATTGCATTTGACGATGGCTTCATCCTGCTCATTTTTAAGGGATCGCGGCAGTGCAAGAGAAGCTTTGTAAATCTTCATTCCGATTCGTGTTCTGATTCCTGTTCCGACAGTTACGAGATGTATATCATTCTGAGCAAAAAGCGGCTGCGATACGAGAGATAAAATCCCCATAATAAAAATAATCATTGTATAATGAGAAACTGTTTTCAAAAAAAGATCTCCTACAGAAAAAGACTCCTTTTCAGGAGTCTTTTGTTTATAAGGATGCACGCGATAATGTTATTTCATTCCCTTTGCCTGGACAGCGGTCATTTTCTGAACTGTTACCGTTATTTGAGCTTTGATGCCGTTTTGAACGACCTGGATAACTACCTTTCCAGCTCTGATACCATTGAACATTGCTTTATTCCCTGATTTCTGAGGAGCATCGAGTTTTCCGGCGTATGACCCGGAAACCAGGCTCCATGTCGGCGATACAGCGATCTGATTCTTTGCAGCATCATAGCCGACCGCAGTGAGTTCAACAGATCCGCCTTCAGTAACTTCAGGGTTTTCCGGCATGATCTGCATTGAAGCCAGCGGCGCAGTTGATGTCGGTTTTACTTCTGCTGACTGGCATCCGATCATTGCTGCACTCGCTGCAAAAAAGAGCGCACATACTAGTATTTTCCTGTTCATCAATAAACTCCTTGCAATTCATTTGTGAAAAACAAAATATAAGAAACTAATGGGAGGCAAACCCTTCCTTTAGTCAGAGAATGAAAAATTATTTCTTTGCTGCGTCAGCTTTAGCATCTTTCTTCTTAGCTGCTTTCTTGTTGCCTTTCGCTGCTTTCTTGTCCTTCTTCGTTACAGTTTGTGAAGACGAAGCTTTTGTATCTTTCGCAGATGTCTGTGCATTGACGAACGGCATAACAGCAAATGCAAAGATCAGCGCAAAAATGAGTGTGGAAATTTTCTTCATAGGAACCTCGTTAATAAATAATAGCCCGAACATAAGAATTTCTTTAATTAATACAGTTGTCAAATGAAAAACGGCCATGTGCAATTAAAAAAAACTGCATAACAACAAACAATAAGATACATAATAAAACAGGTAAGACTCTTATAAAGCAAAAAAGATCAGTACATATCGCAACAGGATGTTATTTAGGTGGATGCAATGATTATTCCGTTTAGCAGATAGACGATGGACCAGTCATAAATCCATTGCTCAGCTACCCCTTCATTTGTAGACTGCTTCTTTGATGATGCAGGATCTCCCCATGACATTTTCAGCTGCTCTTTTGTCATGCCATTCAGGATCTCTCCATGCTGTATGGCATGAACGACTGTTCTGCTCCACCCTTTTTGAAAAGGATTCGTGTCATAGAAATATGAACTGTCGCAGGGGTAATACCCTTTTTCACCCAAGGAATCTTCTGCCATAAAATAAATGATGCATCCTGTTCCGTCGTCCGGGAGATATACCGGCTGTACATCTCTGACTTTTAACGGTTCACAGTTGAGCAGGAGAACGGAATCTCCATGTTCGTGGAAAAGCCTATCCCGCCTTTTCGTATCAGGATAGATGCGTGTATACACTGTCGTGCCAAGATATTCCCTTTTGATCCGGTCAAGGGTATCAGATGTCACTGCAAACTTAAGTGCCGATGATAGAGGCTTGTTTGACAAAGAAGACGGAAAAGGGGCATATCCTATGCTATTATTTTCAAGAATAAACGATACAAAAGATGCCCCTTCTCCATTCCGTTCGATACCAAGTATTTTCCCTCTTTTCCCTGAAAGGTCTGAATAGGGGATGAGATCTTTCTTCCGCGCTTCTTTTGAGGAATACCAATAGTGATATCTGTCAGTTTCTTCTGTCATAGCTGAAGCAAATACAAAATCTGTTCCGTAAATATCCTTATAGTCCTTTAAAAAAAGAGAACTGCAGTTTTCTGTGAAGCAAAACATGATTATGCATAGCGGCATCCATTGTTTCATAACCGGTTTTACAACGCATTTTGGGAATACATAATATACTACGTATTTCCTGCATGCTCCCCCATCATCAATTTTTCATACTGCACAATCAAGATACTACAACCGCACCATAAAGTCCCCAAAGCTTGGCCTAGGGAAGTACCGACTTAATTAAATTTTGAAACCGCATTCCGATTAGGGACAACAATTATATCAACCCGTCTGTTCTGTGTTCGATTATCAGGCGTTGAATTAGGAACTCGAGGCTGATATTCACCATATCCCATCGCCGAAAAACGATGAGCATCGAGATTTGATCCTGCAAGGATATACCGCAAAACAGAAAGCGCTCTTTCGGTTGAGAGTTGCCAGTTATCCTGGAAGTGACAGTGCCGGATCGGAACATTATCCGTATGCCCTTCAATAGAGATGTTATTGTCAGGGTAGTTTTTAAGAATCTTGATGATTTTATTTAAAGCCGGCTTGACGCTGGGTTTAAGGGATGAATACCCTGAATCAAAAGATATCCTATCATTGATGTTGATAATTATCTTGTTTGAAAGACGTTTGATCTGAATATCACCGTTTCTGATCTCAGCTTGAAGCTGACGTTCCAGCTCATTTGCCTGATTGGTTGTCCTTTCTAGATCAGCCTTCTGACTCTCTATTACTTTCTTCAACGTAGACACCAACTCGGTCTGGTTTTCATAGTCCGCTTTTATTTTTGCATTCTGCGCCTGCAACTCATCAATCTTTTTAGAATCAGTAGACTGGATATTAGCAATTTGTGTTTTTAACGCCTTCTTTTCCTCTTCCCATTGATCTCGGTACACATTGAGCGTAATCTGAAGAGCATCACGATCATCGACTACTTTTTTGTATTCGCTCGGGAAATAGAAAAGCTCTGCGTATGAATATTTACATTGTGCCACAATAAACACCATGCATAGGCAACCAATGATGAGTCTTCCCTGTTTCATTTTTTATCCCCATAACCAATAAGTTTTTTCATGCTCGCTGTTTTTTGAGCAGCATTTTCTTTATCCTTCGCTTTTTCAGAAAGCTGCTTAAGTGTATCGTCATAATATTTTTGATACGGCTCAACCCGTATCTGTTTAGCATCCTGATGCTTTTTTTGATATTCGAATGCAATGTTTGCTTTCACAAGATCAGCTTTGGCAAGAAGCGATGTGAGTTCAAGGGAACAATAGTCCCTATCTACATTCAACTGATCTATAAAGACTGAAAGATACTCATTGTGCATTTTTTCCACTTCAATATTATTGTCAGTTTCTTCAATTTTTTCTTTTGCATCCTGAGAAGGCTGTGATTCAAGGATCTTCCTTTTGTCCTTGTACTCCTTAATCAGTTCCTTTTGGGCTGCCAACAGTGCCTGTGATTCGGCAATTGCTTTATCTGCCGCAATTCTTTCATCGCGTTTTTGTATGATATTAAGATCAATCTGTTTGAGCTGTGCACTCTGATCGGCAGTTGCTTCCACAAGAAGTGACTGATCAATTCTTTCTGGTATTGTTGCACAACTACAAACAATCAGACATGCACAACACCACGAAAAAATACGATTTTTATTCATAACACATTCCCCTTCATTATCACAACCCCTCATATAAAATTAAAAAACAACGCAATCACTTTACTGTTGTCATATTTAATACAAACGAGGTTGAAATAGCGGCCAAAATATTTTAATTATAGGTTAATATTATTATCAACCGTTTAATAAAAACTTAAGCAATGGCTGTCATTATGAGCATTGTGAATGAAATAGGAATTATGACTGTCGGGGGTGCACTTAAAGACTTATCACTGCCACACAGTTCCCATAAAATTAATTGTAAGTTAAATATTTTCTTGACCGATTATTCATTACTTAAACTTTGAAGACGTGTTCGAAATGCATTTCCCCTTGGATTTCCTAAATTCTAACTGCGAACATACTACGTCTGGGGAGGAAGAATGAAAGCGAAACAGCTACTTTTCCTAATTACTGCAATTACATTATTCAGAGCAGCAAATGCCTCTGCCGCCACTAATTTGTTTTATTGGCCAAGTGAATACCGAGCAGTAGAGACTGATCGGGAACTAATGCAGACTGAATTAAATGCGACGATAAACCAATACCGTGAAGAAAAACATAACTATGATGCAAAAAGTACTGAACTTAATGTCCAAATCCAACAATTGAATTCACAACTTATTGCTCTTGAGAAACGACGTCAGGATGATAATGCCCGATTTGCAGAACGGATACATAAACTCGAAACCCGCTGTGATATTCTCACGACGAACAGCAGTGCGCTTGAAAAAAAGCGATTAGAGGAAAATCGAAAGCAAAAAGTATTTTATGATAAGGAAATTGCTGAGTTACAGAAGCAGTTTGCCTATGAGCAAGATGCATATAGGAACAAGATTGAACATCTGAGAGTGTTTTTAAGCAAGTATCGCTCAGCTTATGAGGCCCGGATTGCACAGCTGGCAGATCAGATTGCTTCGTTAAAAAAAATTTCAGAAACACAGGAAACAGATTTCGACCGCTTATCAAAACAGGCGAATGATTTGGAAAACCAGTTGCAGACGGAAATTAAAAACGGCGACATCAAAATAAAACGGGAGTTTAACAAGTTAATTGTAACTATCAATGAAAGAATATCTTTTGACTCAGGATCTCCTGTGCTTAAGCCTAATGTTAAACCAGCACTGAATAAAATAACAACAATTCTCAATAATTACCCAAACACTCTAATTTCCATAGATGGTCATACGGATAATATTCCTCTTTCTCGGGGAACGAAATTCAGGGACAATTGGCAGCTTTCTATGGAACGAGCTCTTGCTGTACTTGGGTATATACTTACAGAAAAGGAACTTGATCCTACACGTTTTTCTGCGGCGGGATTTGGTGAATTCCAACCACAAGTGCCAAACGATTCAGATGCAAATCGTGCTAACAACAGACGTATTGATATCGTCATTGTACCGACAACACGGTAAACCTCAATGCGGTTGTATTTGCGAACCGGCTTTCTTTACCTTTGTTATCGTACATCCGGCAATAATAACGCATAATCAATGAATCATCTGAATCCTTCCAAGATAAAATATTTCGAATTATTAAAACATCATAGTTCGATAGCAAAGCTGTATCCGTGTTTTTTAAATTCCAGCTCCTCATAAAACTTATGAGCTCTTTCACAATTTATACTGCTTGATAAGGTCAGTTTATAACAATCATTGTTTTTACAAGCATTCATTGCGAAATCCATCATTCTACGTCCTATCCCTTTTGATCTATAATCATGATCTACAACTATATCTTCAATAACACCTGATCGTTTTCCTTTATGGGCAAGATTATCCATAATAATGAGTTCAAATGTACCTATGATTTTATCCTCGACCAGTGCCACATATAAAGAGTAATTCGGATATAGCGTAAATTTTTGAAAAATCATAGCAGCAGCATCAATGGAAAAAATCTCACCATTGTCAATATCAGGTTGAGAATATAGTTTCAAAACAAATGGGAGATCTCCTTCTTTTGCAAAATCCCATTTTCATCCAAAACGCTTGCCCATTATGATTAGTTGGAAAAACAAATATATGGCCTTTTAAAATTCCAATATTTTTTAGCTCTTCAATTCCTTTATCAAGCAAGGTTTTACCATAGCCTTTTCCCCTGAAACTTTTATCAACATATAAATGATGAAAATAACCTCGCCGTCCATCATTACCGCACAAAATAGTTCCGATGATTTTAGCATCATGCCTTAAAACATAATTCGTATGGGGATTCCTGTCTAAAAATAATTTAATCTTATCATATGAGTCTGCTGCACTAAGTCTGATATTTGCATCGCACTTCCATAGTGCAAAAATCTCAGAGTAATCATCAATATCCATTTCTTCCATCATAGCACCATTAGACATTGAGATCATCCTTATATGAGATTCCCGCCTTCACGGAAATAACAGAATGTGTATTAAATAAATTGTGAAACGCTATAAGATATCAGCATTATAGGGGTCACACAATAAAAGATACCCTTGCGCGCAGATGCATTCCTATTATTACGATATCAAATAATTCATCTTCCCTTCACCGGAGTAAAAAGAAAATCTGTATTTTGCATATCAGGCACAGCAATAGGTTCCGAATACACAAAGGCGCCATTTGGTTGAATATCCATATTGCGGAGTTTTATCAGCGCAGTTTTTTGTTTTTCGGTAAGAGATTTATTGATTTCAGCAAAGCGCATTGCATACAGCCATGATGTCGATCCGTCCAGCTCTCCATAGCGTTTTGACAACGCAATGATTTTTGCTTTATCCGCAGTATTCTGCACAAGCAATTTACGTAATTCAGCAGAAATGGCACTGCGTGTTTTTACAATCTCTTCAAGATCATCATGTTGAAGTTTTATAATTCCAGTAATTTGTTCACGCTGCGCATCATCAAGGATATTTAAAAACTCTTCGCCGCTGTCGCCGGTAATGCTTGTTCTGATGGAATAATTCCGCTGGCCCATTGCCGGCGCATCTTTCATAAAGAAACCGCCGAAGTATGTACCATGACGTTCAGGACAGAAATAGGTATCGGCCTCAGCTGAGCCGGCATACCAGCTGAACATTTCGCTGGCGTAGGTCATTACCAGCACATTTACCGCATGCGTCATTGACCGTTTATCAAGCGGTTCATCCATTGTTGGCCATGTAGTATAATCGTTAAACTTCAATTTTGAAAGATATGCTTTCTGCTCATCATTCAGTTCGCGCAGAATTTTACCGCACACAACGGCGCGCTGATAAGCAAGTTCGCCATCAATCTTGAAAATATCTGATGCATATTTCATCACGGCATCTTTGTTGAGGCCGGATCTTCCTGCAGGGATTTCGCCCTCCGCCTGACGGCAGAAAGCTTTGATAAGAGGGAACCGTTTGTATGCAAGAGACTGTACCTGACTTTCTTGCGATGTCCCCAGGTCAATCAGCTGCTGGCGCTGCGCATCGGTAAGGATATAAATCATATTATTCGCGATGCGTGTAAGGAAATCCGTGTTATGACCTTTCCCGTCAGGCTGCACGTCGCGCATATACTGAAAACCAAAATAGTCTGAAACTTTTCCGGGAGGCAAAAACGTATCGCAGCCGAATGATCCGGTGAGAAAAGCAAGTCCGCTGAAAGCAATCGTCTTCAACTGTGTATTATCTGATATGGCCTGTTCGAGATTATATTGCTGCGGACCGCGTTGTCTGTCATGATCGGAGCGCGGCGGTCTGTTTGCATCCTGGAACGACGGTTCTCCATCATGAGGCGGAGGCGGCGGAAACAGATCCTGCGCAGACGCATTGAATGCAATTGCACAGAAGATCAGCACTGCGAAAAAGGTTACGTTCCGATTCATTGAGTATTGCCCTGAATAAAATTTCTTTCGGCGACAGCGACCATCTCTTATTATTGAGGTCATCCTTGTAATATTTGTTCTTCCAAAGAAATACACTTCTATTTCATTTGATCGCCTTGCAATTCTTCGACTATCCGCATTGCATCAGTTACCTATGTTAGGCACAAGTATGTCGATCCAGGGTTCCCGACGCAGTCGATTCTTATCTGCGTCTTAGGTCTGCATATTTTCAGCCCTTTGTTCATGCTTTCTCCGTTTAAGTCAAAAATTATATATTTTACTTTATTTCTCTGTCAAGCATATTGCCCGAGCATACTTTTTTGTTTTCATCTCTAGTCTATAACACTACTCCGCATCTCCGCTTGAAAAATGAATTTTTCTTTTCGTTATACGTTCTAATCGTATAACACCTTAACAATGACACATAACATTCAGAGTGCAGCATAACAGCATCATCCGGAGAAATAACGCTCAGGCTGAATCGCATATTGAGTTTTTTGAGATCCGAGATTGACAGCTGCCTCGAAGTGTTGATATAGTACAGTAAATCCGAATCTTTGCGGCGGTGTCCAATGGTTTCTGGGCTAATAGCGAGGCTTTCTCATAGAAATGGAATCATCGCAGAAGGTTACGACAGGGAATTGAGTTCTTTCATTTATCTGTATGCGTTGTGTGGGCATACTGCCTTTATACTCGTTTTTCTTCTCTTAGGAAATGCTTTTGTTTTAACAAATAATTTCGTATGTATCGGAACTGACCTTTTGTGTCTTTATCTTAATCGCAAGGGGAAGATCAATCTGTCACAAATCCTGTTTATTTTAGCTGTGTTATATCATTCATCCTGCTGTATTCTTGTTTACGGCTGGGAACCGGGATTTTATCTTTATCCGTTTTCTCTCACGACGTTGCTTTTCCTTTCCAGAAATTCTCTGCCGGTTAAGTTTATTGTATCCTCTCTCCTTTTTTTTGCAGTAGCATATTTCTATCTCAAAATCCCTGATCTGGGAACTTGGAAGATCCATCTGACAGGATCACCGCTTGTCTTTATGTTCTTTTCAAATATAATATCGGTTTTTTTTGCACTATGTTATCTTGCAAATTTTCATGTTGTTTTTGTTGCACAGGCTGAAAAAGAACTGCTGCATCTGGCAATGCATGATCGGTTATCCGGGCTGCTCAATCGCCATGCGATTGTTGAGCGGCTTAAAGCCGAGATAAAACGCTCTTCAAGAAAATCGGGAAGTTTCAGTATTCTAATGGTCGATATTGACTTTTTCAAACATATCAATGACACATACGGTCACATTGCCGGTGATAAAGTGATTATTGCTGTTGCACAGGAATTATCCGGAACACTCCGTGTATATGACAGTATGGGCCGCTATGGCGGTGAAGAATTTCTCGGTATTCTTCCCGACTGTGATCTTCAGAGCTCTCTCAGTATTGCAGAAAGACTTCGAACAAATGTTCAGAATAGAGTTGTGCATCATGAGGGGCAGGGATTGTGTGTCACGATAAGTATAGGGGTCGCATCTATCTTTAAAACAAATGATGAGATGGTGGAAGATCTCATTGCACATGCTGATGAAGCACTTTATCGTGCGAAACACAATGGCCGTAACTGCGTTGTTCACTTCTGACACGCAACCGTGGGTCATTGGTATCTGCACACAGGAACGCCTGTAATCGTCAACGTCTGCGTTGTCAACAGGATACGATAGGCACACATGAAAAATAGCCGCATTAATGTTTTTTCCTGTATGCTTGGACAATTTCCGGAGAATTGCTTCCGTCCGCTACGAAAATCATTGCAGCTGAATTCATACAATAACGAAGTCCGGTGCCTTCTTTAAATTGTTTGCGAGTCGGGCCATCGTCAAACACATGACCAAGATGACTTCCCGACGCAGAATCGACAACATCAACTCTTTCCATCCCGTAACTATTGTCGTAAATAAGGATTACATCCTCCTGACGAATAGGTTTTGTGAAGCTTGGCCAGCCGGTGCCTGATTCAAACTTGGTTTCAGATCTGAAAAGAGGTTGGCCTGTTGCAGCCGAGTAAAAGGTTCCGGGTCGGTGCTCATTCCAGGTCTCTCCGGTGAACGCTTGTTCTGTCCCCTGCTCTCTTAGTACACTGTACTGATGAGCGTTGAGTATTTTTTTCCATTCTGCTTCAGAATGAGTGATAGGAAATTTCAGATCCGTATTTGCTATGATGACAGGAAGTCCGTGCCATAGCTTTGCTCCGTACAAAGAACTCACCGCCAGGATGATTCCCGCCATGATTACAAGACTCAATTTGAGATTAAAATTCTTTTTCATAACCCCTCTCTATTTTCCGGATACAAGATCCGGATAATTTTTTCTGAGCATATCCACTTTTGGCTTATCCCAATAAAGAATATAGGGATCATTTGGATTGTTCTGCATGAACTTTTGATGATATTTCTCTGCAGAATAGAAGGCCTTTAAATGAGAAACCTGTGTTACAACCGGAGAACGGAATATATGCACGCTATTTATCTTCTTAATATATTCTTCAGTTATTGCCTTTTGAACGTCATCAATGTAGAAGACAGCTGATCGATATTGAGTTCCCTCATCAGGCCCCTGATAATTAAGTTGAGTAGGGTCATGGGCTGCTGAAAAGAAAACCTCTAAAAGCGTCCCGAAGCTTATGATAGCTGGATCATATATAATTTTTACAGACTCGGCGTGACCTGTATTCCCGGTGCTGACCATTTCGTAGTGGGCGGTGTTGGCTTCACCGCCGGAGTAACCGGCAACGACCTCTTTTACACCTTTGAGTTGTTCAAAGACACCTTCTACTCCCCAGAAGCAGCCTCCGGCAAAAACTGCAGATGCTGTGGAGTGAGTTGCTGGCAGAATCTCCTTTGGGGGAGCAGGAAATTCAGCTGAACAGGATACTGAAAATAACGCTGTGAATACTGCAGCAAGAAGACAACATGTGAAAAAATGCATTCGCATATTCATAATAGTCAATCCTCTATATAAAACGTAATGATGTTAACCGGTGATGTCAACTTTCCGGGTTTTATTGATTCCCCGCTGCATGCATTGGTGCAGTTCGCTTTTGATGCTCAACCCAGAAATAAATCCTTGAATATATTCTTCAGCCGGATAACGATATGGTCAGAACCGCAAATTAACGGGAGGTACAGACAGATGAGTAGAAAAGTTTTTACACTGTTGGTCGTCATAGTTTTTGGTATCGCCTTCGGCTTTATAGGCTGTAAAAAAGGTGATGATGGCAAAATGCAGCCTTCGACAATGGAAAACGCTGACACTATGAAAAAAGACACCGTGAAACAGGATAATACGATGATAAAGAAGGACGATTCAATGAAGAAAGATAGTCCTAAAATGTAGCCCTGCTGTTATAGCAGATAAGAGTTATTGCACCAACAGGAAGGGCTTGCTGTCTGTCGCTGATATAGCAGAAAATAGGTGGGAGGCGAGCCATGTTTGTTCTCATAGGTTTTGCTTTTATCGCTGGTATAGTGACAGTACTTTCTCCCTGCATTCTTCCTGTTCTTCCGATCGTTCTTGCGGGGTCTGTTAATGGAGGCAAAGCACGACCGCTGGGTGTTATCACCGGCTTTGTAGTGAGTTTCACGGTTTTTACCCTGACGCTTTCCATTGCAGTACGGGCACTTCATATTCCTCCGGATATTCTCAGAATACTTGCGGCAATTCTCATCATTGTTTTTGGCTTTTTACTTGTTGTCCCGATTCTAAAATACAGGTTCATGGCGTTATTTTCAAAGGTCGCTTCTCGACCGCGAAAAGTAAAATCCCGGCCATCCCCTGATGCAAAGCGCGGTTATTGGAGCGGTGTCGTATTGGGTTCAAGCCTTGGTCTCGTCTGGACTCCATGTGCGGGACCGATAATGGCTTCCGTGATTACTCTTGCCCTCAGCCGAAGCGTCGATGTCGGCAGTGTTGTCATTACACTTTCATATTCACTTGGTACAGCATTACCGTTGTTTATCATAATGCAGGGGGGAATGAGTCTTCTCCGTCGATTTCCTTTCTTCCTCAGCCATAGCAGTCAGATACAACGGGTTTTTGGTTCACTTATGATTGTTACCGCACTTGCTCTTTTCACCGGTGCAGACCGTTCATTTCAGACCTGGTTTTTACAGACGTTTCCCCGATATGGAGAGGGTCTTTCTTCAGTAGACGATAGAAATGTTGTCAAAAAAGCTCTTGCAGCCCGATCTGCTGCAAATGTCGATAATTCAGCAGATCCCCTTACTCTCGGTTCAGGTGTATGGTTGAATTCAAAACCGCTTGCTCTATCTGAGCTTAAAGGAAAGGTTGTTATAATAGACATCTGGACGTATTCCTGCATCAATTGTTTGCGGACACTCCCTTACTTAAAAGAGTGGAATACCAGATATAGGGACAAAGGACTTGTGATAGTCGGCGTTCACTCCCCTGAATTTGTCTTTGAAAAATCTGAGCAGAATCTTCGTAAAGCGATAACTGAACTTGGTGTGACGTGGCCGGTGGTTCAGGATAATGATTTCAAGATCTGGCAGTATTATAACAATCAATATTGGCCTGCCCATTTTCTTTATGCAAAAGATGGCAATCTTGCTGAATCTCATTTTGGAGAAGGCGGATATGCAGAAACAGAGAAGAAGATACAGGAGCTTCTCGGTGTTTCTGCTCCTGTATCAGATCAAAGTATCTCTTCGGTTCGCAATACCGGTATTTCACCCGAAACATACCTTGGTTACAGCAGGGGTGAACGCTTTACAAGTCCTGAACCGGTAGTGAATGATATGGCTGCTTCTTACAGTGTTCCTGCAAATATTAGAATGGATCACTGGGCGTTTTCTGGAAAATGGACAATAAATTCTGAATCGTCTGCCTCGCAAACAGGAAGTGCTCTGTCTTTCTGTTTCAACGCAGGAAAAGTATATCTTGTCATTAACCCGGTTCCCGGTGAACCGGCTAGCGTAAATGTTTTTCTTGACGGAAAACCTTTCACCTCCGGTGAAGTGAAAAACGGTATCCTCAGCTTAAATGGAAATCGTCTGTATCAGCTTTACGATTCGACAATTGTACAAAAAGGTATTTTGAGAATTGAGTTTAAAGGGAAAGTGAAAGTGTTCGCTTTTACTTTCGGCTGATTTGTTGCAGGGGAACCTAAAGGTTGTTTTCAGAAGCAGCAATGCTGCGGACGCACATTGATTATGGAGGCAGTGATGTTCAACGGTAAGCTGGAAAATATTATGTGTGTCGATCTTCACAGTTTTATCGCAAGTTTCATTCGTGTAATCGAAGCAAAGGACACGTACACCTCAGGACACAGCGAGCGAGTGGCTGAGATGTCAGTTAATCTGGCGCGAAGGCTCAACCTGAGCGATAATGATATAAATGTAATTCATATTGCTGCTCACCTGCATGATATTGGAAAGGCCGGAGTTGCCGAGTGATTGTCTCAATTGTTATAGCGAGATAACAGATGAAAAAAATTAAGATTATTATTTTTCTTCTGCTTTTTTGTACTTTTTGTACTGAAGTTTTTGCGGAGACAAATCAAAATCCAGCCAAAGTCGTTATTGCACTTAAATGGTTTCATCAATTTCAATTTGCCGGCTTTTATGCCGCTCTCTATAAAGGTTTTTATCGGGACGAAGGACTTGATGTAACATTAACCGTTCCGGAAAATAATGTTTTTCCTATTGAATCAGTACTAAGCGGTAGAGCACAATATGGGATTTCTGATGCTGAACTATTGATTAGTCGTGTCGCTGGTAAACCATTAGTTGCAATTGCTGTAATCTTTCAGCATTCCCCAAATATTTTAATTTCAAAAAAACAAGATCATTTACAGTATCTAACTGATTATATCGGGAAAAAGGTGGAAGGAAATGCGATTGAGCCTGAGGTTAACTCAATGTTCATTATTGAGGGTGTTAATCCTCATGAAATCAAATATGTTCCGCATAGCTTTTCGGTCGAGTCCTTGGTTAAAGGGCGGGTTGACGCACTATCAAGTTACATAACTAATGAACCGTATTACCTGAGAAAACAAGGCATTGAAATTCGAATTATAAAGCCTATTGATTATGGCATCGATTTCTATTCGGATACAATTTTTACAACAGAAAATGAGATCAGAAACAATCCGGAAAGAGTTGCTGCAGTTCGCCGGGCAAGTATTAGGGGATGGGAATATGCATTTGATCATCGAGACGAGATTATTTCACTGATTCTTTCATTGTCTGGTGTTCGAGAACGAGGAATCACAAAAGAGAAACTTCAATATGAAGCTGAACAGATGGAATTGCTCATACAGCCAAAACTTGTTGAAATCGGTCATATTAATCCTGATCGATGGGGCAAAATGGCATCAATTTATGCAAAGTTTGGCATAATCAACACATCATATTCTCTAGATGGATTTATCTACCGTCCAGAAGATAGATCTTTTTGGTATATCAGAGTAATAAGGATTATATTGTTCTCGTTGATTTTTCTTATTGTAGTTGCTGGCATCATAGGAAGCTGGAATTATCAGTTACAAAAACTTGTCTCTAAGCAAATAAAAAATCTGAATGAAAATCAGGAGCTCATCCGTCTCAAAAATGATATATTTGATACGTCAATATCAGGTAACTGCATTTTCAATACTAACGGGGTAATATCTGAAGTAAATGATACATTCTTGAAATTATGGAAATATACTTCTAAATCACTGATTATAGGGCGAAACATTGCAGACTTTATCACTGCTGATCAATTAGCGAATACAATTATAGCTAATCTTTCCCGCATTGGGATGTGGGAAGGGGAGTTTGCTGCCAGATGCAGTGATGATACTGAATTTATCGCATATGGCCATTCAATGGCATTACGGAATAATGATAATAAGGTTATTGGATACCATTCATCAGTATATGATATAACAGATCGCCGACGTGCTGAAAAAGAAAAAGAAGAACTTCAAAGACAGCTAATTCATTCACAAAAGATGGAATCGATTGGGAATCTCGCAGGAGGTGTGGCACATGATTTCAATAATATACTCGCTGGAATTACGGGCGGCATACAGTTAATTCAGCAAGATCCAAAACTTTCACTCCGTTCAAAAGAGTATGCATCAATGATTTTAAAGACAACAGAACGTGCTGCATCTTTGACGACAAGACTTCTTGCATTCAGCCGAAAAATCAACAAAACAAACGAAACAGTAGATTTTCATGAAGTTTTAGATGATGCAGCATTTATACTAAACACAACTGTCGACAAGAAAATAAAAATTGTGATCTCTAAAAACGCAGAACAGTCGTATATATCGGCAAATTATTCTCAAATGCAGAATGCAATTCTAAATTTGGGAATTAATGCTGCACATGCAATGCCCAATGGGGGGAGAATTGATTTTTTAACAAAGAACGTATATTATGATGATAATTTCTGCAGGGTATCACCTTTCAACATAACTCCAGGCATGTATCTCAATATAGAAGTAAGTGATACGGGTGTTGGCATTCCGGAAGAAGTAATTACTAAAATATTTGATCCATTTTTTACCACAAAAGCACAAGGAGAGGGTACTGGGCTTGGTCTTTGGGTTGTCTATGGTCTTGTGATCGAAGCAAAAGGCACCATAGATGTTACGAGTTTAGCTAATCATGGGACAACCTTTACCATTAGTCTACCTATTGTTGAAAAAACGATCCCGGTTAAGAATGTCTTAGATACGCAACTGCAAAGAAATGATGCTACAATCCTTTTTGCTGATGATGAAGAAAGTATCAGAGTTTTTTGTCATGACTTGCTTGCGAGCTTTGGTTTTTCAGTTATTCTAGCAAAAAACGGCGCTGAAGCAATATCAATATTTCAAAACCAATGTGATAAGATTAATGTTGTTGTTCTTGATATGATTATGCCTGATCTCAGCGGTAAAGATGTTTTTTACAAGATTAAGCAGATAAAAAATGATGTAAAGGTCGTAATTTCATCCGGTTATTTCAAGGATATTGACCTGACAGCAATGTATAACGATGGGTTAGCGGGTATAATTAAAAAGCCTTATAAGATTGAAGAACTGAGTGCTGTTTTAAATAAAATTTTGAATGTATAACTTTTAAATCTTGCTCATTATCCTCAATTTGAGTCTTTCCTTATAAATTTTAAAAGCATCTCCCTCTAGCCTTCCCTTCTTTCAATTATTTCTTGCCATCCCATAAGAAGCTGTTTAGCTGTCAGCATACGACAGGGTGACATGAACGATATTATTCTTGAAAGTATCTCTGACGGCGTCTTTACGGTTGACCTTGACTGGAAAATAACCTTTTTCAACAATGCCGCCGAAAGGATCACCGGCATAAAACGATCAAAAGCTATCGGTCGGTTCTGCTGCGAAATTTTCAAATCGAACATGTGCGAAACAGAGTGCCCCCTCCGTAAAACCATGAAATCGGGAAAACCTGCAATAAACAGGTCAGGCTTCATTATTGATCTGGAAGGGAACCGAATTCCTATCAGCATATCAACTGCGCTGCTTCGCGATGGCAGCGGAAAAGTTATCGGCGGAGCAGAAACATTCCGCGACTTGAGCGAAATAGAAGAACTGAAGAACGAGCTGAAGGGAAAATCCGTGCCCTGCGCACTTTCCAGTCATAGCCCTTCTATGGCGCGAATACTGGAAATCCTTCCTGCCATTGCAGAAAGCCCAAGCACCGTTCTTATAGAGGGTGAAACCGGGACGGGAAAAGAAGTCCTTGCCCGTATCATTCATAACGAAAGTCCCCGGGCAAAGAAACCATTTATTCCTCTCAATTGCGGAGCTTTGCCGGATACGCTGCTTGAGTCTGAGCTTTTCGGATATAAAAAAGGGTCATTCACCGGAGCAGACAAGGACAAGCCGGGACGGTTTGCTCTGGCAGAGGGCGGAACTCTTTTTCTTGATGAGATAGGAGAGATCTCTTCTGTCATGCAGGTTAAACTGCTTCGGGTACTTCAGGAAAAAGAATATGAACCTCTGGGAGCGACCAGGTCAGAGAAAACAGATGTGAGAATCATTGCTGCAACGCATCGTGATATCCCCGCGATGATTAAAGAGGGACAATTCCGGCAGGATCTGTATTACCGGATCAATATTATCAGAATTGAACTTCCTCCTCTACGCATGCGAAAGGAAGACATTCCGTTTCTTGCAGAATATTTTCTCAAGAGATTCAATAATGTCCAAAATAAGAATATCTCCGGATTCTCCCCTGAAGTTTTTTCACTCTTCTATTCTTATTCCTGGCCGGGGAATATACGGGAGCTGGAGAATGTTGTTGAGAGAGCTTCAGTTCTATGCCAGAAGAAAGCCATTGAAAAAGAATGTCTTCCTTCTGAGCTCTTCAGCTGCGACACCATCATCTCCGACTCAGAGAGCATCCGTTCCGTCAGACAGATAAGCGAGAAACAGAGTATTGTCCGTTGCCTGGAAAAAAACCTCTTCAACCGTACGTCAGCAGCAAAGGATCTCGGCATTGACAAAACGACCCTTTACCGGAAGATCAAAGCCTACGGGATTCCTCTGCCGGAGAGGAACGGCAGAAACCGTGATTGACGATACATGGTAGCAAAATTGCTACTATAGTAATGCCGTAGTGGCGTTTTTACAATATGTTTCCTTTAACCTATCTTCTTAATTCCAATATATTTCAGTAAAACCCCTTACTTTTAGGCTTTCCCGATCAATCCACTCTTTGGCACGATTCGTGCATATATATAGTTATGAAGATTGCTATTACAACATGGAATGAACGAATTTCCCCTGTCTATGATTCGTCAGGTACGCTTCTGGTGTATCTCATAGACAATCGTGTTGTGACCGCAAAGGCATACCTTCCCTTTCCCTCTACTTCGATAGAAGAAAAAGCTGCATTTTTGGTTTCTCACAATATTGACATTCTCATCTGCGGCGCCATCACTAACACAGCAAAAGAAAAGCTGCATAGACATAACATTGAAGTCTATTCATTCATAGCAGGGAGTACGGATGATGTTGTCAGAGGATGGAGAAACGGGAGATTGAATAATAGCTGTTTTGCAATGCCGGGATGTTCCTGCCGTTATAGACACGGGCGCAGATCCGGGTCAGATCCTGCGCTTTCTAAAATTGAAGGCGGACAGCATATTGAAGAAAATCAAGGAGGCAACTATGCCGGTATATAAGCGTCTCTTTCAAACTGTCATACATCTCTTTGCGCTGTGAATGAAGAATTTGATGCTGAACCCTTCAGCTGAAAAGATATTAGGAAGACAAAGGAAGGAACTATTATGAAAATTGCATTACCTGCACGCGGAAACCTGATTGACGGCCACTTTGGGCATTGTGAGTATTTCAGAATTTATACTATCGAAGGAGCTGCTATTCTCAGTGAAGAAATGCTGACACCTCCCGCTGGTTGCGGATGCAAGTCCAATGTCGTGACCCAGCTCGCGTCTATGGGTGTAACAATGATGATTGCCGGCAATATGGGACAGGGTGCGGTGAACAAGCTGGAATCAAGCGGGATTAAAGTTATCCGTGGAGTTGAAGGAGATTCTCGCACGGCAGTCAATGCATTTCTTGCGGGCAAACTTACCGACAGCGGCGTCGGTTGCTCCGCTCATGAGCACGGCCATGATTGCGATCACGTGTAGCTGTTAATACTGAAATGATGCCGGTATTCAACCCGGCATATTTCACCCCTCTAAGCAAGGGTTAGTTTTACTATACAAAGGTAATGTAATGGAACAAAAGACGCGATGGGAATCGCTCAATCAAGTAAAGAAAGTCATCGTCGTCATGTCGGGAAAAGGCGGAGTCGGGAAAAGCACGGTATCGGTAAACATCGCAGCAGGTCTTGCGAAACGCGGTCATAAAACCGGGATTCTTGATGCGGATCTTCACGGGCCGTCAGTAATAAAGATGCTTAAGCTTGAAGGATTGCGTCCAGAAAGTACCGAAGATGAAAAAATGATTCCCATTCAATACAGCGAGGATCTTTCTGTTCTGTCTGTCGCATCTCTTCTCAACTCAGAAAATGATGCAACGATATTGCGTGGTCCTGCAAAAACCGGTATTATTAAGCAGTTCATACAGAATACCCAATGGGGTGTTCTTGATTATCTTATCATCGACTGCCCTCCGGGAACCGGCGATGAACCATTATCAGTTGTACAAATGGCCGGGAAAGTAGACGGAGTCGTGATTGTAACCACACCTCAGGAAATATCGCTGATAGACGTTAAGAAATCGATCACTTTTGCAGAGAAGCTTTCTTTGCCGGTGTATGGCATAGTAGAAAACATGTCAGGATTCACCTGCCCCCATTGCGGGAAAGTCTCTCATATTTTCAGTCAAGGCGGCGGGCAGGATCTTGCTCTGCAGTCAGGCGTTCCTCTTATTGCACAGATACCGCTTATCATGCAGATCGGACAGGGAGGAGATTCAGGTACACCGTTCATGCTTGATGACTCGCCAATTCTTGAGCAAGCACGTTTTGCGTTCAACACGCTTCTGGATTATATCGAAAAGAGGTAACACTTCTATCGCAGCCATTTCCACTAAATTCATCAAAAAATAACGGATCTGCTCAAACTTCATGAGCCGATCCTTATAAAGATGCTGTTCTGATATTATAAGAACAGCATCCTCATCAGACTCGACCAATCGTTTACAACATTCCAACTGTCAAGAATTGATGATACGCCGCCGCGATGATGAGTCTCATGAGTATGGAGTGCCAGTAGATTTCCCCCGAACGTCAAGGTTTTCTGCTGTTTGTCATAGCCGGTGAATGAAAAAGTCGTATCAAGATCATCAGGTGAGACTTCTGAACATAGTGCGATAAGAAGGTCATCTATCTTTGTTCGCAGGACGGTAAACTCTTCAATTGTTGTGAATATAGCCTCTCCCATCGGTTTTTGAGGAAACGAATCCGTCACAGGAAGGATCAGATTTGGAAGTAACCCTCCATCTGCAAAACGTTTAAGGGAACCAGCAGTAGCACGAAGGCTATGATTAAGAATCCCGGCAATTGTTTTATAGTAATTGCCGGTATCCTCATGCAATCGTGATGCGGGAAGCGTGGAAAGAATTCGAATCATTTCAGAATTGGCATGTTTGTTGTATTTTGCGTAAAGATTGAGAATGTCTTTAAAGTTCATGGTATCACCTTCCTGTCAATATAGCAGTATATAGTTTGCAGGATGAAGTCCATCATTATTTTCCAATAAAAAAGAATGCCTCTCTCGGAATTACACTTGCTATATTGATTCTGAGTCTGAGAGCAACAATCTATTTGCTCAATCTTGTTTTACTGTATACAAGCGGTTTTTCTGACGACTTCCTGCTGCATGAGAATAGAAAACTAATGCACAACAAGTTTGCGGTTAGTGAAACGAATATAAAACGCATACATGATAAATACAGCAAAAAGCTGAATTATGCAATGAATTTATAGTGAGTGCCTATCACCAATCAAAGCGGTATTTTGCGAGCCACTCTGCCGGATGGCGCCTCATCAGCAAAAAGGTTCTGCCCTTCACTCCATACCAATCATATATATTCCCTCTGTCCATAGCTGTGCAAGATCAGAATCGACTCCGAGATAACTTGTCAGTTTATTTTTTATAAATGACGTATTCACCCCCTCCTGAATCAGTGATACGCCATCTATTATAATCATGGACTCCAGAAGTTCAAATCCCTCAAAGCGGCTTGCCAGAACCTCCGTCATCAGAAGCTCTTTCATTATCATCCGGTCAATACCATCAACTACCGCGGTAAGTCCCTTTTTAAGAATACTGTTATCAATCAAATGCAGATCAGCTTGCAGCGAAAGAAGTCCCTGCCGTTTGGCCAGTTCACTCAGCGATTCTATCTGTTCAATCAACTCTAAAGCTTTTATCTTCACATCCCTTGAGCAGACTGCACGATCAAACAGTTCTTTTTCAAAAAGCATAATGACCCTCCATTGAAACCATTCTTACTTTTCATGCATATAACGATTGACCGCCGGCTTCCTCTCGCAGCATCCGCGCAAACACATCATCAAGATAGACCTCGCAGGATATAGAGTTTTCGAAAAAAGTCATCTTTTTGACGCCAAGCATCTTCTGATACCCGGAACACAGCTTTTCGAAAAGATCCCGCGGTGCAAGGTGAAACCGGCGTTCAGCAACGATGAGTGAAAGCTCATCGAACAGATACCCGATTCTGTTCCCAACATCATTGTTCGGTGTAACCGCCTTCGCCGCATAGTGACCATAGCTCTCAGAGGAAATATAGACATCACGAAAATACTGGAACAGAAAAAGCATGGTTGCAAAAAGACTGTCCCGGAATACAGGACGATACAATTCCAGGACTTTGTCTTTAAGAAAAAAGAACAGAGTCGCAAAGAAATATCTGCGATACTCATTTCCTCTGAGCGGATTCATAAAAAGAGAAATGAGATCATCTCCGGCAGCTTCACTCTTCTCATAAAAACAGCAGAGATGACACAGCTCCGTAAGTCTTCTGCTGGGCTCATCTTTACCGATAAAAAATCGGGTCAGATGAGGATAGATCCCGGCTGAATGACGCAGATGCGGCGCAACATTTCCATCGTCCGAAATGCTTTTCCTCTGGAGAAGGAATGTTCTGAAAATATCCAGCTGAAGCGTCATTGTTCCGCCGCTTCTGACATGAACAAAAAGAATTGAAATCAGCCATCCGGCGAGATGCCGATTATCAAGAAAGCCTGTTCCGACAATATAACTAGTAAGCTCTTTGACCTGATGCAGGGCAGCAAACGCCGCAGATGAGGGATCATAATCTGGACAGCATTGCATAACGAAGATATTGATCTTCCTGCAGATTTCGAACGCTTCGATTGAATCAGTTCCTATTTTTAACTCAGCTGATGCAAAGTGCTCCCTTTGCACATTGTTCCTCGCACAGGAAACAGCGGAGATTCTTTCAGAAACTCCTTCTGTCGTCATGCCATGACTCCTTCGGATGGAGCACGCTCCTCATTATGGAGTATTTCGTAGCAGCGGCTTATGATCTTCATCTTTAATGTTCCTGCGATATAGTTTCGCATCGACCGTGCTCCCATCTTCTTATCATACGAGTCAGCGAGTTCTTCAATGTCTGTTTCGCGCCGTACCGCGGTCCTCATCTCCGCAGGTACGCCGTCGAGAAGTTCATGATACATCTTAGCAGCAATCATCCGTACAGAATCTGTGCCAAGCGCATCAAAACAGACCGCAAGCTGAAGCCTGCCGATAAACTCATTTCTGAATACTCCGCATTTTCGCAGGGCCTCAAAATCATTATCAGCCGCACCCCCGCTGCTGCTGAATCCGATAGTCTGTAACCCTTCTGATCGCGAGGTAACGACATTCGACGTCATTACAATGAAGAGATTACGGGCATCATACATCGTCCCGCCCGCACTCCTGAAGAATCCGGTATCAAGCATTTCCATGATATGATCCATCACTGCAGGATGTGCTTTTTCTATCTCGTCGAAAAGAAGCACTCCGCCGTTCGAGCTTCCTCCGATAAATTGAAGAAGCGGGGTGACTCTTCCGGAATCTATGTACCCGGGAGGCGAACCAATGAAACGGGAAACTGAATGCTCCGTATTATAGGTATTCATATCCTCCTTATGGAGATATCCGCCGAACAGCTCATCAGCAATCGCTCTTGCTGTTTCTGTTTTGCCGCACCCTGTAGATCCATAAAAGAAGAAGACTCCCGCAGGACTGGATGCATCTTTGAACCCGCTTTTGAGAGCTGCAATCCAGGGAATGATTCTTTCGAGGACACTGTCCTGCCCTATTATCCGTTTTTGAAACGCGCTTTTGACAGCAGTGGGATCGACATAGCATATCTTTTTGCTTTTTAAAGTGATCCTCATTTTACATAAGGCTGCTGCTGCCGCCAGGGAAGCGATTTCCTCAGGATCTCCTGACTGATTATCAAGCGCAGTTCTGCTGTTTATTTCAACAGCGATGAATTGAATTGCCTTCATTATCTGACGGGGAGTAATTCCCCCGACATACTGAGCAAGAGCTTTTAACGTCTCCGACCGAAGTATATTAAACCGGGGATCCCCCGCAAACAGGTGTGCATCCACCATTGCGGCAACCGTATCTGCATCAGGGAGTTCTATCCGGATGATAAGATCAGCATACTGCTGCACGACAGAGATCTCAGGAGACCGCAATGCATCGGGGTCGTAGGCTGCGAGAAGAATAACATCCTCGGTTGTAAGCAGATTCGAAAGAGACATCCCCTGCGGCCACACAGGGAGCGTACTATTGTCGTATGCAATAAGACGACGCTGAAAGAATGGACTCATCGGAATGCGAACATCCTTCAGCAGTACAGGCTGCATCTTCAGCGCATGCTTTACTTTTTCGCAGATTGCCTTGACCATTGCAGTCTTGCCGTACCCTGTTCCGCCCTCGACTGCAACGACACAGCGGCAGGATGCCGCATTCATCCTGACAAGAAGCTGTGACGCATTATCAACAGCTAAAAGGAATGACTTTCCAAAAAGCTTCTGCTGAGGAGAGACTGCAGGCTGATAATGTGACAGCGGCTGTCTTTTATCTGACTCGACAAAATGTCCGACATTATGATCCTCTGACTTTTTTAATCCATGAGGCAGAGAAAGATCCCTCTTGGTGTCGTCATTTGGCATTGCTCAACCCCCTTATTTTTACTGCTCTATTGCTACTCTTCCGTGGCTTTCTTAAGAACTTGATATACGGGAGAATTATAAAGTTTAGGGTTTTGTCTTGCCTGATAAAGAGCTGTATTGCCCCAACAATCTTTTACCTTTGCATTTGCTCCCGATTTCAATAGTTCCAATACTACTTCCGGATTTTGATCCTTACTTCTTGCCGCAGCCATCAGAGGTGTATCTTTTCCGGTATCTTCTGCGTTCACAGACGCCCCTGCCTTTAAAAACACTTTAATGACTTCAGGATTTTTGTTGTAAAAAGCTGCATCAAACAGCGGAGTAGATCCCAGATAGTCGGGAGAGATAGATGCTCCTGCCGCTAGGAGTGCCTTAATAACAGCAGGATTATTGTTTCGCGCTGCACATTCGATGACGGTATATCCGCGAAATCCGCCTAAAGAAGCTCCCGCTTTTATGAGAATACGGACAACTTCGGGATTGGGGTTATAATAGGCAGCACACATCAATGGTGTAAAGCCATCACTATCCAAATGCTCAATATCACTTCGCTTTAAAGCATTTTCGATTTCACTCGGTGATCCTGTTTTACATAACGTATTAAATTCATTTTCTTGAATTGGATTAGGTTTATATAAAAAAGCTTGAGGTGCAAACTCTAATTGAATTTCTTTCAGTATCGCATATACTTCTTTGTCATTCTTCTCCGCAGTACGCCTATACCAAAACGCAAGAGCGTCCCTTGACGAGGAATAATGATCGTACTTCAAATAGGAGAGAGGCAAGTTCTGAATACGTTTTTCATTTGCGACTGACTCAGCTATAGAAAGAGTTGAGGCATCCAGTTTTGGGGACAGTATTTTCATTCTGTCAATAGCAGGCGTGTAACAGTCCGAATCGTGAACTGCGACAAGCCAGACAACAGCAGCTGTGATGTCGTCCTTGCTTGTTGTGCTGTTTAGAATCTTAAAAATTGAGGATCTATTGCTCTTCCATAATCTGATCAGTCGGGAAGCTGAACGGTCTCTCACTGCAAAAAGAAATTCACCCTTATCGCGGCCCTTCAACCCTAGATCTTTTAGGGCGTCCGCAGCCCCAAGGTTCTCCTTGTTAAACAGATACGCGCTGAAGTTTTCTTTTTCTTTAGAAGCGGTAAACTGATAATAACGAATCGCTTTAATAAAGCCGTTTTCAGAATTTGTATTTTCACCAATTTTTTTGACAAGTTCCCCGGCATAGTAATCTGCATCAGCCGCATATAACACAGTAACCAACATCATCAATGCAAAAGCCATAACTGAGTATCTCATGTGCAGCACCTCTTAGAATAATTGTTTCACTCAAGCGACTCAAACATGAAATTCGTAATTCTAATAATAGTACCTCTTGATTACTTCCCCGCTTTTTTTATCCACAATACGCAGTTCAATATTTTTGGTATTAACGTATTGTCCCGTATAAGCCATTTTGTATCCGGTCCCCATAACATAGGTTGTATATTTCTTTTCAACAATGCCGGTAACATTGAATTCAAACTCGAACACAATATCTCTATTGTCCTCGATCTTCACTGCACTTGATTCATCGCAGGGAAGGAATACCCGCCAGTCAGTCCCCGCAATCCCCTGTACTGTGACAGTAGGAATTCTATCGAAACAAAAATTTTTTATTGATACAGGATAGTCTCCATATCCATAGTCGACATAGTCCGATCCAATAGGATAATAGAATCCTCGAGCTTTCAAATCATAATGATGCAGTCCTGAAGGCTCTACAGAAATAACGACTCTGTTATTCCAGATCTGCGACGATATATCTGCCAGTTTATCTTTATATTCCTTATACTGATCAGTCTTTTTAAAAACTTCTTTTTTTAAATCAGTATCATAAGGTTTTAAATCTTCGCTGAAGTATGAAAATACATCGTTTCTTAACGCGAAAACTATTTCAGAAGCTGAAAAAGTGAGTCTCTTCGGTTCAATATATTGACCATTATCAAACTGCCCGGACCGGAAATCCCCATTCGAATATGTTAGTGTTCCTTTTCCGGAGTATTTACCGTCCTTGAACTGTCCCGCATATCTGCTCCCATCCGACTGTGTTTCTACCCCTTGTCCATCGCTGAAAGTTCCATTAACAAATTTGCCCTCATATTTATTTCCGTTGCAGCATATCAGAACACCTTGCCCCTCATATACACCGTTAAGGAATTGGCCGGAATACTTGTCTTTATTTGCACTCACAAGGGTTCCATATCCGGAATGCTTACCCTCTTTAAACTGCCCGATATATCTGCTGCCGTCCGGCTGAGTTTCTGTTCCCTTACCAGCTTTAAACAGCCCGTTTTCAAAAAGACCCGTGAGTTTGTCACCGTTAGCAGATGTCATAACTCCCTGTCCGTCATATTTCCCTTCTTTGAACTGACCGCTGTATTTCTCTCCATTTGTTTTATTCATCGCCCCTTGGACATATTGCCCATCTTTAAAATGTCCGGAAAACCTGCTGCCGTCATTTGCAGTCTCAGTTCCCTGACCGTTTAAAAAGCGGCCGGCGGAGAATTGACCATCATACGTATCCCCATTCGAACAGGTTTTTGTTCCTTTACCATCTGGAAGCCCATTTGAAAACTGACCGGTATATGTTCCGCCACCGGCATATTTCAATGTTCCTTGGCCGTCATAGTTCCCGTACTTGAATTGACCGGTATACACATCTCCATTTGCATTGGAAAGCGCACCTTCTCCATAATATTTGCCGTCTTTAAACTGTCCCTCATATTTATCTCCGCGAACGAATGAAAGAACTCCCTGTCCGTCATACTTTCCATCTTTAAAATTGCCTGTGTATTTGTAGATATTATCCGGCGTAGATGTTCGGGCAGGTATTCTGCGAACAGGATCTCTTTCCGTAATTTCCTGCCGGGAAGTGCAGTCAATTGAACCTTTACCGTTACGGCAGTCGCCGGTAAAATCACCAACGGCTTCGTTACCGGCCCAATACCCTTTCTGCTTTATCGAACCATCTGCATCATACAGCATGCCAATCCCGCAATACTGGCCATCGACAAATTGCCCTTCGTACTTTTCACCGTTTTCATATGTAATTGTTCCATATCCGTTCAAACAGTCTCCCTTGCAGTCTCCGGGGAATTTCAATTTGCCGTTTTTCCAGATCCCTCTTTTTTTGACTGAACTATCCGCATTGTATACAATGCCAAGCCCCTCATACCTTCCGTTTTTGAACTGACCGGCATATTTTTCACCATTTGAATATATCATCGTTCCATATCCGGATGGATCACCCTCAAACCACTCTCCGGAATATGTGGCGCCGTTAGAGTAGTCCATTTTCCCTGAACCTTCATACTTGCCGTTTAAGAAGCTTCCGGCATAGACGTCTCCGTTATCATATACGATCTTTCCGCTGCCGTTAGTACAATCCCCAACTATTGACTGTGGGGCAGATGCACAGGACAATACAGCGGCAAGCACTGATGCTGTCATGATATATAGAAGTTTTTTCATTACATTACCTGCAGTAGATTTAAATTTAAAAGCTTTCTATAATACAGCAGCAGGCTCCTTTCCCCTGAGCCTGCTGCTGTAAACCTTTAGAAACTTCTGACGGCCCGCACCCTTGACTGAAGGCGTTTATTGTTTGTCCCCATGCTCAATCGCAATGGATATTGAATTGATGCGCGGGATTCTCCATTATATTTATCCTCGGTTGAACACCAGTAAGAGTCATCGGCGAAACCTCCCAGTCCCCGGCTGCCGAGATTCTTATAAAAAAGCGCAGCTTCATCTTCTGAAGGAAGAAACCAGTCATCTCTGCCGCCGCCATTGTACTGAACACACAGCATTGCAGCATACGTTCCTTCTCCCTGCACGCTGATGATTTTCTTCGTATTGGACTTTCCCGCACCGATATCCTTTGCGGCAGCTCCAGTCTTAACATATTCGCCGCTGCACCATGTCGCTCCGCTGCCAAGATCTTCCGGTGCCGCTTCAAGATAACGCCAGCCGTCAGAGATTTTCCCTTTATCATAAAATATCCACCCGCCTGCAGGCCCTCTATCGCCGACAATATACTCTTTTCCCTGCGCATTGATATAGCTGTTGCCTGTACTGCATGAAACAATTGTTAAAGCTGCTGCAATAATACCTACAATAAGAACGCTGATTTTTTTCATATAACCTCTGTCGTATTTTTACTCTTGATTTGCCCGGTCTGTTTAATGTAATCACTCGAACGACTCAAGCATCACCGTCCATCCGCGGCTGGGGTCCATCGAATTCAGATGATTTGCTGCTATCATTGCTGAATACTGAGACATATCATGCGCAATAACCGCACCCCACTTGTCCATTACCGCATACTTCATTTCCATAATTGAACCTCCTGGAAAAAATTTAAAACCGTAACCCCATCAATCAAATCCCCAGGCAAAAGAGCATAAGAATCCCGCCAGGTTTTTGCTCTGGTAAAAATAATCATGTCAAAGTACTCTCTGTGTTTATACAGGGATCTATGCTGACTGACACTGCTGGGAAATATATGCCCGATTCGGGCGATGTGCTTTTAAGCTGTTTCAGGTTTTCGGAATCCGGCGTGACCGCCGGCTCTAGACCTTCAACAACTCAGAGGATCGCAACTGAGGCATTGCGATTGATGAGGTGTACTCATCTCGATAAAGACATTAAAGCATGGATCGAGGGAAAAAGGTACACCTCAAAGGTTGAGGTTGGGGGAATTTTTAAGAAACAAAAAACTATAGCGCCTAACGGTTGGATCAACCGGCCCCGTCATTCCCGCGCAGGCGGAAATCTCATACATTAGAGCGGTTAACGAAAAGAAAAATA
>Ga0364874_10084_pt1 | contig 50880 bp, 44 predicted proteins | sample ExccelAu500001D4_2_FD_206922 | JGI IMG/M metagenome (GOLD analysis project Ga0364874, IMG submission 206922) | Enriched cells from Trout Bog Lake Hypolimnion, Wisconsin, USA - BchlTB.Aug07.5000.01.D4 | ecosystem: Environmental > Aquatic > Freshwater > Lake > Hypolimnion/Profundal zone | place... | reverse complement strand
CCTGCTCGAAACGTGCGGCAAGAGCTAAAATTCCCGGGTCGCTCGGGAAACGCCCGAGCGCAATGCGCAGCCAACTTTCAGCCTGAGCCATGTCTGTGGCAGAGAGCGCCGCGGATATTGCACCCTGGTAGTCACCCGAACCGGCATCATCCATTGAGAGAGTCTTGAAGAGGGTGAGCGCATCGGCTGAACGGCCAACCCTGGCATAGGCACCTGCCACCGCCCTGCGGACGTTCATGTTGTCCGGGTAGTCCTGAGATGCGGCCTGAAGGATTTGCACTCCTCGGAGCAGGTTGCCATTAGTCATCGCTGTACCAGCGCGACGGACTGCCCAGTTAGCCCAAAGATTCTCAACTTCCGTCCGCTGTGCGGTAGTCAGGTCCTGGCGGGCATCGAGTCGGGAGAGAACTGGATAGAGCCCTGAGTCATCCAGCATGTTGTAGAGCAGCCAGGCGTGCTGAACCTCGAGACCGGCAGGCGCGGCAGAGCGGTGGACAAGGTAGAAGTTCTCAACCTTGTTCAAATATTCCACTGCGTGAGGGATGTCGCCTACCGAGACATACAGGCTAGCTATTCCCTGCACAAACTCAATGTCACCCTCCAACTGCCTACGCACGTCGAGGGGGATTTTCGCCATTTCCTCGAGCGCTTCATTATTGCGGTTGCTGGCCGTAAGTGAGAAAATCAGGCCCTTCCATGCGTCGGAAGCGAGGGAGTGAGGCGCGTTCGCCTGAATCGGTATGGGCTGGTCAGAAGCCTGTGCCTGTCCCATGCTGGCCTGGTGCATTTGACCCGATACCGTCGGAGAGTGCGCTGTGGCCGCTTCGTCATCCACCGGTACCAGGGTGATGATTCTTGGCCGCTGTGGGACCGGGTGCATGCTGCCGATGGTGTTGGTGTAGCCAAATGCATACCGCAACCGCAGGCCATTGCTGTCTAACTGGGTCGATTCGGAGTTGACGGTCTCCAACTGCGTGGCGCTCTGCTGGCGGAACATTTGCGGATTCGGTGTCTGGGCCGCGGGGATGACGTTGACTGCAGGATTTGAAGTTGGATCGTACGGCGACTCGTCTTCCGCAGAGGATGGGCCATTCGAGCGTGGAGTGGTTGCCGTTGACTGCTGGCTGGGCCGGGTAAGAACAACCGGAGCCGAGCCGCTATAGGGATCCGAACCATAGGCAGGCAAAGGTGGCAGTTTGGCTGTCTTTGCGAAGGGTTCGTAGTTGGGGTCAAGCAAATGCTGAAGGTCTGCCGCAGTTACAGCGCGGTGAGCCTTGGTGTTCTGCTCGGGATAGACGAGAGTGTGCGCCAGCCTGTCAACGGGAGAAGTGGTGGGCATGGCCGCCAATGAAGCTCGGTAATAGTCGGCTGCACGCTGATTGTCTCCGCGGGCCTGCTCATAGCGGGCTCCGAGGGAGAGGATAGCGGGGTCGTGAGGATAGCGATCAAGAGCTTGACGAAGCCATATCTCGGCCTGCGACTTGTCGTTAGCCGTGAGTGCGGCACCAATCGCTCCCTGGAAGTCGCCTGCGGTGGCGTCCTGCATGGGAACGGTCTTGAACAGCGCCAGGGACTCCTTGGCGCGTCCAACCCTTACATATCCGCCAGCAACGGCCTTGCGGACGTTGAGGTTATTGGGGAATGCCTGGTAGGCGGCGTCTAGAATATCCACGGCACGCTGCACATTGCCGTTATCCATGGCTACGCCAGCGCGACGGACGCTCCAACTGGCCCAGATATCCTGCACTGTTTCGCGCTGAGCAACTGTAAGATCAGTTCGGCCACCGATGCGCATCAGCGCTGGATAAAGGTTTCGGTCGTTCCCGGTGTTGTAAAGTAACCAGGCATTCTGGATATCGATGCTGGCTGGAGGCTGGATCTTCAGCTTGGAGTAATGCGCCTCCACCCGATTCATATATTCAGTCGCATGGCGGATGTCTCCGCTGGCAGCATAGAGGCTGGCTTCAGTCTGCACGAAGCCAATGTCAGTTTCGAGTTGCTTGCGCACCGCAGGCGGAATTAGCGCAATCTCCTGCAGTGCCTCGGTGTTGCGATTGGTTGAAAGGAGAGTCGAGATCAGTCCCTTCCAAGCATCCACGTTTTCTGGATTGTCGAGCAGTACCTGGTGATATATGGCGTACGCCTGAGCGGTATTGTTGCGCAGCATGTATATTGCCGCCAATTGCAAGCGAAGAGCCAGGCTCGGCTCGCCGCCGTTCGCCATCTGCGTCTTGGCAGATCGTTCGAGCAGCCCCTGTGCAACCTCATATTGGTTGGCCTGCTGATAGATTGCACCAAGCATGGAGAGGAACCCCGGGTCTGCCAGCGATGCTTCGTAGGACGGAGCTGGCATCTTCTCCACATCAGCGATGGCCTGCGTATCCTCTGCGAGCATATGGTGGGCGCTGACAAGCCCCATCCATGCTGAAGTGTTGTTGGGGTCGCTTACGAGTACCTGCGCATAGAGCGCGGCGGCCTGCTCGTAACGCTTGGCACCCATGAGGATACCCGCGTACTGGAGTTTGGTATCGGCCTTGAGGCTGGTTCCATTGTCTGGGAAGGGCAATGCCAGAGCCATCGCGAGCACTCTCTGCGCATCCGCATTCCGGTTCTGGGCTTGGTAGATGGTGGCAAGAGTACGGAGATATTCCGGGTCCTTGCCCAGAGCACCCTTAACATTCCCCGGAAAGCGCGCCGATGTGGCAATCGCCTTGGGGTTCTGGTTATCGCGTGCGTAAGCCAGAAACAGGCCCCGCCAGGCTTGAGAGTTGCCCGGCTGAACCTTGATCAACTGTTCATAGACCCCTGCGGCCGCTTTATATTGCTGTTCCTTGGTCAATAGCCCGGCCAGTCCCATGAGAGCTTCAGGGCTGCGGGGATTCATGACCAGAGCGGCGCGGTACTTGGTGGCTGCCAACTCGAATTGGTTGTCGTCAAATGCCTGAGATGCCTCGCCCATTGTGTACCAAAAGCGCGAGGTTGCCAGCGCTATCTCGACTGACCTGTCCTTGAACCCGTTCTGTTCGGCCTGCGTAAGGTAACTGATGGCGCCACCGAAGTTCTTCTCCTGCATGCGCAGGAAGCCCATGCCCGCTGCTGCCCTGCCGTTGCCTCGATCCTGTTCTAGCAACTCGTTAAATCGCTGCTGCGCATCTTCAAGATGGTGTGCGTTGAGAGCAGCGAATGCCGCGCGCTCGGCTGGCGTACGGGCAATGCCGGAGTTCATCTGCGCAAGCTTGGATTCAGCTTCTTTCAGGTGACCGGCTAGCTCCGAGTCTTGAGGATGCTCTTTCAAATACGTGCGCAACTCCGCGGCTGAGGCCGGATTGGCGGAGTCCCAAATCAGCGCCTGACGCAAGGCAGTCTGGGCATTGGGGTCTTTGGGATGCGCCTGAAGGATGCGAATACCCTCGGCGCGGGTTCTGGCTTCATAGGTCAGCATGATGCCCAACTCGACGCCAAAGCGCGGGTCCCCGGGGTTACGGTCTGCAAGAGCGCGTATGCCCGCTACCGCAGCAGCCTTGCCAGTGGCTGTGCCGTACAACGTCTGATAATACGCGAGGGCGATATCTCCATCCGGCGGATGATCTTCATACAACTGTCGATAAATGCGCATTGCATCATCGAGTTTGCCCTGCCGCGCTAGTTCGCCTGCCTGGCGAAGCTGATCGCTCTCCGCGCGCGTACTGCTGAGAGCCTGAATCCGGGCTATGTTGGGGTCATTGGGACTAACCTTGCGCAGGCGGTTAAGCGCATCGCTCGCCTTGTCGGCAGATCCGATGAGCTTGAAGTCCTTTGCCAGACCAGCGAGTGCTTCTACGTTATTGGGGTCTGAGAGAAGTATCTGCTGCCACAATTGGATGGCCATGTCAGGCCGCCCGCGAGAATCGAGTGCATGAGCCTTTTGTATGAGGATCACGCGCGTAGCATCGGCCCCGTTTCCGACAGGCTTCTTTTGGGCAAAACCCACCGGGAGTGCCAGCAACAGGCAGCCCGCTATGATCGAACTCTTACTCCAAGCGCCCCAGCCAACCCTCATCGGCGTTTCCATTCTACTTTCAATTCGCCCCCAGGCCCAAACCGGAATCTGCCATCCAAATAACCGGTAGAGAACAGGGCAAGATTCTGATCGTAATATGTTAAGTCCTTCCCATACAATCCCGAAGATGCATCCCTTTGGGCAGCCAAGCGAATTGTCTGCTGAGCGCTTGCCCTTGAGAGGCCAGGAAACGCCCTCAGATAAGGAAGCACGGCGGCTGAAAACCCTACAGGTCCATCTTGCGCCAAAGGTACCCCTTGGTCACTCACCTTTTCGGGGGGGGCATCATGATTGGCAAGGTATGCACTCATGGCAGGGATGGCATCAAGCAGGCCAGAACGGGTTCTGCCTGCCGAATCGTGCATGCCAGCCCATAGATAAACACGGATAGCGTCGTAGCTGCCGCCAGGTGCGTCAGCATCCTTGGTGCCAGTCCGCTGGTTGGCGGACGGATAAAAACCATCTCCGGGCACATAGTCCACCCAGTCCATGGCAAAACCATGGCGGGAACTCATTTGCAGGAAGCGCGGGATATTGAGGGCGATCTGCTGCCAGGGTCCTGCCGGATCCACGACTGCCAGCCTCTCAAAGAGGAAAAGCGGAACGTAGCTGGGATTCAACGTCCAGGTGCGCTCATGCTGGAACCCGGTTGGCCCCGGCAGGAGCATCGCTCCAAAGCTGGGTAGGCTAACGACTTCGGTCTTGGCGATCTGCGCCAGCATCTTTTGACCGATGTTTCCATAGACAGGGTATTTCCACAGACGGCCCGCTTCGATCAGGGTATAGGCCATCCACACATCGGCATCCGAAGCGGGATTGGCATCCAGAGCCTTCCATTCACCATCTTTGCTCTTCCCCCAATTCCATGCAGGCAGACGAGTCTGCAGGTCGCCATTGGCCATATTCGCCTGGGTCCAGGTAAGCACGCGGTCGAAGGTCGCACGATCATTGTCTGCTAAGGCAAAAAACATGGCGTATGCCTGGCCCTCGGATGTTGTATGCGCGTCTCCGTTGGGATCGAAAACGCGGCCCTGAGGGTCAATAAAGCGCGCGGAGTAGGCATTCCACAGCGGCCAGGAATTTTCTTTACAGCCACCTGTGGCGCAGAGCATTGAGACAATTACGACTAGCAATAGACGCTTCCCTAGCCGGGATGTACGAAGGCCCATAACCACTGTTCTCCAACATCAGGTTTCGTTCACTGGATGATTGACCAGGCAGGCGCGGCGCCGTTACCCAGCATCTTCTGAAATATGCAAAAGTCGCCGAGGATTACGTGGCGCTGCGTTGAAGAGCAGCTGACTGACGCAATCCTCCGCGACTCTGTGCACATTTGGTGGTTCTTTCCTAGTCTTCGATCATCTTCAAGCGAGCCCTTGCCCTGCTCCGGAGCCATTGCCTAGTCCAAATTGCGATCAGGAACGCCAGAATGATAATCACAACCGCAGCCAGCCACGGCACCTGCATAAACCACAGCGTCAACCGAGTCCACCACGGCAAGACCCCAACATGATAGACCTCCGAGCCAATCCGGAAGGACTGATACTGTGTTCCATGCAAAACCGAAACAGAGCCTGATATATCGCTGGACTGCTGGATATTCATGAAGGTATCCATGAAAGGCTCAAAGGTTGTTGCATCTTTCAAATGAATCGCAACGACAGTACGGTTGCCGCCGGGGTCAAACGGGGACTCAATGCCCTCAATGACCGCATCAGGCGTGCCCGCAGCAGTCAGGTCGCCAGACTCACTGTGCTCATTGGAGCGTAACTTCCACCAGGCGTGATGGAGAGGTGAGAAAAAGCCCTGCGTATCATGAATCTGGATCTGGCCGCTACGCAAGGCAACGGGGAGGTTATTGGACATTTTGTCAAACCCTGGTTGGTCGTCGCCCGTACCTATAACCAGGAAGTCAGTGTTTGCTCCATTCCGCAGAGCCTCAGGACCCGCCACGGTAACGCGCAGAACCGGGAACCCGGTCTGGCGACCAAAGTGTCCCATCAAGGTAACAAAGGCCTCAATCTCCTGCTCGGTGGGCGTGGGCGGCAGCACTACCGTGCTCTCGCTAAGGTCGGCAAGACGGGTGAACGGGAAACCTGCATTGGCAAAAGTCTCAAGATTAGGCAGCGGCGCATAGTGCGGATAACCACGCAAATCGAGGAAGGTGTCGCGCAGAATAGCTGCCTGCATGTTGATGGGCGTTGTATCCTGGCAACCGCCTTTCTTTAGCAACTGAAAGGTGAAGTCAAATGAAAGAGAGTTGGAAAACGGGCGCAGATTAACAACCGGCACGGGTACGTCGGTCTGCATTCTGCGAGAAACTTCCTGCCCCGGAATGAGCGGAACTGACCCCAGAAACGCATTGTTGATGCGCACCTGCATGCTCGAAATAGGCCCGATGGGCACCGAGTTGTAACGATAGGCCAACCTGAGCACGGCATTGGGCCGCTCGGAGTAGAAGATGTCTGGCGCGATTCTGAAATAGACGTTGAGCGGAGCCGATCCGTCGCCTTGCAACTGGTCAGCTGTCGCATAATCCCACAGGGCAATTGTCTGGTCAGTGCGCGCCCACCGTGGTGCGCCATCGGGCTGCTGCTTCCCGGGCAATTTGAGACTTGCAATCGTGGCCTGCCCTCCAGATAGCATGTCGCTGTGCAGGGCTACAGCCTGAGCCGCCACCAAGGCCTGTTCTGCATCGGCGCCGGCCACCACGAGTATCTTGCTGTACGGATCGTTAGGGTTAGTGCGCATGGCCACAGTGGGCGCACTTATTCCGGGCAGATTGAGGCCAGCGGGCAAATTTGCTGGATTATCCGAGATGACGATGGCATTCCCAGGCGGGATGGCCCCAATATGAACGGGGAAGCGCACTGGACGGCTCTCTGAAATGAGCCCGAAGTAGCTGGAAACTACGCCAGCGGCCTGGATTGCCTTATAAGATGGCGGGGCAGCGAAGACGATGGGAATGCTGAGCGGCTGAATAACTGCCGGATCAAGAAACGGCATGGGCAACTGCTTGAGATCGTCGGCCAGAGGCAGCAGATCGCCACGGATATCAAGGAACGTGTTGCGGTGGACGCGAGCCCAAAGCGTTGTGTTGGCCGGATCCTCGCAGACCATTGTGTAGTGGCCGATGAACTCGATGGTCAAAGTGTTGTTGTGAACCAGGAGCTCCGGCGGAATGGTGAATTCACCTTCTGCATCGCGACTATCCGAGCCGCCAACCGCGCCAGGCGTGGGCTGAACGGTGGCGAACAGCGTTCCGTTCATGATGAGCTTGAGATGGCTGAGCTGGGGCAGAAGGCTGGGCGAAAAAGCGTAGTAGATGTGAATCTTGGCAGAGCGAACTACATGGGTCTCAGGCAGCGTGAAGTAGATGTTGTGCATGCTGTCGATGCCATGCAGTTCAATCTGCGGCGAGCCTGCGTCGTTGAGGGAAAACGAATCGCGGTATTGCCCCGGAGGAACCGGAGGGTTCTTGTCCGTGGCTGGGGTGGTTGCTGGCCCTGCAAAGCCCTGCGGCTGCCCGATGACGCTCTGCGCGCCCCCCATAAGGAACGCGGCAAGAACAAAGATAACCGCCGAGCGGGCAATGGAGAGAGATGCCGCCTTTCTGGCTTTGTTATCTTTGTCGGTAAACAGGCTCTGGAAAGTCGATACCAGACCCCGCATGGAAATCTGGAAGATGCGACCCAGGCTGCGCATAACATTGTCGCTTTCGCGGGACTCGCCCCAGCCCAGCCAGGAGTCCGCTCGTGAATATAGCACCATGGTCAACACTTCCTGTTCGGCAATCGATAGATCCTCAAAACGCACCCGCATCACGGACCCTTCCGACGAAACCACGGTTGCGGGCAGATCGTTGGTTACGGCAGGCGTTGGAAATGCAAGACGCACCTCCGATTGCGGCATAGCATCCACTGATTCGCCAAACCGTATGCTGGTGCCGCCGCTGGACATGTCAATTGTTTCGCCGGCGATGAGCCGCCCGTCGGGCATTTTGGCCATTACCGGCGTGACAATACTAATGCGGACGGTGGTGCGCAGTTGCCTCATCTCACGCGCGACTGCCGTGCAAACGCCAAGAATCACAATGTTAAAGAAACACCATATGCAGTTCATCACCACGGTGCCCGGTCTGTCGCGATCCCATATCAGAAAGCGGGGGATGGCGATCAGCAGCCCGGCTAGGTTGAAGACCAGCATGATGAGGAATGGTTGCGCAATCCTAGTGTCAAAGAATGTTCGCTTGACCACGCCGCCCTTGGCAGTCACATTGAACTTGCCCAGCTTCGGGTTGATAAGCGCCATCATTGTGGGCAGCAGAATGTAGGGCGATAAGACTGTCTCGTAAATCTCGTTCCAGAAGGAGTGTCGGTGCTCGCCCTGAATTCTGGAGTTGGTAACGTTTGAGAGCGTAAGGTGAGGCAGAGCGTATGCAAGAATAGCCGCCCAATACCCGGGGACATTGGTGTGGTTGAGCAGCAGGTAGATCAGCGGAGCGGTTAGGAAGATAAGGCGCGGAACCGCGTAGAGAAAGTGGCACATGGCATTGAAGTAGCAGAGACGCTGTGCAAACTTGAGTCCGGGAGCGAAGAGCGGATTATCCGTGCGCAGGATTTGGATCATGCCACGCGCCCAGCGAATACGTTGCCCAACGTGGGCAGAGAGGCGCTCCGTGGCCAGTCCGGCCGCCTGGGGAATGTTGATGTAGGCCGTTCCCCAGCCGTTCATCTGCATTCTCAAAGATGTGTGCGCATCCTCGGTCACTGTTTCCACCGCGATGCCGCCAATTTCGTCGAGTGCGGTGCGGCGCAGAACTGCGCAGGAGCCGCAGAAGAACGACGCATTCCAAAAGTCGTTACCGTCCTGCACAATGCCGTAAAAAAGCTCGCCCTCATTGGGGATGACGCGGAACTGGCCCAGGTTGCGCTCAAACGGATCAGGCGAATAAAAGTGGTGTGGCGTCTGCAGCATGGCCAGCTTCGGGTCGCGTAGGAACCAGCCTACCGTCATCTGCAGAAAACTGCGGGTCGGAACGTGGTCGCAATCGAAGATCGCGACGTAGGGCGAGGTCATGGCCTTAAGTGCGGTGTTGATATTGCCGGCCTTGGCATGGTGGTTGTCTGATCGAATACGGTAGCCGATCCCGGCTTCGAAAGCGAACTGCTCGAATTCCTTGCGCCGTCCATCGTCAAGGATGTAAATGTGCATCCTGTCCGCAGGCCAGTCAATGTTGAGTGCGCCCAAAGCTGTATAGCGCACCACGTCAAGCGGCTCGTTATAGGTAGGAATGAGAACATCGACGTGGGGCCATTCGTCCGTGTTCTCCGGCAGCGCAACCGGTGCACGCCGCAGTGGCCAGATGGTTTGAAAGTAGCCGAGAAACAGAATGAAAAACGCGTAGGTCTCAGCTAAAACAAGGCTCATGATGAAAAACGCGTCAAGTGCGCCCCAGTGATTCGCCGGGTCCTGAAAGAAGCGAACTGTCTGCATAATGCGCCAGTAGCCATAGCGGAAGGTGCAGAACATCGACATCATCATCAGGGTGAGCGTAATCAGATAGGAGTCAGAACTGCGCGCCATGGCAAGAGCCATCAAAAGGCTCAGCAGGCCCAGCACCGCCTGTTGAGGCCAGGTCAGGGGCAGGACGGCCAGAAAATAAAAAACAGTTGCCGCCGCCAGCAGGAAGACTAGGCGGAGAAATTTTGTAAGTATGTTCTCCCCTGCCCCGATATCCTGCCATAGGCTAGTTACTGTCATCGTTCACTCCAACGTACACCGCGATAACCGCTGCTCGCGGGCGCGGAAAGGCTCTTCACCCAACCAGCAAGGCTTCCAAAGTCCTCGGCCACGGTTGAGTTGGGAGCGTAGTCCATCACTGTCATTCCCTCGGCCAGCGCTTCGCTCACTGCGGGAGCGCGGCGGAGGGCAAACGGCAGCAAGCGATCACCCAGCCGCTCGCGAAGCACCTCACGGACATCCAGATGCAGGGGCAGAGAGGGATCGAACTGGTTCAGTACATAAAATGGCAGAGACAACTTGCCAGCAATACTGGCGTTGTTCTGAAAAAAACTGTCAATCGAGCTTACGCTGACAACCGAGTTCATATCGGGAATCACTGGCACCAGCACGATGGGCGACATCCGCATCACTCGCCGCGTGGTTGCCCCAGAGGCGGTAGCCAAATCTACGATGATGCGACTTACGCCGCGGGAGTATTTGGAAATCTCAGTGGTAAGAGCTTCCTGGCCGGGGGTATCCGGTCCCAGAGACTCCGGGTCCAAAGTCACCATCTGTATTGGGGCGTCGCCGCTGGCTCCCGGGGGGCTGAAAGTCCTCAAGGTGCCGGGGCGCTGATCACGGGCGCCAAAGAAAAAAGGAAGCAATCCGTAAGCTGCGGTATCAACAAGTAGCACCCGCTCACCGCGTGCCGAAAGAGCACGGCCAAGGGTGGCTACCAAGCTGGTTTTGCCTACGCCGCCGGCCAGCGAGAACACGGCCATTACCGGGGCGCGCGCTGCAACGGGGGCGGGTGCCGCCTCCACAGGTGCGCTAGATCCATCAAATACGCCCTTGAGGGCGAACCAACGTGATGTAAGCCGATCCCGCGATCCCTGAAGGGTATCCACAGGGACGGGAGCCGCAGGGGCGACGGGTTGGCTGGGGACATCTGCGCGATCTGCCATCAACCATGCTGGACGGCCAAGGGCCTCTCTCGGCTCTGCAGGAGCCCATTGATTGCGCGCCTGAGCATAGCTCTCTTCGCGCACGGGCTGGTATTGCGGCTGCGGCGCGGCCGGCCGGTAGGGCTGAGGAACAGTAAAGGACGGGAAATCGGGCTTTGCCTGTTGGGGCTGATAGTACGGAGTCGTTGGCGGTACTGGATTTGAGGCTGGAAGCGCGGAGAAACGATCGAGCCGAGGCTGCTGCCACGCCGCCTGTTGCGCGGCCTGGGCCTGCTGCTGGGCGATCTGAGCCTGTTGGGCGGCCTGCTGCGCCGCCTGAGCCTGCAAAGCGGCCTGCTGCGCTACCTGAGCTTGCTGTGCGGCCTGCTGGGCGGCCTGAGCCTGTTGGGCAGCTTGCTGGGCTGCCTGAGCTTGCAATGCGGCCTGTTGCGCAGCCTGTTGGGCGGCAAACCGAGTGGACTGGTCGGCCAGACGCGCCTGCTCTTCAGCATGCACGGCATCTGCCACGCGCTGGGACTCTGCTGTCAGCAATGCTTGGGCCTCATGTTGCGAGCGCTCCTGCTCTTCTTCAATAGCCTGCTGTACACGCAAACGCGCCTTCTCTCGCGTCTGCGCCCTTGACGCTGAAAAATCCCTATATTTTGCGCCATGTAAGTTGGCCCAGGAGTAGAGTGTCGCCACATCTTCCGGCGTCTCATTCTGGTCAAGCAGCGCTTTGCGATCAGTCATTATTCACCTCTAAACCTTCCGCCGTTCCCCGATCTGCCACGCTGTCTATGCCGTCATTTGGCTACAGCGCTGCGGCAAGCATCGGCGGGTACACCTAAACGGAAGGTATCCTCATGCCGAATCGTAGTCGCAACGCTGTTGACAGAACAATAACACTTGCAAGGTTGTCTTGCTAACACTTTCTTGCCATTCCCACCCTCAAAACGCCTGATTCACATCCACTTGAGGTCCTGTAACCTCAATAAAGCACGTAGCTTGCCGCTGCTGACCCTTGCGGTAGGTAGATGGACCTTCCATTGGCTGCCGCCGCACACCCACCGAACCCGTGCTTTTCGTGTCCGTGACTGTGTGGCAAGCTGCTGAGAGGGAGGATCCTCCGCCTCGGGCCGAGCAACAAAATCGTCACTGTGGTAATTTGGATTGAGCGGCCTTTGACGAGCTCGTAGCTCAGTTGGTAGAGCAACGCCCTTTTAAGGCGTGGGTCCTGGGTTCGAGTCCCAGCGAGCTCACCACCCACCGGTCGCGGAATACTGTACAAATTGTGTCCCAGACACCGCCTTTTGGCGGTGCCGCTCCGATGCGCTGGAGAAATTGCGCCGGAAATTGGGAGCAAGATCCGAAGTAATGCTCTGATCCTATTACGCTTATGTCGCAAATAATGCTGCGCCCGGTTACAGGACCTTGTTTACACCAGAGCCAAATCAAGACTCTTCGCAGGCGGTTATGCGGGAGTCAGCCCTTCTAGGGGTGGCATTGTCGCCAGGAAGCGCCTTGCAAACTCCTGGCTGTATTCCTCAACCAGCTGCTGAACGAGTTCCGGCTTCCCTGATCTGACGATCAATCCGGCATGGTGGTGCTTCTTCATTCTGACCACAATCTCTGGGGCGTCGAAGCCTTCCGTATCCGGTTCCGCGGTCTGGGCAAGACAGAGAACGCTGCCCGCATAGCTCTCAAAGTACTCGGGGAGCACGTAGGGCTGACCTCGAAGTTGACCAACTTCCAGTCGTGCCCACTCCCGCCAGAGGTTAATGCCGCTGGAAACCTCGACCAGGTCGGCAATGAACGCCCCACCCACGCGTGCCGCAATCTCAAGGAAGTAATAACGCCCGTCAGCATGGGCGCGAATGTACTCCGCATGGGTTACGCCGCGCACCATTCCCAGGGATGGAGTAAGGACGCTGTTCAGAGCGGACAGTTCCCGCCAGTCGCGACTCCCTCGGTCCACGGTGCGGGTGGTAAATACACCGCCTTCGTGCATCACCTGCATCGGGGGCCGCCCGTACTGATGGACCACTGAGAACAGCACCTCGCACTCGCTGACGATCGAATCCACGTGGAAAATATCGCCGGGCACAAACTGCTCAAGCAAAAAGTGGCTCTGGCGGTCGCCAAGGTCGTCAAGGGCGCGCCATAGCTGCTCCGGCTCTTCAATTTTGCGAATTCCCAGCGCTGAGGCCTCGGAGCGGGGCTTGAGCAGCCAGGGCGCGGGCACCTGCTCCATATATTCGCGGAGTTCGTCATAGTTCAGCACCCGGCAGAACTCCGGGACCAGGAAGCCGGACTCGCGTGCGCTCACGCGCATGGCCAGCTTGTCACGGTAGAAGCCTGCGGTGGTCACTCCCATGCCGGGAATCCGCATGTGCTCGCGAATCTGCGCTGCCGTCTCTAGATCGAATTCGTCCAGGGCTACAACGCGATCAAATCGCCTGCCCCTGGCCATCCATGAAACCGTATTGATTATCTGTTCACGGCTGAGGCCGGGAGGCATGGTGACAATATCTTCAAGCGCCTCGCGGGGCCATGCGGCGTCGCGCAACTTTTCTTGCGTCAGCAGCGTGGCCTTGATACCCATCTCCGCGCATTGGCGCAGAAAGTCATGCCCCTTCTCATAACTGGCTATGCACAGAAATCGCTCAGGTAAGTCACTCATCGGTCCCCCGTTTGAATCCAGAACTATGAAGACAAGCGCAAGATCTCCGGTTTCAGCTCACGAAGAAGTGAAATGAGTTTGGCCCCTGCGTGAGGATAGTTCTACCATAGACGCTGCAACTTCAAGCTGAAGCAATTGCGAGGGACTGATTCAAAATGATTTTGGCAGATGCCATCGTCGAACTGCATGACCAGCGGGCAAGCCTCTGGCACCTGGATCAAACCGGCGTTTCGACTGTTGAAAACTCCCACCCTGCAAGCAAGTTGGTTACCGTGGATGACTGGCTATTCGCTGTTGCCCTGCAGCATAGTGCCAATTTTAGTCTGTGGCACATTGAGGACGAGGCGCGCGCTCCCGGTGCCACAGACACCAAACTGGCTGAAGTGAAGCGCCGCATTGACCGGACCAACCAGCGCCGTAACGACTTGGCAGAAGAACTGGACCGCCTGCTGCTGGGCTGGCTTGCTGGCAAGGATTTGCCCAATCCACAGGCCCCGCTCAACTCCGAGTCGCCGGGGCTGATGATCGACCGGCTCTCCATCCTCTCACTGAAGATCTACCACACGCGCGAAGAGGCTGGGAGGACGGATGCCCCGGCCGGCCATTCGGAGCGCAATCGCGACCGGCTTGCCACCTTGGAACTACAGCGCGCGGATCTGGCTGGATGCCTGGATGCGCTATGGCAGCAGACCCTTGCAGGGGCACGGCGATTCAAGCTCTATCGCCAGTTAAAGATGTACAACGACCCGTCTTTGAACCCTGCGATCTATCGCGAACTTTCCTCCGAACAACGCCGATAACTGCCTGTCCGGGGGGGGGCCCATTGACGTATTCCGGGGTAATGCGTATAAAGAGGGCCTGAGTAGCGTTCACCATGCAGACAGGTTTTCTGCCGGAAGCTATCCGAAAGAGATCTGTGGTTCAGGAAGACGCACTCCTGGCAAAAAACATGACGCAAGAGGCTCGATCCGCGGCACCCAGCCGCAAAAAAACTCCGCCCGTGGCTGCCAAGCCAGACGTCCACTCCACTACTGGTACAGGCTCGTCCTTCCAGCACTACCAGGCTGCGGTGGTTCTCCTGCAACAAGGCAAGTACGAAAAAGCGCTGGCCGCTTTTGAGAAACTCTTGCCCACTGCTGCGGCCGAGATCAGGGAACGCTGCCAAATGTATATCAGCACCTGTCAGCGGCAACTCGACAAGCCGGTCCTTGCCTTCGACACGCCTGAGGAGCACTACGACTACGCCGTCTCGCAGTTGAATACCGGCTATTACGAGGAAGCCCGCGGTCAGTTCAACAGCATTCTCTCCATGCATCCTGCGGCGGACTATGCGCTCTATGGCCTTGCAGTGCTGGATGCCATCACCGGCCAACCCCAGGATTGCCTGGCTAACCTGGCCCGGGCCATCGAAATGAATCCGCGTAACCGGCTGCAGGCTCGCGTGGATAATGACTTCCAAAGCATGGCTGACGATCCTCGCTTTACTGAGTTGCTGTATCCTGAGGTTCCGTAAGGTCCAACTTTGACGCCTGATTCGCTTGTCAACGGAGTAATGCTGCAGACACCCCCCACCGGCCTTGGCGACGCAGCCAGTACCCGTTCGCTGCGTGTTGTTGCCATAGGTGGTGGCACCGGATTGTCTACGCTTCTGCGTGGCCTCAGGCGTCACGTGGGTACTTCTGGTCAATCCAGCACTACACCGGCACAGATCGCCGACCTGGCCGCTGTTGTAACCGTGACAGACGACGGCGGTTCTTCCGGCAGACTGCGCAAGGGCTTCAACATGCTGCCTCCAGGCGATCTGCGCAACTGCATGGTCGCCCTCAGCGAGGAAGAGGCATTGCTAGCCAGGCTCTTCAACCATCGCTTCAAGGGTGGAGACGCCCTGCGGGGCCATAATTTTGGCAACCTGTTTGTAGCCGCGCTCACTGAGATTACCGGCGACTTTGCCCAGGCTATCCAACTCTCATCAAAGATTTTGGCCACGCGCGGTCGCATCTACCCAGCTACGACTGCCAACACTACGCTGGTCGCGAGAATGGACGATGGCTCCCTGGTACGCGGCGAAACCAACATTACCGCGAGCCACCTGCGAATTGTGGAACTGATGCTGGACCCGCCCAATCCGCCTTCCCTGCCAGAGACACTGGACGCAATTGAGAAGGCCGACCTCATCACCGTTGGTCCAGGATCGCTTTACACTTCGCTCATTACAAATCTGATGGTTGAGGGCATCCCTTCAGCGCTAGCTAACGCTCGCGCCATGAAAGTGTATGTCTGCAACCTCATGACGCAGGCCAACGAAAGCCTTGGACTGACGGCCGCAGAGCATATTGAGCGTATTTATGAGCACACGCACGCGCCGATTTTTGACTATGCGCTGGTAAACACGGCGCCCTTTTCGCAGGAGACGCGGGATCGCTATGCGGAGGAAGGCGCTTCGCCGATCATTGCGGATATTGAGCAGATCGAAGCGCTTGGTGTGCGATGCATTGCAGGCAACTTTGCCAGTGAAGAGGCTGTGGTACGCCACGCCTCGGACCGCGTAACGGATGCCCTGCTGGCGCTGGGAAATAGAGCTCCTTTTGTGCAAGGCTGATAGATTTCCCTTCCATCCCTCTCCCTAAGTCAAGTACAGTATGGGCGCGCGGGCGCAAGCCAGTGCGATCTCACTGTAAGGAGAAGACATGCGCAAGACCCATGTATGGATCGCGCTGAGCTGTTGTCTGGCTGTGGCGATCGTTTCTTTGGCACAATCCGTCAGAAAACCCGGCCTCTGGGAGATGACTTCGAACATGACTTGGCAGAAATCGCCCATGCCCCCAGGAATGGTGATGCCCCCGGGCGTCAGGAACCCGTTCGGCGGCGGCCCGCAGACCTCCCAGGTTTGCTTGACCCAGGCGTTGATTGACAAGTATGGCGCCCCAATGCCCCAAACAGGTAACGGCTGCCAACTCACCAACGTAGTGATGAAGTCAAGCAGCATGACTGCCAACATGGTCTGCACCGGAAAGACTGCCGGTTCTGGAACCGTGGAATCCGACTGGTCAAATCCCGGACAGGCAAAGGGCAAGGTACACTTTGCCGGAACCATGCAGATGGGACCAAACTCCATGCCGGTGGAATGGACAGTCGTCTCAACGTCTTCCTATAAGGGCCCCGATTGCGGCAGCGTGAAGCCGCCGCCCATGCCAAATTAGGGACTGCTCGCTGGACTCTAAAAGCCAATTACCTGCTGCCCCATCCTTTTCACGGAGTCATAACGAAAAGGATGGGGGTTTCGTGAGTATTGAGGAATCACTTTTCCAATTCCCTGCCTTCACCCTTCAACCGTCCGCTTTAGCTGCCCGCAGGCGGCAAAGATATCACGGCCGCGCGGGCGGCGGATGTAGGTGGGGATTCCTTCGGCGGCGAGGGTAGCCCGGAAAGTCTCAACAGCTTCTGGCTGGGGCATGGCGTACTCGATGCCGGGCCCGGGATTCCATGCGATCAGATTGACCTTGGCGGGCAAGCCGCTTCTGCGCACAAGGCGGCCAACCTCAATCGCATGCTTGGGTTGGTCGGTGACACCACCAAGCAGGACATACTCGAAGGTGATTCGCTCGCGAGTGCGCAGTTGGACTGTGCGAACCGCTTCCATGACTGCCTCGATCGGCCACTTACTGTTGATGGGCATCACTTCAGTGCGAATTTGGTTGTTGGGAGCGTTGAGGCTGATGGCCAGTTTGGGACGCAGTTCCGGCGGTTCCTGCGCAAACCGCTCGATCCCCGGCACGATGCCCGAGGTGGAGACGGTCATACGCTGCGGGCTGAGTCCTGCTTCTTGCACAAGCAGGCGAACAGCGGCCATGAAACTGTCGTAGTTAAGGAACGGTTCCCCCATGCCCATGAACACCAGGTTGACGCGGTTGCGGCCCACCTCTACACCCTGGCGCTCGAAGATGGAGATGACCTGCCCGGCAATCTCACCTGCGCTCAGGTTGCGCTGCAGACCGAGTTTGGCGGTGAGGCAAAACTGGCAGTTGACCGCGCAGCCCACCTGGCTGGAGACGCAGATCGTGGCGCGATTCCAGCGCTTGCCTGTCTCTTCTCTCTCGTCTGTCTCGGTGCTATCGTCGGTATCGCCGTCATCGCCCTCGGGCATCCATACGGATTCCACGGTTTGGGAGTCTTGGCTTTGACCTTGGACGAGGTAGCGCTCCGTGCCATCGGCGGACTGAAAGACCTGGGCAATCGCCGGGCGGCCAACCTCCCAGCCTTCCACCTCAAGCCGCTCGCGCAAGGATTTCGACAAAGTAGTAATTCCACTTAAGCATGTAACTCGTTGAACATATATAGCTTTCGAGATTTGACGACCGCGCCAGGCGGGCTCGCCAAATTGCGCCATCAGGGCTGCCAAAGCCTCGCGCCCGAGGCCGAAAAGCTGCTTCCGGCTGCCAGGGACGGCATCGAAGGGGGCTAGACAAACGAGTTGGCTTGAATTCTCGGGCACAGCTTGGCCAAGCATAGTGCATTTCATCGCCTGCATACAGCCCCGGTGGTAGGCACCTATCTGAAAACAGCCTCACCCACCTTCGCGATGCGTGTCCTTTTGCCCCAGTTGGCCTACAATCGAATTCGACCTAATGACGATATCCACTGAACGGAACCTCCGCCGCACCGTACTGCCGAATGGCTTGATTGTCCTAACCGAGCGCATGGATCACCTGCGTTCTGTAGCCATGGGCGTGTGGGTCAAGTCCGGCTCCCGTTGCGAGCCTGCTGAGACAAACGGCATTTCCCACTTTGTGGAACACATGCTCTTTAAGGGCACGCGCTCCCGCACTTCCCAGCAGATTGCACGCGAAATGGACTCGATCGGCGGCAACCTGGACGCATTTACTGGCAAGGAAACGATTTGCTTCAACGTCAAGTCGCTCTCTGACCATGTGCCGATTGCGCTGGACGTGCTCACCGACCTGGTTTTGAACCCGGTATTTGCGCCGCCCGACATTGAGCGCGAGCGCGGCGTGATTCTTGAAGAGATCAAGATCGATGAAGACAATCCGGACGTGCTGGTCCACGAGTTGTTTATCCAGAGTTTCTGGAAGGGCCACCCGCTGGGCTGGCCTATCCTTGGCACTACCGAAACCGTGGCCAAACTGAGCCAGCAGCAGCTTTTTGACTACCACGTCGATCGGTTTCATGGCGGCAACATCGTATTCTCAGCAGCCGGAAACCTTGACCACGACCGCTTTGCCGAAGCGGTGGCGGGCAAGTTCTCCGGTCTTGCCGGCGGCGCCACTCTGCATGAACTGCCGGCGCCGGAACCCGCTGCCCGCATCGTTATGCGCAATAAGAAATCTCTGGAGCAGGTGCAGATATGCCTCGGCCTCCCGGCACCACCGATAGCAGACAACACCCGCTTTGCGGTGGCCATTTTGAATACCGTGCTCGGCGGCGGCATGAGCTCCCGGCTCTTCCAGACCATTCGTGAAGAACGCGGCATGGCCTACTCCGTCTACTCCGACCTCAGCCCCTATCGTGACACCGGAACCCTCTGCGTCTACGCTGGCACATCCTCAGACAAGGCCCTGGAAGTTGTTGACCTGGTCCTTTTGGAGTTTCGCAAGCTCAAGCAGGAAGCACTCTCCTCCGAAGAGCTGACCCGCGCCAAAGACCAGCTCAAGGGCAACCTTCTGCTGGGTTTGGAGAGCTCGAACGCGCGCATGGCCAACCTCGCCCGCCAGGAGATGTACTTCCACGATTTCTTCTCGGTAGACGAGATCATCGCCGGAATTGACGCAGTGGACGCCGGCCAGGTGCAAGCCATGGCGCAACGACTCTTCGATCCCGAGCGCATCGCTGTAACGCTGCTGGGGCGCCTGGATGGTATCAAACTGACCAAAGCCAGGCTTGTGTGTTGAGCAGCAGCTTCCAACTTTTAACATCTGACTCTTGCCGCTCAGCGCAGGCAGCCCCCATGCTATGTCCAAGGGGCAGGGGCGAATACCTGAAGGCTGGCGACTATCTTTCGAGCGCCGCATTTCCCTTCCGCGTCCGTACGTTGTAGCATTTTCACGAATGGGCCGGGAGCCTCCGGCCTGCTCCACGAGGCACTGGAATCCCATGAATCGCATGTCTTCGCTTTTAACGGCCCGCCGTCGCTCGCAAAACTCTGCCTTGCCGAACGGCTTTACGCTGATGGAATTGCTGATTGTCATCGCCATCATTCTCATTCTCATGCTCATGGCAATTCCGACCATTGGCAGCTTGAGGAAGAAGGCCAACGACACCTCGGCCATCAATTCCGTCCAGACCATCACCAAAGCAGAGATTCAGTATGAATCCAGTTACCCGGCCAATGGCTACGCCTGCACGCTGGCGGCCTTGGGCGGTGACCCGAGCGCTGGAGCCCCGTCGCCAACCGCGGCGCAGATTCTCCAGGGCGACCTCCCATCCGGTTACAAGTCCGGCTACATCTTCACGCTGGGCAATTGCACCAAGGTCACGATCAACGGCACAGACCGCATTACCGGCTACACCATCACGGCGGTACCGCAGACGGTTGGCAAAACGGGCGACCGCGGCTTCTGCAGCGATCAGTTCGGCACCATCAAGTACGACCCGGCTGGCGGCAGCAACTGCACACAGTCTCTTCAATGATAATGAGCGTTCTTTCTCGGCGCGGCGGCCATTTGCTTTTCGCCGCCGCGCTGTTTGCAAACGGCGTGTGCTCCCAAGGGCAATCGTCTGCCGCGCAGAACTCTGTCGAAGAGATGGCGCTGCGCGTGGACCGTCATTACAACCAACTGCACTCTCTCAAAGCGGGTTTTCAAGAGAGCTATGAGGGCCTTGGAATGCGGCGAACAGAAAGCGGCACCCTTCTGCTGCTAAAACCCGGCCGCATGAAGTGGGAGTACAGTTCCCCGCCCGGGAAAGTGTTTCTGCTGGACGGCAAATACGCATGGTTCTTTACACATGGCGCACCGCAGGTACAGCGTATTCCCGCCCGGGAGCTGGACGACCTGCGCTCGCCTTTGCGCTTTCTGCTCGGCCATACCCAACTGCAGAAGGAACTGCTCAACCTCTCCTTGGCCGCGGCCCCCAACGGCTGCTTTACTCTCAGCGGCCGACCCAAGGGCCCCGGAAACCAGCCTGATGGGCGGGTTCTTCGCCTCACGCTCACCGTGACCGCCGCGGGAACCATCATGGCCATTGAGGCCCAGGAAGCGGACGGCGCTCTGACCCGCTTCAGCTTCACAGGCGAGCAGGCCAATGTTGCCATTTCGCCAGAGACCTTCCGCTTTACGCCCCCGCAGGGCGTGCCTGTAGTGGACGCCCTGCCGCCGGTATAATTGCTCGGCTTGCGGAGTTAGGACGGCCATGACCTCGAAAGAACGTCTGCTTGCGGCCCTCACAGGCAAGGTGCCTGACCGATTGCCGGTTACTACTCATCATGTGATGCCCTACTTCCTTGAGAACTGCCTACACGGCATCTCGGATCGAGAGTTCTTTGATGCGTTCGGGCTGGACGCGATTACCTGGATCGTACCGCACCGCCCTGCGCCGGATTCGCGCGACTACCCCGACCCACTACAAGGCCCCTGTGGCTTTCTTGAGAGTCACCGGGTGGCCAACGACGAGTGGCGCATCTTTGCAGAAGACGCTGGCAAGGACGGCCGCAAGCTCACGCGCTACCGGTTTGTCACTCCGGCCGGTTCACTCGAAACACTTATCGAGGATGCCGGCTATACCAGTTGGGTTATCGAGCCGCTCATCAAGAACAAGCGCGATATCGACTTGATCGGCGCCTACGCGACCACGCCCCATTGCGACGTGGATGCACTCAATCAAACGGCAGCCGAGTTTGGCCAGCGCGGCCTGGTTCGTGGCCACATTTGCTGCTTTGATGTATTTGGTCAGCCCGGCTGCTGGCAGGATGCCGCATGCCTGGTCGGCACCGAGCGTTTGATTCTGAAAACCTGCGACGATCCCGAGTGGGTCCACGAACTGCTACAGATGCTGCAGCGCCGCAAGATGGGTTTCATTCACTCGCTGGCAGGCGCACAGTACGACCTGCTGGAACTGGGCGGCGGAGACGGCTCAGCCAGCGTAATTTCTCCGCGCTTGTTCGACCGCTTTGTTGCGCCTTACGACGCACCGCTGATTGAAGCCGCGCACCGCGCAGGGCAGCGCATCGTGTATCACCTGTGCGGAAAGATCATGCCCATGCTGGAGCGGACATTGGAGATGGGCGTGGATGCGATAGAGACTTTTACCCCCGCAGGCATGGGCGGTGATGCCCGCCTCGCCGAGGCGCATGCGTTCATCGACGGGCGGGCATGCATGATCGGCGGCTTCGATCAACTCCACTTCTTCACCGGTTGCGACGAGGCAACTACGCGCGCCGAGGTGCGCCGCTGTTTCAAGGAGGCGGGCGGAGGTGGGCGCTTTATTCTGAGCCCGTCTGACCACTTCTTCGACGCCAGGCCGGAGTTGCTGAAAGCCTTTGCTGGCGAAGCAACCCTTTGCACATATTGAACTGAAAGGACGGCGGAGCATTGAGCGGACGGAAGAGAATCGAGGCGGCGCTCAACGGTGAGTGGCCTGACCGAACTCCGGTAATGCTGCACAACTTTATGATGGCCGCGCGCGAAGCTGGCGTTACCATGCGGCAGTTCCGCGAAGACCCGCGAGTGATGGCGCGATGCTTTGGCGAAGCGGCAGAACGCTACGGGCTGGACGGCATCATGGTGGACGTGGACACGGTGACCTTGGCGGGGGCAGTGGGCGTTCCCATAGACCTCCCCGAGGACAATCCGGCCCGCTCGCATGGCTCGTGCCTGCCCGCGCTTGAAGCCGTGCGCGACCTCCAGCCCGTTGACATCTCTAGCTACCATAGAATCCAGGTGTGGACCGAAGCGGTTGCCATCCTCGTACGCGAGTATGGAGACGAGATCTACATTCGCGGCAACTGCGATCAATCGCCCTTTACGCTGGCCGGCGAAATGCGCGGACTTGACCTGTGGTTGATGGACGTGGCCGGACGCGAAAGCGATGAACTGGTGCACATGTTGCTGGATTACTGCACCGGTGTTACCTGCCAGTTTTTAAAGCTGATGGCGAAGACCGGCGCACACATGCTCTCAAACGGCGACAGCCCCGCTGGCCCTGACATGCTTTCGCCGCGCCTCTACGGTGCCTACGCATTGCCCTACGAACAACGTGTAGCGGCATGCAGCCACCAACTGGGCTGCCCTACCTGCTGCACATCTGCGGCAAGACTGACCGGATTCTTGAGCAGATGACAGAGATCGGGGCGGATGCTTTGGAGATCGATTTCAAAACAGATATCCAGTTGGCGCATGATGTATTGAAAGACCGGATCACTTTCGTCGGCAACATCGATCCCAGCGAGGTGCTGGCACGGGGAACGCCTGCAATGGTGAAGCAGAAGACCGAAGAGTTGCTGGAAGTGTTTGCGGACACTCCGCGCTTCATCTTGAATGCTGGCTGCGCGCTCCCCGCCGACACGCCCGCCGAGAACATTCGCGCCATGTGCGGATGTTTGCGGAGTCGCTGTTGAACTTATTGATGTGTGTTTTTCTGAATTGAACCCCATGTGGAGGAGCAGGTATGGCGCGCATCGCAATCGTTGGTGTAGGAGCAATTGGAGGGGCGCTGGCCGGCCTTCTGCAGACAACCGAACAGCATGAGCTCAGTCTCTGCACGCGTCGGCCTTTGGAGGCGTTGACCGTGAACACGCTGCAAGGCCCATTGCAGGTAAACGCGCGCAATCTTACTGATCCTGCGCAGGCGGAGCCGGTGGATTGGGTAATTGTTGCCACAAAGACTTACGACGCGGAGGGGGCAGCAAAATGGTTCCCTGCTTTGTGCGCTGACGGCGCAATAGTGGCGGTGGTGCAGAATGGCGTTGAGCATCGCGAGCGGTTTGCACCCTGGGTGAGCGAAGATCGGCTGCTGCCAGTGGTGATTGACTGCCCTACCGAGCGGCCGGCCGACGGTACCGTGCTGGTGCGCGGGGCCACGCTGATGAAGGTGGAGGACGCACAGCTGGGGCAAGAGTTTGCGGCGCTGTTTGCGGGGAGCACGGCAAAGATGATGCTGGTAGACGACTTTACGACCGCGGCCTGGTGGAAACTCTGCATCAACTCGGTAGGCGCACTGTGCGCGGTTACGCTGCAGCCGGATCGCGTCCTGTGGAGCGACGCGATGGACCGCGTGGCACGGGAGATGGTAGAGGAATGTGTGGCTGTGGGACGCGCGGAAGGAGCGCAACTCGACGACACAATGCCCGCGCAGGTGATGGCCTCGTACCGGACGCACCCTGCGGACTCGGTCAACTCCCTCTTGGCGGACCGCCTGGCCGGGCGGCCGATGGAGATCGACGCGCGCAACGGCGCCATCGTCCGTAAGGGTGAAAAGCACGGCATCGCTACGCCGATGAATCGCATGGCGGTGGCGTTACTACAGGCGGTGTGAGGGGCGCTGGGTATGGATATGCTGGCGAATGTAATCGCCCAGAAGTTTGTTCGCGCCATCAACCGGCAGGACACAGAAGCGCTGGCCGAGTTGATGACACCGGACCACCGTTTCATCGATTCACTTGGCAACGCCGTCAAGGGCCGGGACAAAATGCGCGCGGGTTGGGCCGCATACTTCCGCATCGTTCCCGACTACACCATAGACATTGAAGATGCGTTCTGCGATGAACCTGTCGTTGCGATGATGGGCTCTGCGCAGGGAACCTACGCACCCCAGGGAGAACTCAAGTCGGAGAATCAGTGGGTAACGCCGGCAGCCTTTCGGGCGCTAATCGCAGAAGGCAAGGTAGCGGAGTGGCGGGTATACGCCGACAATGAGCCAATGCGGCAGCTCATGGCGAAGAGCGGCTGAGGCTTCGCTCAATTTTTCTTCGCCCGTTTACGTGCGCAGACGGGGTTTGCTAATCTTCTCGGCAGCTGTGCGTCTACCGTATGGGGTGTGCGATGCGGCATATGATTTTTGCCCTTTTGCTTTGCGCTGGGACGACGGCAATCTGCCAGTCAGGTACACCGGCTCCCGTAAACCCATACAAATCCATGCAAGACCCGCCAGCTTTCCATTGGCAGGGAAGGGATTTCAGTACGCTTCCTCCATCTTGGGATATGAAAAACCCAGCGCTGAAGCGTTATTTAGTTGTACCCAGGGCATTGCCGGCGCGTCCACGGAATCATGCTCAGATTGACCCGCTGATGATCATTCATCCGCAGCAGTCCCGGCTCGGAGTTCAGCCGCCGGGTACCCCAATCCTGCAGAATGACTATCCCGGCCTTGAACTGCTGCCCATTGAGCTGTCCAGCGTGCGGCTGGAAGAGATGCCAATCACCTGGCCCAACCTCAAGTTGCAGGCCATTCCTATCGTCTGGCCCAAGGCCAAACTGATTCCTATCGACACCAAGGAAACTGCTGAACCGAAGCACCCATAGTGATTTGTATCGAACGGATGGCAGTTTTATTGCGTTGAGGGGTATGGGCTTCAATCAATGGAAGCGAGCTTGGGACATCATTCGCCAAGGGCGCGCTCACATTCCGGACGTAAACAGCCTATTCGGACATTATGGATCCCGAGGTCCAACAATCGAGACCTAGGCATCCGCCTTCGTCTTGTCCGGCCTCGTCGGCCTGCATAAGCCCTCCCCAAAGCCTGAACGCCCCACCCACGCGTTGATTCCAATTGCCTTCTCCAGGCATCTTGCAAAATCCGGCCACATTGGTTATTTTACTAACCAGTTAGTCAAATATGCCAGCCAGCCAGCCAGCCAATCCGTACACAAAGCGAGCGCGCCGACCATACGCGCGCCCGGATTCTTGATGCCGCCATCCACGAATTCAGCGTCAATGGGCTGGCCGGGGCACGCACCGAACAGATCGCCGAGGCCGCTGGAGTCAACAAAGCACTGCTCTACTACTACTTCAAAGGCAAGGAGGCTCTCTATACGGCCGCCCTGGAGTCGGTAGCCGAGGGGGTGCGAGCTTCAAGCATGGCGGTGCTGGAGACAGATGCCACGGCAGGCGAGCGCTTTCTCAAGTCCGCGCTCGACCACTTTGACCGCATCTATACCAACCGGGGATTCCAGAGCATGATGCAGCAGGAGATGGTGCGGCTGCATCGGGGCGAGCCCAACGCCCTGACGCCGCTGGTGGAGAAAGTCTTCAGGCCGATGATGGCCCGCATGCAGCAGGTGCTCGAGGAGGGCGTTGCCCGTGGCGAGTTGATCGCTGTGGAGCCTTCGCAAATCCGCTATGCCGCGCTGGGTGCCAATATTTTTTATTTTCTCTCCGCCCCGTTGATGCGCCTCCCCCTTGGCGCCGACCTGTTGGATCGAGAGGCACTGAAGTTCCGGCGTAAAGCAACCATCGAATTTTTGGGGCAGTCTCTATTTCTCGACCGGGAACAGGGAGCCCGTGTTGCCGCGCGGGTACTGGCGGCGACACCAATGCCCGAACACACCGAATCCAAGCTCAAAGCCGCGCCGGAAGGCCGCGCAATCAAGATTGAAGAAGTGAGGCACTTGTGAACGCACGCAATCGAGTATTTCTGATCCTGGCTTTGCTCACCATAGGATCGCTGATCTGGTACCTGGTTACTGTTAGGCCTACCGGCGACATGCAGTTGATCGGCACCGTCGATGCCAACGAAGTACAGGTAAGCGCCAGGATTCCAGGACGCATTCGAACACTCACTGTCACGGAAGGGCAGGAAGTGAAAGCGGGCCAGTTGATCGCAGTGATTGAGAGCGATGATCTGGACGCGGCGCTGCGCGCGGCAGACGCCAACACGGCCAGCCAAAAAGGCAGACTCAGCGAGACGGTAGCGACCGAGCGCCAGACGCGAGGCGAAACCAGCAGCGCAACCGTGAGTGCTGAAGCGCAGGTTCATGTGGCAGAGGCTTCACTGGCCCAAACCAAGGCCCAGCTTGAGCATCAGCAGGCCGACTCCAGCCGCATTGTGGCACTCGCCCAGCAGGGCATTATGAGCGCCCAGGCGCGGGATGACGCATCCACAAGCCTGCAGGCCGCGCAGGCGGCCGTGGAAGCGGCACGCAACACGCTCTCCGCAGCCCAGGCCAATCTGCGCCAGGCGCGTGCACATGAGATGCTCGCTACCGTTTCGGCCCGCACAGTGGACTCGACCCGCAACGCGGTGGCCAATGCCAGCGCTCTGGCCGATCAAGCCAGGGTTGAAAAGGGATATTCAGAGGTGCTGGCCCCCATCAGCGGTCGGATAAATGTGTGGGCTACGCGGCAGGGCGAGGTGGTTGCTGCCGGTGCTCCCATTGTCACCATCATGGACCTGACTCAGACCTGGGTCTATGCGCCACTGCCCGAGACGCAGGCCGATACCGTAAAGCTTGGCGACAGTCTGCGTATTGTCATGCCCAGCGGCGCCACCATTTACGGCAAGGTGATCAACAAGGCTGCTGAGGCCGACTTTGCCACGCAGCGCGATGTGAGCGCCCGCAAGCGGGACATCAAGACCATCCAGTTGAAGCTGCTCATTGACAACCCCGGTGAACAGTTTGTTCCCGGCATGACTGCGGAGATCTACATACCCAAGAGCAAGCTGGTGAAGCAGTGAGCGCAAAGGCAATCAACAGCAACCCGGAGCAGAAAACCGCCGCTATTTCTGTAGAGAACGTGGTCAAGCGCTACGGCGACTTTGAGGCCGTGAAGGGCGTGAGTTTTACGGTAGCCGAAGGGGAGATATTTGGTCTGTTGGGACCAAATGGCGCAGGCAAAAGCACACTAATCCGCATGATGACGACGCTGATCCCCATCACTGGCGGCAGGGCGCTCGTTGGCGGACATGATGTAGCCAAGGATCCCGATGCGGTCAGACGCCTCATTGGAGTGATTCCCCAGGCGTTGACCAGCGACGCGGACCTCACGGTGGAAGAAAACCTGAGCATCTACGCCAAGCTCTACAGCGTTCCCAAGACAGAGCGTACAAAGAATATTGCGGATGTACTTGAAGCTGTCGACCTGACCAAATGGCGCGGCGCGCAGACTAAGACTCTCTCCGGCGGCATGCGGCGCAGGCTTGAGATTGCCCGCGGTCTGGTGCACAATCCGCAGATCTTCTTCCTTGACGAGCCCACTACTGGCCTGGACCCGGTATCGCGCATCGCCGTGTGGGAGATGCTGGACAACCTGCGTAAAACCCGCAAGCTCACAATGCTGCTGACCACGCACTACATGGAAGAGGCAGACAAGCTTTGCGACCGCATAGCTATTGTGGACCACGGCAAGCTAATGGCGCTGGGCACACCGATTCAACTGAAGCACAGCGTACCGGGAGCAAACGTGGTGGAAGTGCATTTTGACCGCGAGACAAATGAGTGGCAGCAGCGCCTGGAAAGGCTTGAAGGCGTAACCAGTGTGCAGGCCGAGAGTGCGGGTTTCTATCGCGTCCTCACTTCTTCCGGTTCCAGAACCACAATGCAACTGGTGGAACTGGCTGCTTCGCTCGGCGAGACTCTTACCTCGCTCAGCGTACAGAACACCACCCTGGACGATGTATTTGTCCACTACACTGGCCGGCAACTGCGCGATGAGCAGGTAAAACCAGCCGCCTTCACTTTGCCGCCACGGCCTGGAGCGCAGCCATGAACAGAATGTCCGCAATTGTCGAACGCGAAATGCGCAAATTCTTCCGCTCGCCCATGCTGATGATCATGTCGCTCATGATGCCGATACTGCAATTGATCATCATGGGCAACGCCTTCGGAGGAAAGATCGTCGGCGCCCGTGTGGCGGTGGTTGACTACGATCATGGCCCCGAGGCAGTGAAGATTCGCGAGGGCTTTGATTCCATCGCTGTAAACATCAAGACCTTTACCACCGTGAACTATAGTGATGAAAAGCTGGCTCGGGAAGACGTGCGCACGGGCAAAGTGGATGCGGCTGTAGTCATCCCGATGCAGTATTCGCGCCGCGTCTACGCGCACGATGCGCCCCGCATTGGTCTTGTGGTGGACAACACTGATCAGTTCACTTCAGGCAGCCTTGAGGGTGAGATGCAAGCGCTGGTTGCCGCACTCAGCAACCCGGCTATCCAGCCCCGCGTTGCCACCGGCATCGCGCTGCATATCGTTGAGCTTTACCCCTACGTGGGCTACATGAAGTTTCTGCTCCCAGCCTGCATCGCGCTGGCCATGTATATCTCCGTCATGATTGGCGGCGGCATGCTGTACATCGATGACAAGGCGCGCGGCGTTCACGAGGGCTATCTGGTCACCCCCATAACCAGCCTCGAACTGGTGATGGGCCTGAACATTGCCGGATCCATCAAGGCCGTGCTCAGTGGTATCTGCCTTACCGTTATCGGCTCGCTGATGGCAGGATTGGGCATCATCTTTCATCCTGAAGCGATGATTGAAATTCTCTGCCTCATTTTGGTAACAGCGCTCGCCTTCAACGGCATGATGTTCCTGCTCATGGTCCGCGTAGACGACCCATTGGTTCCGCGCGCCATGTTTGGCGTTCTCAATCTGCTGCTGTTTTATCCCTCGGGTGCCATGTACCCTATCTCGGCTTTCCCGGCCTGGCTGCGGGCACTCTCAGTTGTTGACCCATTCACCTATGCCATTCACGGATTCAAAGCGATCATATTGAAGGACGGTGGCTTCGCGGCTATCCAATTCGATCTACTGTTTCTGTTTGTGTTTGGAATGGGCACCTTGCTGATCGCCACGCCGCTCTTCAAGAGGACGCTGTAGCAACAGTTGGAACGTACGCTTCAAACAGCAACATGGCGAGTCAGGCAAAGTAACTGATGCTGCGCCTGCCTCCAAAGACAGGTACCTGATCGGCTGACTCCGCTGTAGCTGATTCTTCTGATTCGTCAGGCTCATCATCTTGCCCTCCGGGAGCTTTTTTGCCGCTGCCGGAGTAGCTGTCGTCGCCCGATCTTGCCGGGTTTTCGATGTCGAAGATTGCCGAGAGCCCTGGCTCCGCCGGCGGAGCCTTTACAACCGGCATTGCTCGGATTCCGATGACTGGGCTGATCTCCATATTCGCTCCTGCCATAGCCCTGCTGAAAACCCGGGTTGCAACTTCCCCGCTGCCCTTATCGGCAATGGAATGGCATACTTTAATGTTTCGCAGCCGATTTGTGTTCTATTTCAAGACACACAGAAGAAAACTGGACAACCGGACGAGAGCCAATGGTGGTGCGGAGGGTGACCGGCCGAACTTGCTACACTGGGGCCATGCTGGATGAAATGGAATTTCGCCGTAACGCTGATGATGCCCTGGATGCGCTCAAGCAGCACCTGTACAAGCGCGAGGAAGAATACGAGGCCGGCTTCGAAGTGGAGGAGCAGGGCGGCGTGCTGAATGTTGTGTTCGAAGTGCCAGCGGGCAAGTTTGTCATTACGCCCAATGCGCCCATTCGCCAGATTTGGATTTCGGCGCTTTCTACCAGTTTCAAGCTGGATTGGGACGAAAAGGCAGCGGCGTTTCTACTGTCGAGCACCGGTGAGGCTCTCACCCCGCTCGTTGACCGCTTGATCGCGGAACATCTCACCAGCTAGCAAGATATTCTTGAGCGACAAAGAAAAACGGGGAGGGGCCGCCGTACTGGCTGGTCCCTCCCCGTTTACTTTTGCTTCATTGGGTCTACTGGAGTGCGTAGATCGACTTCAGTACCTTTTCCGCAACGCTCTTGGGGAGCGGCGCGTAAGAAAGAGCGGTAACTTCATTCTCTCCGTAGTTGACGATCCAGCTCAGCATGTCCTTGAGCACCTTGCCCTTGGTGGCATCGGCAGGATGCAGCGGGACAAGCAGCCATGTGAAGCTGGCGATGGGGTAGGAGTTGGCGCCTGGCGCGTTGGTGATAGACACGCGATAGTCCGCTGGCATCTGCTTCACGCTGGCCGCAGCGTCGGTCACGCCCTCGATGGAGGCCTTGACCCAGTTGCCGGCGGGATTCTTTACCGCGCCGTAGCTGATCTTGTTCTGCAGCGCATAGATCAACTCGACGTAGCCAATCGAGCCAGGAAGCTGGCGTACCAGGCCTGCAACGCCTTCGTTGCCCTTGCCGCCTACGCCAACTGGCCAACTGGGCGCTGTGCCCTTGCCGGGACCACCTGCCCACTCCTTGCTGACCTTGCTGAGGAAGTCAGTGAAAATGTAGCTGGTGCCGCTGCCGTCAGAACGGTGAACCACAATGACCTTCTGGTCAGGGATCTTGACGCCCGGGTTGTCCTTGGCGATGCGGGGGTCAGCCCAGGTGACGATCTTGCCCAGGTAGATGTCTGCAATTACATCGGGGCTGAGGTTGAGATTGCCTACGCCGGGAACATTGAACACCGGAACCACTGCGCCCAGAACGGTGGGAATGTGGATGAGCTTGATCTTCGAAGCAGCCAACTGCTCGTCGGTCATGGGACCGTCAGAGGCGCCAAAATCTACCAAACCTGAAGTTACCTGCCGGATACCGCCACCTGAGCCGATCGACTGATAGTTGATTTCGACACCGGGATGAGCTGCGCTGTATTCGCTGAACCATTTTGAATAAATTGGGTAGGGGAAAGTAGCACCCGCCCCGGTCAACTTCTGGGCCTGAGCGGTGCTCATGGCCAATATCAACATAACAACGGCAACTAACGACTTTTTCACAGTACGCTCCCTCGCAGTTTCTACTGCCGAGTTCCATTGTCTACAGGGAATGTTACGGGCATTTGAATTAACGATGGATTTCCTGAGTATATGTCGATTATCTGTTCAGATTTAACCTGGTCAATCTCGGCATTCTCGGGCTAGGCACATTCAACGGCACCATAAAGCCTGCGACGATTGACAGTTGCGTATACCTTGGTAAAGCGGTAAACTTCCTGAGTTCCTATGATAGGCAGTCAAACCCTGCCCATTTTCTTTCATGAAAGAGAACCGATGCCCTCCTATTCACGATCCGTATCGAGACGTTCTGTCCTGGCCGCGCTGGCGGGTTCCGCCAGTTATGCGTGTGCCCAGAGTTTTCTGCCCGGACTGCCACACACCGGCCTCAGGGGAAACAATGACCCCAAGCGAACCGAATGCGGCATTGGCGCCCTGATGCCATGGGCCGATGGCCTCTACGCCATGACGTACAACTCCGCCGGGATTGGCGGCAAGTTGGCGGGCGCAAGCAGCGGCAGCGGACTGGGCCTCTATCGCATTGACGAAACGCTGAAGCCAATTCTGCTGGACGAGATAAACGGCGTGCATGCGAATCGCTTCATTCACCACCATTCCAACCAATGCATCATTGGACCTTACATCATCGATGCCGGCGGAAAGTGGAGGCGGATCGAGGGTTTGCTGGGCCACCGGTTGACAGCGACCATGCCGCACCTGACTGACCCGGAAAATCGCGTCTACTTCCAGACGATGGAAGGCTTGTTTTTTGAAATGGACGTTGCCGATTTGAAGCCACGGCTGCTATTCAACATCACCGCCGACATGAATATCAAAGCGCAGGCCCATTTCAAGGGTGGCTACACGGCACAGAACCGAGTGGTTGTGGCCAATAACGGCTTCTTTGAGTACGGGCAGAGGGATGCGGGGCTGTTTGAGTGGGACGGCGGTAAGAACTGGCGGCGAATCTCAGACAAGCCGCACATGGACGTGGCGGCGCGGCAGAACATGGGCAACGTAATGTTCACTACCGGCTGGGACGAGAGGTCGGTTCTGTTTTCTGCGCTGGTAGATGGCGTTTGGCAGAACTACCGGCTGCCCAAGGCGTCGCACTCCTTCGAGCAGGCGTGGCAGACGGAGTGGATGCGCATCCGCGAAATTGAGACAGAGCACTACATGATGGACATTCAGGGCATGTTCTACGAGTTGCAGCCGATTGCGTTTGAAGGCCGCATCTGGGGCGTGAAGCCGGTTTGCCAGCACCTCCGTACCATTCCCGATTACTGCAGCTTCCGCGGGTTGCTGGCGCTTGCCGGCAATGAGACCACACCCAATGAAGACAACAACGCCGTGGTGGGCCAGCCGCAGAGTGGCATCTGGTATGGCAAGTCAGACGACCTCTGGAGTTGGGGACAGCCGCAGGGTTGGGGCGGCCCATGGCGCAACGACGTTGTGGTGGCTGGCGCGCCTTCCGATCCATTCCTCTTCACGGACTTCCGCCGCAAGATGCTGCACCTGGTATCGGAGAAGAGCGCAGAGGTCGAAATCCAAATCGATTTTCTAGGCAACGGAACCTGGGTCAAATACGAAACCGTGAAGTTGGGTGCTGGCGAATATCATCCTGTAATCTTCCCCGACGCCTTCAGCGCGCAGTGGGTTCGCTTGGTGCCGAGTGTCAGTTGCAAGATGACGGCGGAGTTCATGTTTACTTAACGCTCTTCATAGCAGAGCGCCGAATAACAAAAACGAGCGCCCATCAGACTCGATGGACGCTCGTTGGCTCTTCGAAATGATGCTGGATTAGGGCTCGATCCGATTCCGCCACTTTGCGGCCAGAGCCTTGTCTGCAAGTGCTTTGATGTAGACTCCGCCAACAACCGAGCGGGCCTGGAACGCCTGCTGATGGCCGTCCTTGGTGTCATACCAGTCGGTCAGTGGTACGCGGGTGGGGCCTTCGTTGATCCAGCGGCTAATCGGTGCCATGAGCGTGTTGAAGTCGGCGGGGCTGTCGGCAAGGGTCGCGGTCCATATCTCCCAGTCGAGCTTGGTGTAGTCCTTGCGATTGTCCAGCGGCAGGCCGTACTGGTTGAGGTGCTGCAGGTAGAAGGCGGTCTCAGTTTGGCGGATCTTGTCCGGGAAGATGTTGAAGCCGAGAATCTGGTCCCAAACCAGGTTGTACTTCTGGCTCCAGCTTCCGGGCTTGTCGAAAGCCAGTTTGTAGTGGTCGCCATCAATACCCATGACCTGCCACTTGGCGGCCATCTCCGCGGATAGCTTTGAATATTCGTCGGCAACTTCCGGCTTCCCTACGCCACGGGCCATTTGTGCATACGCCGCCAGCCCTTCAATCGCCTTGATGGAGAGGTTGGAGTTGTGAGCGAGATGCCCGGCGAAGTCGTCGGTTGAAAGCTGGTTGGCCGGATCGAGTCCCTTGTCGCGAAGATACTCAGCCCACTTGGTAAACTGCGGCCAGTACTTGCGGGAGAACTCCCAGTTCCCTTCCTCCTGGCCCATGGCGGCCACCATGATAAGCAAATTGCCGCTTTCTTCCACGGGCATCTGGTTCTCTTCCGTAGCTTCTCCGCCGCCATAGACCTGACCATTGGCCAGCGGATAGGTGCCAAGGTCGTGAGGCGCAAAAGACCACTTCCAGCGCGGCAAAGCAGCATACTCCAGAACTGGCTTCAACTGCGCCTCAATGAGCGCGGGATTGAAGAAGAGAAAAAAGGGCGCTGATGGATAAAGCACATCAACCGTCGAGATGCAGCCGTTCGAAAAATTTTCCTTCGGGAAGAGCATCGGAGTGCCGTCAAAATCCGCAGCGAAACCATGTGCGGCAAAGGTCTGCCGGAAGGCAAGAATGCCCAACTGGGCATAGGCCTTGCCCCCAGCTTTCTCAAGATCCGCTGTGAGTTCGCTATCGAATTTTTGGCCACGGGCCTCCAGAATCGGATACTCGTCTTCTGCAGTGGACAGCATCTGCCCAACGGTCACATTGTTACGCTGCCAGTACGGGCGCAGTTTGCGGCCCAAATACTCGATTGCGTAGTCCTCGGTGTAGGCGAGGAGTACGTGGCGGTTAACTGGTGTTGCGGAGAGCTTGCCCATGGGCAGTTCAACAGCTAAATGCGCGGCGTGCTCGCGGGGCATGCGCGGCATGTCCAAGTCATCATTTACGGGCAACTTGCCGGTAGCGGCAAAACTGCGCAGTGCGTCGTGCGAAAGCGAAACCTCAGCCCCTGCCTTGTCCGGAACGGCCAAACGGAAATAACCCCAGTCAATGCGGAGATCGTCCCCTGGCCGATTGAGAACGCGCTGATCCCGCGAGCCCACATTGAGCACGGTAAGGCCCTGCGCGTGGGTACTGCCCCAGGTAACAGCCTCATCTGGCAGATTGACTGCGAGTATCGGATCCACGTCGACCAGTACAGAAAGAGTGTGATCTCCTTGCCCGGTCGCGCTGAAAGTTACATAGGTGACGGGCCGGGAGAGCACGTCAAAATTCTTGGGGAACGATGGAGTAAAAAAGTTCACAGCCAGGGTTACCTGATCGGCTTTGAACGTATAGACGGAGTGGGTGGGAGTCACTTGAAGCGAGACCTGCTCCATGGCGGGCACATCGCGCGGAGTTGCGCCCATAAAACGGTAGCTCTTGCCGTCAATGCGCGCCAGCCCGGCGATAGGCTGACGGCTCCCGGTCCAATGCTTCGTGTCTTGGTCAGTGAGTTTGTCCGCGGTGGACCAGACGCTGAAGTAAGGGTTGTAGACAATGAGCGGGACCGCGGGCGGACGCTGCTGTGCAACCGCAAGCAAAGCGGCAAGCAAAACAGGAACAGCTACAAGGCAATTGCGAAGGCTACAGAAGAAAATTCTCTTTGAAGTTATTTCAGTTCTCATGCGTATTTATCTCCATGGCAGGAAGCTGATCGCAAGCCTGCGAAATCTTTCGCGCCCATCGCAAGCCAACTTCCAAAGCAAAACAATTCTAGTGGAAAGGCGCCACCGCAGAATCAGGAGGTGTATTTGCAGGGATTGGAATAGTTGGATTTCAGCGTTGGACTCTATACGCCGGAAACAGAAGGAGGTACAGGTAGCGCCAACGGCAGCGTGAAGTGGAAAGATGCGCCCGCGCCCAGTTCGCTCTCTGCCCAGAGGCGTCCGCCGTGGGCGAGCACAATGTGCTTCACGATTGCCAGGCCGAGGCCGGTGCCGCCTGACTCGCGCGAGCGTGCCTTGTCGACACGGTAGAAGCGCTCGAAGATACGATCAAGGTGTTCGGAAGCGATGCCGGGGCCGAAGTCTTGAACAATGAACTCAACTTCAGCCACGCGCAGTGAAGCCCTGACACGAATGAGCTTGCCATCACCCGCGTATTTGAGGGCGTTCTCAATCAGGTTGCCGAAGACTTGGTTAATGGCATCGGGATCAGCCATTACCAGCGCGTCTGGAGCGCCTTCGGATTCAAGCTCGACGCCTGAATCCATCACAATGCCGCCAAGGGACTCGACCGCGTCCTGAAGCAATACGTTGGCCCGCGAGGGTTGCAGTGTGAGCTTGTAATCCGGGCTCTCGACGCTGGCCAGGGCAAGCAGATCTTCAGTAAGCCGGTTCATGCGCGCCGCGTTCTTCTGAATCACACCGAGAAACTCGCGCGTGATCTCCGGATGAGAGTTGGGGTCTTCAATCAGGGTCTCGACGTACCCCTGTATGGATGTGAGCGGCGTGCGCAGTTCGTGGCTGACGTTAGCTACAAACTCGCGGCGCGACTTTTGCGCGGCCTCGATGCCAGTTACGTCATGGAGAACAGCAAGCGCGCCGCCGCCGGGCAGGGGCGCAGCGTTGATCTCAAAGACGCGGCCAGGGGCCAGTGTGCTGGCGCGGCCAAAGCAAACCTCGTTTCGATCAAGAGCGCCGCGAATGCAGGACAAAAGCTCAGGGTCGCGCATGGAAAGCACCAGCGGGCGGCCGGGGCGAATCTGAGTACTGGCTATGCGCTGCATGACGGAGTTTGACCAGCGCACAGAGCCCTCCGGAGTGACGGCGACAACCGCCTCCTGCATGGAGTCGAGCATGGCGGCCAGTTCCATACGCCGGTTCTCGATCTCTGCAAAGTCCTTGGCAAGCCGCGCGGCGGTAGTGTTAAGCGATGCTTTCATGGCCGCGAGTTCATCGTCGCTGTCTGCGTCCAACCGGACGCTCAAATCCCCTTCAGCCATGCGGCGGGCAAAGTCCACCACGCGCTGCAATCGGTTCAAAATGCGGCTTGTGGTCCATGCGGCGAGAGGAAGTGCAACTACCAGCGCAATGAAAGCCGACAGCAACATCTCACTGCCGAGCAGGCGCAGCGAGCCTGCAGCCGTCTGCTCAACGAAATAGTGAAGAACGAAAACCATCACCACGGCGTTAAAGACAAGCAGCAGGACGAACAGCCCGAGCAGCTTGGTGAAGATTCCTGGTTTCAATCGATTTACTCGCCCTTGGGCAGTTCAAAGCGATAACCCGCGCCGCGCACTGTCTTCAGATAGCGCGGATTCTCAGGATCAACCTCGATCTTTTCACGAATGCGCCGAACGTACACATCGACGGAGCGCGGAGTGACGAAGCGCGCATCGCCCCAAACAGCGTCAAGCAAGTGGTCGCGACTGAATACGCGCCCAGGATGCCGGGCAAGGTAGTCGAGCAGGCGGAACTCGGTAGCTGTAGTAGTGGTCTGCTCGCCGCGCACCTTCAACTGCATGGCGCCAGCATCGATCACAACCTCTTCAAAGCTGATGATGGAGGGTGTTGTGGGGCGCTCAAAGCGCCGCAGCACGGCCTTCACGCGGGCAACCAGTTCACGGGTGGAGAAAGGCTTGGTAATATAGTCGTCCGCTCCCAGTTCGAGTCCCAGCACTCGATCATTCTCGCCTGCCCGCGCAGTCATAAAAATGATTGGAATGGTAGAGAGTCCATGGTGGCTGCGCAGCCGGCGGCATACGTCGAGCCCGTCGCCACCAGGGACCATGATATCGAGCAGGAACAGTGCCGGAACCTTGCGCTCGGCATCTGGAATCAGGTTCGTAGGGGTGTGAAACAGACGCACATCAAAACCTGCGGCTTCAAGGTGATGCTGCACCAGCCGGGAGATATCGGCATCGTCTTCCAGCACAAAAACAGTTTGACTCAACCTGTCAGCCCTCGCCCGGCGGCGGTTAAGTAGCTAGTTCCAAGGCCGCACGGGACCATTAACAGAGTAATTCAACCAGGCAAACAGATTGCAAACGTTTGATGAATTTGACGTCGGCGGCGTGGATGAGAAACGCCTTTCAGCCGACAAATGCCCATTGAGAACATCGCGGAATTGCGCAGTTCCCCCTTGGTTGTCATAGACGCTAACTCTCTTTGGCGCCGAGCGGGGCCACCGTGGCGTCGAGGACTGCAAACTAGTCCATCACCGCCCGCTCCTGCCATCAATGCACGTACGCATGCTGCCGGGGCTTGCTCCGAATGGTTTACGCTGAATGCGCGGGGCTCGTTTTCTTGAGCGTGCGCGCGCTGGGGAGAGTGCATGACCTGGTTGATTTTGCTGGTCGGTCTCGTGGTCGGGGCCGTTTCTGGCGTAGTAGGCATTGGCGGTGGCATTCTGTTTGTGCCCGCGTTGGTATGGCTGTTTGGCATGGACCAGCATAAAGCGCAGGGCACCTCCTTGGGCGCCCTGCTTGCTCCGGTGGGTCTGCTGGCATTTATGGAGTACTACCGCAGAGGCCACGCGGACATCCGCATTGCTGCGATTCTTGCCGTGGGATTTCTGGTGGGGGGGTACTTTGGCGCGGCCGGCGCGCAATTTATCTCAGAGTTCGTGCTCAGGCGCATCTTTGCAGGAACATTGATGGCGGTTGGGGCCTGGATGTTCTTTCACCGCTAGCGTTCTTAATTATTTACAGCCCTGATAAGGTTTGGGCACCCTTCTTTGAATCAAGGAACGATTCAAGCAAGGATGCCCAATTTGTAATAAACACTCGGGTCAAAGCCGCTTTAGTAAACGGTATTGTTCGTATCGGTAACGGCGTCCATATAGGCCACGTCGTAAGCTGTACCGGTCACTGTCACATACTGGTTGTCGTACGATTTGCCGTCGACTGTCGAGTAGATATAAACCTGACCGCCCTGGGCGACATAGACCTTGTGCAGGCCCGTGACCGCGGCAATGCCGGTGGCGTCACCAGAGAATGGCTCAAGCAATGTCACCTTCCCGGTGCTGGTATTGAACATCGTAAGGCAACCATAAGGGAGGCTGTTGTTAATGCGCTCGCCCTGATCGCACTTCGTCATTCCAATCCACAGCGTGTTGTCGTCAGCCTGAATCATGCGGCTAACCGCGCCGGGCATTCCATCGCTGATGGAAACCGGGTTCGGAGAAACACCGCTCGAAAGCGTGTTATTGGTCAGGTTCAGCACGCTCAGATAGCCGCCAAACAGGCCATCAGGCATCAGGCGCTGGCCCACAATATACATCGTGGACGTAGTCACCAGCGCATTGCTTGCCCCGCCGGGGATGGCGATTGTGGTCATCGCATTGGTGTGCGAATTCACGCAGGGAGCGGAGTTACAAGGCGCCAATCCTGACTGCTGACCGAGGGTGAAGATAAACGGCGACACCGGCAACAGGGATACGGATGCCTTGGATCCGCCGCATTCAGGGCCGCAGTTCAACACGTAAGCAGTACCGCCATCAGGCGAAAATACAGCCTTCACTGGCCGGTCAAATACAAGCGGAGAACCGTAGTAGTTGCCGGTCGTGTCCAGATAATCCGGGCTCTGCGCCTGGAACAGGCACCAGCCTGGTGCATTTTGCGGCTCGCAGTCTACCGCGGCCTTCGGCCACGTGGACGGCCCGCCAGAATAATTCTGGGTCTGGGCAGCCGTAAGCTGGCGCGGGTAATAAGCGTAGTTCGAGTTCTGCACAAACGCGATCGCCATCGATCCGCCGGGGTTCACGCTCACGCGGTACACGCCGGGAAGGCTCAACGGATAGGACGAACCGTTGGTCTGGTTGATCACCGTGAGAACGCGCGAAGACTGGCTGGCCGCGAATACGTAGGTCTCATTGCGGGTGATATAGATGCTGGAAGAAAGACCATTCAGGTTGGATACTGTACCCGTGGTCTTTTCCGTGCCATAGTTGGCCAGAGTCATGCTGCCGTCGCCGGCTGCATACACCGCGGCCATCTGCTCTTCAGGCATGCTCTGAATACTGATCGGCAACGCGCCGCCAAATCCGTTCAGAGAAAATCCTGCCGGCTGTCCCGTGTAGCCGCTACGGATGTCGTAGTAGGCATCCACAATCTCCAGAGAGCCCTTGGTAAACACGCTGGGGTTCTGGACTGCGATCACAACACGGTTAAGCAATCCGCTGGGCGGAAGCTTGCGACCAGCAAAATAGCTGGTGCTGCCGCAACCTGCCAGTGCCGCTGCAGCCACCAGGGCCACGGTAGCGCTCATCCAAAGACTTCTCTTCTTCAAAATCCCTTACCTCGATCGAAAACGCGGTGCTCGCCGCGGAGAATGACATTTCCGGGGGCTATCTTCCCCGTGGAGTTTGGAACAGGGTCGCGGTTCATCTGAAACGTCGCAAAATTCAGCGTTCCGCGACCGCTTGCTGCCCAGCCTATGACTCCCGAAGTATAACAAAGCTGGCCTATCCTCTGGCGCGTCAGCCTGACGTAGCTTAGCATTGGAGGAGAATGAGCAAATTTACAGAGATCTTCGCCAACCGCCCCTTGCTCGCCGATGGCGCGATGGGCACTGTGCTTTACTCCAGGGGAGTCTTCATCAACCGCTGCTACGACGAGCTCAACCTCTCTGACCCGGGCCTGATCCTCTCTGTCCATGAGGAGTACCTGCAGGCGGGAGCTGAGATTCTTGAGACCAACACCTTTGGAGCCAACCGCATCCGGCTCGCCCGCCATGGCCTGGCAGGAAAGGTGAAGGAGATCAACGAAGCAGGAGTCCGGCTGGCCCGCCAGGCGGTCGAGCATCTGAAGGATAAGCAGGCTGGCGAGGCATGGGTTGCCGGTTCCGTTGGCCCCCTGGGAGTGCGCCTGGAGCCCTTGGGAAAGACCGGCCTGGATGAGGCACGGGCTGCTTTCTCTGAGCAGATCCAGATCCTGGCCGACGGCGGCGTGGACATGCTGATTGTTGAGACCATGCCGGCGCTGAATGAGGCCCGCGTAGCGCTCGAGGCGGCTCGCGCCATCGCGCCCGACCTGCCCGTACTCGTAATGGTGACTGTCGACGACGAAAACAACTGCCTCGACGGCTCTTCGCCCCAACAAGCTGCAGCCCTGCTTACCGAGTGGGGTGCCGGGGCCATCGGAGTAAACTGCTCCACTGGCCCGACCACTGTGCTCACTGCTGTCGAGACCATGCGCCCGGCCACCACGCTGCCCCTTGCCGCCATGCCCAATGCCGGTATGCCGCGCGCCGTTGAGGGACGCAATATTTACCTCTGCTCGCCGGAATATATGGCTAGCTTCGCCCGCAAAGCCATTGCTGCTGGCGTGCAAATTGTTGGCGGCTGCTGCGGCACCACCCCTAACCATATCCGCGCCATGCGCTCCGCCATGCGGGCCATTGACGCTCAAGCGCGTGTTGAAACATCGGGCGCGGCTCCGGCCATCAGCTCGGAAACACCGCCATCCCCCCTCGGCCAGCGCTCCAAAATTGGGTCTCTCATCGCGGATGGAACCTTCGTCACGCTGGTTGAGATTGTGCCGCCCAAGGGCATCAATTGTGTCAAGGAAATCGAGGGAGCAGGGCTCCTCGCCCGGCTCGGAGTCCACGCCATCAACGTGCCGGATTCGCCGCGTGCCTCGGCGCGCATGAGCGCTCAAAGCCTCTGCATCCAGATTCAGCAACATACCGGCATTGAAACAATCCTGCATTACACCTGCCGCGACCGTAATCTGCTTTCAATCCAGTCGGATCTGCTCGGCGCTTCGTCTATCGGGCTGCGCAATATTCTCTGCCTCACCGGCGATCCGCCAAAGCTGGGCAACTACCCTGATGCCACCGCAGTGTTTGACGTCGACTCCATCGGACTCGTCAACATCGTCCAGCGGCTCAACCACGGGCTTGACATCGGCTCAAACTCAATCGGTGCCAGCACAAACTTCACCATCGGCGTTGCCGCCAACCCCGGTGTCCCCGACATTGAACAGGAGTTGCGCCGCTTTGCCTACAAGGTCGAGGCAGGGGCTGAATACGCCATTACCCAGCCGGTATTTGACCTGCGCCTGCTGGAAATATTCCTGGATCGCATCAAGGATCACCGAATTCCGGTCATCGCCGGCATTTGGCCACTCACCAGCTTGCGAAACGCCGAGTTCATGAAGAACGACCTGCGCGTCTCAATGCCTGAGGAAATCATGCTGCGCATGGCCCAGGCGGATACCCCGGACGCCGCCCGCCTGGAAGGCATCAAGATCGCCCAGGAGATGCTCGAAGCCGTGCGGCCGTTTGTGCAGGGAGTACAGGTTAGCGCCCCGTTTGGCAGGTACAACGCAGCCGCAGAAGTGATTGCCAGCGTGCTGCCCAAGGGCACCAACCCTATGGAGTAACTCATGCCATCGTTTGAAGATTCGCTTAAAAAATTGGAAACAATCGTTGATCAGTTGGAGAAGGGTGACCTGACCCTCGAAGAGTCCTTAAGACTCTTCGAGGATGGCGTTGGAATCTCCGCAGCCTGCAAGCAGGAGTTGGACTCGGCCGAGGGTAAGGTGCAGATGCTCGTGAAGCAGCGCGATGGCGTACTCAAACCGGAGCCTTTCCTGGATAAATAACCCGCTCCGAGAGACGCAGACAGCTGTATTCCGCCTTCCTCAGAATCTGCCAATCCAACGCCCTCTAGACCGGCACTCCGTGTGCCCCATCCTGGGCGCGCCTGAATCTAGCTTGGAGTTGCGGCACGCTGACCGCAGCCGGGAGTGCCGGTTGTCCCAAAATCGCGTGGTCCGCCCCCTGTACGCAGAGCGCTTCCGCTGCATCGGTTCCGCCTGCGACGACACCTGTTGCCAGGGCTGGAACGTACCTATTGACCAGCCTTCCTGGGTAAAGTTCCAGGCCATTCCCGTCGGTCCCCTCCGTACGCTCATTGACCAGTCGGTCACACTCCACCACCAAGCCGTGACTGCCACCGAAGCGGAGCCTGCCTGTAACCCTCAATTCGCTCAGATATGCATGGCCGGCACCAGCCGTTGTCCTCTGCTCACACCCGACAACCTCTGCCGCATCCAGGCAGAACTTGGCGCCGGCATGCTTTCCCATGCCTGTGCAACCTATCCCCGCATCCTGCACTCTGTCGGCGGCCTGGCGTCAAACTCCCTCTCGCTCTCCTGCCCGGAGGCGGCACGCCTTGTCCTGCTTGACCCGGACCTGCTCCGCTCAAGTCAGTCCCACGAGACTGCCAGCGATTCCCAGCCCCCTGAAGCAACTCCGCAGCACCCGCTCGCCGCGCACTTCTGGCCGATTCGCTCTGTTGTCCTGGCCTTGGTCCGCAATCGCCTCTACCCGCTGTGGCAGCGCCTGTTCCTGCTTGGCATCCTGAGCCGCCGCCTGGACGCGATCGCCTGCGGCGAGCTGGACCGCGACCTTCCAGAGTTTCTTCGCGGTTTTGAAGCCACCATCGCCTCTGGTACGCTCCGCACCGCCATGGAATCTGTACCCGCGGACAACACCGCCCAACTCGACCTGGTCCTGCGCCTGGCGGGATTGATGCTCCACCGTTCCAACATCTATCCGCGTTTTGCCGAGTGCATCCAGGCCTTCACCGCAGGCATCGGCAATGGCCCCGGCGCTTCGCTTCAGAGCTTGGCCGCGCAATACTCCTCCGCTCATGATCGTTTTTACGAGCCATTCTCTCGCCGTCATCCGCACATCGCGGAGAACTACCTGATCAACACCATCGTGCGTTGCCAGTTTCCCTTTGGCCGCCAACCGCTGAAAGCTGAAGCCCCGTCGCGGATGGCCCGCGAGTTCGCGCTTTTGGTGGCCCAGTTTGCCCTCGTCAAAGGCTTGCTGATCGGCGTCTCCGGCTTCCATGGCGATGCGTTTTCCACAACTCATGTGGTCCATACCGTGCAGGCGGCCGCAAAGCACTTTGAGCACCATCCGCAGTTTCTCTCCATGGCGTACGATCTGCTCGTCGAGAGCCGCATGGACGGAGCGCAGGGACTGGCGATTCTGCTCAGGAACGCAAAGCCTGGCGCGTCGGTGGCTATGACTCCAACCATCCTCGCCCCGGGGGCTTCTCTCTCGATCCCGTCAGCTTGAGATGCAAGCACAGCCAGCCCATGCCTTAGCCCCTGGAGCCGGCAGCCCCACTCCCCTGCCCGGCCAGCAAGCCTCTCGCCAGTGCGCGAACCCCGAACTCGAACCCGTGCGCAAAGAAGTCGCTCGCGAAAGGCATCGCCTCAATAAGATTTGGAAATTCCTCTGCCGGAAACTGGCGCATCATGGCTTCAATCTGCTCCGGGCCTGGAGGCTTTGCCTCTCCTTGAGCGGGCTGCATGCCCACTGATCCCCGTACCGCCGCGGCAAGCACCTGCATGCCGGCGAATGCCTGCGCCGGGGGCAGGCCAGCATCGCGCAGTATCCCGATAAGCAGTTCCACAGGGCGCATCGCCACCGGCGTTGCCGGTCCGTGCGCCAGCACAATCGGCAGCGCGTTCACATGTGCAAGCATCGCATCCCGGTAGGCGCAAGCGGCGCACAGAATGCGCTCTTCCGGCTGATCAGCTCGATGGTCCAGAGACAGATCGATTCCTGCCATCACTGCTTCCACAATGGCGTCCAGCAGCCCCTGTTTGTTGGGAATGTGATAGTAGATCGCCATTGGGTCAACGCCTAGCTCCGCGCCCAGCCTGCGCATGGAGAGAGCAGGCAGGCCGTAGCGGTCAACCAGCGCCAGTGCGGTTGAGACGATGTGCTCCCGCTTCAGCGGCGCGCCGGAGATCTCCCGGCGCTTGCGGGGTGGTTTGGCCGCGTGCTGATCGGCGGTTCGTATTTTGCTGCCTGACGGCAATGGCTCCGGCTCCTTTGGCCCGGCCTTGGGGGCTGCTTGACAAGGCAATTGTACGGCGCTGGATCGCCAAGCTTCTATGAAAAAAGGAGATAGCTTCCCTTGGCCGTTTTCTCCACGTGCGCTTGAGGATCGAAGTTGACAAATTAATTCTACATTGTAGAATTGCCAATATGGCTCTATTTCTACAACGTAGAACTAGAACCTCAAAATGAAAGGAGTCCTCCCATGCGCATCACGATTCTGAATGGAGAGCCCGAATTCGGCTCCGCATTTGAGAGTTATGTACGCAAGGTCGCTGACCGTCTCCAGCTCTCAGGACATACGGTTAAGATGCTCCACCTTCGCGAGCTCGACTTGAAGGGCTGCTCCGGCTGTTGGGGCTGCTGGGTTAAGACACCCGGCGAATGTACTAAGCGCGATGAAAGCGCTCTGGTGTGCAAGGCTGCAATCGAGGCCGAACTGCTGTTGCTGGCATCGTCCATTGCCATGGGCTTTACTTCTGCGCTCCTCAAGCGCGCAGCCGACCAGATGATTCCGCTGGTGCACCCCTACTTCCTTGTTGAAGGCGGCGAGTGCCACCATCGTGCCCGCTATGCAAACTACCCGAAGTTTGCCCTCCTGCTCGGTCCTGGCGCAGACACCGACGCCGAAGACATTGAGATCACCACGGTCCTATGGAAGCGGATGGCGCGCAATTTGAAGTCCGGCATCGTCTACACGGCGGTATCAAACCGCAACCCCGAGGAGGTCGCAGATGAGCTCATTGCTGCTGCTTAACGGTTCGCCGCGCGGCAGGCGCTCCAACTCCATGAAAATGCTCACGCGCGTGGCTCAGGGTTGGGAGCGGGGTGGCGGGCAGCTGCCCGAGGTCCTGCACCTCGCGCAGCGGTCCAGCTTCAACCGCGCCGTGGAAGCATTTGCCCAAGCCGATGTTGTGCTCCTGGGCATGCCGCTATATACCGATGCCATGCCTGCCCTCGTAAAGCTCTTCATTGAGGCGCTTGCGCCGCGCGTAGCCGTCGCATTGGGCGGCGGCAAAAATCCAACCCTCGCCTTCCTGGTGCAGTCAGGATTCCCCGAAGCGTTGCATTCCCGCCCGTTGGAACGCTATCTGGAAAAATTTGCACGGCGGCTCGGCTCCAACTACGCAGGCACCATCGTGCGTGGCGGGGGAGAGTCGCTTCAGATGATGCCGGACGAGGCAAACAGGAAGCTGTGGGCGCGGCTGCAAACGTTGGGTGAGCAGCTTGCCAAGGATGGCTGCTTCGGCGTAGCGGAACTGAAGGCGGTTGCGGGAGTCGAGCGATTCTCTGTGCTCACTGCGGCAGCAGCAAGGCTGGCATTCAAGCTGCCTGTCACCCAGTTCTACTGGAATGGCCAGCTCAAAAAGAATGGCGCGTGGAGCCGGCGATTCGCGGCGCCTTACACGCCAGACCAAGGCTGAAGGTGAGCGCGCAGCCAGCAAGTCATCTCGGGGGAGATCCGCTCCAGCGCAGCCAACTGGAAGCGCGGCTTGTCTCCAGCCGCAACGCCATCCCGCTCCGCAAGCGTCACGCGCGCATCCATATTTTCCAGAACCAGCGAAAATGACTGTTTCTCATCACCCTCCGGGCCGCCATCGAGCGCCAAGCAAACGTCCGGCTGAAAATGGCCCAGGATGCGATTTGACTCAAAGATCAGATGCGCCGCCGGGCCTTGCTCCCTGATAAACCGGCGCAGCATCGGCCCCAACGCATCGGCCCCTGCTGTGACCAGCAGCGAACGTCGCGCGCCTGCGGCAAGATAACGCCCCGTATCGGTTCCTGGCCCTGGCAATGTTTCTTCCCACACAGGCTTATCTTGCCCATGCGCGTGGCTGGTTATCTTCACGGCAGTCCAGTGGAACTCCGGCAGCGCGGCAATTACGCCGCATACCAGCGCAGTCTTGCCCACGCCGCGACCGCAGCCGCCCACAACAATGCTTGCCACTCGGCCTATTCCTTATTTCCTTTTGCCTGCTTCTTTGCCAGCCGCGCCAGCACCGCCTGCTCGCGCAACACTTGCCTCAGCGGACGCGCCGGCGTGCCGAAAAGCACGGTTCCCGGCCTCAGGCCTTCATTGGTAACCCGCGAGCCGCTAAAGACGCCTGCCTGCCCGCCAAGAATCACGCCCGGGCCAATCTTGACGTGGTCGCCAATGCCCACCTGCCCCGCAATCACCGCGCCATTGCCCACAGTGGATGAGCCGGAGATGCCCGTTAGTGCCACCAGGATTACATCCTCACCAATGTCGCAGTTGTGGCCCACGTGGATCAGATTGTCAATCTTGGTTCCCCTGCCGATCCTTGTCTGCCTTAGCGCTCCGCGATCAATAGTCGAGTTCGCGCCAATCTCCACGTCATCTTCAATCACCAGCGTGCCCTGTTGAGGAAACTGCGTATACGCCCCAGTTGTCTTGTCGCGCACATACCCAAAACCATCGGCCCCCAGTACCGCTCCTGCGTGAACAACCACGCGGTCGCCCAGTCTGGTCCCGCGGTAAAGCGTGGCGCGCGGGTAGATGCGGCAGTTCTCGCCAATAATCACATAGGGCCCAACTACCGCGCCGGCCTCAATCCGCGTGCCTGAGCCAATCGTGGCGCACTCGCCAATCACCGCGCCCGCCCCAATGGTCACATCGATTCCTAATTCAACCAACGCACCGATCACCGCAGTGGAGTGGATCCCCGCCGGTGTCATGTCAGGCTTCAGCAGCTTGGCCGCACGCGCAAACCAGAGGCGCGGCTGGTCGGTCTCCACAATCCCCATGGCGTGGTTTGATGCGTAGGTTTCAATGCATCCAGACCGCAGCACCACTGCGCCTGCTGCACCGGCCAGCGCCGTAACAGCAGAAGCTCTGTCCTCGGCAAACACCAGGTCCAACCCATTGGCAGCGCCCGTGGTCTGCACGCCGGCAAGTTCGATTTCAGGACTGCCCTGTACCTGTGTGCCGCCCAGGCTCTCCACCAGTTCGCCCAGTGTCATCCGTCTCTCCCTTGCAACTATTTGTCGCCCCTGCAAGTCGATTCCGGCAGGTTGCTAGTACAGTCCCGCTTCTCCCGCCGGGCGCGTCTTCCAGCGCCGGTGAATCCACAACCACTGGTCAGGATAGCGCCGAATCCACGATTCAATAGCCTGCGTGCAGAGTTGAGTTCCAACCAGAATGTCGTCCGCCACCTTGCCGGTGTGCGGAATCTTGACTTCAGGCCCAAAGTGCAGCACGTACCGCCCTTCGCCCGGCTCCCAGAACATGAAACCCGGCAGCACCGCCGCCCCCGTCTTGCGCGCCACGTGAGCCAGCCCGGTTGCCGTGCATGCCTCAATCCCGAAGAACTTAACAAATGCGCCCTGCGGAGGGGTCATGTTCGTATCCATCAGGATGCCCACAGTCTGCCCCGTATGCATCGCAGTCAGCAGGCCACGGCCAAAGTCGTCCTTATGCAGCACATGGTTCCCATGCATGCAGCGAATGCCATTCACAAATGCATCCAGGCGGCGATTATCGAGGCGGCGAATCACCATCCCCATTGGATAGCCCATCAGTGAGTGGTAAAAGCTGGATAGCTCCCAGGCGCCCAGGTGGCCTGTAATCACCAGCACCCCTTTGCCGCGTGCCTGCGCGGCCAGGTAGTTTTCCAACCCCTCGGTGCGTAGCCAGTCGCCGGTGTTCTCCGCCGTGTAACGGGTCATCCGGCAAAATTCCACCAGTTGCCAGCCCAGATGTCTGTAAACGCCACGCAAAATGCGCCGCCGCTCGTCTTCCCCAACTTCGGGCAGAGCCATCGTCAGATTGCGCATGCCCACCCTGCGCAAGCGGCCCAGCGACCAATACACGGTGAATGCCAGCAAGCCCGCCAGCAGCCGCGCCAATGATCGCGGAATACGCCCCAGGCTGCGCGCAACGGCCAGAACAAGCCAATACTCGATACTTTGTTGAACTTTCGAATGCATCGTCGGAGACAAACACCAGTTTAGCTGCTCTGGCAGCCTCAGATGCCGCAAGACAGGCAAGGGGCAGGCCGGCGGCGCCGGACTACCCCTTTGCTAATGCAGGAATTTCCTCTTGCTACTTGCGGTTCTTTGACTCGACAAAGTAACGCGCAACTGTCCGGACAAACGGAACTGCCCCTTCAGGAACTGCCACATTGCCCTTGAGAACCGACTCGAAACGGTGCGGCGCGCCGAAGAATACCTGCGTATCCTCTTTGTTCTGGCTCACGCTCGTGCCGTCCAGGTCTACGCCCGCAAACAGACCCTTGCTGCGCGAGTAGGTAAGCAGTTCCGCGTTCATCCGCCAGTCCGTAGCGGCCTGCCCGTTGCGGCCCACCGGCCCGGCTGCCGCGGCTGCATCCCCGCCAATCTTGAACTTGCTCCTCAGCAGATCCTGGAAGCCGCGATCGTTCACCGCCACCAGCACAAGATCGGTTGACTGCCCGCCAATCTGGAACCCGAAGGAGCCACCCGCCATGCGGATGAATACCGGAGCGCTCCAGCCGTGGCCGGTGCGGCACGTAACCACGCCCTGCCCGTATTGTGCGCCAAACACAAACGCGCCCTTGAGCATGCCCGGTACCACTGCCACACAGGTAGCCTGTTCCAGAATATTCATGGGGATGCTGCGGTCCTGTGCGCCCATAATCTGCTCCAGAACCAGCTTGGCCGCGTCGATGCGGCCCTGCAGATCCTCACGCGATGAGGCCCCAAAACTACTGGAACTGAGCAAGAAGCAAAGGCAGATCGAAGTAATGACCTTCTTCATATCCGAATCCTCTCCACTCCGCGGCCGTCTCTGGCCCGGATGTTTGAGCTTTGAATTGTTGTTGCGCCACCTCATGGCCGCTCTCGGCGGCCAGCGGAAGATGAGGAAGCGGCTGACGACTCCCGGCACTGTACCGGAACCTCATGGAACAGCCTACAGCATTCGCGCCCGCAGCTGAAGACCGTATGCGCTCCAATGAGACTCTGCCACAGTTCTGCCCTGTGTTTATTGACCAAATGCACACAGTCAAGCAACAAAATGTAGCATCCTGAGCGGATTTCCACTCACGATGCTCAGCTTCATTCATAGACGTTGGGAAGGGATGGATGGAAATACGCAGAACGGTTTTTCGCGACACCGACCCGCAAAAAAAATAGGAGTTTCCATGCATCATGAAAACATGCTGCCTGGAAACTCCTTTCCCCAGATCTGCGTTGTTTCTGTTAACACTATTGTGGAAATCGAGTCATCGCCACAAGAGTACTTAAGGGCACTGGCTTAAAGTAACCGATTAAGTTTACTCTTTGGTAACGTTCCCTATTCAAGCAAAGCTCCATCCGCTCCCCCCATCCTGACGCCATCCGCTGCCTGCCCCTGTGGCGAAAGCGGACCGCCCAACGCAATCATGGAAAGCTTGATGCGGTTATCGGCACCGGCTTTGCGCATCAACCGGGCCACATGGGACTTCACGGTGCGCTCTTCAATTCCAAGGTGGGCCGCGATCTCGCGATTCGACCGCGCTAGCAGGATGAGCTGCATTACCTGCTGTTCGCGCGCCGTCAATTTCGGAGCCACTGTGATTGTGGGCGGCGCGGGGGCCTTGAGCAGCCGGTCGACAAGGCGAGAGAGCACTCGCCGCGGCGCCCAGATATAGCCCTCTGCCACAACATCAAGTGCCTTGCGTACCAGTTTGGGACTCGCTTTGAAATCCAGATACGCCCTGGCCCCGGCAATGACGGAGTTCACTATCAGATCATCGTCTCCGTCTGGACCAATCACGATCAGCCCGATATCAGGCCTGGCCTGGCTGATCTTATCCAGAACCTCCAGACACACCGAAGATGAATGAAGGTCAATGACAAGGTATTTAATCGGTGCATTCAGTATTAGTTCTGGAGCGCTGCCCGCAACTGGAATCAGTTGAAAATCGCCTTCCCTTGCAGGCAGGTCAAAGATGCTGGTTAGCCCAGCAAGACGGATCGGCTCGTCAGCCACCAACCCAATGTGAATTGCATCCGGCTTGCGAATAGCAGGCATATTGCCACTCCCGTCAGCAGTCAGGAGAGCTGTGGCCTCTAAAGCGCCTGCCAAAAATGGCCCGCGCCGTCCGTTGAATCCTGCCGCTCTTCCAACCTCGACAACCGGTTGATGAGCTATCTACCCCTGTAGTTTGGAAAGCGTAATTTCTTGTCGCTTCCAGAACTTGCCTTTGCGGTCTGAATAGCTGACCTCGCGAGCATCCTCGGGGCGGAAGAACAGAATCTGGCACAACTCTTCATTGGCACAAACCTTGGCCGGTAGATGTGTGGTAACGCAATTTCCGAGGGTTACAAACCCCTCCCACTCCGGCTCGTACGGCGTTACGCTCACTTGTGTGTCCGCAACGCACGCAGGTTGACTTGCCAACGCAGATCGTAAATACATCACGGGGAAAACTAAACTTTTCGGCTGAACGAGCGCATGCATACCTGTCTGAAGATTCGACCGCCGAGTCTGCCTGCCCTGAGACACACAGGCAATCAGCAAACGCACTGATAGCGATCTTTACATTGGCAAGAAGCTTGAAATCGTCAGATGTCCTGAGAGAAAAATGATTGAATGAATCCCTGGATAAAATAATGCCGCCGTGTACCTGATTCGCGCTGACAGGCTCAGCCATGCGGATTTTCACGGCCTGAGCCCTGTTCCAACGGTCGTTCTGAATCGGCATGGCTTTCCAGTTCCGAAGGGAAACTCTCCCTTCGGATTACCAAGCATAGATCCTGATTTGATA
>Ga0364874_10083_pt1 | contig 50995 bp, 40 predicted proteins | sample ExccelAu500001D4_2_FD_206922 | JGI IMG/M metagenome (GOLD analysis project Ga0364874, IMG submission 206922) | Enriched cells from Trout Bog Lake Hypolimnion, Wisconsin, USA - BchlTB.Aug07.5000.01.D4 | ecosystem: Environmental > Aquatic > Freshwater > Lake > Hypolimnion/Profundal zone | place... | reverse complement strand
TGATCATGCCGGCAATCGCGCCGGTGCGGCGGATGCGGCGGATAATCTCGTCCAGTTGCGGATGCGTCAGCGGCTCGCCGCCCGAGATGCCGATCATGGCGGTGCCGAGGCGGCCAAGGTGGTCGATGCGGCGGTACATCTCTTCCAGCGGAACTGGCTCTGAAACCTTATCGTATTCGTTGCAGTAGCCGCACGACAGATTACAAAAGCGTGCCGGCACAATCTGTACTAGAACGGGGTGAGAGGTATGGGCCAGCGCCCAGCCCACCATCCTCAACTCGCGCACCTTGCGCGTAACCGCCTTCCAGCGTCCACGCACTGTCGATCTCCGGGGAATTGCCATCTCTCCTATTGAAACATATCGCCTCGCGGGCTCATTAAAACCGTCCGACTTGCTCCCTCCGGGGATCTCCAGCCGGGGGCCCCGTGCAGCCAGAGTGATAGACTTCGGGTGACTTTGATGCAGTGATCCTGTGGAGGATTTTAGCCTTATGTTCAAGCGTTCGCTCGCTCTCGCTTCCCTTCTTTTTCTGCTCGCCGTGAGCACTCCCTGCAAAGCGCAACCGGCGCAGCATCCGCAGTGGGTGGGCACTTGGGCTGCCGCTCCCATGCTGGCGGCGGGCGGGTTTACTGTGCATCCCTTCAGCGCCGTCACGCTGCGCGAAATTGCCCATATCTCCAATGGCGGCCAGCAGGTCCGGCTTCGCTTTACAAATGAGTTCGGCCTGGACCCCCTGACCATCGCCGACGCGCATGTTGCGGTTAGCGCGGGCGGCGGCCAAATCAAGGACGGCACAAACCACGCCGTCACGTTTGGCGGCGCGGCCACGGTGCGTATTGCGCCCGGCGCGGCCATCTACTCTGACCCGGTGGCGCTCCCCGTTGCGCCGCTCTCGGATGTGGCGGTGAGCTTCTTTTTGCCCGCGCAGGTCATGCGCGCTGAAACCTACCACTCCGTTGCCGCCCAGGATAACTACGTCGCCGAGGGCGATGTGGCCGGGGCTACTGCGCTGGCGCAGGCTTCCACCCTGCGCTCCTGGTACTTTTTCGACGGCATTGACGTGCCGGCGCTCGAGGGCGCGCGCGCCATTGTCACCATGGGAGACTCGATTACTGACGGCGCAGCCTCAACCCCCAATACCAACCGCCGCTGGCCAGACGTGCTGGCAGCGCGCCTCAAGCAGGAGCATGGCCTCGAGCAGGTGTCGGTGCTCAATGTGGGCATCGGCGGCAACCGCGTGTTGAATGAAGGTGCCGGGCCCAGCATTCTGTCGCGCCTCAACCGCGACCTGCTGGCGCAGAACGGCGTCCGCTATCTGGTTGTGATGGAAAGCATCAACGATATCGGGCGGCTGGCAAAGCTCACCGCGCCGGAGGATGACGTAACGGCGCAGCAACTGGAACTGGCGCTCAAGCAGATTGCCGACGTAGCGCACGAGCACGGCATCAAGGCCATCGGCGCCACACTCACTCCCTATGGCGGCGCAGGTTACTCCAGCGAGAAGGGCGAGCAGGTCCGGGAGGATGTAAACAACTGGATTCGCAACAGCGGGGCCTTCGATGGCGTCATTGACTTTGAGCAGATTACGCGCGACCCGGCGAACCCCACCCGCTTCAATCCTCTGTATGACTCAGGCGACCATCTGCATCCGGGCGACGCCGGCTACAAGGCCATGGGCGAGGGCATAGACCTGAAACTCTTCAGCAAGTAGTTTGTAATCATCTAGTCCGGCGTAGAGGAGTTCTGTGGCGAGGTTGGGGCTGCGCCAGGTGCCCCATCCTCGCCACGCCTTTGTTCTCGTGGGTCAGGACGAACCTGCCGTGGATTATCATCAAAGCTGCTGCTTCAGATTCAACGTATGAGAGGACCGCTGGTGCCAGTTTCTGCAAATCGTGTTTGGCGACAACTGCCAATTGAGATCCGAGTCGCCGTCTGCCAGATTGTCTGGGCTGAGGCCAAGGGCGCAGAGAAGCAGTTTCTCTGTGCCACTCTTGCCAAAGCAAAAAACCTGCGTGAGGTCTTTGTCCGCAAAAGCCCGCTTGAGCGGCTGGTCAACTGGACGGCGGCAACTTTGTCACTTCCTGACGCCATTGTGGATGACCTGCTGAAGAAATATCTTCTCCACGCGCATCGTGCCGTGATTATCAGCTTTCTTGACCTGCTCAATATTCCCCATTCCGAGGGAATGATCGAGGAGAGCTTTGACTTCGCAACTCTGACAAATGAGCGCGTTCAGGAAGCGGCGCGTAGCTTGCTCGCGTCGGCAGATCGCACCGGCTCCGAACTTTACCTGAAGTACCTCGTGATTCAAGGCGGACCCTGGGCTGGGATTGAAGAAGTCCTGCCAGCCGAATTGAACGCTCAGAAATGACCGACAGAAACGGGCTATTTTGGGCAGGAAAGCGGCCCAAAAGGGGCTGAAACAGGGCCGATTCTGGACGTTTTTGTACAGTGAGGTGTTACTAATTAGTTAGCAGCGGTCTTTATCAAGTTATTGAAATATTGGTATTTACGGAATCAAGAGAGTACTGAAAACGGGTTTTTTGACGCCAGGGGAGGGGGGGTACATGATTTCTGTGGTGCGTACCGGCCAGATGACTGAGAGATCGAACGGGCCCCTACCTCTTCCTATCTACAAGTATGCGCCCGTAGCAGGTAATCTTCTGCAAGCGGATTTAGGAAATGTGGGCGGTCGCGGGCGTTAGTCTTTGCACGCCAAAAGGTATTCATTTCGCTTGCGGGGTGGTGAGCCAATTGAGAGCTATCCGGTGGTACATCCGCAGCGCTCAGTATCCCTTGAAGAAACTTCGTCATAGGGCGATTTGCCGACACTGACGAATGACTCTGGGAACATCGTTTCCCCGGGTTTCACTGGGTTTGCAATGGCTCAATGCGTAATCCGATCAATAAATTACCGAATTAGTGGATCGCCCATCCACCTACGTTTTTGAGGGTTTGGATCAGAGCAGTAATGGGACTTCGAAATCAATTGATCCGCAACCGCACGCAGGGCCCTTATCTGCTCCGGCTCTTTTGGAACCCCTCGCGGAGGCATGAAAACTCCGCTCTTGATGTCTCCGTGACCGAGAAAGTTGCCCTTCCTGGAATCCACAACCGCCAACGCGATTGCCCTCATTTCTCTCACGGACAATACTACAAATCCCTTGAAGGCTTTGTGTACTTCCGGGTTCTCCAGCTTCCTGGCATGTGACTTACAGCGGTGCGGGCCCAGGATAGACGCGCGCATAACAGAAATCTCGTCGGTTTCGGGGGTGGGGTCGAACGCAGCAGGTTTGATTTTTCCTTTTTTCCCGTCAATATGAAATGGACTAAAAATCGCGCGCACTATCATCTCTTCATCAGATATTTGGCTGGGCAAGTATCGACAAAGCAGGAAAAGGGTCTGAGCCCAGAAGTAAGCCATTCGTACTAGACCAAACAGCCTGCAATGGTGCTCAATTCCGTCTGCCCAAGCTTTGCCGGGTCGCCTTTGATCGGTGCAAAGGTTCCAGAGCGCTGAATGTAGCCGCTAAACACACTGTCGCCAATTTCGAGAGCCGCGTCCGCGCTTTGTGCTTCCCAAGTCAGCAGAACAGTGCCATTTGAAGTCGGGGTTATCTCGGGGCTATCGAGCGAAGGGAAATCCCTGCCCAGCAGGTTGATCAGGTTCTTAGCGTATTCGCAGACAACCTTACTGGGTGCGTAACCACCGTATCCATCCCATCCGTCCTTCAAAGTCTTAATCGAATCGATTCTACCGATACTTTCGAACCGCAATGAGTTCGCCATTGGGGTGATGGCAGCCGGGGTGATGCTTATGTAATGCCCAGCGATCGGATTTTGAAACGCTGGACAGACATAATACGAAGGAGTTTGATTGAGCCGGGTGACATACGGGTTGTCAAAAACGCTCATTTCGAATCCTCAATGGGTATCATTGCAGAGTGAATTCTTGTTGTTAAACCGACGAAAGTCCGACGGATGGCTGCATGCGCCTCTTCCCAAACGGCCATGACGGCATTCTTATCGGCATGAACATTCCCGTTGCTTTGGACTGACGTATCCATCAGAATACCCTTCCGATCTCCAGCGACCGCCCCGCCAATCAAACTAATGCGCATGTCTAGTCCTGACTTTAGGGGTATCTGAATGGCTAGCGTTGGTTCTGACTCTCGCCCTTCAGCGATCTGTTCTTCGAGTACTGGTGGTATGGTGAGTGAGAAACCCAGAATCTCGGTCAGGAATCTCCCGACAGAAAGATCTCCGACCAGCTCTTTCGTAAAAACGTCAAGATACTTTAGGCTAACCCCGAAAAAGTCCTTGTTCCTGTCGTCTCCCACACGCGAATCAAGAAGATAACCGAGGCCGCGCTCAGCAAATGGACGAAAAGCCTCCCAGTTCTTATACGGTGGAAGGGCATGCGCAGAATAAAGGCCGGCACCCAGCTGATAGAGCATATGGGATTCTTCAGGCTTGAAAGATCTTACGCGATATACCGGCTGGTAGCTGAGCATTGGGTAGCCCTGCGGCACCAGCCTCTCTGAGGCGGCCCAACCCGATTCTGCCGATTTCTGGGCGAAATTAGATAGGAAAGTCTCAATTTCAGAGGTGGCCATCATGGGTTGAGGTAGCCCTAGCGGTGCGTTCAGCGGAGGAGGCTGAGCGATCCACCTGAGTTCCGCAACAAGCTCAATCAGTGGCGGCTTATCAAATTGCAAAATCGTGGCTCCATCTTCTCGCTCTAAATCGTAGCACTCGGATCCGACTGCCAGACCCTGAAATCTAGAAACTTGGGGGAAACCTAGGGACAGGCGGGAGGTTCCCTGTTCCAGGACCACAAGTCCGGTGATCAATCAGTCGGTTCTCATTAGCGTGGGGCGGGAAAGAAGGACGACCCCCCAAAATTACTCCCACAAACGCCGCAGCAACCACAAAGCCCGACATACGCAGCAAATCAAAATCGCCAACCCGCCGCATCCCCCCTCACGCCCGAGATCAGCCGAGGCCCTGACCCCTGACTCCGCCGTCCTGACCGTTACCCAAACCCGCGACGGGGAGAACCTTGCGCCTGAGCAGTTCTTTTGCGCTGGTAGGGAGGATTGTTCCGCCTGTGAGTTTCGGCACCGTTGCTACCATTACAGGCCTGAAGAAGACGAGGAATAGGGTCATCCTCAAATCAGCTTCACCGAGCCGTCTGCCGCCTGGCACCACTGCCTGGTACGCAGACCCACATTTTCCACGGCGATCTCGCTTAGAATTCCAGTATGTGTGGAATCGTAGGGTATGTTGGTCCCAAGAAGGTTGTTCCTGTCATCATCGAGGGGCTAAGGCGCCTCGAATACCGCGGCTACGACTCAGCCGGGATTGCTGTCGGTAGCCCCTCCCGCTCTACCCTGGATGTGCGGCGGGCTCCGGGCAAGCTCATCCATCTGGAAGAAGTTCTGCGCGAGCATCCCCTGGATGGCACGTTTGGCATTGGCCACACACGCTGGGCCACCCATGGCCGCCCGACGGAAGAGAACGCCCACCCGCACCGCGACTGCACGGGGCGCATCGTGGTTGTCCACAACGGCATTGTTGAAAACTACCTTGACCTGAAGCGCGAACTCACCGCGCAGGGCCACAAGTTTGTGACCGAGACGGACACGGAGATTATCGCTCACTTGATCGAACAGGTGCAGCAGGATGCCGACGTTGCCGGGCTGCCCATCTCGCTTGAAGTGGCCGTGCGCCGCGCCGTAAAGCGGCTGACCGGCGCGTTTGCCCTGGGCGTGCTCTCTGCAGCCGAGCCAGACAAGATTGTGGTCGCCCGCTTTGGCCCGCCCGTGATTATCGGCGTTGGCGAGGGCGAGTACTTTGTTGCCTCTGATGTGCCCGGCGTTCTGCACCACACCCGCAACATCTACTTTCTGGCCGACGGCGACATGGCCATCCTCACCCTGGCCGGCGTCGAACTGACTGACTTTGACGGCAACCCCATCCACCGCGCCATTACCCGCATTCTGTGGGACCCCATCCAGGCGGAAAAGGGCGGCTACAAACACTTTATGCTGAAGGAGATTTGGGAGCAGCCGCGCGCGATTACTGACACCACGCTGGGCCGCGTCTCCCTGGACTCAGGCAAGGTTTTTTTGGGCGAGATGAAGATTGCCGACGAAGAGCTGGCCATGGCCTCAAGCATCAACATTGCCGCCTGCGGCACCAGTTGGCACGCCGCGCTGGCGGGCAAATACATGATCGAGCGCCTGGCCCGCCTGCCCGTGGATGTGGATTACGCCAGCGAATACCGCTATCGCAATCCCATTCCCGATCGCAACGCACTGGGCCTGCTCATCACCCAGTCTGGCGAAACAGCCGACACGCTGGCCGCGCAGCGCGAGATGATCGCGCTCGGCTCAAAGACCGTGGCAATCTGCAACGTGGTGGATGCCATGGTGGCCCGCGAGGCCCACGGCGCCATCTATACCCATGCCGGCCCTGAGATTGGCGTTGCCTCTACCAAGGCCTTTACCGCGCAACTGACCGCGTTGTTTTTACTTGCGCTTAAACTCGGCCAGTTGCGAGGCAGGCTCGATCCGGCCCAGTCCGTCGCCCTGATTGAAGAGCTAACGCGCATTCCGGCCAAGATTGAAGAGGTTCTGCGCTCCCGCTCTGCCCAGTGCGAAGAGCTGGCCAAGGATTTCTCCAACGCGCGGGATTTTCTTTACCTGGGCCGCGGCATCCATTTCCCCATTGCTCTTGAGGGGGCTCTGAAGCTCAAGGAAATCTCGTACATCCACGCCGAGGGCTACCCCGCAGGCGAGATGAAGCACGGGCCCAATGCCCTGATTGACGAAACTCTGCCCGTGGTGGTGCTGGTGACCAGGGACGAATCTGACCCCGCGTCAAAGCTGCGCTATGAGAAGACGCTCTCAAACATTCAGGAGGTCACTGCGCGTTCGGGCCGCGTCATTGCCGTAGCCACGGAGGGCGACACGACCATCGGCACCCTGGTCGAGCACGTCATCCACATCCCGCCGGTGATCGAGATGCTGTCGCCGCTGATTGAGATTGTCCCGCTGCAACTGCTGGCTTACTACATCGCCGTCCGCCGCGGTTGCGACGTGGACCAGCCCAGGAACCTGGCGAAATCTGTGACAGTGGAGTAGCGGCTGGTGTCCTGATTCTTCGCTCACCCCCCGAACGTTTTTCAGCTCGGGAGTGGTGAGCGAAGAATCTGATTTTGTGCCTCGGCGAACTTCAGACTTGCAAACTAAGCTCGGCCCGCAAAATCTCGCGTCTCGGTATAAACCTTGACCTTTTCGCCCTCTTGTATGTAGAGCGGAGCCTTGATCTCCAGCCCCGTTTCAAGCCGCGCCAGTTTGGTGACGTTGCCGCTGGTGTCGCCGCGCGCGCCGGGCTCGGTATACGTGACTTCCAGCTCAACCTGCGCCGGCAACTGCAGTCCAATCGGGTTTCCGTTGAACTTGTGCAGTTGAATGATTGCGCCTTCCACCAGGAAGTCGAGCGCATCGCCGACCATCGCCTCAGAAAGCGTCAGCGTTTCAAAGGTCTCCTGGTCAAGGAAGTACGAGCCATCCGCATCGCTGTAGAGGTACGAGGACTCCACCATCTCCAGGTCCGGTTCCTTGAACCTGTCGCTGGCCTTGAAGGTCTTGTCAAAGACGGCGCGGGTCAGCAGGTTGCGCATCTTCAGGCGGACCAGCGTCTGGCCGCCCCGCGCTGTTGGGGTGGATACCTCAACATCCAGGCAGTAGTAGGGGGTGTTTTCAAACTCAAAGTACATCTTGCGCTTGACGCCGATTGCTTCGATCAGTGCGGCCATGAATTCCTCAGGAAACAGACTTGGGAAACGGAGAGTCCAGCTAACACTCATGCGTCCCCCTACAATTATAGGCGGCAATCCACTTGGGACATCCGGCGCGCTTTTCCTGGCTCCCAGGTTGACCGCCCAGCGTCTGCTCTGAGAAACTTTCGCCCATGCGGTACAACGGAAAGATTGAATTTGCCCACGCGCGGAAGATCCGCGAACGGAACACGACCATTTACCGGATGGCGCACCTGCCCATATGGATTTGGGTCTTCTTCCTCGCCCCCGGCCCCCTCACCTTCAGCCTGTTTGCGCATGGTTTTTCAAAGGCCAATCTGGCCTGGCTGGCGCTGGTTCTGGCTGGCACGGGCATCGCGGGTTTCTTTGAGCAGTTGCCCGGCGTTGAGACGCGCCCTTATATCCTGCGCTTCGACGAGGACAAGCCCAACCCCCTCTACCGCAAGGTCTGCTACACCTTCGCTTGGAATGCCGTGCTCAGCTTCGCGCTCCTCAACCTCAGCGGGCTTGTTATTGCCGTCATCACCGGCGAGTGGCGGATGACCCAGCTTTACCACGACTTCTACCTGCCGCTTACCGCGGTCATACTGCTTCTGGGCGCGTTTGGAAAGCTGCCCCGCGTAGGCCGCTCAACCAAACGCGAAGGCACTGAGCGCCGCTACTTCTACGGATCAGTCTGGGCCGTCACCATCGCTCAGACGCTCCTGCTTATTGTCTGGAAGATTCTGCCTGCAAGCTTTGCTCACACCACCGCGGGAACCTCAGTCAAACTCGCTGTCTTTGTCAGCGCGCTTACCCTCATGGGTCTAGCTGCCTGGCGCGGATTGCTGCCCCGCACCCGCCCCATCCTCCCCGGCGAAGTCATGGTCTCTGACTAATACATTTTTTGACGTTGAGTGTAAGCGAAACTTCGCCCATCCTTGAATCGCTTCTTCATTCAAGGATGGGCGAAGATTGTCGCACCGCGAATCGCAACCAGTACGCGCATCCTCAATGCTTGCCAGCCGCCTTCGCCAGCCATTCACTTACATCTGTGTAGTTATTGGCCACAGCCTTATCTCGCGCAGTTTCACCCTTGGCATCTCTTGCGCCGGCATCGGCACCCTTGGCTAGAAGTGCTTTTACTGCCTCCAGGTTGCCCTTGTATGCGGCATACATCAGCGCGGTCTTGCCCTCCGCCGCTCTGGCATTCACCACCGCCCCTTTAGCCAACAGGGCTTCCACTATGCCCGGGGTTCCGTTGTTGGCGGCATCCATCAGAGCCGTGCCGCCGTCGTTCATCCGGGAGTTTACCCTGGCCCCTTTGTCCAGTAGTACCTGCACAATCTTCAGATCTTCGGCATCGGTGCCATACATCAGCGCCGTCCAGCCGTTGTGATCTTTGGCGTTCACGTCCGCCCCTTTGGCCAACAACGCCTGCACCACATCCAGATGCCCCTTATAGCTGGCAATCATCAGCGCCGTATTGCCATCTTTAGTTCTGGCGTTCACGTTGGCGCCCTTGGCGAGTAACGCCTCCACGGCATCGACATGGCCGTTTTCCGACGCCGACCTCAGTGCGGTCTCACCATCCGCTGTCCTGGCATTTACCTCGGCGCCCCTGGCCAGCAGCGTCTGCGCCACGTCGAGATTCCCCATCTCGCAGGCGATCATCAGCGCCGTCCAGCCATCGTGCGTTTTGGCGTTCACATCCACCCCACCGGCCAGCAATGTCTTTACGCCGGCCAAATCGCCCTCTCTAGCCGCATTGATCAAGTCGTCTGCCTGGCCCTGGGCCCAGGTGGCGGGCAGGAGGCAAGCAAGCACCACCAGTGAACCCAGCACCCGCCTGCGCCGCCAGAAGCCCTCCATTTTCATCAGCATCATGAAATTCCCTCCAACATAAATCGCCGGAAGCATACCAGAAACTCGCCGACTCTGGCCTAATTAACCTACGACTTGAGCGAGCAACACCTGGCAGAGCGACAAAGGCCGTCGGCGGCTTGGGTCGCTCGTTTCTTCGTGTGATTTAAATCACACTTCCCACCCCAACCAAAGCGGTATAACCTAGCTACCATGTGCCTAGCCATCCCCGGAAGAGTCGAAGAAATCTATACCGAAGGCGATCTGCTCATTGGCCGCGTGAACTTCGGTGGCATCCTCAAGAAGGTCTGCCTGGACTACGTCCCAGAGGTTGAGGTGGGCGATTACACCATCGTCCACGTTGGATTCGCCATCTCTAAAATCGATGAAGAAACGGCCCAGAAGACCCTGGCCATCTTCCGCGAGATGGGTGTTTTGGAAGAAGAGCTGGCCGGCGAGGAAGAAGCTTTTGCACGCGCTGCCGCAGCGCCCCAATCCCCCTGTCCCGATGGAAGTTGCGCGGTTGTTACCCATCTCACAGGAGCTGAGCCCGCAGTCCCCAGCGGTGGCTCAGCCAAATGAAGTACCTTACCGAGTTCCGCAACGGTGAGATCGCCCAGCGCATGGCGCGCGAGATCCACTCCATCACCACGCGCCCCTGGAAGATCATGGAGGTCTGTGGCGGCCAGACCCACTCCATCATCAAGAACGGAATCGACCAGATGCTGCCCGCCGGGATCGAGATGATCCACGGGCCCGGCTGCCCAGTCTGCGTCACCCCCCTTGAGCTTATTGACAAGGCACTGGCTATCGCCGCCCAGCCCGGGGTCATCTTCTGCTCTTTCGGTGACATGCTGCGGGTTCCGGGCACGGATGCCGACCTGTTCCAGATCAAGGGCGCTGGCGGTGACGTGCGCGTCGTTTACTCTCCGCTCGATGCAGTCGAACTGGCGGTCAAAAATCCTGACAAGCAGGTCGTCTTCTTCGGCGTAGGCTTTGAAACCACGGCCCCGGCCAACGCCATGAGCGTTCACGTGGCCAAGCGCCGTGGATTGAAGAACTTTTCGCTCCTCGTCTCTCATGTTCTGGTTCCGCCTGCCATTGCAGCCATCCTCGAGTCACCCGGCAACAAGGTGCAGGCCTTCCTGCTGGCCGGTCACGTCTGCAGTGTCATGGGCTACTGGGAGTACCCGCCCCTCGCCGAGAAATTCGGCGTACCCCTTGTCGTCACCGGATTCGAGCCGCTCGATTTGCTCGACGGAATCCGCCGCACCGTCATTCAGCTTGAAGCTGGCCGCCACGAGGTCGAAAACGCCTACGAGCGCATTGTCACTTTTGAGGGCAATCAGGCCGCGCAGAAGTTGCTGGCTGAGGTTTTCGAGGTCACTGACCGTGCCTGGCGTGGCATCGGCGTCATTCCTAAAAGCGGCTGGCGGCTCAGCGATGCCTACCGCGACTTCGACGCCGAGCAGCGCTTCCACATCTCCGGCATTCATACCCAGGAGTCGCCCCTCTGTCGCGCCGGCGACGTGCTTCGCGGAGCCATCAAGCCCGCCGAGTGCTCGGCCTTCGGGAAGGAATGCACCCCGCGTCATCCGCTCGGCGCCACCATGGTCTCAAGCGAGGGCGCCTGTGCCGCCTACTATAACTATGGCCGCTTCCTCTCTGCTGAAGAGCTGGCCACCGCTGGTTCAGGTCTCACCGGAGTGTCAAATGTCTGAAAGCCCAAAGTCTGGAACGCCGGACTTTTCCAACTGGTCCTGCCCGCTCCCCCTCGTCGGATATCCCACCATCGTCATGGGCCACGGCGGAGGCGGCAAGCTCGGCAACGAGTTGGTCGAGCACCTCTTCCTGCCTGCTTTCCGCAATGCCGCTCTTGAAAATCTCGGCGACGCTGCTGTCCTGGATCTTCCCAGTGGACGCCTCGCCATGAGTACTGATTCCTTTGTCGTGCAGCCCCTCTTCTTTCCAGGCGGCTCGATTGGCGAACTGGCAATCAACGGCACTGTCAACGACCTGGCCGTCTCCGGCGCGATTCCAAAGTTTCTCAGCGCCAGCTTCATCCTTGAAGAAGGATTTCCCCTCGCTCAACTCGCCGCCATCGTCGACTCCATGGCCAAAGCCGCGGCCACCGCGGGCGTCCAAATCGTCACCGGCGACACCAAGGTAGTGGAGCGCGGCCACGGCGATGGTTGCTACATCAACACCGCCGGCATCGGCCTGCTGCGCGACGGCATCACGGTCGGTCCCCATCGAGCGCAACCCGGCGACGCGGTGCTGGTCTCCGGAACCATCGGCGACCACGGCATGGCCATCATGAGCGTCCGCGAGGGACTGGAATTTGAAAGCCAGATCCGCTCTGATTGCGCTGCCCTGAACGGCCTCATCGCTGAAGTTCTCGATGCTGCGGGAACCGCCGTGCACGCCATGCGTGACCCTACCCGCGGCGGCCTTGCCTCCACGCTCAATGAGATTGCTATTTCTTCAAACGTCGGCGTTGCCATCGACGAAGCCAGCCTCCCCGTCCGCGCTGAAGTTCAGTCGGCCTGCGAGTTGCTCGGCCTCGATCCGGTCTACGTGGCCAACGAGGGCAAGGCGGTCTTCTTCGTTGCGCCCGAAGCAGCAGAGCAGGTGCTTGCCATTTTGCGAGCCCACCCGCTTGGCCGCGACGCCGCCCGCATCGGCCATGTCACCACTGAACACAAGCGCATGTTGGTCGCCCGCACCGCCATGGGATCCAACCGCGTCATTCCCACCCAGATCGGTGAGCAACTGCCACGCATTTGCTAAGTCGTCGCACCTTATTGTTGACCCCGCCCAAAGCCACTCCGATTTAGGTGCACCACCCTTCCGCGGCCTCATCGCGGAAGGATGGGAGACACTGCATCGAGATCTCGATGCAGTGCGCCTCCGTATCCACGGTAATTCTGGAATTGATCGAGTGTCTCCGATTGCTCAGCAGGTCCAATCGCCGGGTGGCAGACTCCAGATGTAAGGGCTGCGGGCACGATGCGAGAGCCGCTGGCGCCTGCAAATTCCCGGAGGAAACGATGACACAGACTGAACATATTCAAGGATCGGAGCTCCACACCAAGGCAGCCTACGCACACCTGGCTGCCGCCCACGAGCACAGTTCAGGGGATTGCGCATCTTCTCATGAGTTGGCGAGGAAGGCTCTCAAATGCTCGCTGGAAGCCACCAAGTTCTCAGAGAAAGTCTCGATGGAAGCACCCTTGCTGGCCAAGGGTTAAGGCGCAAACTCCCCGATATGATCGGCGAGGTAACAACGCCCGGCGCAATTGAATATATGGCATAACTCGGGGTGTTACCCCGAAGAAGTGGAACTCTCAAATGCTCATCATCGTTCTAATCATCGTTCTTGTGTTGGTCTTCGGTGGAGGTGGCGGATACTACGGCTACAACCGCTGGGGCGCAGGTGGCGGCGCAGGCATTGGGCTTGGCACTATTCTGTTGATCTTGCTGCTGTGCTACCTGTTGGGAATCATCCACTAGCTTCTGCGCTTTGTGCGCGCCACTTGATGAGCGGCCGGCAACTAGCTTGGCGCCGGCCCCTTCTCTTGTGTCTCCCACGGCAATTTCTATTGTGTCGTACTCCACGCCTTCAGCGGAGGAGCGCCAGCGCGATGAAAATACTCAGCTAGCGCCGCGCGCATCTGTTCCAGTTGCCCTTGGTACGCTAACTCTGCAATCACGTTTTGCGTCTCTCCCGGCCTGCTATTTCACGGAACCAGGCTTGTGGTTGCCGGGCCGCGAGCGGACCGTTCCATCTTCGCCGTCTTTGTATTCGTGCAGTGATCCGCTGCTGTCATGCAGCTTTGTAGTCGCCTTGTTCTTTGGCTCATACTGCGAGCTGTTGCTGGTCTTCAGTTGCTCATTTGCATGGCCGGAGTTCTTGTTACTAACCGGCGATGTGGCAACGCCCGTCGTTCCAGAACCCCCTGCCGGAGGCGGCGTCTGCTTCACGGTCATCGTTGCAGTTGCACCGCTGGCATGTGCAGACTGATCCTGCCGCCCGGAGGCATGCCCGCTTGCGGCCTCACGCGGTTTGGTGTCGGTGGTGCGTGCTGTACTTTGCGCGAGGCCCAGCGCTCCGTGTAGAGGCAGCGCAAATACGGCCATCGCTGCAAACAGATACAGACTCTTCTTCATGGCATACTCCCTGGAATCGCCCGCCGATCAACACTCGGCATTTGACTCTCGGCATTTGACGCGCGATTTAGTTTTGTAGCTTCGTGCAACTACTGCTCCAGTACATTGCACCCAACTCGCCGCTGTCAACAAGAATGGCGCTCAAGAGTTGCTCACCCGTTCACTCTGTTTACTTCCAGAATCTCAACCGGCTCGGCATTTGGAAATGCGATAGCGATTCCACGCGCCCAATCCGAGTTATCGAAGATGCCTAGCTCTTTCCCGGTAATAACCGACCTCACCTTGTACTTACCTGCTGGTATCAGGGGTAACTTGACCATAGCTTCCTGCACCGTTGACTTATTGCGAAACAGGGCGATCATACCGCTCCCGCTATGCGCCAGTCGCGCAAAACCGTCCCACGCCGTCGATGTAGTTTGCAGCCAACTGCCAAGCTGAAAAAAGCTCTCGCTGATCTTCGTGTTCCTTCTCAGCTTTCTGAACCACGCAATCTTTTCGTGATACCAGGCGCGGTCCCCGGCGCTCAGTTTGCGCAGGTCGCCCAGCAGCACGGGCGCCGATCCTATCACGGTCGCAAAGGCCTCTTGAATCGTCGGCAACTCCGCGTGCATATTGCCAATCAGCATGCTCTCTGCGGGCATTGTGGCCGCGCGCTGATATAGCAATTGCCGTGCCTGCAATGGCCCGGCGGAGTTCCGATCCCGGTCACTCACATTGCTCATCCAGTCCAGATCCCCTGCCGCCAGCAATCCCGCGTCTATAATGTGTTTCTGACCCCAGAGTTCAAAAGTCAAATCCAGCAGAACCTCGGGATGCTTCGCGTAGACCTTGCCGGTTACATACGAGATGCCCTCGTAGATTCTGTTCAGCGATTCTGCCCAGTTGGCGTGATCGTGCCCATTGGCCCAGCAGCCCGGCCCTTCGCCGTAGGTGTTGAATACGGTGGTCAGGTCAAGCTTTACATAAGCAAGGTGGAAGCGCTCGATTGCGTCAAGGATGCGCGCCGCGGCTACATCCCTGTATGCACTCGCCATGCACATCACGGCCTTCATCCCGGCAGCGGTCCCGGTAATCTTCGGCTTGCCTTCCTGGTCGTGCGCCACCCACTCCGGATGGCTGCGATAGACTTCGGTTGAAGTGCCAATCGCCGCCAGCGGAATCCACAGGCCCAGCCGCATTCCCTTGCCTTCCACCGCGTCCAGTATCGGCTGCAGCCCGCCCGGAAATGCCTTCAGGTCCACCGTGTTCTCGCCGTAGTCCTGCTGCCAGCCGTCGTCAATGGTAAAGATCTCCATGCCCATCGAGCCTGCGGCATCAATCAGTTCCATAACCAGGTCGTGATTCACGTTGCGATGGAATGGCTCCCATGTGTTGTAGATAAACGGCGGCCCCTGCGTATCCACACGCCGTTCCAGAATCTTGGCGGCGTAGGATGGCAGCACCCAATGCGGATCGTTGAACCCGTCTCCGTTGCGAAAGGCCACGAGTGAAACACTCGCTGTTGTAAATGTCTCGCCAGCAGCAATTGAGCGCTCGAAGGGCATCAGATCGGTGTCATACATTACGCCGATGTGTGTATGGTCCTGGTCGTAAAAGCCCTCGATTTCAGTGCGCTTCATGTAGCCCGGCACTTCGCTGATTACTGCAATGCCGCTGCCGGTGCGGCCGTTTGTCACCAGCAGCCCGGCATCCTCTGATCGCCCGGTGTAAAAAGTCTCGCGAGGGATGGTTCCATATTGCGTAAGCAGCGTGGTCTCATCTGCCGGCCCCAGCGTGACCCCGAGCGCTTCAATATTCAAGTGGGAGATACGGAGCTTCGCAGTGCCAGCATTGTGCATGACCAGGTGCTTGCGAATTGCCGGATGGCCGTCGTACACGCAGTAGACAACTGACACTTCAAGCGCGAGTTCCTTGTGGCGGAGGCGAACGGTCAGGGACTTGCCATTGGGCAGCGCTGCTTCACTCGCGCCCATCAAATCAAAGGCCGCATTGGTTCCCGCGCAGTTGTGGTCGTTGCATAGAAATGAAAACTCCTGCGCCATGCCCATGCGGATATTGGCTGGCAGAATAAAGTCGGCATGAGTGGGAAAGTGTGAAAACTGCTGGGTGAGCAGCCCCCTCTTTGGCTCGAACACAACCACTCGCTTTACCAATTCGTTGCCGATGGTCCAACTCTGCCCTTCGATTGAGGCTTGGGGACTCTGGGCGTCTCCCAGCGCCTTCCCTATTGCCCAAGGCGTACAGAAGCAGCCTGTAGTTGCCAGCATTCCGTTCCGCAGCAGTCTTCTCCTGCTCAGCAAAGCTCGCGCTGCATGACTCATCGTCATACTCCATTTTTCTTGGATTTATTTGCGAGCGAATACTATCACACCGGTAACTTGAGTGATCAGCGGCAGTTTCACCGCCCTGCACTTACTGTCTAAAGCGAGCGCAACGAATCGAGGGCCCAGAAATTTCGGGCCCCCCTCAATCACTCGACGCTTTGAAGAGTTCAGTGTTTTCAAACAGCAGAAGATTCGAACTGGACAGAGAACATCTTGGGTCTATCTTTCAGGCAAACAGCTCGAAGGCCTTCTCAATGCAACCAGGTAGTGCGGCAGGCTCGTCCGGAACATTCTGGCTGATCTCCAACACTGTGGCTGGCGGAGTTGCGAGCGCCTTCAGGCCCTTTACCGTTGCAGACCAGTCAATGTTGCCGCCGCCGGGCCAAAGGTGCTCGTCTTTGATGCCATGATTGTCATGCACATGCACAGAAGCAATGCGGTTGCCCAGTGTCGTAATGGCGTCAGCCACTCCTACGGTCATATGCGCATGGCCAAGGTCAAGGCAGGCGCCCACGTTATCCAAATGGCCCATTTCGAGGATCAAGATCAGGTGCTCGGGGGTGGTGGGCTCACTGAGCAGGTTCTCCACCAGCAGACGCACACCGAGCGGGCGGGCAAAGGCGCCAAGATGCTCAAGAGCCGTCAGTGCGTACTCAATGGTCCGCTGCGACCACCCGTCTGTCCGCTCGCCCAGATGGACAACCAGGTTCCGCATGGGTATCTGCTCGGCTGCTTCCAAAGCGCGTTTGATCTCGTCCATGGCGTCAATACGGCGCGCCTTCTCCGGGTGCAGCACGTTGATCGCGGGTGCTCCTCCGCGGCCCATCTCGCGGTCGGCATAGAGTGGGGCATGCATCGAAAACGCCTCAAGGGCATTGGAACGGAACCAACTGGCCAACTCGGTAACGTGCTCCCGGCTGGTGTAGTCAAAGTGCTGACGGGCGGCAAAAATCTCCACCGCCTGCGCACCGGACCGTTCTGCAAGCTCCAGCAGTCCCGGATGCAAGCGCTGGTTCAGGAACAGATGAGTAGACAGGACGCGCAGCATGGTCAAGAGTTCCCTCGCTCCGGATAAACATATGGGGTGAGCCGGAGACTACCTTAATTCTCTCATCCTTGAAACAGCTTACGGCGCATTTGCTGTTGCGCTTGCGGATACGCGCCAGAGGGTTGGCTGCAGCCTGTGGGATACGCCTCTACTGTGGCGTAGGGGGTAAAAACTCAAAATACTGCGCTAGGGTAGCGCATATTTTGCGCTGCAAGCCGATGGTCAAACGACCCCGGCTTGCAGCGCGAACACGCCCATCTGGGATGGCGGTTACAACAAAGTGGCAAGCATCGCAGAGACTCCGGCGCGCTATTCGCGCCTGCCCGTTGAGGGCCAGCCTGTACTGGGGCCCAATGTGCAACACGGAGGCTGAGTCCTCCGATTCTGTCTTTCATCACTCAAATCGAGCGCAAAAGCCAGCACACGTTGAATAGAATCAACCCAGCACCAGCAGGTTTGTCTGGTCAATCTTGCTCGTTTCGCAATTATTTATGGGCTCTAGTATCCCGCTGCCTTGCCGTAATGGCTGCGATGGTCCTGCCCACCCAATAAGTCGCCACTTTTGGGATCAACGGCGATGCACTCTCCGTTGGACCAGTGGCCTTTGCGGATCTCCACCTGGTAGCCCTGCGCCTGCAACCCTGCTACCGCCTCGTCTGTAAAGCCGGGCTCAAGAGAAAGCTTGTCTGGCTGGTACTGGTGATGGAAGCGCGGGGCGTCCACAGCCTGTTGAATATTGAGCCCACCCTCGGCGGCGGAGATGAAGATATTCGCCACAGTCGTCGGAATGCGCGCGCCCCCCGGCGATCCAAGAACGAATAGCAGCTTGCCATTCTCGAGCACGATTGTGGGAGTCATCGAACTCAAGGGCCGCTTGCCCGGCGCAATGGCATTAGCCGGTCCCTGGATGAGGCCGTAAATATTGGGCACGCCCATCTTTGTCGCAAAGTCGTCCATCTCATCGTTAAGCAGGAACCCGAGCGAGCCGGCAGTTACACGAGAACCGAAGGCGTCATTCAGAGTTGTTGTGACAGCTACTGCGTTTCCTTCATCGTCCACAACGGAATAGTGAGTGGTGTCGTTTGACTCGGTGCGGCGTCGTCCGGCTGCGCGGGGCGGCGGCGGCAAAAAGCCATGCGGGCGTTCAAGGCGGGCGCTGGCAGTGGCCACGGCGGGGGCGATGCTCGCGCGCCATGCCTCAGCGTATTTTTTGGATGTCAGCTCCGCGATGGGGATAGGGTTGTAGTCAGGGTCGCCCAGGTAATCCGCGCGGTCCATGTAGGCGCGGCGAAATGCCTCGGCAACCAGGTGCATCCAGGCGGCGGTGCGATCGCCAAGTCCGGCCAGGTCATAGCCCTCAAGAATGTTCAGCGCGCTGAGCAACACGATGCCGCCGGAGGATGGAGGCGGTGCGCTGAGAATGGTGAAGTTGTGAAAGCTGCCGGTCACCGGCTTGCGCTCCACCACGGTGTATTGCTTCAAGTCCTCCAACGTCAGCAGGCTGCCGCCCTTCGTGAGCGCATTCACAAGCTCTTGGGCCATTTTGCCGTGGTAAAAGTCATCCGGGTCTGCGGCGATGCGCTCCAGAGTCCGCGCTAGCTGCGTCTGGATAAACACCTCACCCGCCTTGTAGTGTCGGCCATCGCGTTGAAATATCCGCTTCGAGTCAGGGTAGCTGGCGAGGTCCGCGTCGGTGAGTTCCTCAGCCTCTTCAGCGGTGAGTTCAAATCCCTTTGCGGCCAGCCGGATGGCCGGCGCCATGACGCGCTTCAGCCCCAGATGGCCATACTTGCGTTCGGCATATGCCAAGCCAGCTACCGACCCCGGCGTGGCGATGGAGCGATAGCCAAGCACGCTAGCCTTGGGAATCAACTTGCCTTGCGCATCCTGATACATGGCCTCAGTGGCCGCGAGCGGAGCTTTTTCGCGGAAATCAATAAACGTGGAGCGCCCGTCGTGGGTGCGCAGCAGCAAAAAGCCGCCGCCGCCCAAATTGCCAGCGATGGGATGTACCACGGCAAGCGCAAAGCCCGTAGCCACGGCCGCGTCCACGGCATTGCCCCCCGCTTGCAATACCTCTACGCCGGCATATGATGCCAGGTGGTGCACGGTCACAACCATGCCATGCCGGGCGCGGACTGGTTGCTCCGCAAGGTAACCCGCCTGCTGGGGCGACGAGTTATTGGTGTGCTGGCCCGCGGCAGAGCTTGCGATTGAGATTGCAGCGCCGCCAATGGCGGTAAGGACGAGGCGTATGAGCCGTCTATTCATGGTTGTATTCACAGAATAGCGCGGGAACAAGATCCTTTCTTGCGGTTGTCTTCAAGCTGAGCTGCGATAGGGCAACCGGCCTAATTGACTCGATTACGATGAATGCCCGATTGCCATGGCCAATCCGATGAGGCTCAACAAAACCACGTTTTAGGCAAAAAATACTCCAGTAGGTCCGATTATTCCCATCAGACAGCCTCCACTAACCCTGCGGTGACCGAAGAGCATAAAGCATTGAAACAAAAGAGAAATATCCACATCCGAGATGCCCTTGCAGGCTAAACCATCCGCCAAACCCCTGCTTTGGATTTGGATGCCACATATACGAGCTTGACAATTAAAGAATGAAGCGTCATTCTTTTTCGAATGAAACGTCATTCTAGTTTCAGCCTGGGAACTAGAGGAGGAATATGCCACTACTCATCACAGAAGCGAAGGTCGGCCGGAAAGAGGCACGACGAAACGCCATCCTCGCTGCGGCAACCCAGTTGTTTGGCACCTTGGGTTATCACGCAGCAACAGTACCTATGATCGTGGCCCAATCGGGAAGTTCAACGGGCAGCTTCTATGCCCATTTCCGCAACAAGGAGGATGTTTTTGCAGCAATCCTGGGAATTCTGGAAAAGCAGGTTGTAGGCGCGATGGATGATGCGGAGCGCACTCAATCTGATCCTCTGTCAGGTTTCTTTTCGGCAGTGGAATCTCTCTTTCTCTTCCTGGCTGAAAATCCATTGGAAGCGCGAATTTTCATCGTTGAGTCGTCAGGGTTAAGCCCGGCGCTGGAGCAGATCCGCCGGCGAATCCTGCGCGAGCAGGTAGAGGATGTGCAGAAAAAGATTGCTGCGGCTCCGAAAGTCTTCAATGTGGAGAATCCCGCGATTGCGGCGCGTTGTTTGGTGGGAGCGGTCTTTGAGTCGGTAACCAGTTGGCTCGAAGAAAGCCCTGAAATGCGCCTGCCGGCAGCTGAGGTGGCACGGGCCGTAACCAAATATAACGAACGAGCGCTACGCCGAAAGTGATAGGGACGGCGAAACCTTGTTCGAGTTTGGAAGCAAGCAGGGACGAGATTTTTGAGCAGAGGGATTTTGTAACAGCTACGTCAGACAACATTGGTTGCTCGGCTGCAGATGCCTGGCAACTCAACCATTCACCGAAGTTCTGGTAGGAACGCAAGCTAACGAACCGGAGGCTCGAAGATGTGCACGGCAAACTCCAAGACAACAATTGAATTCAATTCGTGTACAAGATAACGGACAAGATCGCCATGCATGGTGGTTTCGGAATTTATCTCTACGAATTTCCCCACGCCAACTTATTCAGCGCCCTCAACCATCCACTGTTTGATAACCCGAACGGTGACCTGACGAACAAGACTTTCTATGGCACCGTGAGCGGCGTCGACTCTCTTCCTTCTGGAGCTGGAGCACCATGGAACCTTCGTTAGACACTTCCCTTCGTCTTAAAGCTCCATCACGCGGCGCTGCACAACGCAGCTCTTGCAAACGAACATGACAGCGCGAATAGTAGTCTCTTTTTAGCATCCTGGCGACCGACGAGTCAGCGCGAGCAGTCAACGCTGAAGAACAGATACAAACTCCCAAATCATGAGGCAGAAGATGAATAAGTTTCGGCAGACGCGGCGCAAGTTTCTCATCAACTCGGGAGTATCCGTGGCAGCAGTGATGGCCGGTGCTCCAGGGATCGGTTGCTCTCCTGGCCACAAATCAAAAACCGTGAAATTCGTGCATCCTGATGCAAGGCGCCCCAGTCCCGGAGACACGCCTTATAGCCGGACGCCTCTTGCGCTTACCTATGCCGAGCGCAAGCGAATCTACCTGGACCGGGAATCGAAGCATGACACTCCAAAAAGTCGCGGTGGCGTCTTCAATGACCTGATCAAGCTGGAGGCCGGCACCATCAAATCTCCCTCCCCTGAAGCGCTGCAAGAAGCACTGACGTTTAAAAAGGATACGTCCGACTTCACCCTGGCCGGCCTCACTCGCCTCTATTACCTGCATCACGAGAATGGCGTATTGACGCCAGAGCAAAAGAGCGCCCTCAAAAAGTTTTTCCTCGATTTCAAATACGCTTTGGATGAGCCCGGATTATCCGAGGCCGAGATATGGACAGAGAATCACCAGATTCTCTGCCACGGTTCAGACTATCTAATGGGCCAGATGTTCCCCGATGAGATCTTCACCAACGATGGACGAACCGGGCGCCAGCATCGTGAAAAAGCGCGCGGCCTGCTCCTGCGCTGGTTAAACTTCCATGCCCGCACCGGCCCTGCCGAATGGGATTCCATCCCCTACTACAACATGCAACTTGCCGGGCTTCTCAACCTTATCGATTTCGCGCAAGAGCCTGAAATCCAAGTGCGCGCAACCATGATGGCGGATCTGCATCTCTTTGATGCGGCCGTCAATTCCTTCTACGGGCAGATGGGCACCTCGCATGGCAGGGCCTACGATCATAATGTGATGAGCGCATCAGGCGACAGTTTGCTCAATTTCCAAGCCTTGGTCTTCGGCTTTGGACGACTCCAGGGAACTGACATGGCCAGCACCATGCTGGTCACCAGCAAACGCTATACCGTTCCTCCGGTTTTGGAGTCGATCGGCATCGATACGCCGGCTGAGTTCATCAACCTTGAGCGCCACTCCATTCCACTGACAGACGAAGCCGCGGAACAATACGGGTTGAGTTTCAGCGATATCAAGGACTTCGAAATCTGGTGGGGCATGGGCGCCTTCACTAACCCTAAAGTTATTAACATGACCTATGACACCATCGACAAGCTTCACATGTGGAATTACCCCATGTTCAAGCCGTTGCGGTCCATAGGGAAGATATTGCGGCCTTTGGGTCTATTGCCCATAGTAAGTCGCTTGCTAAACCCCGATTCCAATGGCACCGTAATGTCTGAAGTGAGTAAGGTGACCTATAGAACTCCCGATGCCATGCTTTCTACAGCGCAGGATCACAGGCCCGGAGAGAAAGGTTTTCAGCAGCATATCTGGCAGGCAACCCTTGGCCCTTGGGCCGTCGTCTTCGTTACCAATCCTGGATCGAGCGGTCGTGAAGGCGGACCGGGGTACTGGATGTCGAACGGACGCATGCCACGCAACGCGCAATATCGCAATGTGCTGATCTCGGTCTACAAAATTCATCGCAGCGGGCCGCCGAGCGAGTTGCAGGTGGGCCCCTACGGCTTTACCCATGCCTACTTTCCTAAATGGGCGTTCGACGAGGTTATCGAGAGATCGGTTGCGGCGCATGGAGGTTGGATCTTTGGCAGGTGTGGCGACGGGTATCTGGCCCTCTACTCCCATCTGCCTTACGAGTGGACAACCTCTGGGGCCGAAGCAGGGCAGGAGGTTATTGCGCAGGGGCATGAGAATGTCTGGATTTGCCAGGTGGGTCGTAAGGCAGTCGATGGCTCCTTCGAGGCCTTCGTGCAAAAGGTGTCACAGGCCGCCATCGAAGTAAACGAGCTGAAAGTGAGCTACGCTGCGCCGGGAGTTGGCACCATGAAATTCGGCTGGGACGGTCCGCTCACAGTGGAGAACAAGGAGATCGCACTCCACAATTATCCTCGCTGGAACAACCCCTACGCCCAGGTCGAATTCGGTTCAGAGCGCTTTCATATCGAGCATAACGGGAAAAAGCTGGATCTAGATTTCAAGAGTGGCACACGAACCATTGGCTAGCATTGGCTTGCTTCATCTTCAAAATCTATCGAGGGGATCGGTCATCGCGAACATCCCCTCGGTAGTCACACCTGCCTATTGGCGCAAGAATTTCAGCCTAGCTATATCCTGTACGTAGGATTCGAATCAGGCGGCTGGCTTCAACGCGCATCCCCAGAAGATAAACCATGCAATCAGCCTGCTTGTTCCTGGTCGAAGTTACAATGCATTGAAGCTTCACCCCTGGGTTTGAGAGGCTGCCAAATGACCTTCGTCACTCGTCGTGCCCTAAGCAAAATATTGTTGGCTGGTTCCACTGGCTTGATCGTAGGGCCCGAGAAACTTTGGCCCGCCGCCTCTGGACAGGCACATGTACCGCCGCCCACTGGCCAGGACGCGAGGCAACTGCCGCCCCGCCCCGTAGCCGCAAAGCGGCTTGAGTCTCCTTCAGAGTTGCCCTGGTCCGATGTGCTTTTGGCGGACGGCCCTGAGCCAATTGTCAGCTACCGCACGGGATGGGTGGTTTACGAGGAGTCGCTGACGAAAGGGCAGTTTGTGGGCCGCGGCTGGAATGGCGCGGGATACGTGAATTTCTATGGCGACCGGCTCAACCCGGCGGAGTTCCAGATGCCGCAAGCCTTTCGCCTTGAAATAGACGGACAGTCGCTGGCCTCGGATTGGAGATGGGGCGGGATCGAGAAGACTTCTTTAGCCGACGGCAACTCACACGCGACGATCACACTCCATCATGCCGTCAGGCCCGTCACGGTAAAAATTCATACCAGGATGGATGGTACCGCTGTCCTTACCCGCTGGCTCGACGTCACCAATACCGGCAAACAGCCAGCCGCTTTGTCGGTGGCTTGCTCCTGGAGCGGAGTGCTGTGCAAGTCTGAACGCTGGCGCTCTCATTTGGACGGTACTTCCCTGCCCTTGTACTCCATTGGCTATTTTGAAAGCTCGAGGTGGGGACGGGAGGGCAACTTCCAATGGCACGATTTGCCCGCGGCTGGATATCGCGTGGACGGGCGCTATCGCCGCGACCGATACCGTCATCCCATGTTCATGCTGCGCAACAACGCCACGGGTGAGTTTTTCATCGGCCAGCTAGCCTGGACCGGGGGGTACAGTTTCGACTTTGAACTCGATACCGAAATCGGCAATGCTGCTGGCCTTGACACGAGCGCTGCCCTCACTTTCAGCGCAGGCCCCGACGCTCCCTCTCCTTTGCGTATCATCGCCCCCGGAGAGACGGTAACCACGCCGGAGATGCATCTGGGGCTTGTATTCGGCAATCTGGATGCGGCGGTTCAAGCCATGCACACGCACATGCGGCGCAGCGTCTTTCTACCCGAGCCGCAAGGACGGGCAGCTTTGGTGGAGTCGGGGATTGGTCCCGAATTGGAGATCACGGTTGAGCACTTGAACCATGCCATCGACTCGGCCATTGAGGGCGGTGCTGAAGTCTTCTTTATTGACGCCAGTTGGTACGCCGCGCCCCATGGCAACTGGTGGAGCACCGTGGGTGATTGGGAGGTGAATCGCCAGCGCTTTCCCGATGGGTTAAAGCCCTTCCGCGATAAGGTTCACGCTGCAGGCATGTTATGGGGCCTGTGGATGGACGCGGAACGGGTTGGCGACGCCAGCCGCGTGGCCAGGGAACACCCGGATTGGCTGGCCATGAACTACGAAGGCGAAAGGAAGCTTGGCGGACTGCTCGATCTCTGCAATCCTGAAGCCGCCAATTGGATGGAACAACAGATCGTCCATGTCATCGAGGAAAACCAGTTGGACTTCTTCCGGCTGGACTACAACACCGACCCTGGACGCGGCATCAAAACTCTGCACGACGGCTTTATCGAAAACGGCTACTGGCGCTACTACGAGACGTTGTACGGAATCTATGACCGCTTGCGGGCTCGATTCCCCAAGGTGATCTTCGAGAACTGCGCCGGGGGCGGCGGGCGCACTGATATTGCAATGGTCAGGAGGTTCGGCCACACGGATGTCACCGACTGGCAGATTGCTCCACGATCTTTCACCATTACTAACGGCATGACAATGGCGCTGCCGCCCGAGCGCGTCGACCGGCTCCTCGGCGGCCAAGACGGCCAATCCGCGGCAGAGTTCGACTTTCAGGCCAGGTTGCTGCTCTTCCTCCAGCCGAAGTTCGCCTTCCTGTATCCCGCTGGAGCTGCACCAAATCCCGTCTTCATGCGCCGTCTCAAACACTATGTAGATCTCTACAAAGGCTTCGTCCGGCCTTTCATCGGGACCAGCCGTATCTATCACCATACCCCCGAGGTTGCTGGACTCGATCCTCATGGCTGGGGAGTTATCGAACTCACCTCGGAGGACCGGGCGCGGGATATCTGCGCGCTCTTCCAGCTTTCCGCGCCCACTCATCCCGAGTACGAACTCAGACTGCGTGGCCTTGATGCGGCGCGCCACTACCGCGTGACTTCGACAACTCTGGCCAGAGCTGCTTCGTCGATGGGTTTGTACTGATGGAAGAGGGAATCAAGGTTCGCCTTGAGGGCGCATTGACTTCGGAACTGCTGATCATCGAGGCGGTCTAAGGTGATCCATCACTCTTCGTGGACGTATTGCGTGGGATCGAATCCACCAAAGAGGACAGTCTCAGGAACTCCGCCAATACTGAATGGGCGGGCGGCAGAGGCATGCAACTTCCGCGCAGTAACTTATGCCACTCCGAGCCTATTGGGTCGATTCCAGTAGCGCGCTCAGACCCTTCATGTCCTTCACGACGATCTGCCGCGCATCCACATCCAACAGCCCTTCGGCCTGCAGGCGCATGAGATTTCTTGAGACCAGTTCTCGCACCGTGCCAAGCTGGTTCGCCAGTTCCTGGTGACTCGCGGGCAATTGGATTTCAATTCCCCGCGAGGTGGTTTTGCCTTCACCCTGGGCGAGCTTGACCAATACTGCGATAAGCCGCTGGCGCACCGTGGTAAACGACAGCTCCTCAATGATTCCTACCAGGCGCCGCAAACGTGCACCCACCACCTCAAGCACCTTGAGCGCAACCTCCGGATGGTCCATGCAGTACGCTTGGAAATCGCGCCGCGATATATAGGCGATCTCCGTCTCTTCAATTGCCACCGCGGACGCAGGAAACGGCCCTCCGTCGAAGACGGGAAGCTCTGCAACTGACTCGCCAGGCATGTTCACGGCCAGCACCTGCTCCCGGCCGCTCATTGAGGTTTTGAAGATTCGAACCTTTCCGCGCACAATAATGTGCAACCCATTGCAGGGCTCGCCCTCTGTGAACAGCAACTCGCCCGTGCTGAGAAACTTGCGCACTGTCCGTGCCGCAAGGGTATGCAGTTCAGGTTCCGAGAGGCCTGATAGCAAAGTTGTTTTGCCCAGAACCCCGGCCAGATCAATGCGTTCAATAGTCACAGCAAAATTCTAGCAGCCTGGGACTTTAGTCACTGCGCAGGCCTGCCGTTTCGCAGTCTGATAGCAACATGAATCCGCAGATCAGTGCGATCGACTTCAATGAGCGTCCCTTTATTGCCATATGGGAAGTGACCCAAGCCTGCGACCTTGCTTGTGTACACTGCCGCGCCTCCACGCAATCGGATCGAGATCCGAAGGAACTCACCACGGTAGAGAGAAACAAGCAGAAGTCAACTTCCCTGCATGTTCTGCAAGGTGCGTAAAGGGCGTCCGTTCGACGACTCCCGCCTAGTTCAACAATCCTGGTTCTCAAGCGAGCCACGCGAAAGGTGGGTATAGAACATGGCGATACAGATCGGCGCAAAACCTGACAGTGGATTCGATGATCCAATCGGGATGCTGGCGGACTGCCACCGCAGGGTCGAGCACTTTCTTGGCATCTTATGCGTCGTTGTTGAGCGCGCTCAAAACAGAGAATTGACGAGTGAAGAGGTGAGCGCGGTTCAATCCGCACTTCAATATTTCGAGGTGGGTGGGCAACGGCACACTGCCGACGAAGAGGAATCTCTGTTTCCTCGATTGCGAGGAAGCTCCAATGCTGCGATGGATGCGATTGCTGGACTTCAATCGGACCATCGTCGTGCAAATCAGTTGCATGATTCTATCCAGGAGTTCTACCTCGCATGGATCTCCAGCGGCAAGCTGGCGCACGAAGAGCGAGATCAACTGCTTACTCAGACCGGGCAGCTCAAAGATCTCTACGCAGCCCACATCCAGGTGGAGGAAACGGTCGTCTTCCCCTATGCCGCAAAGGTATTGGACCCTGAAGTCATCTCTAAAATCGGCGCAGAATTCAAGATGCGCCGAAGATGACGTTTATCATCAGCCGCTCCTCTGTATCAGAGCGTCATTTTTGCTTTCCGGCTGCGGCTTCCTAAAAGCCCAAACCGCGTTTCCAAAACTGACCAGCGGGGATTCGTGCAGTCGGAACCAGTAGCTCCGGGCTGTTGTTCCTCACTTTTCCAACGACGCATCATCTCGATCAGAACAACTCGATGGATGGGCGCTCGAACTCTGCGCTTGATTTTTCGCCGGCAACAGCAAGGTGGGTTACGGTCTGGCTGGCCATTCGGTATCTGCTCTTATGTGCCTCCAGCATCTCCGTAAAGGTATGATCGAATTCCCCTTGCCAGACAAAGTCAAAGGCCTTCTCCGACATATGTTGCATGTGTTCGCGCATCTCGACCAGCCCCTCCTGCACATGCTCCATTCTCTGCCGCATCACATCCTGAAACTGAATGTGCCCGAGTGCCTGAGAAAGGCGGTTGACGCTCTCCTCGTAATTTGCGTCCACTTCCGTAATGACATCGAGAAGCAGTTGGCTGTTTTTAGCGAACTCCAACTGCATTGCACCCAGGTCGCTTGCCAGATGGTTCATAGCGCTGCTTGCCTCTTGCTGTTGCAGCGATTCCTTGGCTCGGACCAACTCCTCATCCACTCGCTTGCAGGTGGAATGAATCTTTGTGGAAATGTCTGAGGCGGCCTTCGAGGAGTTCACGGCCAACTTTCTCACCTCATTCGCTACCACGGCAAAGCCGCGGCCTGCGTTGCCCGCTCGCGCTGCCTCGATCTCGGCATTCAGGGCCAGGAGATTGGTTTGCTGGGCGATGGATGTGATGACCTTAATCAGCGGCATCAATGCCTGCACTTCGTGAGAGAGCCCTTCAATGCGCCCAAAGTTGTTCCTGAACTCTTCGATCTGTACCTCGAATTGCATATTGATGGCGGCAATGATCTGCTTGTTGTTCTCGACCCGAAGATTCGTGCTTTCCGTCAGATCCCTGCCGCTCTTTATGGATTGAGCGATACTCTCTCTCTGCTGATTGGCATTTGCATTTAGAATCCCGATCTGTTCGATCACCTTGACCACTTCACGCTCGGATTCCACCAGCGAATCGCCGATCTGATTGTGCATTACGTGAATGTAAGGCTCGGAGTCCTTCAATTCGTCTCTCATGGCCGCGCGCCGCACCGCCACATTCGCTAACTCGGATTTGCTGAGGGTCCCAATGATTCCGAGTTCGGCAATACCGCGGCGAGCCTGTATCCAGTTCACCCATTGGCCCATCAGTATGGGAAGAACGAGAAATAGTAGAAATGCCAGGACCGCACGGCTCTGATAGGTAGAGGGAATTGCTCCAACAAGAACACGCATTGAGAGATAGAAAAGGAATATGAACAGAAACCGCAGAGCTGTCTGGATAATCAGCCGGTTGCGGGCCTTGCTCAGGCGCGTCCTGCATCCTGACGCGGCGTCGAATTCCTCTATCCGCTCAGGGGCGGCCTGAGCGGAAGAAATCCTTTCGAGTCCTTGAAACTCTGCAGATGCCATGCCCTTATGCTCCTGGCAAGACCTTCTTGATCACTTTGATCAGGTCATCACCCGCTACCGGCTTGACGATCCAGCCGGTAGCGCCCACACGCTTGCCTTCATCGCGTTTGGTGTTGTCGCTCTCCGTTGTAAGGGTCAGGATGGGGATGAACCTGAAGCCCGGCATCGCGCGTACCTTGCCGATCAGCTCGATCCCGCCCATGACCGGCATATTGATGTCAGTCACGATCAGATTGGGCTTGATTCCCGAATTCAATTTATCAAGCGCCATCTGGCCGTTGTTGGCTGTCTCGACTTCAAAGCCGTTCATGGTCAGGGTGGTCTTGAGGCTCATCACCATGGTGACTGAATCGTCTACTACGAGGACCTTCATTGCCATCAGGGATTCCTCACGATGCGAACTCTCACACATTCACGGATCATGAGCGCAACTCAATCCGTGCCGCCCGCCCCAATGCGGGATACTGTCCGTTCATCGGCATCCCGCGTCGAAAGGTTAGTGGTAGAAGGGTGGCGTACGCGATTTTTGAACTTGGTTAGTGAACGCCATGCATACTCAGGCACCTGGCAGGTTCCTGATCGCCTGACTCCATCTCCTTGGTGAGCCAGTCTCGCATGAAGCAGAGTAATCCGGAAGACGATCGAATCTCTTTCCAACAAGATTTTTCTCATCGTCAGGTGCGCGACCGATTTAGAAGAAACCAATAATCAACGGTGCAATTGGCACCTTGGATTGCTCGACACATGCCGATGAACAGGACTAGTGCGAGGAGACGCCGACCAAGCCTCGGCAAAGGGCAGAGGTAGAGGGCCCTGTAGCGGTCTCCACACGCATGGATTGGCTATGCCGGTTATTTCGGAGCCAGTCCTTCAAGAATCTGTCGACCGCTGTGCGCATGAGCTGTACCTCGCCTGGCCGTCCGTGCGATGCAATGACGGAGCCGCGGGTAACCGATTACAGGGGACGGAAGTGGGAATCACTCTGAAACAAAGCAAGAAATCGACCGTGATCCGCCTGGAAGGTGCAACCGACATTGCTGCGGCGGCAGAGTTTAAGAAGTTGCTGCTCGAGGCGTGTGGGACCGGCAAGAACGTCAGGGTGGCGCTCGATGGCGCGACCGACCTGGATGTGACCGCAGTGCAGTTGATCTGGGCTGCAAAGCGATCGGCGGAAGAGTCGGGTGTTGCTTTTACGATCTCCGGCGCGGTGCCGGAGTCAGTCTCATCGGCCCTGACTTATGGGGGTCTTCAGCAGTTTCTGTTTCCTCTGGACGCGAGCTAAAGAGACGGGTGGAAGGTTGCCGATGGCAAGCAAAGCTGACCAATTCAAGATTGCCTTCAGAGAAGAGGGTCGCGAGGTCCTGGTCGATCTTGAATCGGCCCTGCTGGAACTCAACGTGAATCGCGGCGACCCCGATTTGGTGGCGCGTGTCTTCCGCGCCCTGCACACGATCAAGGGCTCGGGGGCAATGTTCGGCTTCGAGAATCTGGCCGCCTTTACCCACAACCTTGAGAACGCTTTTGACGAGGTGCGCAACGGACGGCTGGAGATCAGCTCGGAGTTGATCGATCTCACCCTCTCCGCGCTCGATCAGATTCGCGCGATGCTCGAGGAGGGCGAGGCAGGGGCGCCTCAAGCAGACCCGTCTGCCCGCGCGGAGATTCTTGCCAAGTTACGCCATCTGATGGGGAAGCCGGAAGACCCGCCGGCGGGAAAGAAGCCCGCTGCGTCCAACACCGGCACCGAGGCCTGCTGCGAGGTTGGTACGGGAGTTGACTCGGGCCCGATGCGGGAGTGGTCTATCCATTTTGCTCCTGGCGCGGAATTCATGTTGAACGGCGCCAATCCTCTGCTGCTGTTGCGCGAGTTGGGTCAGCTGGGAGGGCTCTCGGTGAGGGCCAGCATGGCGGCGGTTCCGCCCCTGCGAGAACTGGACCCGGAGCGCTGCTACGTGAGCTGGGAGATGGTGCTGGCCACCGCGGCCGATCGCGATGCGATCCGGGATGTCTTCATCTTTGTCGAGGATTGCTGCGACTTGACGATTGAAGAAGCTGCGAGCCCCGCCTCCACCGCGGATACAATTCCGGCCAGAGGTCAAGCCTCGATTGCTGCCCAAACGGATTCGGCCGCTGCGAGTGCAGCTGACTTGACGGCCAGAGCGCTCGAGGATAAGCGTGCCACCTTCGGCGGCCGCCGCCATTACGATGCGCCCGACAACGCTTCGAGCCTTCGTGTTCCCGCAGCCAAGCTGGATCATTTTGTGAATCTTGTGGGCGAACTGGTGACAGTGCAGGCCCGGTTGAGCGAGATTGCCGCGCAACGCGACGATTTGGAGGTTGCAGCGGTCTCGGAAGAGATTGAACGGCTAACCTCGTCCTTGCGCGAGAACTCGATGAACATTCGCATGATGCCCATTCGCGCCACGTTTGAGAAGTTCAGACGCCTGGTCCACGATCTTGCGCGCGATCTGGGAAAGAGCGTCGAGCTGACCATCGAGGGCGCGGATACGGAACTGGATAAGACGGTTATCGATCAGTTGGGCGATCCTCTGATGCACCTGATCCGCAACAGCATGGACCACGGCATCGAGCCGCCCGATCTTCGCGCGGCCCGCGGCAAGCGATCCACCGCCACGATTCATCTCTCCGCGCGGCACTCCGGGGCAAGTGTGCTGATCGGAGTGTCGGACGACGGCGGCGGCATCAATGCCGAGGCGGTGCAGAAGCGCGCCGTAGAGCAGGGCCTGGTAGTCGCCGGCGCCCAACTTACCGAGAGCGAAACATTCGCACTGCTCTTTCAGCCGGGTTTTTCAACGGCCAGGCAGATCACAGATATATCCGGGCGCGGCGTGGGGATGGATGTGGTCCGGCAGCGGGTTGACAGCCTGCGAGGATCGATTGAAGTGACGAGCGAGCCTGGCGTGGGTACCAGAGTGACCCTGCGCCTGCCCCTCACCCTGGCCATCATCGATGGTCTCCTGGTGAGCATTGGAGAAGCCTGCTTCGTGCTGCCCTTGGCGAACATCCTGGAGTGCATCGAGTTGACCCGTGCTGATATTGAAAGGGCCAACGGCAAGCATATGGCCAATGTGCGCGGCGAGATAGTTCCCTACATTCGCCTGCGCGAACACTTCAACATTCGCACCCCGCGCCCGGAGATCGAACAGATCATGGTGGTTCAGACCGAGCAGGGACGCTACGGCTTTGTGGTGGACCAGGTACTGGGAAACTGCCAGACAGTAATCAAGAACCTGGGGCGGTTCTACAGGCATGTGCAAGTGGTATCGGGAGCAACCATTCTGGGGAACGGGACCGTGGCGTTGATCCTCGACCCCGAGCGGCTGGCGCAGGACGCGGTCCGGGCCATCTCGCACAGCGCGCGCGGGCGTCCGGCTGGGGCCGCGCTCCGGGCAGGCAGCAGCCGGGAAGCCAAGGTCTCGGCGCAGGAAGTTTCTTAGGCATCGTCGGTGCTGGATCGAGCGCCAGCACAGGTCAAACAACGTTTAACAAGCTGAGTTTCGTGCTCCTTCTGTTCCCAGATTCTCTCGGCGAGCGGATGAACAGTTGGTTGAGGACGGATTCCAGCAGAGGAAGGAGCGGAGTTCATGGCGACTACAACATTGGTAAGGGAAGGCCGGAAGCATCAGGGCAACGGCAACGGAACTCGCGGAAACGGATTCGACGCACTGGAGCGGTCGAATGACAAGGCGCCGCTGACCGAGGACGACTCGATGCTCGTCTTGCAGGAGATCATGCGCCTGGTGGACGCGTCCAAAGAGGGACGGCTTTCGGAACGCGGCAAGGCAACCATCTTCAACGGCGTCCATCGCGAGATGATTCAGGGCGTCAACGAGATGCTGGACGCAATTCTGCTGCCGATCGGCGAAGGGAATCGTGTTCTGGCACAGATTTCGAGCGGCAAGATCGACGAGTTGATCACGCAGACCTATCAAGGCGACCACGAGAAAATGAAGGTCGCTGTTAATAATGTGGCTGTAGTTGTTCAGGCGCTGGAGAAGGAAATGGGGCGGCTGACCGAAGCGTCCAAAGAGGGGCAACTCTCCGAGCGCGGCAAGCCGGAGCAGTTCCACGGCGCATACGCGGAGATCGTTCGCGGCGTCAACACCATGCTCGACGCAATTCTTCTGCCCATTGCCGAGGGCAATCGCATTCTGGCGCAGGTGTCGAGTGGCAAGATCGACGAGTTGATCGCGCAAACCTACAAAGGCGATCACGAGAAGATGAAGCAGGCGATCAACAATGTGGCCCAGGTGCTGCAGGGCCTGCAAAAGGAACTGGTGCGGTTGACCGAGGCGTCCAGGGAGGGTCAACTTTCCGAGCGCGGCAAGCCGGAACTCTTTCAAGGCGCGTACTCGGAAATCGTGCGCGGCGTCAACGGCATTCTGGATGCCGTGATTGCCCCGTTGAACGTTGCGGCAAATTACGTAGACCGCATCAGCAAGGGCGATATCCCCGCCAGGATCACCGACACCTACAACGGCGACTTCAACATTCTCAAGAACAACCTCAACACCTGCATCAACGCGGTTGACGCGCTGGTTGCCGACGCCGGCCTGCTTTCCAAGGCAGCGGTAGAAGGCAAGCTGGCCACGCGCGCCGACGCCAGCAAGCATCAGGGCGACTATCGCAAAGTCGTGCAAGGCGTGAACGAGACGCTGGACGCGGTCATCGGGCCTTTGAACGTTGCCGCCAACTATGTGGACCGCATCAGCCACGGCGATATTCCCGCCAAGATCTCCGACACCTACAACGGCGACTTCAATACCATCAAGAACAACCTCAACACCTGCATCGACGCCGTTGACGCGCTGGTTGCCGACGCCGGCCTTCTTTCCAAGGCAGCGGTAGACGGCAAGCTGGCCACGCGCGCAGACGCCAGCAAGCATCAGGGCGACTATCGCAAGATCGTCCAAGGCGTAAACGAGACGCTGGACGCAGTCATCGGACCTTTGAACGTAGCCGCCAACTATGTAGACAGAATCAGCCGCGGCGACATTCCCGCCAAGATCACCGACACCTACAACGGCGACTTCAACACCATCAAGAACAACCTCAACACCTGCATCGACGCGGTTGACGCGCTGGTTGCCGACGCCGGAATCCTGGTCAAGGCAGCGGTAGACGGCAAGTTGGCCACGCGCGCAGACGCCAGCAAGCATCAGGGCGACTATCGCAAGATCGTCCAAGGCGTAAACGAGACGCTGGACGCAGTCATCGGGCCTTTGAATGTAGCCGCCAATTATGTCGACAGGATCAGCCACGGCGATATTCCCGCCAAGATCACCGACACCTACAACGGCGACTTCAACACCATCAAGAACAACCTCAACACCTGCATCGATGCGGTGAGTGTGCTGGTAGCCGACGCCGGAATCCTGGTCAAGGCAGCGGTAGAAGGCAAGCTGGCCACGCGCGCAGACGCCAGCAAGCATCAGGGCGACTATCGCAAGATCGTCCAAGGCGTAAACGAAACGCTGGACGCGGTCATCGGGCCTTTGAACGTTGCCGCCAACTATGTGGACCGCATCAGCCACGGCGATATTCCCGCCAAGATCTCCGACACCTACAACGGCGATTTCAATACCATCAAGAACAACCTCAACACCTGCATCGACGCGGTTGGAGCTCTGGTTTCCGACGCCGGCCTGCTTGTGAAGGCAGCGGTAGAAGGCAAGCTGGCCACGCGCGCCGACGCCAGCAAGCATCAGGGCGACTATCGCAAGATCGTGCAAGGCGTGAACGAAACGCTGGATGCGGTCATCGGGCCTTTGAATGTTGCCGCAAACTATGTGGACCGCATCAGCAAGGGCGAGATTCCCGCCAAAATCACCGACACCTACAACGGCGACTTCAACCTCATCAAGAACAACCTCAACACCTGCATCGACGCGGTGAGCGTGCTGGTAGCCGACGCCGGAACCCTGGTCAAGGCGGCGGTAGAAGGCAAGCTGGCCACGCGCGCAGACGCCAGCAAGCATCAGGGCGACTATCGCAAGATCGTCCAAGGCGTAAACGACACGCTGGACGCAGTCATTGGTCCCTTGAATGTATCCGCAAAGTACGTCGAACAGATCAGCAAGGGAGACATCCCGTCGCAGATCACAGACACTTACAACGGCGACTTCAACCTGATCAAGAACAACCTGAATACGCTCATCGTCGCCATGAACGACATTACCGCTGCTGCTGAAGAGGTCGCGAACGGCAATCTCACGGTGGAGTTGCATGAGCGTTCGCCGCAGGACAAGCTGATGCAGGCGCTGGCATCGATGGTCAGCGGGTTGACCCGTACAGTCTCCGATATCAGGGGAATTGCCGGCGAAGTAGCGGCTGCCAGCCAGTCCATCTCGACGGCATCGGTCCAGGTCTCGAAGGGCGCCAGTGCGCAGGCGGCAGCGGCCGAGGAGGCCTCTTCTTCGATGGAGGAGATGGTCTCGAACATCAAGCAGAACGCCGACAACGCCTCGCAAACTGACAAGATCGCCAACAAAAGCGCCAAGGACGCTGCGGAGAGCGGCAAGTCGGTTCTGGAGGCCGTATCCGCGATGAAGGAGATCGCCAACAAAATCTCCATCATCGAGGAGATTGCCCGCCAAACCAACCTGCTGGCGTTGAACGCCGCCATTGAAGCGGCACGTGCCGGCGAACATGGCAAGGGCTTTGCCGTGGTGGCTGCAGAAGTGCGCAAGCTGGCCGAACGCAGCCAGAAAGCGGCGGCAGAGATCAACCAACTCTCCTCGACGACGTTGAGGGTCTCGGAGAAGTCGGGCGAGATGCTGGACAAGCTCGTTCCCGATATTCAGCGCACCGCCGAACTCGTACAGGAGATTTCCGCGGCCAGCAAGGAGCAGGATACCGGCGCCGAGCAGATCAACAAGGCGCTGCAACAGCTCGAGAAGGTCATTCAGCAGAATGCATCCGCATCTGAAGAAATGGCTTCGACAACTGAGGAGTTGACCGGCCAATCCGATCAGCTGGTCAGCGCGTTGGGATTCTTCCACACCGGCGAGGAGAACGGCCCTGCGCGGAAGAGCGCAGGCTCCAAGGCCGCCAGACCTGCCCAGGGCGCAAAATCGCACGCGGCGCCGCCAACAAGCCATGCCTCACAGGGCGCGCGGGCCGCGGGCGGAGTCAATCTCCGGCTCAAAGACAAACACGATGAGTTGGATGGGGAGTTCGAACGTTACTGACCGGTCAGGCGCGGAGCGCACAGCGGTCCGCGCCATGTCTTCAGGATGAGAGAGGAGTTTAAGCATGAGCGTTAGCGAAATCACGGAGACTCGGCAGTATCTCACCTTCAAGCTCGGCAACGAGATCTTTGCCACCGACGTGGCGAAGGTAAGAGAGGTGCTCGACCTAACCACCATTACTCAAATTCCACGTACGCCCGACTTCATGGCAGGGGTAATCAACCTGCGGGGAAGCGTGGTCCCGGTCGTCGATCTCAGGCTGTGCTTCGAGATGTCGAAGACCGAGAGCACGCGCAACACCTGCATTGTTGTCGTCGAGGTGCTGCTGGACAGTGAATCGACAGTCATAGGTGCTCTTACCGATTCGGTTGAAGAGGTCATCGATCTGGAGCCGGAGCAGATTCAGCCGGCGCCGAAGATCGGAACGCAGATACGGACCGATTTCATCAAAGGAATGGGAAAACGCGACACGCAGTTCATCATGATTCTGGACATCGATCGGGTCTTCTCGGCCGAAGAACTTTCCGCAGCTCGCGGACAGGAGATCGGTAAGCCGGAGAGCGGCAAACAGTCTGCTGAAAAGCAGGTTGCAGACAAATTATTGGTAGAAGTTGCCGCCTAAGGGAGGGAATGGGGCGGGTCATACCGCCCCACTTCAAACGATGATTGCACACGACGAATCGATTTCCGGAAGAGACTATGCGCGCCTCTGCGAGTTAATTTACACAGAGGCGGGCATTCACCTTGGGTCGGAACGAAAGACCATGCTCGAGGTGCGCATCAAGCGGCGCCTGAAAACTCTCAATCTTAACTCCTATCGAGATTACTGCGACTACCTCTTCGGGCATGAGGGGCTCAAGGATGAAATTGTTCATCTCATCGACGTAGTAACAACCAACAAGACCGATTTCTTTCGCGAATCTGCGCATTTTGATTTTCTGGTAGACAAGGCTCTGCCGGAGCTGGCGGAGCGCATTGCCGGACGTAGCTTTGTTATCTGGAGCGCGGGTTGTTCCACGGGCGAAGAGCCGTATACGATGTCCATTGTTCTCAGCGAATACGCGTTGACTCACCCCGGCTTCAGCTTTCGTATTCTGGCCAGCGATATATCGAACCTGGTTTTGGCCAAGGCAGAACTGGGCGTTTATACAAACGATGTTGTCGCTCCGGTTTCGCCGCAGCTGAGGCGCAAGTACTTCATGCGCAGCCGCGAGCCTGGCTCCGAGCAGGTGCGCGTTGTTCCAGAGTTGCGGCGTAGCGTCGAGTTTCGCCGTTTGAATTTCATGGATGCCGACTACGGCTTGAACGAGAAAGCCGATGCGATATTCTGCCGCAACGTGATTATCTATTTCGACCGGCCAACACAGGAGCGCATTCTGCAAAAACTCTCCAACTGCCTGGCGCCAGGCGGCTACATGTTTGTTGGCCATGCCGAGACTCTGCACGATATGGATCTGCCGCTGATGCCGGTAGCTCCCGCGCTCTACAGGAGAACTCATGCCCGAGCCTGAGGCGAGATTGCCGGAAATCTACGTTCAGCCTGGAGAATCGCACCTTGTCAGAAAACCAGCGATCCTGCGAACCTTGCTGGGCTCCTGTGTCGGCATTACGTGCTGGATTCCGCGTCTCGGAGTGGGTGCGCTCTGTCATCCGATGCTGCCCATTTACCCGGCCAAGCCGCCGGCGAATTCGAGTCGCGAGGCAGGCCGCCGATATGTAGATTTTGCGATTCGCGATCTGGCTCGGCAATTCGACGATCTAGGGGCGTGCCGCAATGAAGTCGTTGTGAAGCTCTTCGGGGGCGGAGATGTACTGCTGGTGGCGTCCGATTCGACGCGGCCGACTGTGGGGAAGCTGAACTGCGATGTCGCAGTGAAGGTGCTGGAGGAGGAAGGTTTTCAAGTCGTCGCGTCCTCCTTGGGAGGCAACTGCGGCGTCAACATTCATTTCAATACGAGAACCGGGGAAGTGCTGCTCAAGCGCCACTCTTGAACGACGATTTACGCGGTATCACCCTTGGGTTCGCCGGGTTCACCGGCCAGAGGCAAAGGAAAGCAACGAGGTCAGGCTCATGAGCACCCAGAAGATACGCGTTCTAATTGTGGACGACTCCGCCGTGGTTCGCCAAACGCTACGCGAGGTGCTCGAGTCCGACCCTGAAATAGAAGTGATTGCCACTGCCGGCGATCCGTTCGTGGCCGCCGACCGTATTGCCGAAGAAGTCCCGGATGTAATTACCCTGGACATCGAGATGCCGCGCATGGATGGGCTTACCTTCCTCAAGAAGATCATGAGCCAGCATCCGATCCCGGTGGTGATCTGTTCGAGCTTGGCCGAAGAGGGCGCGCAGAGCACCTTTCGAGCACTTGAGTACGGCGCGGTGGAAATCATTACCAAGCCCCGCATGGGCACCAAGCAGTTTCTTGAAGATTCGCGAATCGAAATCTGCAATGCAGTAAAGTCCGCCGCCGCCGCCAGGCTTGGCACTTTGAAGCCCAGCCACACGGTCGAGCCCAAGCTCAACGCCGACTGCATCCTCTCGCAGGCCACCAGCGCCATGGTCGAGACCACTGAGAAAGTGGTAGTGATCGGCGCGTCTACAGGCGGAACAGAGGCGCTCAAAACTGTGCTCGAAGCGCTGCCCGCCGATACTCCAGGCATCGTGATCGTGCAGCACATGCCGGAGTTGTTTACGCGGGCCTTTGCGCAGCGGCTTGACAGCCTGTGCGCCATCACCGTCAAAGAGGCGGAGACAAACGATACGGTAATTCGCGGGCGGGCGCTGATTGCGCCGGGAAATCATCATATGCTGCTCAAGCGCAGCGGAGCGCGCTACTATGTCGAAATCAAGGATGGCCCTCTGGTCTGCCGTCACCGGCCGTCGGTTGACGTGCTGTTTCGTTCCGCGGCCCGCTATGCCGGGCGAAACGCAGTGGGCGTGATACTGACCGGAATGGGCGACGACGGCGCTCGCGGCATGCTCGAGATGAAGCAGGCAGGCGCCAAAACCATCGCCCAGGACGAGGCTACTTGCGTGGTCTTCGGCATGCCCAAGGAGGCCATCAAGCTGGGTGGAGTCGACAGAATCCTGCCGCTGAATTCTGTGGCCAGGACCATCCTCTAGCCGGGATTTTGTTTTGGGCGCCAACTAGGAGTGTGTCGGGCATAGCGTTTGCCGAGGTCAATTCAGGGATATGCAGGGCTGGAGTTCGAACTGGGGCGCGCAGCCAGTAATCCTGCTGGTGGCTTATAGCGAGCTTTCTGTGCCGTTTGGGTATCACGGGCCCGTTTTCCCGTCCTTTTATGCCGTTTCCAGAACCCTGCCGGCCCGGAACAGCTTCAGCAGGTTGCTGACCGTGCACACCAGTCTCCACTCGCGGCGGACATTCTCTTTGCCCCGCAAGCTGAAGCGACGAAAACCGCGCTGTTCCTTGATCTGTCCGAAGACCGGCTCGACGATCGCCTTGCGCATCTTGTACACGGTGCGACCAGCCTCAGTTCGTAGCTTTTCCCGCATCGCCTCTTTCGGCGGTGCGCCGGGCGGTGGCGGCGCGCTGCTCGACTCTACCGCGACGCCGTGCTTGTCGCGACCCGTTGCCACGTACAGGTCGACATCCTTAACCGACTCATCGGTCACGTTCGCCTCGCTGAAATAGCCCGTGTCGGCGCTGACCTTCTCCGGCTTCTGTTCCAGATTCGTTGCGATCTGCGCGATCATCGGCAGCAACTGCTTTTTGTCGTTCGTCTCCTGCGTAACCTCGGCGGCCACGATCACCTGCGACGTTGAATCAACTGCGATCTGCGCGTTGTAGCCCTGCACGAAACTGCCCTTGTTGGTACCATCCGGCATGATGCGGCTCTCCGGATCGGTGAAGTTGCGCTGTGCTGTGTCGTCTGGCCGGGCCTTGTCAGGATCAGGTGGTTCCGGCTTGCGGCCACGCTTCTTCTTGCCCGTGCGCCGCTCTTCTTCTTCGCGTTCAGCCAGTTTCTGCTCGGCCTCGGCGCATTGCTCCGCGGCCTTTTCTTTGGCTTCCTGCTCCAAAGCCGCCTTGGCCTCGCCGATCTTCTGCAACCGGCTCTCCCGCCGCTGCAACTCGGCAGGAAGTTCGTCGCCGTGCCGATCCTTGCCGTACTGCGCATCCTCTTCGGCATCGGTCTTTTCGGCGGCCGCCAGCAACGCATCGATCTCCTGCTTCAGGCGCGCCTCGGTCTCGTTCATGTGCTTGTAGCTCATCGCCTTGTGCTTGCTGGCGTTGGCCTTGATCTTGGTTCCGTCGATCGACACATGGCCAAGCTTCACCAGGCCTGCTTTCGAACACAGCAGCAGAGCCTGCGTGAACAGACCCGAGAGCGCCTCCAGATGTCGCTTGCGGAACTCGGCGATGGTGGCGTGGTCCGGGTGCTGGTCGCCGGAAAGATATCGGAAAGCTACGTCCTCGAAGGTACGCGTCTGAAGCTTGCGCGAACTGTAAACGCCCCGCGCATAGCCGTACAGCAGCAGACGGACCATCATCTCCGGCGCATAGGCCGCCTGACCGCGGCCATCCTTTTCCTGATACGACGCGTAGATCGCGCTCAGATCCAGCGCTGAGACCACATCCAAAAGAAAGCGGGCCAGGTGCCCCTCGGGAAGCCAATCGTGAAGCGATGGAGGAAACAGAAGCGTCTGGTCGACCGTGTCAGCTATGAAGTTCTGGCCCATAGCTCGAAATTAAAACAATGCCTGCTGCACTCGATGTAGGCTTCGTCACCGATCTATGCCCGACACACTCCTAGCGATGTATGGATCGCATATCTGCGAAGCGCGAGGCTTGCAGAGCCTCCGCAGCGTACAAGGTAATATCCGTTGCATTTCCATCGTTCCGGCCCGCCATTCATAACTCCTGTTGGAGCCGCCAGGCAGGGTGCGGTAATGCGAGCTTGAGAGCCAAGCTGCAGGCAAACTCAAAAGTCGTAGGGATGGTAATTGCGCAACAAAGGTCGAAGCATGAACCACAGGCGGCAGCGGTTTAATCGAATGTGGGGTTCTGTGGGGTTGGATTTTCTATGATGTTCGCTAAGTTATTGATTTTATGGTGGACGCGGTAGGAATCGAACCTACAACCTGTCGGTTAAGAGCCGAATGCTCTGCCAGTTGAGCTACGCGTCCATCTTGGGTGGAAAACCATGCTGCGAGGCACTTTGCGCACGATTTCAGCGGGCAGAAAATCCTTCCCGCACCTTGAAAATATAGCACAGAACCGGGGCATCCTCCAAAGTTGGCAGCCAGCCTGCGCTCGCTGCCCTCCCCTCACTTCCTGCCGTTGAATTCGTGCACAGCGTCCAGCATCGCCACAATGTTCCTGACCGGCGTTTGCGCCTGCACATTATGGATCGAGTTAAAGACAAATCCTCCGCCCGGCGCAAAGATCTCGCACCTGCGCAAAACCTGTTCCCGCACCTCTTCCGGAGTCCCAAAGGGCAGCACCTTTTGCGTATCCACCCCGCCGCCCCAAAACACCATCCTGTCTCCGTAGAGTGCCTTCAACTGCTCAGGCTCCATGCCCGTAGCCGAACACTGCACCGGGTTCAAAATGTCGAATCCAGCATCCAGAAACGACGGAATAAACTTTGAAACCGCGCCGCATGAGTGCTTGAAAGTCTTCCAGGGCGTGTGTGCGTGAATCCAGTCGTTTACCTGTTTGTAGTAAGGGAAGTACAGATCACGCAAGGTCTTTACAGAGCAAAATGCTGAGGTCTGCGTGCCAAAATCTGTACCGCAGATAAACACCGCCTGCACCGTGTCGCCCACAGCGGCATAAATCCGCTCAAGATTCACAATGGCAATTTCGCACTGGCGATCAAAAATCTTGTGCACATAATCCTGGCGGCTGCTCGTGGAAACATACCACTCCGTCACATCGCGAATGCCCTTGGGATGTTTCAGAAACGGCCCTGGAACCAGCGCAATATCACCAAACGCAGTGCCGCCAAAGCCTGCAATCACGCCCCGCCCCGTCGCTGCTTCTTTGGTCGCGCGCGCCAGGTGGTCAAGGTCCTCCTGCGTGATCGGTCCAAACTCCTCCAGGTTGTCTTCAACATTCAGTCGATCTTCATCCAGCGGCTGCTGCCGGATAATGCAGTCAAAAAAGTAGCCGCCCTTCGGCATCCGCCCGCTTGCCGGAACCGTCATGTCCCCTTCGGGATAGATCAGCGTATCGCCCCGGTCGTCCACCGTTATGTTGAAGTTGCCCGGCACCAGCACTTCAACGCCGTTGAACAGCCAGCTCTTCCAGTTCTCCGCCGCAAAGCCGAACATCGTCTTGCGTGAGAAGACGCCCACCACATCCAGTCCCATCGCGTCTTTCAGGTCATCATCCAGCAGCGCCAGCATCTGGAAGGGCTCATGGACGCGCACCGGTCGCTTCTCAAGCCCGTAGTAGTCCCGCAACTCCGCCACGCAGCTTGCGTGCACACCGGTCACTGCGGTCCCGCCAAAGTCGATCGGAATCCGGTCCGGCTGCCTGTGATTCAACGCATCTGCAAGCCGCTCCCGGCTGGTAATCTCGACTGCTGTCGTCATGCTCATGCCCTTTCTTGCCTTCACTGCCTGCCGCGCTTACTTCCTGCCGTTGAAGTCGTGCACGGCATCCAGCATCGCCACAATATTCTCAACCGGCGTTCGCGCCTGAATGTTGTGGACTGTATTAAAGACAAATCCCCCGCCCGGCGCAAAAATCTCGCACCGCCGCAACACCTGCTCCCGCACTTCGGCCGCTGTTCCAAAAGGCAGCACCTGCTGCGTGTCCACGCCGCCGCCCCAGAACACCATCTGCTTTCCGTAGTTCTCCTTCAACTGCTCCGGCTCCATCCCGGTAGCCGAGCACTGCACAGGATTCAGAATGTCAAAGCCCATCTCGATAAAGGATGGGATGAACTTCGACACCGCCCCGCACGAATGCTTGAAGGTCTTCCACGGCGTGTGCCCGTGAATCCAGTCGTTGATTCGCTTGTAATACGGAAAGTAAAGATTGCGCAGTGTTTTCACAGAGCAGAATGCGGAGGTCTGTGTGCCAAAGTCCGTTCCGCACAGGTAAGCCGCCTGTACCGTGTCTCCCACCGCCGCATAAATCCGCTCCAGGTTCTGGATCGCAATCTCGCTTTGCCGGTCAAAAATCTTGTGGACGTAATCCTGCCGGTTGCTGGTTGAAACGTACCACTCCGTAATATCCCGTATGCCCTTGGGATGTTTGAGCGCCGGCCCCGGCACCAGCGAGATATCGCCAAACGCGGTGCCGCCAAACCCTGCAATCACGCCCCGCCCTGTTGCTGCCGCCTCGTTGGCCGCCACCACCAGGTAGTCAATATCCGCCTGTGAAATCGGCCCGTACTCTTCCAGGTTGTCTTCAGGATTCAGATTCTCTTCGTCAAAAGGTTCCTGGCGAACAATGCAATCAAAAAAGTATCCCCCCTGCGGCATGCGTCCGCTGGGAGCGGCCGTTATGTCGCCTTGCGGATAGATCAGTGTGTCGCCATTGGCGTCCACCGTGGTGTTAAAGTCGCCCGGCACCAGCACTTCCAGCCCGTTGAACTGCCAGCTCTTCCACCGCTCTGCCGGAAATCCCCACTTGGTGCCGCGCCTGAAGACGCCCACCACGTCCAGCCCCATCGCTTCTTTCAGATCGTCATCCACCGTGCCAAGCATCTGCGAGGGCTCGTGGATGCGCACCGGACGCTTCTCCAGCCCAAAGTGATCGCGCAGCGCCGCCACGCAACTCACGTGAATACCCGTCACGGATGTGCCGCCAAAGTCGATGGGAATTCGATCAGGCTCCTGATGATTCAGTACCTTTGCAAGCCTCTCGCGGCTGGTCTCAACCATGGCAGTCATCTGTCCCTCTCGTCCTTTCGGATGCGCCTTCTCTTCCGCTGTGCGGGCACACATAAAGCCGGGCGCAGCGGTTCCGCCATGCTGCGCCCATCGATCATGCCTGCATCCCCGCCATCAATCGCGGTTCAGCGGCCCGTCGAGCTGCGCTTCACGGGAAGGTCAATTGTAATGTCTATTGAGGAGTCCAGCGCCAGCCCTTTTTAGGCTGGATGGACAGATGCAGCAACCAAGCGCATCCATCCATCCCACCCAGGCTGATATTCGTCCGGTTAGAAGTTCCGCACCCACTCCAGAATCGTCCGCACCGCAACGCCGCTCGGTCCCTTGGCAATATATGGTAGCGAGTTCTCCACCCACGCCAGGCCGGCAATATCCAGGTGAATCCAGGGCGTGTCTTCCACAAACACCTTCAGGAACTCAGCCGCGGTACAAGCGCCGCCCCAGCGCCCGCCCGTATTCTTGATGTCGCCTATGTCAGACTTGATCAGCTCGGCATACTCGTCGCCCAAAGGCAGCCGCCAGAACTTCTCGCCAGACACCCCCAGCGCCGCATCGAACTTCGCATAGGTTGCGTCATCGTTTGAGAATGCGCCCGCATTCACCATGCCCAGCGCCACAACACAAGCGCCCGTCAGGGTCGCCGCATCAATCAGGTGGGTCGCGCCCAGTTGCCGCGCATAGGCCAGCCCATCGGCCAGCACCAGCCGCCCCTCGGCATCGGTGTTAATAATCTCAATCGTTTTTCCTGACATCGCTGTCTGCACGTCGCCAGGCTTCTGCGCCTTGCCGTCGGGCATGTTCTCCGCCGCGCACACAATCCCAATCACCCGCACCCTCGGCTTCAGCAGCGCAATCGCCCGCATGGCGCCAATCATCGCCGCCCCGCCCGCCATGTCGTACTTCATCTTTTCCATGTTGTCGCCCGGCTTCAGCGAGATACCGCCCGAGTCAAAGGTAATGCCCTTTCCAACTAACCCGAGTACCGGCCCGGTCGTTACGCCCTCCGGCTCATACCGCAGCACAATCAGCGCGGGCGGCTCCTCGGAACCCTGTGAAACGCTCCAGAAAGCCCCCATCTTCAGCTCGTGCAACGTCTCGGTCGAATACACGTCCCAGCCCAGTCCAACCTCTGAGGCCATCTCCGCCGCTCGCTGGCCAAGAATCGTCGGCGTCAGCTTGTTGCCCGGCTCGTTCACCAGCACCCGCGTAAAGTTCTGGCTCTCGCCCACAATCACGCCCTCGGCAAACGCCGCTTCCAGAGCGCCCCTGTCAAAACTTGCCGCAGCAGCCAGCGTGAACGACTGAACGCTCAGGTCCTTGCGCTCGCTGCGATACGTGTCTGGATCAAAGTCGCCAACCAGGGCACCCTCTACGGCAGCGCGCACGCACGGTCCCGGCGCCAGCAGTTCCGCATCCGGCAGCGCAAAAACCAGCTCCCGAATGCCGCGCGGCTTGGTAAACCGGACGGCGGTTCCAGCACCACTGCGCACGCCATGCACAGTAGCCTTGCCCAGCTTGCCCAGGCCTACAATCAGCAACCGCTTGGCGGCCAGCCCCGCCGGGGCGTGCAGCAGCAGCGTCTCGTTGGCGCCCGCCTTGTACTCCCCGCTCGCCAGCACCGCGGCCACGGCCGCCTTCACGGCTGGGTCAGTGGTCAGCAGCACAGGCTCCGGCTTCGCATCCGGCCCTTTGGCTGATTGGGTGTCGGCGGCCAGCACGGCCAGCAGTTCAGTCTCAATTCCAGAGAGATTCGCAAATGTCAGTTCAGTCCGCATAGCCCCATTCTTTCACTCATGCCGTAGTCTCTGGCAAGTCGCGGCGTCCGCCTCGCAGTTTCTCCAAACGCACCCATGACTGTCATTATTTTATGATCTGACTTTATTATTTATATTGACATTTAATTGCATAATGCCATATTTTGTAAATCATTGCTATGACAAAAAATGTCATTGATTCAGAATTTGTCAAAGCTCGTCTCAACGAGAACGGCCGCATCGTCATTCCCGCCGACATACGGCAAAAGATGGGCCTCAAGCCCGGCGACACTGTTCTGATGAGCTTCGATGGCGAGGTCCTCAAAATCGAGTCCCACCGCGCCCGCATCCGCCGCGTCCAGCAGAGCCTGCGCCAGCACATTCCCGCCGCCCGCGCCCTGTCTGCCGAGTTGGTCGCCGAGCGGCATGAAGAAGTGCAGCAGCAGATGGAGGAGTGGCTTGGATAAGGTAGTCGTCCTCGACGCCTCCGCTTTCATGGCCCTGCTGCGCGATGAGCCGGGAGCAGAACTGGTGGCCGCCTGCCTGCCCCAGGCCATCATCAGCGCAGTCAATCTGGCTGAGGTGCTGGCCCTGCTCGTTGCCTCCGGTATGGATGAGGAGATCGCCTGGTGGCATATCGCCGAGGTCAACTGCGAGTCCGTCCCCTTTGACCAGGAACAGGCGCGGATCGCCGGCGGACTGGGCAAGCGCATCCGTCCTGTCGGTCTCTCCCTGGGCTGCCGGGCCTGCCTGGCCCTCGCCATCCAGCGCCACGCAACCGTCTACACCACAGACGCCGCCTGGAAAGATCTCTCTTTAGAAATTGAAGTCGAAGTCGTCCGCTGAGCACAAGCCCCACGGGCCCCAGGAAAATTCGATCGGATACTTGTGTCCTGTCGCTGAAATTCACGACAAAATAGAGACTGTCGTTTTGAACAAAGTGAAGGGTCTGCGGTTGCCGCTCGATGCTAATTCGGGCCCAAACTTCTCCATCGGCGACGACTCGCTCGGAACAACACCAAAGCCGTCGGTGTCTAATGAATTAAGGGCAAATCAAGCCGAAGGAACAGAAACGGTTCGCCACGCAGAGTCTGCTCGCAAGGAGACGCTATGAACGTGAAGTCGATAGTGCTATGCCTTCTGCCTCTGCTGTTTTCCTTACAAGTACAAGCCACGAATGACGGTGGGAAGGAGAGTGCAGAGAAGCGCATAATCTCTTGTTATGTAAGCGACCTTAGCGGCAAGAGCTGCTCACCAGAGAGACTCAAGAAGGACGGAGAGTTCCTGTTCTCACTTTACCAAGCGGGAGATAGATCGGTATTGGCTTCTCTCATGAGGGTAAGTGCGCTGAGCGTCGGGGTTCGCAGCCTTGACACAAAGTTCTCTACTCAAGCGATGCAAGATAACCTCGATGGGTTTCTGTCGGCCCTGTCCTCAACACAGGATGCCAAGAGTGCCTGGCTCAACTCATCGGTGGTTGGCTCAGTTTGCGATTGCCCCGGAATAACTCCCCGCCCGTTCAGGGAGCTTCGGGGGATGCTCAGAAGCGTGCGACAGGAATCGGTGGTCTACAGTCTTGCCCAGCAATGTCGAGAAGACTTGGAGGACACAAACGCGACGCTGATATTCACGTATTTCCCGCCGAACACTTTCCACGCAATCGGGGGAGATTTCATGGTGCAGTGGTATTCGAGCGTCCTCTACGCACTCGATGAGAAGCCGCTTTGGCCAGCCGATCCTAAAGATGTCACCTATCGCTTCATTTGGATGAGGTCATTTCACGATCAGGTGAGCATCACAATTTACGTGCAACCGGGAGGCAGTGGCCAACTTCGTCTGCAAGCCCTAGGCCGTATCCCACGCAAGCTTGAATCAAGGACGGAACCGCTGAGCAAAGAGCAGGTTCAAGGCGTTCTCGCGCTCATCGAGAAGGCGGAGTTTTGGAAAATGGAAACGGAGGGAGGGCCACACGGCAACGACGGAGCGGAATGGGTCTTGGAAGGGGTACAGAACGGTCAGTATCACATTGTTACGCGCTGGGATGCGCGCACTACGGTCTTTAGGAAAGCTCTATTGGAAATGCTCCGATTGTCAAACTACAAGACGAATGAGATTTATTGATCTGAAGGAATTGCCTTCCAATTTTCCGAGTGACCGCCTATGCGGAACTTTCAGCGGCTGACGACGCGCAGTCTCGGTCTTTGCGATCAGGTCGAGCACAAAATCACCACGAAGTTTTGATCGTCTTTTGGAATGACCCGAGTCCCCGAGGCTTGGGAACCGCCTGCTTTGAAAGCGCACAACCTCATCCGCGCCGTAAATAATTGAAAATGAGTAGCTTCATCCCCTGCAAATCGTTCTATTCGCGAACAAGCCCCGCCTATCGCCCCATCTTGTGCTTGCTGGCGTTCACGGCTGCCCGCGCCTCGCGGTCGGCCTCGCGCCGCTTTTCTGTCTCCCGCTTGTCCCAGTCCTGCTTGCCCTTGGCCACGGCTAGCTCGCACTTCACCCGCCCGTTGCGGAAGTACAGCCGCACCGGTATGAGCGTGTGCCCTTTCACCTGCGTCTTGGAGAGTAGCTTACGAACCTCTTCCCGGTGCAGAAGCAGCTTGCGAGTGCGTGTCGCATCGTGGTTAGCTATGTTCCCGTGAGAATAAGGACCAATATGAACATTCAGCAGAAACGCTTCACCGTTCTGGATCAGGCCGTAAGAATCTTTAAGGTTCGCCTGCCCCTCGCGGATGGACTTTACCTCTGTCCCCCGCAGGGCCACACCGGCCTCGTACTTTTCCAGCAGAAAATAGTTATGGCTGGCCATGCGGTTATGCGCCGCGTCCCGCTGGCCACTGGCCACCGGATCGCGCGGCTTCGCCGCCTTCTGGGGGCCGGAGCTATCCTTTGGAACAATCACGTGGCTGGTTTGGCGAGCCATCAGGAAGCTACCTCGAATCTTCATCGTAGCATTGACGCGACTTTTAGCCGGATTACAGTGGGGCTTTGCTAAAATGAGGCATAGTTGGTTGAAGAAGTCCGCCCTTCGAAATAACTTCAGAATGTGCGTCAAACAATGCGTCGGGGGCAGCCAAGGCAGCCCGCAAGGGCCCGGCGGAGAATGCGGGCCGGATAAGACGCCTGGGAGTTCGATGAACCGCCGCGTTCAAGTTCCGGTTTTCCCCCGATCGGTTGCCTCTAAAGCCGCTTTCGGAATAGTCCTCGTCGCTGTTCTGGCTATCTTTGGCCTCTCCAGCGTAAAAATTCAAGCCGAGTCCTCCAGCACCTTCTTCAAGCGAGGCCAGGCCGCGGAAGCGCGCGAAGACTACGATGCTGCCGTTGATAACTACCAAAAGGCCAACGCTCGTAATCCAAAAGACCTCACCTATCGCACCGCGCTCTATCGCGTGCGCGTCTCTGCATCCGCCATGCATCTCACCAAGGGGCATAAGCTCGATCAGTCCGGCGATGCCCAGGGTGCCTTGTCTGAGTACCTCCATGCCGCGGAGATCGACCCCGCCAATGAGGCCGCCCAGCAAGAGATAGCCCGCCTGCGCGCAAAGAGCGGCCAGGCCCCCGCCGAGCCGGAGATCGCCATGCCTCAGCCCGAGGGCTCCCAGGCCTCCATCGACTCCATGAGCGCCCCCGCCCAGTTGAAGCCCCTCTCCAACGAGCCCCTCACCCTGCACATGACTGAGGATGCCAAGGTCATTTACCAGGCAGCTGGCCGCGCAGCCGGCATCAACGTCCTCTTCGATCCCGACTACAACTCCAAGCGCATCCAGGTTGACCTCAACAACGTCTCCCTCGTTGACGCCCTGCGCATCGTCGGCACCATGTCCAATACCTTCTGGCGCCCCATCACTTCAAACACCATCTTTGTCGCCCAGAACACCCGTGTAAAACGCACCGAGCTCGACGAGCAAGCTGTACAGACCTTCTACCTCAGCAACGCCTGGCAGCAGAACGACCTCAACGACGTGCAGACCGCCCTGCGCAACGTGCTGCCCAACGCCAAGGTCTACGGCGTGGCCAGCCAGAACGCCATCGTCATGCGCGGAACGCCAGACGAACTCCTTCTCTCGCAAAAGCTCATCAACGACCTCGACAAGGCACGCGCCGAAGTTGTCGTTGACATCGCCGTCATGGAAGTCAGCAAAAACTGGGAGCGGACCCTCGGCGTCTCCTGGCCCAGCAGCGTTGGCGCAGCCCTCCTGCCGCCCACCACCACCAGTTCCTCCTCAAGTACATCCACCACTTCCACTACCTCCACCACCAGCTCAAGCACCTCGCCAACCCTCTACGATCTGGCCCACCTCAAGGCCTCCAACTTTGCCGTGACCATCGGCTCGGCCACCCTCAATCTGCTGCTCACTGACTCCAACACCAAGGTCCTGCAGAATCCGCGCATCCGGGCCACAGACGCGCAAAAAGCCACAATGAAGATCGGATCGAGAATCCCGATCGCCACCGGCTCCTATCAGACCGGTGCGGCCACCGCCGTCGTCAGCTCCCTCGTCAATACCCAATTCCAGTACCAGGACGTCGGCGTAAACATTGAGATGACGCCCACCGTCCACTACGACCGCGACGTTACCCTCAAGATCAAGATTGAGGTCACCTCGCAAAGCGGCTCCGTCACCATCAGTGGCGTCACTGAGCCAATCCTCAGCCAGCGCGTCGTTGACCAGGTTATCCGCCTGCGCGAGGGCGAAGCCAGCATCCTCGGCGGCATTCAGGACAATCAGGATCAGGCCAGTTGGAACGGTATCCCCGGCCTCAGCGCAATCCCCATTCTCAAGTACCTCTTCGGCTCCAAAGACCACACCGTCCAGAACGACGAGATCGTCTTTGTGGTTGTCCCCCACGTCGTCCGCTCTCAGGATCTGGACTCCACCAACCTGCGCCCCATTGACACCGGCTCCGGCCAGTCCATCGAGCTGCGCCACACTGAGGGTGTAGCCAAGCCCGCAGCGCCTCCGGTCGTCCAGGTAAGGCCTGCCATTGGCGTCGTGCCCGGCCAAACCGCTGAGGCTGCGGTCCCTGCGGCAATGGCTCAGTTGCGTGCCGCTGCCCAGTCCAGCAATAACTCGCCCGCCATGGCGCCCCGTTCAACGCCCCCGGCCGCGCCTCCCGTTCCCCAGGGACTGAACGTAGGCTTCACCGCGCCCACCAGCGCTC
>Ga0364874_10082_pt1 | contig 51107 bp, 38 predicted proteins | sample ExccelAu500001D4_2_FD_206922 | JGI IMG/M metagenome (GOLD analysis project Ga0364874, IMG submission 206922) | Enriched cells from Trout Bog Lake Hypolimnion, Wisconsin, USA - BchlTB.Aug07.5000.01.D4 | ecosystem: Environmental > Aquatic > Freshwater > Lake > Hypolimnion/Profundal zone | place... | reverse complement strand
TAACTCACCGAGACCCACGAGTGCGAACTGCCTATCTAGGTGAGTGAGTAGGCGAATAATTCGGGTTAAGCAATATTTAAGCTACCTGCTTTAACAACTCGCGCAGCATATTGCACATCTGACGAATCTCATCATCAGACACATTGAGTGCTGGCATAAAGCGCAATAGATTGGGTCTCGGTGAGTTAATGAGCAAACCTTCTGGGCTGCGATCACGCGCTAGGTCTACCAATTTTCCACCAACGTCCTTGCTAAGCATGAGGGCGCGTAAGAGACCCTCGCCACGTTCGCCATCAAGACCAAATTCTTCAGAGAGAGCAAGGAGTTCAGAGCGCAGTAATTGGCCTTTGGCTTTGACGGAGTCTAAAAACCCTGGGGCTAATAGTTGCTCAATTACGCTAATGCCAACTGCAGTCATTAATGGATTGCCGTTGTAAGTGCCGCCTTGGTCGCCAGGAACAAAGCAAGCGACTGCATCCGTTGCCATCAGTGCTGCGAGTGGAACCCCGCCACCAATACCCTTACCTAAAGTCATGATGTCAGGCTCAATGCCGTAATGCTGATAAGCAAATAGAGTGCCTGTGCGACCACAACCTGCCTGTACTTCATCCACGATCAAGAGGATATTATTTTCTTTGGTGAACTTACGCAGGCTCGTCATGAACTCGGCGCTCGCCGGAATCACACCGCCTTCACCTTGAACTGGCTCAACCATGACTGCAACAGTTTTATCAGTCACCAGTTTTTTGACTGAGTCCAAATCATTGAGATCTGCTTTAGGAAAGCCTGGAACTTGTGGGGCAAACATCGTGTCCCAACCTGGTTTACCAGAAGCGCTCATGGTGGCAATCGTGCGGCCATGAAAGCTGTGATCAAAGGTGATGATTTCAAAAGCACCAGACTTATTGAGTTGACCCCATTTGCGCGCTAACTTGATTGCGCCTTCATTAGCTTCAGCGCCACTGTTGGCAAAGAAGACTTTATTAAAGCAACTATTGTCTGTGAGTAGATTTGCCAGGCGAATCATCGGCTCGTTGTAAAACGCTGGACTTGGATTAATCAGCTTTTTAGCTTGAGCGTTGAGTGCCGCGATCATGCCGGGGTTGCCATGGCCCAGGCAATTGACTGCCCAGCCTTGCAAGAAGTCTAAATAGCGCTTACCGTTGTTATCCGTTAGCCACGAGCCTTGTCCCTCAGCCATGACCAATTCTGGTCTTTGGGTGATGAACATAATGGAGTGAGCATCTACGGACTGGGCTGGCTTATTCATTCTGATGACTGTCTGCAACGGTTAAATAGAAAGAGGATTTTATTATCCCGCAAGATCTGCGGCACTAGTAAAGGAATCCGCAAAGAATTCTTCCTCGGGCAGATGACATTGTGATGAAAAGTCCTGACGTGCGGCATTGACCATGACTGGGGCTCCGCAAGCGTAGACCTGGAAGTCTTTGAGGTTTGGGTGATCCGTCATCACTGCTTCGTGCACAAAGCCACTACGACCATCCCAGGCATCTTCAGGGAGTGCATCAGAAATCACCGGGATGTATTTAAAGTCCGGCAGGTCTTGTGCCCAGGTCTCGCATAAGCTATTCATATAGAGGTCGCTCGGACGACGTCCACCCCAATACAGGGAAATAGGCCTTTGAATCTTTTTCGCCTGCATTTGTTCAATGATGGATTTGATGGGGGCAAAGCCAGTGCCGGCCGCTACAAAGATGATGGGCTTCTTGGAGTCTTCTCTTAGGAAGAAGCTACCTAGCGGGCCTTCAAAACGCAGAATATCTTTTTCCTTGAGCGCTGGATCTTTTGCAGCAAAGACAAAATCTGTAAACAGTCCACCTGGCAGGTGACGAATATGCAACTCTAGTGGGCCTTCTTGCTCTGGAGCATTGGCAATGGAATAGGCCCGGCGTTGGCCATCTTTGAGTAGAAATTCGAGATACTGACCCGCTAGAAACTGAAAGCGTTCAGAAGCAGGCAGTTGGAGTTTCAAAATAGCCACATCACTGCCGTGTCTGGAAATCGCATTGACGCGACAAGGCACTTTGCGAATCGCAATATCTCCAGCTCCTTGTACTTCGCGAGCCTCAATGAGCAAGTCAGATTGAGGGTGGGCACAACAAAATAAAGTAGCGCCGCCAGTTTCGTCGGCACGTGACATGGCGCTTTCGCTATGCTGGCCATGGGTAACTTGACCCTCTAGGACTTTGCCTTTGCAAGATCCGCAGGCACCATTTTTACAGCCATAGGGTAAATTGATATTTTGGCGCAGAGCAGCTTCCAGGACAGTTTCATCCTGATTCACAGTAAATTGTTTACCGCTCGTTTTGAGCGTGACTTGGTAGGACACTCTCATTCCTTTCAATAAATCGTTACGATGTCACTTATGCAATCTTTTGGTAAACCCCGAATCCTGATCATTGGCTGTGGCGACATTGGTCTCCGCGTAGCTAAACAGCTTTGTCGGAACTATCGCGTTTTTGCGCTCACTTCGCAGCAAAGCCGTTTTTCAGAATTGAGGGGACTTGGCATCACTCCTATTTTGGGGGACTTAGACAAGCCAGAGACTCTCTGGCGTTTAAGTGGTTTGGCGGAAACCGTGATTCATTTGGCGCCACCCCAGAACATAGGTCATCGTGATAGCCGAACCCGCAACCTGACCCGAATTTTAGCCCAAGGGCCCGCTAGCCTCAGTCGCCTCATTTATGTGAGTACTACAGGGGTCTATGGTGACCATAAAGGGGGTCGAGTGTCTGAGATAACACCAGTAAATCCTCAAAGTGAGCGAGCAAAGCGGAGGGTCGATGCTGAGCGGGTCTTGCGCCTATGGGGACCAGCTCATGGTGTCGCTGTCACGATTCTGCGCGTACCGGGCATTTATGCTGCCAATCGCCTCCCAGTCGAGCGCTTGCAAGCAAGGACGCCAGCGCTAATATCGGATGAGGATGCGTATTCAAATCACATCCAAAGTGATGATTTAGCCCGCTTAGTTTGCGCTGCGGTGTATCACGGCAAACCTCAGAGGGTCATCAATGCCTGTGATGGTGGTGAAACCAAAATGGGGGATTACTTTGACGAGGTGGCAGATGCTTTTGGTTTGGAGCGGCCTGCGCGAATACCTGCAGCAGAGTTGCAGAAAATAGTCAGTCCAATGCTGTGGTCGTTTATGCGTGAATCCAGGCGTGTGACCAATACTCGATTGCCCGAACTCAAAACCCCGCTACGCTATCCCAGCGTGGCAGTATTTTTGAAGACTATTTCCAAGAATCCTTGAGGCCGACTGCGCGATTGAAGACTGGCTTGCCAGGTTTTGAATCAGATTGGTCTGCGACAAAATAGCCGTGACGTTCAAACTGAAAGCGATCTTCCGCTTTGGCATCTTTCATGCAAGGTTCTAGGTAAGCAGTGATGGTTTTCTTGGAATTTGGATTGATAGCGTCTAAGAAATTCTTATCACCGCTATCAGGGTGCGGATCACTAAAGAGATGGTCGTAGATTCGCACTTCAGCTGGAATGGCTTCAGCGGCACTCACCCAATGAATATTGCCTTTAACCTTGTAATTATTTGACCCCGGTGTCCCGCTCTTGCTGTCAGCAAAGTGCGTCGCATTCACTTGAATGACATTGCCAGCAGCGTCAGTTTCAAAGCCAGTGCACTCGATCACGAAGCCGTGACGTAAGCGCACTCTTCCACCAGGCTGATCACCAGTGGGTGGATAGAGTCTAAAAAACCCTTTAACAGGCTCTCTCATAAAGTCGTCGGCTTCAATCCACAACTCACGTGTGAAATTGAATTCACGATTACCCCATTCAGGATGCTGGGGGTGACGAGGTGCTGAGCAAGACTCGCTAGCTGCAGCATCGAAGTTTTCAATCACCAACTTCAGTGGCTTGAGTACGGCAGTAGCCCGTGGTGCTCTAGCTTCTAGATCATCGCGCAAGGCTTGCTCCAGCGTACTCATATCAATCCAGCTATCTGCTTTCGAGACGCCAATGCGCTCACAGAACAAACGAATGCTTTCTGGAGTGTAGCCTCTGCGACGTATACCTACTATGGTTGGCATGCGCGGATCATCCCAACCCTCAACATGCTTTTCTTGCACCAGTTGCAGCAACTTACGTTTACTAGTGATGGTATAAGTTAAATTGAGGCGGGCGAATTCATACTGATGTGGCACGGGATCTTTGAAGATACCCAGATCTTTTAATGAATTGACAATCCAGTCATAGAGCGGACGATTGTTTTCAAATTCCAGAGTGCAAATCGAGTGTGAAACATTTTCTAGGGCATCAGAAATACAGTGGGTGTAATCATATAAAGGGTAGATACACCACTTGCTACCGGTGCGGTGATGATCGGTGTGCCGAATGCGATAGACAACGGGATCGCGCATCACAATATTGGGGTGCGCCATATCAATCTTCAAACGCAGAACATGTTCACCATCTTTAAATTTGCCATCGCGCATTTCCCGAAAGAGGGCAAGATTTTCTGTGGGACTGCGGTCACGGAAAGGACTATTTTTTCCAGCTTGACCAAAGTTGCCGCGATTGGCGTGAATGTCATCAGCGCTTTGACTATCAACATAGGCTTTCCCATTTTGAATCAGAATTTCGGCAAACTCGTATAGGCGATCAAAGTAGTCGCTAGCGTGATACAGGTGATCATCCCAGCTAAAACCTAACCACTTGACTGCATGCAAAATACTATCGGCGTACTCAACATCTTCTTTAACGGGGTTGGTGTCATCCAATCGCATATTGCAACGAGCGCCACCGGGTAATGCGTTGTAGTCAGCCGCCAGGCCAAAGTTCAGGCAAATACTTTTGGCATGACCGATATGCAGGTAGCCATTTGGCTCTGGTGGAAAGCGGGTAATGATAGATGGGATGGCTTGATTGGCTAAATCTGTACGCTGAGCAAATGCGCCACTGGCTAAGTCATGATCGATGATCTGACGTAAAAAATTGGAGGGCTCGGCTATTGCTCCGGCAACTGCTTTAGGTGGTTTTCTATCTTGGGACATGCCCACATTGTAGAGAAAAGGCCCAAACCATAAAGAAAAAGCCCGCAAACTGCTGCGGGCTCGTTTCTATGGAGACTGAAGATTACTCTTCTACGAAGGCGGCCTCTCGGGTTGCTTTTACTGCCGGCAAAGCCACGATAACGACCAAGAGGGCTGCTGCGATGAGCAGGCCTAATGAGAGTGGGCGGGTTAAGAAGGTTGTGAAATCACCGCGGGAGAGCAACAAAGCGCGACGGAAGTTCTCCTCCATCATTGGTCCGAGGATGAAGCCAAGGAGTAATGGAGGGGGTTCACAACCCAATTTGTAGAACAGGTATCCAATTAAGCCAAAAGCTGCTGTGACGTATACGTCAAAGACAGTGTTGTTCACGGTGTAAACACCGATACAGCAGAACACCAAGATCGCTGGGTACATAAAGCGATAAGGAATCTTCAGGAGCTGTACCCACATACCGATCAATGGCAAGTTCAAAATAATCAGCATCATATTGCCGATCCACATTGACGCAATCAGACCCCAAAACAAGGCTGGGTTGCTGGTCATTACCTGTGGACCAGGCTGAATGTTGTGAATGGTCATCGCGCCAACCATCAATGCCATCACAGCATTAGGTGGGATACCTAGGGTGAGCAATGGGATAAAGGATGTTTGAGCAGCAGCATTGTTAGCTGACTCTGGACCTGCTACACCCTCAATGGCACCTTTACCAAATTCATGGCTGTACTTAGAGGATTTCTTCTCAACTGAGTAAGCGCCGAAAGCAGCCAAAGCAGCACCGCCGCCTGGCAGGATACCCAAAATTGAGCCAATAGCTGTGCCACGCAAAATCGAGGGGATCATACGCTTCACGTCTTGCTTGGTTGGGATCATAGTGGTCATCTTGTTTAAGAAGCCCTCATCCTCACCTTTCTTTTCCAGATTGGTCATGATTTCAGCGAAACCGAAGACGCCCATTGCCACCGCAACGAAGCCGATACCATCACTTAATTCAGGGATGTCAAACGCATACCGTGATACGCCAGAGTTCACGTCGGTACCGATCAAGCCCATTAACAAGCCTAAAACGATCATGCCAATAGCCTTAACCAATGAGCCGGAAGCAAGAACCACCGCGCCAATTAACCCCAAGACCATTAGGGAGAAGTATTCAGCGGGACCGAATTTAAATGCTAATTGGGAGAGTGGTGCAGCAAAGGCTGCCAATACGAGGGTTGCTACACACCCTGCAAAGAATGAGCCCATACCAGCGGTAAAGAGGGCTACGCCCGCTCGACCGTTGCGGGCCATTTGATACCCATCGATCGCCGTCACCACCGAGGAGGTTTCACCTGGGATGTTGAGCAAAATGGCAGTGGTGGAGCCGCCGTACTGGGAGCCGTAGTAAATACCAGCCAACATGATCAATGCGGCAATTGGAGGCAATGCATAGGTTGCTGGCAAAAGCATTGCAATCGTCGCAATTGGGCCAAGACCAGGAAGAACGCCAATCAAGGTGCCAAGTACGCAACCAATCAGGCAGTAAAGAAGGTTTTGCAGCGTAAACGCTGTATCGAAACCGAGGGCTAAATTAGCAAATAAGTCCATTTTTAGAGTCCGGGTTCGTTATTGTTGAAGAAAGAAAGGTAGCAATGGGAACTGGAGCTTCAGACCCAGCACAAATACGGAGTAGGTAAAGACAATCAGAACAATCGCATTGACTAAAGTGCCTTTCCAATGAAACTCATGACTGGCGCTAGCAGACATAAATACCAAGACGGCAATCGCAATAATAAAGCCCATTGTTGGCAAAAGGATGCCGTAAAGAACGACAGAGCCAGTAATCATGCCAATGATTTTCCAGTCAAACTTGGGAATCTTTTCAATCGCTGCTTTAGCGCTGAGAGATTTCACCAAAATGAGTAGGCCGAGGGCGGTCATGAGCAAGCCCAGCCAGAATGGAAAATAGCCTGGGCCCATTTTGGCAGGTGTACCCATTTGGTATTGCAATGCTACAAAGGTAAAGAATAGCCCAATGACCATATACATGATCCCTGCACCAAAGTCTTTTTGATTGCGGATATTCAAGTTGCGCTCCTTGTTCATCGACATTTGTGCCGATTTATTTATTGATGTTGGGCGATTGTAAGGCAAGAATGGGGTATCTTGTCTAGGGTTTGCCCTGCACTGGTGCGAATGCGATAATTATTCCCATGAAAGTTTCCCAAATTCGCCAGGCTTACCTGGACTTCTTCGCCGCCAAAGGCCACCAAATCGTTCCATCCAGCCCAGTGGTGCCGGGGGATGACCCCACACTGCTATTTACTAATGCGGGGATGAACCAGTTTAAAGACGTGTTTTTGGGGTTTGATAAACGCCCCTATACCCGCGCTACAACCGCCCAAAAATGCATCCGGGCTGGCGGCAAACATAATGACTTGGATAACGTGGGCTACACAGCCCGTCACCATACCTTTTTTGAGATGCTGGGCAACTTCTCTTTTGGCGACTATTTTAAGAAAGACGCCATTCAATTTGCTTGGGATTTATTAACGGAAGTTTTTAAGCTTCCCAAAGAAAAGCTCTTAGTCACGGTCTATGCCGAAGATGACGAGGCATATGCGATTTGGAAAGATCAAATTGGCGTTCCTACCGATCGCATTATTCGGATTGGCGACAACAAAGGTGCGCGTTATGCGTCCGACAATTTTTGGATGATGGGTGATACAGGACCCTGCGGTCCTTGCACAGAGATTTTTTACGACCACGGCGAACATATTCCTGGTGGCCCTCCAGGCAGTCCAGATGAAGATGGTGATCGCTTCATTGAGATTTGGAATAACGTATTCATGCAGTACAACCGTGATGAAGCCGGCAATATGCATCTACTGCCTAAGCCTAGCGTGGATACAGGTATGGGTCTTGAGCGTATTGCTGCAATTTTGCAGAAGGTTCATTCCAACTATGAAATCGATCTGTTTGTTAATTTGCTCAAAGCCGCAAAAGAGGCGGTAGATGCTGCTGGCGGAGGAAATTGTGATTCGGAGAGTCCGTCACTCAAGGTGATTGCTGATCACATCCGAGCCTGTAGTTTTGTGGTGGTAGATGGCGTGATCCCTGGTAACGCTGGTCGTGGTTATGTCCTGCGTCGTATTGCCCGTCGTGCGATTCGTCATGGTTATAAATTGGGTGCACGCAAACCATTCTTCTATCAACTAGTGCCAGCCCTCGTTAAAGAAATGGGCGAAGCCTATCCAGAACTACGTGCTGCACAAGACAAGGTGAGTGAAGTGCTCAAGCAAGAGGAAGAACGCTTCTTTCAGACGATTGCTAATGGCATGGAAATATTGGAAGGCGCTTTGGCCGGCGGTGCAAAAGTGGTCGATGGTGAAACTGCATTCCGTTTGCATGACACCTTTGGCTTCCCATTGGATTTAACCGCAGACGTCTGTCGCGAGCGCGATGTTACTGTCGATGCGCAAGGTTTTGAAGTAGCGATGCAAAAGCAGCGCGATCAAGCCAGAGCTGCCGGTAAGTTCAAAGTGGCTCAGGGCCTGGAATACTCAGGTAAACCAACGCAGTTCCACGGTTATGACAGCTTAAAACATGAGGGCGCAAAGGTAACGGCGCTGTATCTGGATGGCTCATCAGTCCCATCCGTTAAGGCGGGCGATGCTGCAGTCGTTGTCTTGGATAGCACGCCTTTCTATGCTGAGTCAGGCGGCCAAGTGGGCGACAAAGGTGAGTTACGCAATGAAGGTGTGCGCTTTACGGTTGAGGATACTTTCAAGATTCAGGCTGATGTATTTGGTCACCAAGGTGAAGTGGCTGAAGGTGAACTTAAGGTGGGCGATTCCATCAATGCGCTGGTAGATGTACTGCAAAGAACCGAGACCATGCGCAACCATAGCGCTACCCATATTCTGCATAAAGCTTTACGTGAAATCTTAGGTGATCACGTGCAACAAAAAGGCTCTTTAGTTGATGCGAGTAAGACCCGCTTCGACTTTACGCATAACGCACCCATTACTGCTGCCCAGATTAGACAAGTTGAAGATATTGTCAATCGTGAGATTTTGACCAATGCTGCAACTTCAGCAAAAGTGATGTCTTTAGATGATGCCCAGAAGACTGGCGCCATGATGCTCTTTGGTGAAAAATATGGCGATGAAGTACGCGTACTGGAAATTGGTAGTTCAAAAGAACTTTGTGGCGGTACGCACGTAGAACGCACTGGTGATATCGGTAGCCTCAAGATTGTTTCAGAAAGTGGTGTGGCTGCTGGTATTCGTCGCGTTGAGGCGGTTACTGGACAAAATGCTTTGCACTTCTTGCAAGATCTTGAAGACAAGATTAACGAAGCTGCTGCTGTACTCAAAACCCACCCTGGAGATTTAGTCAATCGCGTGACCCAACTGCAAGACAGTTTGCGTCAAGCTGAGCGTGAGTTGGAGAAAGTGAACTCTAAGTTTGCGGCTTGTCCAGGCGAGGAGTTGGCTACCCAAGCGGGGGATGTCAACGGCATCCAGGTCTTGGCTGCTCGTTTAGATGGTGCTGATGCGCAAGTCTTACGAGAAACCATGGATGCCCTCAAAGCAAAACTGAAGACTGCCGCCATTGTGTTGGCCTCTGTGCAGGGCGATAAGGTGAGTTTGGTTGCCGGTGTGACTGCCGATGCCATTGGTAAGGTAAAGGCTGGTGATCTCGTCAATTTCGTAGCTTTGCAGGTGGGTGGCAAAGGCGGCGGCAAGCCAGAAATGGCGATGGCCGGCGGAAACAATCCTGCAGCCTTGGGTGCCGCTTTAGCAGGGGTTAAAGATTGGGTTGCAAGCAAATGACCGAAATCAGCAATATCGTATTTAACGCAGAGGTAGATGCCATTGGCATGAATTGCCCACTACCTATTTTGCGCACCAAGAAAGCTTTAGCAACGATGCAGTCAGGCGAAGTCCTAAAGATTAAGGCAACTGATGCTGGCGCCGCTCATGACTTCCCTGCCTTTGCTAAACAGACAGGTAATGAGCTCATTGCAACTGCCAATGAAGGTGATATCTTGGTTTTCTTCCTCAAGAGAAGATAGGCGAAAGACAGACGAAAAGATAGACTGCTTAGCCTAAAGAGCGACTCTTTAAGTAAGCAGCGAAATCATCCTTCACTTCTGGATGACGTAAAGCAAATTCCACAGAAGCTTTGAGCAAGCCAATTTTGCTACCGCAGTCATAGCGCACACCATTGTATTCATAAGCAAATACAGGCTCTTCTTTGAGCAATGCGGCAATCGCATCAGTGAGCTGAATCTCTCCGCCAGCACCTGGCTTGAGATTGCGAATATGTCTAAAGATCTCAGAAGATAAAACGTAGCGACCAACTACTGCTAAGTTTGATGGAGCGTCTTTTGGTTGCGGCTTCTCTACGATGCCATTGAGGCGGTAGATGCCTTTGCTAACTTCATTCCCCGACACAATGCCATAAGAGCTGCTTTTGGCAGGGTCAATTTTTTCTACAGCCAATACTGAGCCGTTTTGCTCATCAAAGACTTTGAGCATTTGCTTGAGAACAGGTGGGTGTCCATCCAATAAGTCATCAGCCAAGATCACTGCAAACGGTTCATCCCGCACTAACTTTTCTGCACACAAAACGGCATGGCCCAGGCCCAGGGCTTCTGGCTGGCGAACGTATACGCAATCCACATGACTGGGCTTAACGCTGCGAACAATTTCGAGTAATTCTTTTTTATTCTTAGCCTCTAACTCTGCCTCTAATTCATAGGCTTTATCAAAATGGTCTTCAATCGCACGTTTGCTGCGACCGGTAACGAAAATCATTTCAGTAATGCCGGCGGCAATTGCCTCTTCAACCGCATATTGAATCAGCGGTTTATCAACCACATTCAGCATTTCCTTGGGGCTGGCTTTAGTGGCTGGCAAGAAACGAGTGCCTAAGCCAGCAACAGGAAAAACTGCTTTAGTAACTGCTTTGGTGGATAAAGGCATGTGGATTCCGATCGCTTTTACTTTAGACGCTCTAATTGTGCAACAAGCTTCTCATGGTTTTGTTCAAATCCTGCAAGCCGTTGTTTTTCTTGGGCCACAACCTCAACTGGGGCGCGAGCCACAAAGCTTTCGTTATCCAATTTTGCATGTGCTTTAGTAATTTCATTGGCCAGACGCTCGATTTCTTTGCTAAGACGAATTCTTTCTGCAGCGACATCTACCTCAATCTTAAGGAGGAGCTTGAGATCGCCAACCAAGGCCATGGGGGCGCCAGGAGCATCCTTTTCCAGGGCGGACTCATCGGTGTAGATTTTGACTTCAGATAACTTAGCTAAAGCAGTGAGGTAAGGGGTGGCTTGCTTTAGCAATACCTCGGGACCACTAATCCAGAGCGGTACTTTTTGTCCGGGGGGGACTTGCATTTCGCCCCGCAGGTTTCTGCAGGCATCCACAATAGCTTTAATTTGAGCAACCCATGCCTCACTCTGCTCATCCATTTTCTCGGGCTGAGAAACTGGATAAGGCTGTAATGCAATGGTTTGCTTTTCTTGCTTGGCAAGTTCTTTACCAGATATCGGGGCAACGGTTTGCCAGAGCGTTTCAGTGATAAATGGAATTAGCGGGTGAGCCATACGTAAGATGGTTTCCAGAACGCGAAGTAAGGTACGACGCGTGGCACGTTGCTGTGCTGGCGTTCCAGTTTGTAGTTGGACCTTAGCAAGCTCGAGATACCAGTCACAGTACTCATCCCAAACAAATTGGTAGATGCTGGAGGCAATATTGTCAAAGCGGTAGTTTTCAAAACCCTTAGCAACATCGGCTTCAGTTCTTTGTAATAAAGAAACAATCCAGAGATCTGCAGGAGAGAAATCCAAGTAGCCTTCTGGACCACATTGATTATCACAAGGTGCAAGACCATTTTCTTCATCGCCACCTGGGCAGTTCATGAGAACGAAGCGAGTGGCATTCCAAAGCTTATTGCAGAAGTTACGATAGCCCTCGCAACGTTTCTGATCAAAGTTGATATTGCGACCTAACGATGCAAGGGATGCAAAGGTGAAGCGCAAGGCATCAGTACCAAATGCAGGAATGCCATCCGGAAACTCTTTCTTGGTTTTCTTAGCAATGCTTTCTGCTTGTTTTGGATTCATCAAGCCAGATGTTCTCTTGCCAACTAGCTCTTCAGTCTTGATCCCGTCAATCAGATCAATCGGGTCCATGGTGTTACCCTTGGACTTACTCATTTTTTGACCTTCAGAGTCTCGCACCAAGCCGTGAACATAAACAGTATGGAATGGCACCTTACCAGTGAAGTGGCAGGTCATCATGACCATACGCGCTACCCAGAAGAAGATGATGTCAAAGCCGGTAACCAATACAGATGAAGGCAAAAAGTGATTGAGTTCAGGCGTTTGTTCAGGCCAGCCCAACGAGCTGAAGGGTACAAGTGCTGAGCTAAACCAGGTATCCAGTACATCAGGATCGCGATTTAGCGTGCCACTGTAGCCTGCAGTTATAGCTTTGGCTTTTGCTTCTTCTTCAGAGCGCGCCACAAAGATTTGGCCCTCTTCTCCATACCAGGCGGGGATCTGATGACCCCACCACAGTTGACGTGAGATACACCAGTCTTGAATATTTTCGAGCCATTGCGTGTAAGTGCTGATCCAGTTTTCTGGAACAAGTTTGATATCACCTTTGGTAACGGCATCTAATGCGGCGCCAGCAATGGATGAACCGGGTCGATATTGGTTGTCTTGGCTTGGCTTGGAAACCGCTACAAACCATTGGTCGGTGAGCATCGGTTCAATAATGGTTTGGGTGCGATCACCGCGGGGTACCATTAATTTATGAGGCTGTATTTTTTCTAAGAGGCCTGCAGCATCTAAATCAGCAACGATTTTTTTGCGAGCGGCGAAACGCTCCATGCCTTGATAGACAGTAGGCGCATTCTCATTAATCTTGGCATCCAAAGTCAAGATATTGATGAGCGGCAATTGATGACGTTGACCGACTGCATAGTCATTAAAGTCATGAGCAGGGGTTACCTTCACCACGCCGGTACCAAAGTTCAAATCAACATAGTCATCTGCAATGATGGGAATCTCTCGATTGCACAGCGGTAGATTGACTGATTTACCAATAAGATGCTTATAGCGTTCGTCTTCAGGGTTGATCATCACTGCGACGTCACCCAATAAGGTTTCTGGGCGAGTAGTAGCAACTGTTAGATGGCCAGAGCCATCAGTGAGTGGATAGTGGATGTGCCACATCGAGCCATCTTCTTCTTCACTTACTACTTCCAGATCTGAAACGGCAGTTCCTAAAACGGGATCCCAGTTGACCAAACGTTTGCCACGGTAAATGAGCCCTTGCTCATGCAGACGGACAAATACTTCAACCACTGCTTTGGACATCTTGCTGTCCATTGTGAAATATTCACGACTCCAATCAATCGAGGCGCCGAGACGACGAATCTGGTTGGTAATCGTGTTGCCGGAAGTTTCCTTCCATTCCCATACTTTTTCTAGAAACTTCTCACGACCTAAATCGTGGCGAGAAACTTTTTGCGCATCAAGCTGACGTTCAACCACAATTTGTGTGGCGATACCGGCATGGTCTGTGCCGGGTACCCATAAGGTATTTTTACCGGACATACGAGCATGTCGTACCAAGCCATCCATGATGGTTTGGTTAAAGGCGTGACCCATATGGAGCGTACCGGTGACATTCGGGGGTGGTAGTTGAACGCTAAAGTCTTCCTTGCCTTCTTCGAGTGAGGCTGTGGCAATGCCTCTGCTTTCCCACTCTGGCCCCCAATGCGCTTCTATGGGTGCGGGTTCGTAGGATTTAGCAAGCTGGTCCGCTGGACTGCTCGCTGGTGAATTAGGGGTATTCGAAGCATTTGGCATAAGAGGCAAATTATAATTGGGACGATGTACTCAGACTTGCTCGCGAACCTCAACCCAGAACAGCGCGAGGCAGTGACCCTCCCGCCCGTAAATGAAAATGGCCAGGCCCAATCAGCCTTAATTTTGGCTGGGGCAGGTAGCGGTAAAACCCGCGTCCTCACTACCCGTATAGCTTGGTTGATCCAAACGGGTCAGGTTTCGCCTATTGGCGTCTTGGCGGTGACCTTCACCAATAAGGCTGCCAAAGAGATGATGTTGCGGCTGAGTGCCATGTTGCCCATTAATACTCGGGGCATGTGGATTGGCACCTTTCATGGTCTTTGCAACCGTTTATTGCGGGCGCATCACAAGGATGCGGGTTTACCGTCCACTTTCCAGATTCTGGATACCCAGGACCAGTTATCCGCTATCAAACGCCTTTTGAAGGGTTTGAAAGTGGATGATGAGAAATATCCACCCAAGCAATTGCAGTATTTCATTGCCCATGCCAAAGAGCGTGGAATGCGGGCGCGTGACTTGGATTCAGGTGATGACTTCCAAGCCAAAATGGCGCAGCTCTATGAAGCCTACGATGCACAGTGTCAACGTGAGGGAGTAGTCGATTTTGCAGAGCTCTTATTGCGTAGTTATGAATTGTTGAAACATAACGAAGCAATTCGGACGCATTACCAAGAACGCTTCCGTCATATTCTGATTGATGAGTTTCAAGATACCAATGCGCTCCAATACGCCTGGTTAAAACTGCTATCTGGTCATGATGCTAGTAAGGTGAATGTGAGTGGCGCTGGCACTAGCGCCGTCTTTGCCGTTGGTGATGACGATCAAAGTATTTATGCCTTCCGCGGGGCTGATGTAGAGAACATGCGTCTCTATGAAAAACAATTTCATCCGATGATGGTTAAGCTAGAGCAGAACTATCGTTCGCACGGTCATATCTTAGATACTGCCAATCATCTGATTTCTAACAATACTGAACGTCTGGGAAAAAATCTTCGTACCGATGCGGGTCATGGCGAACCAGTCCGAATCTACGATGCGGCTAGTGATCATGCTGAAGCGGCGTGGCTGGTTGATGAAATCAAAGCCTTAGTGAGTAGTGGCATCAAGCGTACCGAGATCGCTTTGCTGTATAGAAGTAATGCGCAATCACGCATCATTGAGCACGCCTTGTTCTCCGCCGCTATTCCTTACCGAGTATATGGTGGACTACGCTTTTTTGAGCGTGCAGAAATTAAACATGCACTAGCCTACTTACGTCTTTTGGAGAATCCAAACGACGATACTTCTTTCTCGCGTGTTGTGAACTTCCCAACCCGGGGTATTGGTGCGAGATCCATTGAAGCATTGCAAGATGAGGCAAGAGCTCAGCAATGTTCCCTGTATTTAGCTGCTACCACGTTGACTGGAAAAGCGGGCACATCACTGAGCGGATTTGTGCGCTTGGTTGATCACATGCGTGAAGCAACCCGTCACAATACTTTGCCTGAGACGGTGGAGTTTGTGATTCAGAATAGTGGCTTGATTCAGCATTATTTGACTGAGCGTGAAGGCCAAGATCGTGTAGAGAACTTGCAAGAACTTGTGAATGCCGCAACTGCTTTCATTGCGGAAGAGGGTTATGGCCAAGACGCAACTGCGGCGACCTTGTCTGGTGAGGCTGAGCCAGGTATGGTTGCAGCTTCTCCACTCGCAGCATTTTTATCGCATGCATCTCTAGAGGCGGGTGACAACCAGGCTCAAGCCGGTCAAGATGCTGTGCAGTTAATGACAGTGCATTCGGCCAAAGGTCTCGAATTCGTTGCCGTCTTCATTACCGGCCTGGAAGAGGGCTTGTTCCCACACGAAAATAGTGTGAATGAACTCAATGGCCTAGAAGAAGAGCGTCGCTTAATGTATGTGGCGATTACCCGGGCTAAAGAGCGCTTGTATCTCTCCCATACTCAGTCACGCATGTTGCATGGCCAAGTACGCTACAACATGCCATCTCGTTTCTTAGAAGAGCTGCCGGCTGATTCGCTTAAGTGGCTGACTCCTAAGGCCAAGGATTCTCGTTGGGGTGGCAGCGGTAGAAGTTCAGGATCTACTTGGCAAGATGGCTATACACGTCAACGCGAATATGAATCCAATGATTTCTTTGACTCTGGTAATGAGCGTCAGCAAGTACGACATCAAACTTATGGTCAAGCGCCTGCGCGCACAGGACGGGTGGGTTCTGCCTCCACCACAGTTCAAAGACTTGCTTCACCGCCCCGCGGTAACTATCCATTCACGATTGGGCAAAATGTATTTCACACCAAGTTTGGTGAAGGACGTGTTACCGGCTTAGAGGGTAATGATGCGGATGCACGTGCTCAAGTGAGCTTCAAACGACATGGTGTGAAGTGGTTACAACTGAGCATTGCAAAACTGAGTGCTATTGATTAGCTACCTTACGCTAAGAGCGTAGCTTCCTCTTTGTCTGCAAAGCAGGCTTTCCATGTTGCGAAGAAAGAGCAATGCATCACAGTGAGTCCTGCCATTGAAAGCGGAGCGACGATGAATGAGGCAGCCTGCCCAAGATCCACTGCATCCAACGCAGACCCAATGATGAGTGGAATGGCAATCAGGACTACGCTCCAGATGGCAAGATACAGAAAGAACGCCCCGCGATTAGTCCAGCAAGCTAAGCAACTGGAGAATAGTGCTTGAGGAATCGACATGCCCTCCCAGGCCACCAGGATCGGTGAGAACCACATCAGCATCGCTACCGGAATGTACAGAATGGCCCCAAAAAACAAGACCAAATAAATTTGTCGAATAGCCTCAGGAGTGACGGGCTTATCGCTTGTCATCAGGGGAAGTAGCAATTCAAAATCAACAAGCATGCTCAGGATAAAACTGAGTGCCAGAATGAGGGCTGCGTAAACAAGACCCAGTTGCAAAATTCTTTTACGAACTACCGCGGTGGATTGGAGTGCTGCCAAATACACCATGGGGCGAATACGTTCTTTTTGAATGGCCTGTCGACACGCTGTCATAAAGCCCACGGAGAGGGTCGGCGTCAGAACCAAGACTGCAAAGACGCCAATCACCGGCACGAGTACAGCAAGCTGTGCAAGAAACACATACATAAAGACCAGCATCAAAAATCCAACAGGGCTTTGCTTAAAAAGCCAAATCCCTTGGCGGATCCAGGTGTACCCCTCTTTAGGAGCGACGGAGTTTAGTTTCATATGGCTTTGCGGCTTAAAAGAATGTGTTCAAAATGGCTTGGGTCATGCGGCGTCAACATCTGCGCATCACGCGGTAAATAAAAATCCCACAAGCGAGAGATCCAGAAGCGCAAGGCAGCCGCGCGGACCATCATTGACCAGCTAGATTTTTCATCGGCAGTCAGTGGGCGCACGGATTGGTAGGCATCCATTAAGGCATTAAAGCGAGCAGGATCCAAATCTTTTTTGTTGCTAGCCAAACACCAGTCATTTACCGTCACTGCCAAATCAAATAGCCACTTATCGGTGCCGGCGAAATAAAAATCAAAGAAGCCGCCCAATTGGTCTTTTGAAGTATCGGCAGATCCTTGCGGATCAAATAAGACATTGTCCCTAAAGAGATCGCAATGACTTGCGCCTTGCGGTAATGCGGCATATTCACTTGAGGCGAAGAAGTTTTCTTGAGTGGCTAATTCGTGAGTGAGCAAATCTTGTTGATTTTGATTTAAATGTGCCAAGACTTGAGGTACTGTTTTTTGCCACCAAGTAAGGCTACGCAAGTTTGTTTGTGTTGTAGGAAAATCGGCGCCTGCTAAATGCATCTTTGCAAGCATTTCGCCCACCAATACGCAGTGCTTCACTTCGGGGTCTAATCGCGATAGACCGGGTAGCTTGGTAACGATTGCCGCAGGCTTACCTTTGAGGGAAAACAAAATCGCACCATCTTGGTTAGCGATTGGCTTTGGTACGGTAATGCCTTTGTCCGCCAAGTGCCGCATGAGTTCAAGATAGTAAGGAAGTTGCTCTGCAGACAATCTTTCAAAGATCGTTAAAACAAATTCTTGTTTCTTGCCATCAAGAACGGTATCTAGGAAAAAGTTGGAATTCTCGATGCCGCCATGAATACCGCGAATAGCAGTAGCCTCGCCAATATTGAAGTCCCGTGCGATCCAGTCTGAGATATCGCCAAGCTCGATCGGGGTAAATACAGCCATACGTTACCGAATTGGAATGCTGATGCTGGGCACACTCAGTAAACTGCCTTCGCCAGACTGGGCGCCAGGTTTAACAGAGTCGGGAGGTGACATTTCGTAAGTCGTTAATTTCGTCTTTACCTGAACTTGGGTTGGGCTATTTGAATCCTTGTACTCAGTTACTTCAGTCCCGTTCCCATCTTTAAATTGATAGCTAGGCTTGCGCATTTCTGGGGTGTTCATCGCGCCAGATGCACTCACTGCTGGAGCAAGTGGCTGGTTATTAATTTGTTGGAGCTCGGCAGGGCTAAGAGCTTGGCTCATATTTTGGGCAGCAGCATTACCACTTCCCAATATGCCAAAAGCCATGAAAAAGCTAGTTAAAACAAGGGCCTGGCTCCAGGAGTGGCTGAATAAGTTGGTTAGAGCATGCATCATTTTTCACCTTTTTAGTCCCACTCCAGATCGGTTCCCAAACCAGACCCGTGGGAAGTTAGCAACTAGATTGTACGATTGCGGTATGACTAAACATAGACTCTTGTTGGTAGATGGCTCTAGCTACCTCTACCGCGCCTTCCATGCCATGCCAGACCTTAGAAATGGGGCTGGTGACCCAACGGGGGCAATTTATGGGATGGTCAACATGATGCGCAGGGCCAGATCCGAGCTAAAGGCCGATCATATTGCCTGTGTATTTGATGCTAAAGGGAAGACTTTTCGGGATGAAATGTACTCCGAGTACAAGGCGCATCGGTCGCCAATGCCCGAAGATCTGGTGAAGCAAATCGAGCCTATTCATGCGATGGTAAAGGCCCTGGGTTGGCCCGTCTTGATGGTATCGGGAGTTGAGGCTGACGATGTGATTGCCACCCTATCTTGTCAGGCTACTCAAGCCGGTTGGGAAACGATTATTTCAACAGGCGATAAAGATTTAGCGCAGCTTGTGAATTCCTCAGTGACTTTGATCAACACCATGACCAATGAAAAATTGGATATCGAAGGTGTGATTGAAAAGTTTGGAGTGCCACCGGAACGAATTGTGGATTACTTATCTATTATTGGTGACGCTGTTGACAACGTTCCCGGTGTCCCAAAAGCTGGACCTAAGACAGCCAATAAGTGGTTAGCTGAGTTTGGTGATCTTGATAATTTGATGGCAAACGCTGAGCAAGTAAAAGGTGTAGTCGGTGAAAATTTACGAGCCAGCTTAGAGTGGCTTCCTAAAGCCCGTGAATTAATTACCGTCAAAAAAGACTGCGATCTAGATCCACATCTCCTGAGTTTGGATGACTTGCATGCAAAGCCTGAAGATGCGCCACTCTTGCGTGAGCTGTTTGAGCGCTATGCATTTAAGACTTGGTTGCGAGATGTAGAAAAGCAACTGAACAACCCTAGCCCTCAGTCAAATCAAGGGGAGGCGGTCTTTGACTTGGCTGGCAGCCCTTTACCCGGCATCTCCCCGAATGAATTAGCCGCAAAAAAATCGAGAGAGATTGCGTCTACTCCAACAACCGTGTTATCTCAAGCCACAACAGATTTACATGATGGGATTACACGACATTACGAGTGCGTAGTAGATGAGCTTGCTTTAGATCGATGGCTCAAGAAAATTGAATCTGCACAGTTAACTGCAGTCGATACCGAGACCACTGGTTTAGATGCCTTAGCAGCAGAGTTGGTTGGCATTTCTTTATCGGTAACACCAGGTGAGGCTTGTTACATTCCGGTAGCCCATCGCAATGGCGAAACTCAACTAGACCGCAACTTAGTGCTGTCGCGAATGAGATCATGGTTAGAGAGTTCTTCTCATGCCAAGGTCGGTCAAAACTTAAAGTACGACAGTCACATCTTTGCCAATTACGGAATTACTTTAGGCGGCATTCAGTTCGATACTTTGCTTGAATCTTATGTTCTGGAATCTCATTTACCACACAATATGGATAGCCTGGCAGAACGGCATCTTGGCGTGAAGACCATTCGCTACGAAGAAGTCTGTGGCAAAGGCGTGCATCAAATTGGCTTTGATCAAGTGGATCTCAAGATTGCTACTGATTACGCAGCTGAAGATGCGGACATCACCTTACGGCTCCACTTAGAGCTGTGGCCCCAGATACAAGCTAGCCCAGGCTTGCTCTACGTATACCAGCAGATTGAGATGCCTGCTATGCGAGTACTGGGCATTATGGAGCGCAATGGCATTCGGATTGACTCCGCGTTACTGGCCAAGCAGGGCCAACAGGTCGGAAAACGCCTGCTGGAACTGGAAGGTGAGATCCATAAACTAGCGGGACAGCCTTTTAATATTCAGTCACCCAAGCAGATTGCCGAAATTTTATTTGGGCAATTGGAGTTACCGGTGATTAAGAAGACGCCCTCAGGCGCACCTTCAACCGATGAAGAAGTGTTGCAAAAGCTAGCTGAAGACTACCCATTACCAGCTCGTATTTTGGATTACCGCAGCTTGGCTAAATTGATGTCAACCTATATCGAGAAGTTACCGCGCATGGCTGATCCAAAGACGGGTCGGGTACATACGAACTTCTCGCAAGCGACTGCAGTAACTGGGCGCCTTGCATCTAGCGATCCCAATTTGCAAAATATTCCCGTGCGTACTGAAGAGGGGCGAAGAATTCGGGAGGCTTTTATTCCGGCGGATGGTTGTAAGTTACTTTCAGCAGACTATTCGCAAATTGAATTGCGCATCATGGCGCATATTGCCGAAGATGAAAACCTTCTAGAGGCATTCAATACTGGTAAGGACGTACACCAAGCAACTGCAGCTGAAATTTTTGGTGTGCCTTTGGATGATGTGAGCTCTGAGCAGCGTCGCTACGCCAAGGTCATTAACTTCGGCCTGATTTATGGCATGAGTGCGTTTGGTTTGGCAGGCAATTTAGGAATCGAGCGGTCTGCAGCACAAAACTATATTGCCAAGTATTTTGATCGCTATCCTGGTGTAGCCCAATATATGGAGCGCACCCGTGTAGAGGCGCGCGAAAATGGTTATGTCGAGACGGTTTTTGGTAGAAGGTTGTGGTTACCAGAGATCAAGGGATCTAATGGACCTCGTCGTCAAGGCGCTGAGCGTGCTGCGATTAATGCGCCCATGCAAGGCACTGCCGCAGACTTAATTAAGTTAGCCATGATTGCTGTCGAGAATTGGTTAGAAAAAGAGCAACTCAAAACCCGCATGCTCTTACAGGTGCATGATGAATTAGTATTTGATGTGCCTTTGGATGAGATTGATCTGCTAAAGGAAAAATTACCAGGCTTGATGTGTACAGTAGCTGATCTGAAAGTGCCATTGCTAGTGAGTATTGGTATTGGCGATAATTGGGAAGAAGCCCACTGAGTTTGATAAAAATGCCTGGGTGAAATGGGGACAAATGCAATGAACAAAAAAAATCATCAAGCTTCACAAGGTATTCAGGGTGATAGAAGAAGTTTTATCAAGAGCTCTGCGATTGCTGCAACAGGCATTGGGATTGGCTTGGCGCCAGCATCCCAGCCTGTCATGGCCGCTGCTATTGAAACGACCTTTACAGGTTTGACTGCTGGCGAGCAATCTATCCCAGTGGGCAGCTCTCAAATTCCGGCCTATGTCTCACGTCCAGAAAAGGCCAAAGGCCCACTGCCAATCGTGATCGTCGTGAGTGAGATCTTTGGCGTGCATGAGTACATTGCTGATGTCACCCGTCGTTTTGCAAAGTTAGGCTATCTCGCCATTGCCCCAGAATTTTTTGTACGGGCTGGTGATCCCAGCCAATACGGCACGATTGCTGAAATCTTTACTAATATTATTTCTAAGACGCCTGACTCCCAGGTGTTGGGTGATTTGCAGGCTGCATTGGTCTGGGCTGGAAAAAATGGGGGCGACTTAAAACGGGTCGGCGTGACTGGTTTTTGTTGGGGCGGGCGCATTACTTGGCTATCCGCCACATTGCCACAGGTACGTGCCGGCGTAGCTTGGTATGGCCGCTTGATTGGCGACAAAACCGAAGGCAATCCACGTCATCCAGTTGACATTGCTACAGACTTAAAAGCCCCCGTCTTAGGACTTTATGGCGCTGCTGATGTTGGAATCTCTTTGGCGAGCATTGATCAAATGCGTGAGGCTTTAGCAAAAGCCGCGCCTACCAATGCTGCAGCTAAGGCATCCCAGTTTGAGGTGTATCCAGATACCCCCCATGCGTTTCATGCGGACTACCGCGAGTCTTATCGCGAAGGCCCCGCAAAAGATGGTTGGGCAAAATGCCTGGCTTGGTTTAAGAAAAACGGAGTAGTGTGATTGCTATGACAGTTTTACAAAGCATTCTCTTGGTAACTGCGCTTGCAGGAACGGCTAGCGTTCTTGTAGCCGCCACCTTCTCCTTGGCATTGCTTTCCAAGATGGTTCACAACATGGTGAGCGTTTCGGTCGGAATTTTGCTAGCTACTGCTTTTTTGCATTCTTTACCCGAAGCCTTCAGCATGGAGGGTACAAGCCCGCAACTCTTATTTGCCACTTTGCTTGCTGGCTTACTGGGATTTTTCTTGTTAGAGAAAATTTCTTTATTGCGTCATAGTCATCATCACGAAGGCGATGGCCATAACCACCACCATGGTCATGACGCTGAAGCTGCTGGTCGAAGCGGTAGCATGATCTTGATTGGCGATGGACTGCATAATTTTGTAGATGGGGTATTGATCGCCGCTGCTTTTATGGCGGATTATCAAGTGGGCATCTTTACAGCGCTTGCCATCATTGCTCATGAGATTCCGCAAGAGATTGGCGATTTTATTGTTTTGCTCAATGCTGGCTTTTCGCGTACACGGGCTTTGCTGTACAACTTGATTTGCGGTTTATCTGCTGTGGTCGGTGGCGTGCTAGCTTATTTTTTCTTAGAAAAAGCACATGCTGCCATGCCCTATCTTCTAGTCATTGCCTCTAGCAGTTTTATTTACATTGCAGTGAGTGATTTGATTCCGCAAATGCATCGTCGCCCACATTGGGCAGAGTCTTTACGTCAAACAGTGTTGATTGCTTGTGGCGTAGGTTTCGTGATCCTACTATCTAATTTGCGTTAAGTTTCAACAGGCCTCTGAGGGTCTGCGCACCATTCACTCCAACTACCAGCATAGAGGCGCGACCCCTTCAACCCAGCAATTTCCATCGCCAGTAAGTTATGGCACGCCGTAACTCCCGAGCCGCATTGGTGAATGACATCGGATGCTTTGAGGGGGCCCAGAAAATCCACAAAGTCTTTATAAAGTTGTTCTGGTGCTTTAAATGCGGTGGCAGATAGATTGTCTTTAAAGAAGCGGTTGATTGCGCCGGGGATATGGCCTGCGACTGGATCTAAAGTTTCATTTTGACCATGAAAGCGATCGTTAGCGCGCGCATCCATCACAACACTTTTCTGAGTTTGCAAGTTCTCAGACACTGCATCAGCTAATACGAGACCAACATACGGCATGGCCTCAATTGCTTGACTTGCAGGACTTGGTTTACGGGGAATCGTTCCGATAGGGCCATTCCAGGCATCTAGCCCGCCATCCAGTACTCGCACATTGGCATGACCGGTCGCTTTGAGCATCCACCACAAACGGCTGGCATATACAGAGCCCTGTTTGTCATAAGCAACTACCAGGGTGTTGTTATCCATGCCGAGGCGTGTTTTTGTTTTCGCCCAAGCATCTGGAGTCGGTAATGGGTGTCGCCCATTCTTGCCGGTTTTTTCACCAGACAGATCTTGATCGAGGTCGACATAGATGGCGCCTGGAATGTGACTTTCTTCGTAGGCTTTTCTACCGGCAGATGTATCAGCCAAATCAAAGCGGCAGTCACACAGCAACACATTTTCACCACTGTTAATGATTTCTTCTAACTGGTTAGCAGTAATAAGAGGAGTCATGAAGTGACCTTTTGTGAATTAAATTAAACGCCTTGATAGTTCATGACACGACGATACCACTCGTGGAAATGCTGCATGCCGTCTTCCATTGGGCTTTGGTATGGACCAACTTCGTTGATGCCGCGAGCAAAGAGGGCAGCACGACCTGCATCCATGCGTTCGCCGATTTCATCATCCTCGATGCAGGTTTCCATGTAGGCGGCACGTTCAGCCTCAACAAACTCACGCTCGAATAGAGCAATCTCTTCTGGGTAATAAAACTCAACAATGTTGCGTGTTTTATTCGGACCAAGTGGATGTAGGGTAGAAACACAGAGCACGCCTGGGTACCACTCGACCATGACATTGGGGTAATAGGTCAGCCAGATTGCCCCATGGCGTGGTGATTTTCCGCCAAATTGGCGCAACACTGCTTCATGCCAATTGCGATACACGGGTGATCCAGGTGTTGCTAGATCTTTATGAATGCCAACTGTTTGTACGCTATGCCAGTCGCCAAATTCCCAACGGAGGTCTTCGCAAGAAACAAACTTTCCTAAGCCAGGATGAAATGGAACGACATGGTAGTCCTCGAGGTAAACCTCGATAAATGTTTTCCAGTTGTAGTTGCAGTCGTGCACCTCAACGTGATCGAGCATATAGCCATCAAACTTGAGATCATCCGCAACACCCAGCTTGGCAAGATCGGCTCTCACATCACGCGGACCTTCAAATAACAGTCCTTGCCAGTTTTGCAATGGGGACTTGCCAAGATTGAGGCAGGGCTTGTCTTCAAAATGAGGGGCGCCTAAAAGATCGCCATTCAGATCGTAGGTCCAGCGATGCAGTGGACAAACAATGTTTTCTGTTTTGCCGGAGCCATTGAGCATGAGTGCTTGGCGATGACGGCAAACATTTGATAAGAGTTCTACGCCGGCCTCATTGCGAACCAGAATGCGACCTTCATTTTCTGCGGCTAATGTGCGATAGGAGCCAATTTCGGGCACCATGAGATCGTGGCCGACATAGCCAGGCCCTTGCTTGAAAAGCAGTTCAATTTCGCGCTGATACAAATCAACGTCAAAATATGCCGAAACCGGCAGTTGTAGATTGGACGGCGCAAGCTTCTGCGCGGTAGCCAGATTAGTCATTCTCCCCACCCCCGAAAACGTCAGCCGAAGCTAAGCGGAATAACCAATCCAACCATCGACGAGTCGATATTGGAAAGGAAGGGATGAATTATACCCATCGAAAGGGCTTCTCGCTTTAATATATAGGGCTGTTTGTGCAAGAAATACAAAGGAAACGGGTCTATGCCAGCTAAAAAATCAGAGAGTCAAAAGCCTGCTCTTGAGGCCCAAATTGATCCCAAATTGCGCTATGAAGAGGCAGTTAAAGAGCTTGAGAAGTTAATTTCTGACATGGAGTCTGGAAAGTTCTCTCTAGAAGAAACCCTTTTGGCCTACCAACGTGGCGCTGCACTACTCAAACATTGTCAGGGCGTGCTTGCTCAGGTTGAGCAACAAGTGCGTGTATTTGAGGTCTAATGACTTCAGCTTTTCAATTTCAGGAGTGGCTTAGTGCGCACTCCACGCGTACCGAGTCTGCATTAGAGTCTCTGCTTGATTCAGATCAAACGACGCCTAAGCGATTGCATGAGGCAATGCGTTATGCGGCTCAAGGTGGCGGCAAACGTATTCGTCCTTTATTAGTTTATGCAGCGGGCTCACTAGGTGACGCCAAAGCCGAGGCATTAGACGCAGCCGCAGTTGCGATTGAATGTATCCATGCTTACTCATTGGTGCATGACGACTTGCCTTGCATGGATGACGATGATTTGCGCCGAGGACGGCCTACCGTTCATAAGGCCTACGACGAAGCCACTGCTTTGTTGGTTGGCGATGCCTTGCAAACGCGCGCCTTTGAAATTTTGGCAAACGCACAGTGCGAGGTTGACGTTCGTTTGTTCATGATGAGTAGCTTGGCTGCGGCATCCGGTTCGCGCGGTATGGCCGGTGGTCAAGCAATTGATTTGGATAGCGTTGGCAAGAAATTAGATCTTGCTGGTCTAAAGCAAATGCATGCCATGAAAACAGGTGCGCTGTTATCTTGCGCTGTGCAATTGGGCGGCATTGCCGCTCACTTGAACCCTACCCAAATGACTTGCCTGAAAAATTATTCTCAGGCCCTTGGCCTAGCCTTTCAGATTGTTGATGACGTTCTAGACGCTACGGCAGATAGTCAAACCCTCGGAAAGACGGCTGGTAAGGATGCGGCCAACGATAAGCCTACCTACGTGACCTTGATGGGTTTAGACTATGCACAGAAGCAGGCAAAGCAATTGCAAGCAGAGGCGATTGCCAGTCTGGAGACTTTTGGCAGCAAAGCGCAAGCCCTACAAGATTTAGCTCTGTTAGTAGTCAGTAGAGGCAAATAGGTTTGACCTTAGATTCGATGACTTTAGATTCCATACAATCCCCCGCCGATTTAAAAAAGCTTTCCCGTGAAGAGTTGCCAGCATTGGCCGCTGAATTGCGTCAGTTTGTTTTAGATTCTGTTTCTAAAACAGGTGGCCACCTTTCCTCTAATTTGGGCACGGTGGAATTATCGATTGCTCTGCATTACGTTTTTGATACGCCAAACGATCGCATCGTTTGGGATGTGGGTCATCAGAGCTACCCCCATAAGATTTTGACTGGCCGCCGTGAGCGCATGAGCACATTACGCCAGCTCAACGGTTTATCGGGTTTCCCGCGTCGTACTGAAAGTGAATACGATGCTTTCGGGACAGGCCATTCATCTACCAGTATTTCTGCGGCGATGGGGATGGCAAGAGCATTCCAGACTAAAGGCGAAAAACAAGTAGCTGTTGCTGTGATTGGTGATAGCGCCATGACCGGCGGCATGGCTTTTGAGGCGATGAATAACGCAGGCGTGTATGACGACTTGCCGCTCGTGGTGATATTGAACGATAACGATATGTCCATCTCGCCAGCGGTAGGTGCATTGAATCGACACCTCGCGCGCTTGCTCAGTGGCAATATTTATTCGGCAACCAAAAAAGGTATTGATAGCGTTTTGTCTATTGCGCCCCCTTTACGAGAGTTTGCTAAACGCTTAGAGGATCACGCTAAAGGCATGGTTTCGCCATCGACCATTTTTCAAGAGTTTGGTTTTAATTACTTCGGTCCTATTGATGGCCATGACCTTACGGCTTTGATTCCGATGTTGCAAAACGTCCGTCGCCTTGCGCTTGAAGGGCGTGGTCCGCAGTTTCTGCATGTGGTGACCCGTAAAGGCCAGGGCTATGAATTAGCCGAAGCCAATCCTGTGCTCTATCACGGTCCAAGCAAGTTCAACCCAGAAGAGGGTGTGAAGAAGCCTGATATCCCACCCAAGAAAACCTTCACGCAAGTATTTGGTGAATGGTTGTGCGATATGGCGCATGCTGATCCACTATTGGTTGGTATTACGCCAGCAATGAGTGAAGGCTCTGGCTTAGTCGAGTTTGAAAAGAATTTTCCGAAGCGGTATTACGACGTGGGCATTGCTGAGCAACATGCGGTGACCTTTGCTGCTGGTATGGCATGTGAGGGTATGAAACCAGTGGTGGCAATCTATTCCACTTTCTTGCAGCGTGCATACGATCAATTGATTCATGATGTAGCGATTCAGGATTTGCCGGTGTTATTTGCATTAGATCGCGCCGGCTTAGTCGGTGCAGATGGTGCGACTCATGCTGGCGTGTATGACATCCCATTTTTACGCTGCATTCCCAATATGTTGGTGATGACCCCTGCTGATGAAGCAGAGTGTCGAGATTTATTAACGACCGCCTTCCATCAATCCCATCCGAGTGCAGTACGTTACCCACGTGGTGCGGGTGTTGGCACAATCCCTTCTAAAGAGCTGCGCACACTTCCTTTTGGTAAAGGTGAGTTGCGTCGCAAATCAACGGCAGCTATTGGTAGTCGCGTAGCCATATTGGCATTTGGTACTTTGCTGTACCCAGCACTAGACGTTGCTGAGCGCTTAGACGCAACGGTTGCCAATATGCGTTTTGTAAAACCATTGGATGTGGATCTCATTAAATCCTTAGCGAGTGACCATGATTATTTCGTCACGGTTGAAGATGGCGCGATTCAAGGCGGGGCGGGTAGTGCTTGCCTAGAAGCACTCTCAGCAATGGGGATTAATAAGCCTTTATTGCAACTGGGTATTCCCGATGAATTTATCGAGCATGGTGACTACAAATTGCTTATGGCCAAGTGTGGCCTGGATGTAGAAGGTATTCACCAGTCCATTACACGGCGTTTTCCAGCAATCTTGAACATTAATTCAGCATTCGTAGGCAAATAAGCTGGTTTTGCCGGAAAATAGAGCCATGAACGATATGAATGCATCTTTTCTCAAACCTAGCGTGATGGCCGATGTGCAATCCACTCGGGATGAGCGTGCCTTGCCGATTGAGCAAGTAGGCATTCGTGGGGTGCGCCATCCGCTCACCATTCGTACCAAGACTGGTAGCTTTCCATCAGTGGGTAATTTTGAGATGGATGTTGCATTGCCTGCGCATATCAAGGGAACGCACATGTCGCGTTTCATGGCGATCTTGCAACAACAAGATGAGCCAATCGATAGCACCTCTGTAGTTTCTATGGTTCGCGAAATGTTGCCGCTCTTGGACGCCACTGAAGGTCGTGTGCAATTTACTTATACCCATTTCGTCAAAAAAGCAGCGCCGGTCTCAGGCGTTGAAAGTTTGATGGATTACGAAGTTACTTGGATGTCCAAGGGTAAGAAAAATGCCACTGGTTCAATCGATGTTGAATTGAACTTGCGCGCTGTAGTGCCGGTAATGAGCTTGTGCCCTTGCTCAAAAGAGATTTCAGATTTTGGTGCGCACAATCAACGCTCGCATGTGACGATGACAGTGGCACTGGATCCAAAAACCAAAATGACAGTTGAAGATTTGGTGACTGCTGCTGAGAGTGAAGCTTCAAGCGAGTTGTGGGGTTTGCTCAAGCGCCCAGATGAGAAGTGGGTTACCGAACGTTCTTACAGCAATCCAAAATTTGTTGAAGACTTGGTACGTGATGTTGCTGGTCAGCTCAAGGCTGACGAACGCATCCTGTCATTTGTGGTTGAGGCTGAGAACTTTGAGTCGATTCATAATCACAGCGCTTTTGCCAAGATCAGCCTGACAAAATAACGAGTGAAGTCCTACCTCTGAGATTTAAGCGAGGTTATTGCTCTGCAAGTCCCAGCGGGGCTTGATATCAAATGCACCCGATGTTGTTGAGCCATTGTTGGGGGCAAGTAAACGCAGTGCTCCAGCAAAGGCAATCATCACCCCGTTATCGGTACACAGATCTAGTGGTGGGTAGTGCACTTCAAAACCATTTTTAGTCGCTTTCTCATTCAGCGCTGCGCGCAACTGCAAGTTCGCGCCGACACCACCAGCAAGTACTAAATCCTTACAGCCTGTTTGCTTGAGCGCTCTTTCGGATTTGCTAACTAATACTGCAACCAAGGATTCTACGAAGGCCCTTGCCAGGTCAGCATGAAATTGCGCCACTTCAGTTGCGTCGGCAATATTTTTTTCTTGAAACTTTTTCACTTGGTTCAGAACTGCTGTCTTTAATCCAGAGAATGAAAAATCGAGATCACCGGAATGCAGCATTGGCTTAGGCAGATCAAATTGACCAGGCCGTCCTTTTTCTGCCAGTTTAGAAATCGCTACACCACCTGGGTAATCCAAACCTAATAGCTTGGCTGTTTTATCAAATGCTTCTCCCGCGGCATCGTCTAGCGTTTCACCAAGGAGCTCATAACGACCAACCCCACTGACTTTCATTAACTGGGTATGGCCCCCTGAAACCAGTAAGGCAATAAACGGAAATTGCGGCGCTGTTTCCCCTAAAAGCGGGGATAGTAGGTGCCCCTCAAGGTGATGGACCCCAATGGAGGGAAGGTTTAGGCCTTGGGCAAGGGATTTAGCAAAGGCACTGCCCACTAGGAGGGCCCCAGCGAGGCCAGGGCCTTGGGTATAGGCCACCGCATCAATATCCTTGAGTGTCAGTCCAGACTGGGCTAAAGACTCGTCTAAAAGGGGTAAAACCCGGCGAATATGGTCTCTAGAAGCCAATTCCGGTACAACGCCCCCATATTCACGGTGCATAGCAATCTGCGAGTGCAGGGCCTGCCCCAGAATGCCTAGGGAAGCGGGTTGTGCACTCTCCCAGGGCATGGTGTTGTATAAAGCCACCCCGGTCTCGTCACAAGAAGTTTCTATACCTAAAACAATCATTTTTCGCTTAGCCGTGATAGAATCCGTGATTCAGTAATTTTCCAGCATAAACGAGTTAAACAAGTATGACTACAGTACGCCTCCGTGAGAACGAACCTTTTGAAGTGGCATTACGCCGTTTCAAGCGCACCATTGAAAAAAATGGCCTTTTGACCGACTTGCGTGCTCGCGAGTTCTATGAAAAGCCAACTGCTGAGCGCAAGCGCAAAAAAGCAGCAGCTGCAAAACGCCATTACAAGCGTATTCGCAGTCAGATGTTGCCTAAAAAGCTTTACTAATCGCATTTAAAAGCTCTCTTCACCGAGAAGCTTTGAAACCCGCTGACGGTGAAACGCAGCGGGTTTTTGCTTTTTCAGCGCCCGAGTAATAATCGTTAGAAAATCAATGTAAGAATCCATTCAGGGTATTCAGTACAACAGGAAACATGATATGAGTCTCAAAGACCAAATTACCGAAGATATGAAAAACGCTATGCGTGCAAAAGACGTTGCACGTTTAGGGGCCATCCGTCTTTTATTGGCTGCCATTAAGCAACGTGAAGTAGATGAGCGCATCGTGGTCGATGATGCTGGCGTCATAGCGACTGTAGAAAAAATGATGAAGCAGCGCAAAGATTCAATCTCTCAGTTTGAAAAAGCTGGGCGCGATGATTTGGTTGCAATAGAAGCTGGCGAAATGGCCATCTTGCAAGCGTATTTGCCTGCGCAATTGTCAGATACTGAGGTTGAAGCTGCAGTAGCTGCGGCGGTGAGCGCTACTGGTGCGGCTGGTCCTCAAGATATGGGAAAAGTCATTGGTGCCCTCAAGGCGCAATTGGCTGGTAAGGCAGACATGGGAAAGGTTTCTGCCTTGGTGAAAGCCGCTCTGGCGAAGTGAGCCACTCAGTTCAGCGCTAATGGCACTCATCCCTCAATCCTTCATTGCCGATCTTTTAAATCGGATTGACATCGTTGATGTGGTTGGGGAGCACGTAAAGTTAAAAAAAGCGGGTGCAAACTATCAAGGTCTTTGTCCGTTTCATTCTGAAAAATCCCCCTCATTTTCTGTTTCACCCACCAAGCAGTTTTATCACTGCTTTGGTTGCGGAGCGCATGGCTCAGCCATTAGTTTTGCGATGGAGTATTCGGGGTTGGGTTATGTAGATGCGATTGAAGATTTAGCGCGTTCAGCTGGACTTACTGTGCCACGTGAGGAGCGTACCGCTCAAGACGTAGCAAGACAGCAACAAGCGATGGCTCTGAGCGAAGTCATGAGTGCGGCATCTGATTGGTATCGCGCACAACTCAAAGTGGCGCCACGTGCCGTGGAATATTTAAAAGGTCGTGGCCTTACCGGAGAAATTGCGAAGCGTTATTCATTAGGTTATGCACCAGATGGTTGGCAAGGACTCGAAGCAGTATTTGGTACTTACGCTAATGATGAAGTGGCTAAAACATTATTAGAGGGTGGCTTACTCATTCAGAGTGAGCAGAGCGAAGGCAATCAAACTGCAAGACGTTACGATCGCTTTCGTGATCGGATTATGTTTCCGATTCGTAATCCCAAAGGTCAGGTGATTGGTTTTGGTGGGCGCATCTTGGATCAAGGCGAGCCGAAGTATTTAAATTCCCCTGAGACGCCACTCTTCTCTAAGGGCAATACGCTCTATGGATTATTTGAGGCAAGACAGGCCATTCGTGCACAAGAATATGTCTTGGTGTGCGAAGGTTATATGGATGTAGTGGCGCTTGCGCAATTGGGTTTCCCGAATGCCGTAGCTACTTTAGGTACTGCATGTACCGCTAATCATGTGCGTATGCTCTTGCGCCAAACCGATCGCGTGGTCTTTTCGTTTGATGGTGATTCTGCAGGGCAACGTGCAGCGCAGAGAGCGCTAGAAGCTTGCTTGCCCTTGATGTCTGACGATAAAGAAATTCGTTTCTTATTCTTACCGACTGAACATGACCCGGATAGTTATGTTCGTGCCTATGGTGCCCCTGCTTTTGAAAAAGTCATTAAAGAGGCGATGTCAATCTCGAGCTTCTTCTTCAAGATTGCTAGCGAAGGGCATGAACTCACCACGCCAGAGGGTAGGGCGCAAACGCATCATGCGGCTAAACCTTTGTTGCTCTCCATGGCGCCGATCGCTTTGCGTACACAAATATTGCGCGAGCTGGCGATCAGAACAAACTCAACACCTGCAGAGTTAGAGGCTTTTTGTGGTTTAACAGTAGCACCTGCTCCTGTACAAACTGGATCGTATTCTGCAAGCCCAACGCGTGCTCCTGGCTTTACGAATACCAACACTGGCAATAGAGCGCAAGGCGCACCATGGCAAGCTTCAAAGGGATCTTCCAAAAGAGTCGTTGCACAAAACATTGCTCCCCCTCAAGCGCCCACGGATTTGGCTGTACAAATTTTGCGGGTATTAATTCAGTTTCCGCATTTGGGTAAGGCTTTAGGCCCCAATAAACGCGACTTAGCTTTGCAGGCATCTGAACAACGCTCTACTAAGACGCTCACATTGATGCAAGATTTATTGGCGCAATGCGATCAAGTCGAGCTAGTACCTGGTGAAGGTGAAAAGCCCGCTATGGTCGGGGCGGGTGCTTTTGCCATGTTCCAAGAGCAACTGTCTCGTAGCGAATTGGCGCCGATGTACGAAGCGCTCAGAAAGCGGGTCATGGGGTCTGATTTAGATCTAGAGGGTGCTGAGGCTGATTTAGATGGCGCCTTTAAAAAGCTCGAGTTAACCCATCTCAAGCTAGAGATGACTCAGATTGCCCAAAAGCTTGCCGCAAACACGGCAACCGACCAAGATCGGGCTAGATATCGTGAGTTAGGCGAGAGGCTGAAGTTCTCGTAAGAAATAACGGATTTCACCCTAGAAATCAGAGAAATTAACCCCATATTTTTACAATAAGTAGGGGTAAAAAAGTCACAATCGACTATAATCCTCTGTTCCCAAGAAAAAAACGATTTAATTCAGTCACTTGCGCTTTATTTTGATGAAATTTTGGGCAAGTGGACAACGTGGCTGTACTTAATCAGTCGATATCAATCAACAGTAATGTGAGTAAGTGCTAATAAATGCCTAATATCAAGAAAAAACCAGCCGCTAAAACAACTCCAAAAGCAAAAGCTCCGGCAAAACCTGCAGCCAAAGCAAAGACGCCTGCTAAGCCAGTTGCTAAAGCAAAAGCTTCAGCAAAACCGGTAGCCAAGGCAAAGACTCCAGCCAAGCCGGTTAAAGCCCCAGCAAAACCTGCAACCAAAGCAAAGACGCCTGCTAAGCCAGTCGCCAAAGCAAAGGCCCCAGCAAAACCTGCAGCTAAGCCAGTCGCTAAGGCAAAGGCTCCAGCAAAACCTGCAGCTAAGCCAGCCGCTAAAGCAAAGACTTCAGCCAAACCAGTAAAGGCTGTTGCAAAGCCGGTAGCAAAGACTCCGGCCAAAGCTCCTAAACCAGTCGCAAAAGTTGAGCCTGCTAAAAAAGGAAAAGCAGTTGTTGTTAAGGCTGTACCAGCAAAAGCTGTGAAGGCCGAGCCAAAAGCAGAAGCTAAGGGGAAAAAAGTAACAGCACCAGAAGTTGAGGGCGCTGCTGAAGTTGTTGGTGAAGAGAAAAAAGTTCGCGGTCGTAAAGCCAAGGCTGACGCCCCGGTTGAGGGCGCAGAGCCAGTCTTAACCGACCGTCAAAAGGCGCGTGAGCGTAAGGCAAAAGAAAAAGCGCTTTTAAAAGAATTCGCAGCACAACAGTTGGGCTCTGAAGCACAGCAAGAGTTGCGTCGTACACGTCTGAAGACCCTGATTAAGATGGGTAAGTCCAAGGGTTACTTAACCCATGGTGAGATGAATGACGTGATGTCTGATGAGTTGTCTGATGCCGACGCATTGGAAACTTTGATTAGCCTTTTAAACGACATCAACATTACTGTTTATGAGCAAGCCCCTGATGCTGAAACCCTCTTATTGAATGAGAATGGTTCTGCAGCAACTACAGAAGAAGAAGCTGAAGAAGAAGCGGAAGCTGCTTTATCAACGGTTGATTCAGAGTTTGGTCGTACAACCGATCCAGTCCGCATGTATATGCGTGAGATGGGTACGGTTGATTTGCTGACTCGCGAAGGCGAGATCGTGATTGCCAAGAAGATTGAGGCTGGCCTCAAAGACATGGTGATGGCGCTAGCTGCTTGCCCAGTCACCATTGGCGAAATTTTGATCAACGTCGATAAGATCATTAGCGGTGAAATCGAGATCGATCAATTTGTAGATGGATTAGTAGATCCAAATGCTGAAGATATTAAGCTTGGACCAGAAGAGCCAGAAGTTGATCCGGATGCCGAAGAGGGCGAAGATGTTGGTGAAGACGAAGGCGGCGGTGGCGGCGGTGCGGCTACAGCGAATGCAAAACAGCTTGAAGAGTTAAAGCAGATTTCCCTAGAGAAATTTGCAATTGTTCGTACTCAGGCCGATAAGATGCGTCGCGCATTTGATAAAGAGGGTTATAACTGCCCAGCGTATATCAAGGCGCAAGATCTCATCCGCGGTGAGTTGCTTGGTTTCCGTTTGACTGCGAAGAGTGTTGAGAAGTTGTGTGACACCATGCGATCACAAGTGGATCAAGTTTGGAAGTTAGAGCGCGGCATTGTTAGCTTATTAGTAGACAAGGTTGGCGTAAATCGTGGGGATGTCTTGAAAGACTTCCCTAAGATGTCCATGAATCTGACTTGGACTGATAAGTTGCTAAAAGAGAACAAGCCATATACCGCACTCTTGCAACGTAACGTGCCTGCTGTTCAAGAACTTCAACAGAAGTTAATTGATATTCAAACCCGTGTTGTTATTCCACTTCCAGAATTAAAAGAAGTGAACAAACGCATGACTGCCGGTGAGAAGCGTGCACGTGAAGCAAAGCGCGAGATGACTGTAGCCAACTTACGTTTGGTGATCTCGATTGCTAAGAAATACACCAACCGTGGTTTGCAGTTCTTAGATTTGATTCAAGAAGGAAACATCGGTTTGATGAAGGCGGTAGATAAGTTTGAATACCGTCGTGGTTATAAGTTCTCCACCTATGCAACTTGGTGGATTCGTCAGGCGATTACACGTTCTATCGCTGACCAAGCCCGTACGATCCGTATCCCAGTTCACATGATTGAAACGATCAATAAGATGAACCGTATCAGCCGTCAAATCTTGCAAGAAACTGGTCATGAGCCAGATGCTGCAACTTTGGCGCTGAAGATGGAGATTCCTGAAGACAAGATTCGTAAGATTATGAAGATTGCTAAAGAACCTATCTCCATGGAAACACCAATCGGCGACGATGAAGATTCTCATTTAGGTGACTTCATTGAGGATGGTAATACCTTGGCTCCAGCTGAAGCCGCATTGCATGAATCTATGCGCGATGTGGTGAAGGATGTTCTGGATTCATTAACACCACGCGAAGCAAAAGTATTACGTATGCGTTTCGGTGTTGAGATGAGTACAGATCACACGCTCGAAGAAGTTGGTAAACAGTTTGACGTGACGCGTGAGCGTATTCGTCAGATAGAAGCTAAGGCCCTGAGAAAAATGCGTCATCCAAGCCGCAGCGACAAACTCAAGACTTTCCTCGAAGAGGATTGAACCAAAGACTAACGGGCCTATAGCTCAGTTGGTTAGAGCAGAGGACTCATAAGAAAGAAGCCCTAGGGGTCTTGCAGCAAAGACCTCAATAGATTCAAGAGGTTAGTGGTGAATTAGGTGGTTTAAATTCACTACACACCGACTACACACCAGGGCATTTTTCATGGTGTGTAGTAAATGCGGTTTTAGTGTGGCTTTGCAGTAAAAAACATCTGTAAAGGTGTGTAGTAAAAGTAAAGTTTTAGGGCCTATAGCTCAGTTGGTTAGAGCAGAGGACTCATAGCGAAAGTTGTGCCTTATGCGTGGAAACTGCATAAGGGATGGTGTCAAATTCGGTGAAAGCTAAATGCAGCCAAAAGCTGCACAAGCTAACGCCGAGCCAAGCTTCAGTATGAAAGTGCTGTTGAAGGTGTAGAGACTAGACGGCACCCATCTAAGTAAGGATGTAAATCTTTATATGATGAAGGCATAGTCCAGGGAGTTGTGAAAGCAACACAAACCGGAATCCTTTGGTCCCAGGTTCAAGTCCTGGTGGGCCCACCAGAAAAGCAAACCCTCATCAGCAATGGTGGGGGTTTTGTCTTTGTTGGGCAATTTAATTAAAAAGCGGGTAATATTTGCAATTCATTAGAACTCTAACGATTAATTTATTAGCCTCATGCAAACAATTGAAGAGCAATTTTCAATGGCCTTACATAATTCAGCTCGCGCATATAAGCAGGCCCTAAACCGCCGTCTCAGGGATCTGGGGGTGGGTCAATCGGGCTGGCTAACGATTGCCTTAATCGCTAGATCAAATAACTCGCTATCTCAGGTTGAATTGTCCAAGCTAGCAGGCGTGGAGCCACCAAGCATGGTTCCAATGCTGGATCGACTTGCTAAGCATGGCTATGTTAAGAGGGTTGCTTCGAAATCTGATAAGCGCATTAAGTTAATTGCCTTAACTGCGAATGGCAAAAGTTTGTATAAAAAGATTAAAAGCCAGGCGGATTTATTACGTTCAGAATTGCTCTCGACTTTGAGTAAAAAAGAATTACATACAATAGTTCCTCTTTTAGAGCACATATATCAAGCCGCTGAAGCTAATTAATACTTAATAAAAAGAATACATGACAGCCTTTGAAAAAAACAAGGTACATATCTAAATGTGGATTGTTCGCCTAGCCCTAGAGCGGCCTTATACGTTCATTGTGATGGCAATCGTCATTCTTTTTGCCACGCCTTTGGCTATTTTAAAAACACCCGTTGACGTATTGCCCGACATCGATATTCCAGTCATCAGTGTTATTTGGAATTACAACGGCTTATCTGCTCAAGAAATTGCTTCACGAATTACTCAAACTGATGAGCGCAGTTTGACAACGACTGTTAATGATATTGAGCATATTGAATCGCAAACTTTAGCTGGTATCAGTATTGTCAAAATTTACTTTCAGCCTAATGTAAAAATTGATATGGCCATTGCGCAGGTCGTGGCGGTATCTCAGGCGCTTTTGAAAAATTTCCCTCCAGGCACTCTGTCACCTCTAATTATCAAATATACAGCTTCAAGTGTGCCGGTTCTACAAATAGGCATGTCGAGCAAATCACTCTCAGATCAAGAACTGTTTGATACGGCAATTAACGTGGTTCGCCCACCTTTGGTGACCATCCCTGGAGCGGCTATTCCTTACCCATATGGAGGAAAAATTCGCGTGGTCTCCGTGGATTTGGATCCAAATGCGATGCTAGCTAAAGGCTTGTCTTCAACGGATGTCATTAATGCAGTGAATGCGGAGAACTTAATTCTACCTTCGGGCACCGCCAAAATTGGTGATACGGAGTACACAGTTGCCTTAAATGGTTCGCCAAAATCAATTGAGGGTCTGAATGCTATTCCTGTTAAGACCACAAATGGCGCTACTACCTTCTTGCGTGATGTGGCGCACGTTCGAGATGGTTTTAATCCACAAACAAATATAGTTCACCAAAACGGGTTACGAGGTGTACTCGTCACCATTCTCAAGAACGGCGGTGCATCCACATTAGATGTGGTTCAGGGTATTAAGGATCGCCTTCCTTCGGTGATGGCGTTGGCCCCCAAGGGAATTGAAACCAATTTTCTATTAGACCAATCCATTTTTGTTAAAGCTGCGGTAACTGGAGTAATTCATGAGGCTCTTATTGCAGCATTACTGACTGCGATTATGCTGTTGCTTTTTTTGGGAAATTGGCGCATTACCACCATTATTGCAATATCAATCCCCCTCTCTATCTTTTCCTCCATTATTGCTTTGCATGCCATTGGCGAAACCATCAACATTATGACTTTAGGTGGGCTGGCCTTGGCGGTCGGTATTTTAGTGGATGATGCAACCGTTACCATTGAAAACATTGAACGGCATTTACATATGGGCACCGACCTATATAACGCCATTTTGGATGGGGCTGGTGAGATTGCGGTACCCGCCTTTGTCTCCACCATTTGTATTTGCATCGTGTTTGTGCCTATGTTTTTCTTAGGTGGCGTAGCTAGATACCTTTTTGTGCCGTTGGCAGAGGCGGTGGTTTTCGCCATGCTAGCCTCTTACATCTTATCGAGAACTTTGGTTCCTACTTTGGCTCTGATGATGATGGGGCATCAAGAAAGTCGAAGTCGCTTTGCGGAGTGGATCCATCAAGTGAACTCTAAGTTCAATATATATTTTGAGAAATTTCGCGCCTCTTACGTCTTGTTGCTAAGCTTTTTATTAACCCATCGAAAACAATTTATGAAATTTTTTCTGGGTTTTTGTCTAGCATCATGTTCAATATTCTTTATTCTTGGGCGTGATTTATTTCCTCAGATAGATACTGGCCAAATAAAATTACATGTACGTGCTCCTAGTGGCACGCGAATAGAAAATACTGCACTTTTGGTCGACAAAGTCGAGGGTGTGGTCCGACAGGTGATCCCTAAAGATCAATTGGTTACCATTTTGGACAATATTGGGTTGCCTTACAGCGGTATTAATTTATCGTATAGCAATTCAGGTACCATCGGCACGATTGATGCGGATGTATTGATTTCTTTAAGCGAAGATCATAAGCCTAGTGATTTTTATATCGAGCAATTATTGCCCCGATTGCGTAAGGAGTTTCCAGGTAATGAGTTTTATGTTCAGCCAGCCGATGTCATTACCCAAATTTTGAATTTCGGAATACCTGCATCAATAGATGTCCAAATAACTGGGAAAAGCTATGAGGCAAATGAAAAATTTGCCGGTAAGTTGGTGAGTCAAATTTCATCGGTTTCTGGGGCTGCTGACGTTCACATTCAGGAGCGTCTCGATAATCCGACTATCAAGCTAACAATGAATCGCCCTAAAATTCAGGGCATGGGCTTGGGTCCTATCGATGTTGCGCAAAATTTGTTGCTACCACTTTCAGGCAATCTCCAAACGGCACCATCATTTTGGTTGAACCCTGCAAACGACATTGTTTATAACTTGATCATGCAGGCGCCGCAATATCGTATTAGCTCCCTAAATGATTTAATGCGTCTACCAATTGGCGGGTCTACCAACAGCCAACCCAATATGAATGGTACTGGTGCAAAGGCGCCAAACCAAATCTTAGGAAATGTTGTCGATGTAAGCCCTGGAACTGAATTTACAGTAGTCGATCGCTTTAATATTCAGCCTGCTATCAACATATATGCCAATGTGCGAGGCAAAGATTTAGGCTCTGTTGCCAGTGGAATTCAAGCAGTTCTTGAGAAAAATAAAGCAGATTTACCCCCTGGTTCTAAGATAATTTTGCGTGGTCAAATTGAGACGATGAAGTCTTCTTACCTTGGTCTAGGGGTGGGAATATTGGGCGCAATGATTTTGGTTTACTTGTTAATCGTGGTGAATTTTCAATCCTGGCTTGATCCATTCATCATCATTACAGCTTTGCCAGCAGCGTTGGCAGGAATTGCTTGGATGCTTCTTTTGACGGGTACCAACCTCAGCGTGCCAGCTCTTACTGGTGCCATTATGACGATGGGTGTTGCTACTGCGAATAGTATTTTGGTGGTGTCTTTTGCAAGACAAAGAATGCAAGAAGGCTTGCCAGCGCTTTCAGCAGCCCTGGAGGCGGGTTCAACTCGTCTACGCCCTGTTTTAATGACTGCTTTAGCAATGATCATCGGTATGATTCCGATGGCCATTGGATTTGGTGAAGGCTCTGAGCAGAATGCCCCCTTAGGCCGCGCTGTCATTGGCGGCCTTTTATTTGCAACTGTGTCTACCGTGTTATTTGTTCCAGTGCTTTTTGGATCTCTCCATCGCTGGTTAGCCTTGCGTAAGGATGAAAGGAGTATTACCTCATGACGGAAGAACGCCATGCTAATCGTGGATTACCTACTTCAGATCTTCATGGTCCAGAACATGATTTACAAAAACGTCAACGTGTTTTGAAAATTGCTCGTAATGTACTCATTGGATTTGGTGTTTTATTGTTTCTGGGTACGCTCAGAGTGGTGATCTTCCACTTTATGAACGAATCAGATCTGGAGAATCGAGCTACCCAAAATAACATTATGAATGTCGCCGTTATCCAAGCAAGCGATAAGAGTGCGGATGCTCAATTAACCTTACCTAGTACGGTGGAAAGTTATAACGAATCATTGTTGTATGCACGCACTCAAGGTTATGTGAAAGAGTGGTTTAAGGACATTGGGATGCCTATAAAGAAGGGCGATGTCTTAGTTAAGCTGGAAACTCCCGAGGTAGATAAGCAGGTCGAGGAGGCAAAATCGGCATTCAATTTGGCTGAGGTTGCCTACCAACGTTGGACAAAATTGCGTAAAGAGGATGCTGTATCCCAACAAGAGCTTGATGAAAAGACGGCAGCCTACCGTCAGTCTCGGGCTACATTACAAAGAACTAAAGAGCTTTTGAAGTTTGGTGCCATTACCGCACCTTTTGATGGTTTTGTTACTCGCCGCAATGTAAATGTGGGCGATCTTGTCAATTCTGGTAACGGCGGTACCCCCCAAGCCCTCTTTGGGGTTTCACAAACAAGGCATTTGCATTTGTATGTTTACATTCCGCAAGCCCGGTCAGAAGCGGTAAAAGTGGGTCAAGAGGTTAAAGTATTTAAACCCGAAGCTCCCGATAAGATCGTCACTGGAAAGATTGCGCGTACTGCAGGGGCTATCGATGTGGCAACGAGAACTTTGCAAGTAGACATTGAGATTCCGGATGAGCAGCAATTCTTGTTGCCCGGGGCTTATGTTGAGGTTTCTTTACCTTTGGATAGTCAGGGTCGAATGATATTGCCCACAAATACTCTCTTATTTGGCTCTGCTGGACCTCAAGTGGCCGTTGTACAGGGCGATCAGGTGCTTCGTAAGTCTGTGGCCCTGGGTGTGGATTATGGTAAGTCAGTTGAAATTATTGGCGGTTTAGAGCCTTCTGATCAGGTAATTGTTAATCCTATTGATTCAATTACAAACGGCCAAAAAGTATCCATTGCTCCTGCATCAAAAACCGAGATTGCAAAGCCCTCCGGCGCTAATCCTAAATGAAATACCATCCTTTATTACTCTGCGTGCTCTCAATGATTCTGGCAGCATGCTCGCCAATCGGTCCCGACTATGTTCGGCCATCAGTCGAAACGGGCAATGATTGGAAGTCTACAAAAGATGCTCAGCCGATTGTTTGGAATGCTGCAAACCCGAAAGACGCCGTGCCAAAACAAGATTGGTGGACCATTTTTGGGGATAAGGAATTGGATGAGCTGGAGGCCAAGTGTTTAGCCAACAATCCTACATTGCAAGCTTCGGTTGCACGATTAGATCAGGCTAAGGCTCAATATGGCGTTCAGTTTGCTGCATTTATGCCAACTATTCAGGCTGGAGCAATTGGTGATGATCAACGAATTTCAGCAAATCGTCCATTGACTCAGTATGGCAAGCCTAACTACTCCACTATTCAGAATAACTTTCAGCCTTATGTTTCAGCAAGCTATGAATTTGATTGGATTGGTCAAATTCGGCGTAGTGTTGAGTCTGCTAAAGCAACTGTTGAGCAGGCCCAGGCAGAAAAAGAAAATACGCAGCTGATTCTTACTGGGCAACTGGCGCAAGCATATTTTCGATTAAGGCAGACAGACGAAGAGCTAGAGGCTCTGAAGAGTTCCATTGGCGCCCAAGAAAGAGTATTGGCGCTAATTACGAAACGCCATGATCTAGGTGCATCTAGTGAGCTCGATATGGTGCAGCAAGCCGCTTTAACAGAATCTACAAAGGCTCAGATTGAGCAATTAAGAGCTCAGAGGAATGATTTGGAGGATCTGGTGGCAACTTTGGCAGGTATACCTGCATCGGGATTTCATTTAGCCGCTGGAAATCTGCCGGTTAAGTTGCCAACAATTCCTATGAGCCTGCCGAGTACTTTACTGGAGCGTAGGCCCGATATTGCTGCTTCAGAACGGGCAATGGCTGCCGCTAATGCTCAAATTGGCGTTGCTAAATCTGCCTACTTTCCAATGTTGACCTTATCGCCAACTTACCTTGGTTATCAATCAAATAGCATTCCTAGTCTATTTGCAGTACCTTCTATGATTTGGTCTTTTGGTATGCAGGCTACGCAAACATTATTTGACGGTGGTCGGATTAGCTCTACAGTCGATTATGCTTCTGCCGGTTATCGTCTTTCGGTGGCCAATTACAAGCAAACGGTACTAAATGGAATTCAGGATGCACAAGATGCTCTAGGAAACATTCAGCAACTCGGTCTGGCTAGAGTTAATCAGGATAAATCAGTGGCCAATTTAAATCGTGCATTTGAATTATCCAATATCCGTTATGAGGCAGGCTTAGATAATGCCCTAACGATGGCACTAGTTCAGCAGAATCAATTAAGCGGTATACGAGTGCAGGCTCAAATTAAAGGTAGTCAGTTTACATCTACAGTAGGATTAATTAAGGCTCTTGGCGGATTGTGGGAAAGTCCAACAGGGGTTGCCGAAACATCCGCTAAGAATTGATTTCACCCGATAAAAATACATAAATTTAGTAAAAATGATCTTTGGTCTGAAATGGCTTGACGCTGTTTAACTTGCCTGGCAATTAATATGATGAAGGCATAGTCCAGGGAGTAGTGAAAGCTCTATACACCGAAATTCTTTGGTTGCAGGCTCAGGTCCTGGAGGGGGCGCCAGAAAAGCGAAACCCATATGCAGTGGCGGAGGTTTGTCTTTTAGTATTTGCCATACTAGGCTCAAAGTAATATTTTTTGTGGAGGTGAAAAATTTTATTTTTTGGTAAAAGGTTTTATTCAAGTTTAAAAAAAACCTTTCGATCGCTACATGGCTATAACTATCGTGTTTGGTCAATCGGAGCCATTGTTTCTAATATTGGCACTTGGATGCAACGCATTGCCCAAGATTGGTTAGTGCTTACACAGCTGACAAATCATAGCGGTACCGCGGTTGGTATTGTCATGGCAGTTTCCGCGCCGACTCATACTTTGTTTGAGGTTATGTTCTTTTAAGAACGCCTGCCACTCGTAACTAGAAAATTGACTGCCTTGATCCGAGTGGATCATCACTGTCTGCTTGGGTTTTCGTTTCCATAAAGCCATCAGCAAGGCGCTGACCACCAACTCCTTATTCATTTGACCTTGCATCGACCAGCCTACAATCTGGCGGGAGAATAAATCCAAGACCACCGCCAAGTACAGCCAACCCTCATGCGTGCGGATATAAGTAATGTCCGTTACCCAGGTCTCATTAGGTTCTAAAACATCAAACTGCTGACCCAAGTGATTGGGGGCTGCCACATGAGCCTTACCAGCATGGTGCCGTGGTTTACGCTTGTAGCCTGTTTGGGAACGCAGGCCCTGCGCCTTCATCAATCGATACACCCGTTACTCTCCACAAGCAATCCCCAGATCTTGCAGGTCATCATGGATCTTGCGATAACCATAGATGGTGCCGCTTGCCAGCCACGCTTGCTTAATTTGACCTACGATCATCTGGTTCTCATACGCTCGAGACGAGAGCGGCTCTTTAAGCCAAGCGTAATAGCCACTGTGGTGGACTCGCAAAACCTTGCACATCGTGCGGATGGCATGCTCATGCTGGTGCTTTTTGATGAAGGCGTACTTTAACCGGACTCCTTGGCAAAGTACGCGGCGGCCTTTTTTAGGATGTCGCGCTCTTCGGTAACCCGCCGCAGCTCCGCCTCCAGTCTTTTAAGCTTAGCTGATTGATCATCTTGAACTAAGCGCTGCTCGGCTGGAATACCATATTTATTAATCCAGGCATACAGACTATGGGGTGAGGTGCCCAGCCTAGCAGCCACATCTCGAACCCCAAATCCTCGCTCAACGACTTGCTTGACTGCCTCTAACTTGAACTCTTCAGTAAACCGTCTTCTTGTACTCATTACACACCTCCTAATAGACTAAATATTAGGCTAGAAAGTGTCTATAGAAGTGGTAGCGATTCATGCACCATAAATGTGCAGCATTCGAAAAGTGTAATTTTTAGCGGTTAATTTAAAGGTTTTTTGGTAGCCCTACTGAGAAACCCTATAAAATCAATCCGGCATTTACGTATCGGTTCAAGAGTTCCTGTGGATCCAATTAAAGCGGTAACAGAAAAATGAATTTATCCAAAATGCCCTGCGCACTTTTCAATGCATTAAAGAGTTTTTATACCAAATACTTGGGTAAATTTATTAATCCCATCTACGCCAAGTATTTGCAAAAGCACGTTGACTATATTTACTTAAACCATCTTAAGTACAACAAATATTTTGAAGAGACTGTTTTCCTCCTTAAGAGTGCACCAGGGTATATCGGCGGCATCTATACCAAAGTAGCTAGCGCATTTAAAAGCAAAACATCTCCCAAGCAGCGTAAATGGCTTGCACTAGCAATCATTGTTTGGATTTGTGTCAAAGTTGGCTTTGCAGGTTTTGATTACTGGAATGAAGTTTCTCAACCTAAAACGGAGTTAGGTCCAAATGATTCTCTGATCATTACTCCAGAGCAGGTTCAGCAGGTTACGCCGGGCCCAGTGATTGAGAGGGATTTCTCGCAAGATAGTTCAGCGGTAGGTATTGTGGATTTCAATCAAGATCAAACTGTCCCGGTATTTGGTCCTTACCAAGGGCGTATTGGCAAAGTATTGGTTCAAGCTGGTGAAGACGTCAAGGTAGGCCAAGCTTTGTATACCGTCTTGAGTCCAGATTTGGCTCAAGCTGCTTCTACATTAGTCTCTTCAGCCGGTGTCTTAAAGATGAGTAATGAGACTTTGAAGCGTGCAAAGAGCTTGTACGATACAAAGGCAATTTCACTCAAAGAGTTAGAGCAAAATATTTCAGATCAGCAGACTGCTGATGCTAATTATCAAGCGGCCCTAAAGACGATTGTCTTATTTGGTTTGACTGATGCGCAAATTAAGCAAATCTTAGCGGGCCGTAAGATCGATAACGAAACGATTGTGGTGAGTCCTGTTGCAGGCAAGGTGGTTGCTCGTAATGCCGCCCCCGGTCAATTGGTGCAGCCGGGCACTGCCCCAGCTCCCGTGACGGTTTCTGATACCACGAGGTTATGGATGGTAGCTAGCGTCCCCGAAGGTGAGATTGCTCGTTATCGTGTTGGACAAACCCTGTATGTCAGAGTTCAGGCATACCCCGATAAAACCTATTCAGGCAAAGTCTTTTTTGTAGGCGAATCATCGGATCCAGTGACGCACCGCATTCAATTGCGAGCAAACTTGACTGACGACAACCATGAACTGCGCCCGCAAATGATTGCTGACTTTAATGTTGTATTAGGCGACCCTATTTTGTCCCCAGCAGTTCCTGCCAAGGCTTTGGTAAGGGAGGCAGATGGAACCTTTGTCGTTTGGGCGACTAATTCCGATAAGTCAACTCAATACTTCAAGAGAGTGGTGAAGGTGGGGTTAATGCAGGCTGATTATGTACAAATCTTGGATGGAATTAAACCAGGTGATATCGTCGCGCAATCGAATGCGCTGTTCTTGAGCAATCTCTTTATTAATTTGCATTAATTTTTATACGGCATTGCTCTAGGCCTCATGTTCAAATCAATCCTTGCATTCGTTCTTACCCGCAGACCCCTGGTCTTGATGGGTTTAGCCGCCTTTATGGTGGCGGGCGTATTGGCATTTTTAAAGCTTAACGTCGAGGCTTACCCCAATCCGGCGCCAGTGATTTTAGAAATTACCGCGCAATCAGCGGGTTTATCCGCGGAGGAGATGGAGCGCTATTACACCAGGCCAATGGAAATTGGTTTGGCAACTACACCTGGTGTTGACAATATACGCTCCACCTCTTTTTATGGACTTTCTTTTGTCCGGATTACTTTTAAATACGGTGTTGATTACTATTTTGCGCTTACCCAAGTTGCTAATAACTTAGCCCAAAATGTCAGCCTACCAAATAATGTTCAGGCCCAGATTCAGGCATCTAGCTTGGTTGGAGAAATTTTTCGCTACCAAGTGACGGGGCCGCCTGGTTATAGCCTGACAGATTTGCGCACCATTCAAGATTGGGTTGTTACGCGAAGAATGCTCACTGTACCTGGTGTGGTGATGGATGTGACTTGGGGTGGAACTACCAAGGAATACCATGTTGAGGCTGACCCTAAAAAACTAGAAGGCTACGGCATCAGCTTGCAGCAGCTCTTGACCGCGGTTGGGAATGCAAACTCTAACGTTGGCGGTCGTACTGTTAGTGTAGGTGATCAATCAGTCAATATTCGCGGCTTAGGTTTAGTGGGAAGTCTGGACGATATTCGCAATATTGTGATTACTCAGCAGGGCTCTCTCCCGGTTTCGGTGAAAGATGTTGCTACCGTTTCCGAGGGCTATGTACCCCGTTTGGGTGAGGCGGGCAAAGATAATGTCAACGATGTAGTGACTGGTATCGTGGTGATGAATCGCACGCTCCATACCAATGAAGTTGTTGATCGAGTGCAAAAAGCCATCAAGAAAATTAATATTGATGGAACGCTGCCACCCGGCGTAAAAGTAGTGCCGTATTACGACCGTTCAACCTTGGTCAATGTCACTACTCATACGGTTCTGCATAATCTGATTTTTGGTTGCCTATTGGTATTTTTCATCCAATGGATTTTCTTGGGTGATTTAAGAAGTGCGATTATTGTGAGTCTCAATATCCCAGTCGCACTATTTTTTAGCATCATGATTCTCGTCTTTACCGGTGAGTCTGCAAATTTGCTGTCTTTGGGCGCGGTGGACTTTGGCATCATCATTGATTCAGCGGTGATTCTTGTTGAGAACATTTTCCGCAACTTTCAGCAATCACCCGAGGATCGTATTCGCACTTTGAGGCATCTAGCATTAGGCCCTCACGCTGATGTAACGGATCCTGCTTATGGCTGGACAAATCGGCTACGGATGATCTACTTGAGTGCGGTGCAGGTTGACACCTCCATTATCTTTTCAACCGCCATCACAATCGCCGCCTTCATCCCGCTCTTCACCATGCAAGGGGTTGAGGGGCAGATTTTCAGTCCAATGGCTAGAACCTACGGATATGCGCTCGCCGGTGCTTTGATAGCAACCTTTACCATTACCCCGGTTATTGCTAGTTTCTTATTGCCTAGAAAGGTGGAAGAAACTGAAACTAAGATTGTGAAGGCGATTCGTGAGTTCTATACACCCAAGTTGAAATGGGTTATGGCCAATACCCATCGCGTGATTGTGTTGGGCGTCTTTGCTTTGCTTATCGGTTTATTTATGGTGACCCGTTTGGGAAGCGAGTTTTTACCTGCTCTAGAGGAAGGCAATTTGTGGATACGCGCATCTATGCCGCCAACGATATCCCTAGAGGCTGGATCACCATATGCCAATCGTATGCGAGAGATTATTAAGAGCTACCCAGAGGTGATTACCGTTGTCTCCCAACATGGTCGCCCAGATGATGGTAGTGATGCATCTGGCTTTAATAATATTGAATTATTTGCTCCGCTAAAACCATTTGATGAATGGGAGCGCGGAATGACAAAAGAGAAATTGGTTGCCGAACTACAGCAGCGCTTTGAGGCGGAATTTCCAGGGGTGGTGTTTAACTTTTCTCAATACATTCAGGATAACGTTCAAGAGGGCTTGTCAGGGGTGAAGGGGGCGAATTCAGTCAAGATTATTGGCCCAGATTTATTAACACTCGAGAAATTGGCAAATCAGGTCAAAGCTGAGATGGCAAGGGTAAAGGGTGTGGCTGACTTAGGTATTTTTTATATCATGGGTCAGCCCAACCTAAATATCAACATCAACCGCGAAAAGATTGCGCGTTATGGATTAAATACAGGGGATGTTAATACTGCAATCCAGACCGCTATGGGTGGTACCGTTGCCACGATGGTTCTCGAGGGCGAAAAACAGTTTGGCCTCTCGGTTCGCTTTATTAATAATGAGCGTAATAGTATTGAGAAGGTAAAAAATTTACGCATTGGTTTTACTACTAGCAATGGTGGTAATGGCTATATTCCCTTAAAAGATATTGCGGACATTACTCTGGATACTGGCGCAACCTATATTTATCGTGACAGTAATGAGCGTTATATTCCTATTAAATTTAGTGCGCGCGACCGTGATCTGGGTAGTACTGTGACTGAGATTCAGTCACGCATTGCAAAAAATATTCATTTGCCAGAAGGCTACCGCATTACTTATGCTGGTGAGTTTGAGGAGCTTGAGGCGGCTAAGTCACGTCTGTTGGTGATATTGCCAATCGCTATTGCTATGATCTTTGGACTTCTCTACGCGCTATTTAATAGTTTGACCTATTGCTTATTAACTGTTGCCGGTGTTCCTTTTGCCGTATTGGGTGGCATATTTGCTTTGTATATTAGCGGTCAAACAATGAGCGTTTCCGCCATCATCGGCTTTATCTCCCTGCTAGGAGTCTCGGTGATGAACGGTATTTTGATACTAAGTTACTACAAGGAGCTCATTGCTTCGGGTAAATCTGTTAGAGAGGCAATTTTTGAGTCCCATGAACACCGTATGAGACCGCTTTTGATGACAGCATTATCAGCGTGCATTGGTTTATTGCCAGCAGCCCTCTCTCATGGCATTGGCAGTCAAGTGCAAAGACCTCTGGCTACTGTCGTTGTCGGCGGCATGATTGTTGGCCCTATATTCTTGTTATTAGTCGTGCCAGCTTTATTGGTGGAAGTATTGCGTATTGAGAAGCCTAAAAAGTTGCGCAGGCAACGCAATGAAGACGTTGATCAATAGGGTATTTATGAATAAAGCTCGGGTCCTAGGTTCTCGTAGTGTATTGCTGGCACTGTTGGTGGCTGGCTTAGTTTCGTGCGCTGTTGGGCCTGACTTCAAAAAGCCCGAGGTGCCCAAGATCGATTCTTTTACTCGCGAGACTCCTGATTCGCAGGGTGGTCAAGCGAACGCAATTGAAGCTGACTGGTGGAGGGCTTATGGATCCCCTCAGTTAAGCGAGTTGGTGGATTTGGCATTAAAAAACAACCCCAATATTGATGCCGCGATTGCTAACTTAAAAATCGCCCAACAAAATGTTATTGCGCAACAAGGTTTCTTTTTCCCACAAATTGGTGCTGGATATGTGGCGAGTCGCCAGAATGTAGGCGCCACCTTAGCTCCTGCGATTAATGGAACTGCATCAGTTTATGGTTTGCAAACCGCAGCCTTGAGCGTTGGATTTACACCAGATATTTTTGGGGGAAATCGCCGCCAAGTTGAATCTCTCAAGGCAATTGCAAATGCCCAGCAGCTTCAGCTGGACGCTTTGCGTATTACTATTGCAACTAATGTCATTGCAACTGCAGTTCAAGAGGCTGTATACCGCGAGCAATTGCAAATGGCTAAAGAGTCAGTCGAGGCTGCGCGGATTCAATTGGGGCATTCTCAGAAGATGGCTCAATTAGGCTACATCAGTGGAATTGATTTAGCTAATCAAGAATCTGGCTATGCTCAAATGGCAGCCCAAGTGCCCGCCTTAAAGAAATTACGTGAGCAAACCTTAGACATGTTGGCGGTCTTGTGCGGTCAAGCGCCCAATAAACAGCTATTACTACCTAATTTAGACTCAATCCATATTCCTGAGAAATTACCGAGTGCGCTACCCTCAACCTTAGTTGAGCAAAGACCCGATGTGAAAATTGCAGAAGAGTTGGTGCGTGCAAGTAATGCCCAAATTGGTGTTGCAATCTCCAATATGATTCCGCAGTTTTCGATCACTGGTGTGCTCGGTGGATCAGCTACTGCTTTCTCTGAAATGTTTAACGGGGCAAATAATATTTGGGGTGTAGCGGGCGGTGTTGGTCAACCGCTATTTGCCGGCGGTTCTTTGTTTGCCCGTAAAGCGGCTGCTGAGGCTGGTTTAGAGGCCTCCTTAGCCCAATATCGTTCTACAGTGATTACCGCATTTCAAAACGTGGCTGATACTTTGTATGCCATTGATAGTGATGGGAAGTTATATCAATTGGCTCGCGATAGTGAAATGGCCAATGAAAAGGTCTATGAAAAGACCAAAATCCAGTTTGAAAAAGGGTATACCTCTGAACCTAGTTTACTGTCGGTCAAACAACAATATTTACAAGCCAAAATAAATGCTATTCAGGCTTACTCTGTATACATTGGAGATACAGCAGCCTTGTATCAATCTTTAGGTGGCGGTTGGCAAGAGATAAAAAATTAAGTAAATATAAAGTTAGGCTGATCTCTATACATGGCGCAACACACCGCCACTGACCACCCACAGGCCTAATATTTATGATGGTTTATCATGAGTTCCTGCTCTGATAATCCTTTGGTCCCAGGTTCAAGTCCTGGTGGGCCCACCAATGAAATCAACGACTTAGGGAGAAATTCCTAAGTCGTTTTTCTATTATCGCCACTAAAAGGATGGGCAATATCTATATATTTTTTGCTATAACACCAAAAAATATATAGATCCACTATTGAAGTCATCAAATGCATAGTGCATGTTATGTTGATTGAAACTGCTATTCATATGTATTTATAAAGATTAACATTAAGCGATATGTTGGGTATTTTTAAATTAGCACTGAAACTATTAACCAATGACAGAGGTAAGTTTTCCGCCTTGCTCATGGGCATTACTTTTGCAGTCTTTTTAATGGTGATGATGATGTCTATGTTCTCGGGCATCCTCTCCCGTGCATCTTCCATTTTCATAATGGCATCAGCATATTCAAAAATCCTATTATCATGAGTAACGATAATGATGCATCGATT
>Ga0364874_10081_pt1 | contig 51172 bp, 47 predicted proteins | sample ExccelAu500001D4_2_FD_206922 | JGI IMG/M metagenome (GOLD analysis project Ga0364874, IMG submission 206922) | Enriched cells from Trout Bog Lake Hypolimnion, Wisconsin, USA - BchlTB.Aug07.5000.01.D4 | ecosystem: Environmental > Aquatic > Freshwater > Lake > Hypolimnion/Profundal zone | place... | reverse complement strand
GGTGCTGCGCGGCATGTTGCCGCTGACGGCCGAGGTAAAGCGAACCGTTTACTACCGCATAACGGATTTGGGCCGAGACATTCTGGCTGGCTCGCTGGATGGCGATTCGGATAGGCGTTCTGCTCACCGCTTTGGCGACGGCAAAGAAGCAGGTCCTTCGACTCCGCTACGCTTCGCTCAGGATGACAAGGCAAGGGGCCGGTTGAAGAGCGGCAAGAAAGGCCTTCCCCCGGAAGATCAGAACCTGGCCCAGCGGGTTCTGGAGCGGCTGGCATCGGGTGAGGCTGTTAAAGTTTCCACTCTGCGCACGGCAACTGCGGCAACCTTGCCGATTCTTGCCGCGCTGGTGCGCAAGAAGTGGATCGCGCGCGAAACAGCCGCAGCCGAGCGCGATGCGCGGCGCATGGAGCGCTTTGCTGTGCTGGTGGAAGAGGCTCGCCTGCCAACACTGACTGCAATGCAGCAGGCCATATTGGCTGAGCTTGCCGCCAGCGGCGGGGAACTGCCCCTGGCTGAGCTGCGCAAGCGTGAGCTGCCTTCTTCCACACTGCAAACACTGGTACGGCGAGGACTGGTGCGCATTGAAGAGCGTGCCGCGGCATTCCGCCTTGGCGGCATTACGCCTGCCGCCCCCTTCGAGCTGAATCCTGCGCAGGCTCGAGCCCTCGCGCCAATTGTGGAAGCGCTTGGCGGATTCCAGCCATTTCTGCTGCATGGTGTCACGGGGTCCGGCAAGACGGCTGTCTATCTGGCAGCAATGCAGCAGGCGCTCGATCGCGGGCTGGCATCCATTCTGCTGGTTCCGGAGATTGGCCTGACGCCTCAAACAGTGGGCCTGCTGGACCAGGCATTTGGTCAGCGGGTGGCGCTGCTTCACTCCGCGCTTACGCCCGATGAGCGCAGTGAGCAGTGGCGGCGCATCCGCCGCGGCGATGCACAGATTGTAGTGGGCACGCGCTCAGCTGTCTTTGCGCCCGTGCCCGACCTGGGCCTGATCCTCGTGGATGAAGAGCACGATCAGAGTTACAAGCAGGAGGAGACGCCGCGCTACAACGCGCGCGATGTTGCTGTGGTGCGGGCCAAGCTGGCCGGAGCGGTCGTAGTTCTGGGTTCGGCAACGCCCTCGCTTGAGAGCTGGCAGAACTCCGTGCAGGGCAAATACAAGCGCATTGAACTGCGCGACCGCGTGATGAATCGCCCATTGCCGGAAGTGGAACTCATCGACATGCGGCATGAGTTTCAGGAGACAGGCAAGGAGCAGCTATTCTCCCGCGCATTGGTGGAGCAGACCAAGATCGCACTCGAACGGGGCGAGCAGGCGCTGGTTCTGCTCAACCGGCGCGGCTATTCCTTTGCCGTATTGTGCCGTGCCTGCGGACAAAAGCTGGAGTGCGAAAACTGCGCCATTGCGTTGACGCACCACAAGCCGCAGGTCGAGGGCGACGATATAGAAGTGGCGCGAGCAGGCCAGCGGCTGGAGTGCCATTACTGCGGCTATCGGCGCACGGTTCCTGCGCGCTGCCCCAAGTGCGACAGTGAACACTTGTACTACCTTGGCGCAGGCTCGCAGCAGGGCGAAGAGCGGCTGGCCGAGATTTTTCCTTTCGCCCGCATCGGCCGCATGGATCGCGACTCCGTGAGAGGGAGATACGATCTGGAGCGCTTGCTGGCGCGGCTGCACTCAGGCGAGATCAATCTGCTTGTCGGCACGCAGATGATTGCCAAAGGGCACGACATTCACGGCATTACGCTGGTGGGCGTGGTTGGTTGCGATCACGCGTTGTCCATGCCGGACTTTCGCGCCGCCGAGCGTGTCTTCCAGTTGATGACGCAGGTTTCAGGCCGTGCAGGGCGTGGTGGGCTGCCGGGGCGCGTCGTCGTGCAGACGTATTATCCAGATCATTATGCCATTCTGGCCGCCACGAAGCACGACTATGCCGCGTTTGCCGAGCGTGAGTTGAAGTACAGGCGCTGGATGCACTACCCGCCCTTTGGCGTGCTGGCCAACGTGCTGGTGCAATCGCAAAAGCTGGAAGAGGCCGCGGGCTGGTCGTCTATCCTCGGCAAGTATTTGGTCCAAAATCAGAACAGCGGAGCGGTGCGCGTGCTGGGGCCATGTACCGCACCCATAGCGCGCATCAAGGGCGTGTACCGCTTCCACATGATTCTGAAAGGCTCATCACGTAAAGGCCTGAACAACTTGCTGCGCGGCATGTTGGCTCACGCGGACGAGGCCGGAGTGCCTCGCAGAAATCTGATTGTGGATGTGGATGCGCTTCGGTTGATGTGACCACCTGCGGTGGGGCAGTCCTTCCTACTGCTATCACTCATGTCGTGCAATCTTCTGCCAAATGGATTCCTTGACATGTGAGACGTGACGCGCCACACTATACACATGATCAAGAGCTTCCGGCACAGTGGGATCGAGAAGTTCTTCACTTCCGGAAGCAAAGCTGGAATTCAGCCCTCCCACGCCGCCAAGCTTTCGGTCCAGCTATTTCAGTTGAATCGGGCCAGGACTGCCAGCGACATGAATGCTCCAGGGTGGGAGTTGCATCCTCTGCGCGGCGATCTCAAAGGCCACTGGTCGGTCAGAGTGAATGGTAACTGGCGCTTGACCTTTGCCTTCGAGGGCCTGGACGCAATCCTCGTCGATTATCAGGATTACCACTAGGAGAAACGTTATGCGCATGCACAATCCGCCACATCCAGGCAAAGTGCTAAGGGAGTTTCTGGGCGATGTCGATGTAACAACTGCTGCCAGACATCTGAAGGTATCCCGCGCAACACTTTCCCGCATCCTCAACGGGAAGGCAGGTATCTCAGCTGAGATGTCGCTGCGACTTTCGGCCGCGTTTGGAACTCACGCTGCAATCTGGTATGAGTTGCAGACCGACTACGATATGTGGTGCGCGTCGCGAAAGAAATTGCCCAAGATTGAGCCTCTGCATAGGGCTGCTTAGGAACTGAAATCGTCTAGCATCAATCGTCCTCAAAAAGCTCTTCGTGTGTTCCGGTGCGTTCCAGATGGACCTGTTCAGCGGTCGCGGAGTAAATCAGCACCCAATCCGGTTCAACGTGAGCGTCTCTGTATCCAGCCCAGTTGAGTTTGAGCGGATGATCTTTATATAGGTGCGGTAATGGATCGCCTGCGAGCAGGAGCTCGATCAGCTTCTTCAGCTTTTCGAGATTTTTGCCTCTCTTCTGAAGCCGCTTCACGTCGCGATGAAACTGACTTGAGTAGGTGGGCGTGCGCATTAGATACCGAGCTTATCGAAGAGATCGGCAGCACCCTTCGCCTGATGCACTTCCTCGCCTCTGGCGGTTTTGCGCATCGTCTCCCGCGTGCGTTTGTTGGGTTTCAAGTCGAACGGCAGTGCATTCTCATTTGCGATCCGAGTCAAAACGATGCGCATAACGTCGGAGACAGTCAGGCCCATCTCGTCGAGTACGGCGGTGGCCTTCTCTTTCACATCAGCGCTGATTCTGGAGCGGACAACGGCATTTGTAGCCATGCAGGCATTGTAGCCCATTTGGGCTACAATCGCGCCAATCTCGGCTGCCGGCTCAGCTAATGCATCACCGTGAACGGGTCGAAGTGCAGAAAGTGCATCAGCGAGCTGTTGTAGAACGGCGTGGGTGTAAAGGTAAGCGCAAAGATGGCCAATGCAATAACGCCCAGAATCGCGCGTCCGCCGGTCAGTTCCGTGTTTGCCGGAACCTTGGGATGGCGCATGGCGGGAATCATCAGGAAGATGCCCCACAGAATCCATCCCACCCAGAAGACGGCGCCCATGAGAAACAGAACAAAGGGAAGCACGTTGGTCATAAAGCGGTGCAGCCTGGGTGACATGGAGTAGAGCACGTGCCCGCCGTCCAACTGACCACCGGGAATCAGATTCAGCGATGTGATGAAGAGGCCGATCCAGCCTGCTACCAGCACCGGGTGCGGCGTGATCTGGTCGAAGGGCGGAATCTGCGGGTCCCACTGCAACAGCAGATCGTGCAGCAGGCGAATGGTGAGCGGCTCGCTGCCAAAGCGCACAATCGCAGCCGGCGGGTCTGCGGGCGCCAGCACGCTGAGAGTGAATCCCACGGCAACCGCAAGGGCAGAAGCGATATAGCCGGCCAGGGGGCCATAGATGCCCACATCCATGAGCGCATTTTTGCTGGGAATCCTGGAGCGGATCTGAATCACCGCGCCTGCGGTGCCGCTCAGGGTAGGAGCAGGCAGAACCCAGGGGAGTGTGGCCTTAATGCGATGCGCGCGGCAGGCAAAGTAATGCCCGAACTCGTGGACCAGCAGAATGCCAAGCAGCGCAATTGTGAAATCGAGACCGGAGACCCACAGGTCAGGATGGTCGGCAAGCCATGGCCAGGGCCACAGGTCGCTGTCCTTCACCACGGGAGGCATGCCGTCAAGAAAGTTCTGCATGAACCGGGCGCCGTTTGCCGTGGTGGTTACCACGCTGGCCCCGAGCAGAATTACCGGCAGGCAATAGTCCCGAAAAAATGGACGCAACAGGCGCCTCTTCGTTCTCATCCTGAACCGGCCAGAATCATCAGACCCAGCGTGTCAGGTACAGGGACCAATCGGCCGAGCCGCCCCGGCAAGATCTGGTTCGCCCGGCTGTCCTAGCTTTGGGCGGTGCTGCCCGATTCCAGGGAATGGAGTTCCTTGCCCGGCTTGAATCGTACCGCTTTGCCGGGGGCAATGCTTACTTCGGTTCCGGTGCGGGGGTTCCGTCCGATGCCGGTTTTGCGGGCGCGGACGCTGAAGACGCCAAACCCGCGTAGTTCAATGCGCTCGCCGGCAGCGAGGGCTTGCTTCAGGCCCTCGAAGACCGTATCCACGGCGGCTTCCGCCTTGGTGCGCGGCAGGCCCGTGCGCTCGATCACTTGATGGACAATGTCCTGCTTGATCAATGGGGTACCTCACTGGCAAAACTGGTCGCGTCCGTACTGCGTCCTACTTGGGTCATAGTACAGATTTTGCTCGAATTATGGAACACCCTATCGCCGCCCACTGCGGATTTTCGCGTGTGGAGAATCTTCCTGATACCCCCCGCAGCCGGGGAAAGGAAGGGCTGATTGCCACTCCGATAGTCGCTCCCATTCGATTTTGAGTGTTGATTGGGGAGGGGTTTTTGCTAGGTGAATCTTCAATTTCCCGGCCCAATCGGCTGTTGCCTGAATATGCCGGGTTTTCCACTCTTCAAAACCTCCAACAAGCCTCACACTATCAACAGGATCGTCCGTTAGGATTATCTTCAGCGCGAGGTATTGCGCCGGAATCCATCCGCCGCCTCACAGGAGAGCCATGTCCATTCAAAATGACCGTTGGATCAGGGAACAGGCCATTCAGCACAAGATGATTGAGCCATTTAACGAAAAGCAGGTCGCTGACGGCGTCATTTCCTATGGCCTTTCCTCGTTCGGATACGACCTGCGCGTCTCGGACGAGTTTAAGATTTTTACCAACGTAAACAGCGCCATCATTGATCCCAAGGCGTTTGACGAGCGCTCCTTTGTTTCGGTGCAGGCAGATTCCGTCATCATTCCGCCCAACTCATTCGCTCTGGCGCGTTCGGTCGAGTACTTTCGCATTCCCAGGGACGTACTCACCATCTGCGTCGGCAAATCCACCTATGCTCGCTGCGGCATCATCGTGAACGTGACTCCCTTTGAGCCGGAGTGGGAGGGGTTTGTGACTCTCGAAATTTCAAACACCACGCCCCTTCCGGCCAGAATCTACGCCAACGAAGGTTTATGCCAGATCTTGTTCTTCAAGGGCAATGAGCCTTGTGAAATCAGCTATGCTGATCGCAAGGGAAAATATCAAAATCAGCAGGGGATTGTACTTCCCAAACTCAAGTAGGATTTCGTGGCGTATTCGTTCCGAGATGTCCGCTTTTAGTATTTTTTTCGTGCCCCGGATACTCGAGTGACGCTGGAATCCTCCTCGGTTCTCTTTGCTGACGGGAGTAGCGCAATGATTACCGATACCAATCCAGGGCCCATCCGTATCGGGTTGGTAGCTGACGAACCTGTCCGTGTGGCGGGTTTGGCCACTATCTTTGAACAGCCAGCGCACGCAGGCCAGCCGCAGTTGCTCCCGGTGATCGCCGCAGCCTCTGAACTGCTGGCTAATCCAGAGATTGGATACATGGTCGTCGACCTCCATGCTTCTTCTGGCCTGGAGATATTGGAGACCATCCGGCGCGCCCGCCCTGACGTGCGCCTCATCGTCATTGGGCCGGTAGGCGACCATGAACTGATCATGAACTCCATTGTGGCCGGGGCGAGAGGTTACCTTGATCTCACTGCGGGCCCCGAGATGGTTCGTCAGGCCGTGGATGCGGTTACCTCGGGTTCCATCTGGGCGCCTCGACGCCTGCTCTCACGGCTAATTGATCGCCTGCTCAAACTTCCAGATTCGAGTCCCGTTGTCAGCACGCAGCTCACATTACGCGAGCGCCAGGTGCTTGAACTTATTCTGTTGGCACGGTCAAACCGGGAGATTGCTGCCCAGCTTGGCATCGAGGAGCGCACCGTTAAGTCCTATGTTAGCAGGCTGATGCGAAAGACAGGGGCCGATAATCGAATCAAACTCACCATCTCTGCGCGGAGCCGGGAACTGATTTCAGAAGGCGGCACAAGCCTTGGAGCCGCGCTAAAAGCGAGTATTTTGTGAATTACTTAATAGTAAACAAAGTGATTACTTCGAGACAGTGGCCTTAAGTACTCTTGTGGCCTATGAGTGTTTTCCACAAAGATGTTTACAGAAACAACGCAGATCTGGGGAAAGGAGTTCCCTGGCAGCATGATTCATGATGCTATGGAACTCCTATTTTTTCATTTTTGCGAATCGCACAATCCTTCCCTGAACAACTCACGTTACTTCCCTGTGCGTACTCCCCCATAAACCTTCAATTTTGTCTGCGGGCACCCCCTTAGAGCGGAACGAGAGTAACTGTGTCTGCAGGAATTTTTTGCAGGGTCGGAGCTCCCGGATGGTCGCGTCGACTCGGGTTCGATACAGCATCTCTGGTTTCGCTATAGGGATTTGGTAGGCGTACATAACTCAACGGCATCCTCACCTGTGGCCTTCCAAGCCAGCGCATCCCTCAAAAATCAATTGGCGGAGACCGGCATTGCTGGCGCGCGGAGAGTTGCAGGCGCGCAGGCAGCATTTTGACGCTTCCCTCGCATCCAAGTAAATGGAGTGCACTGTAACCAAATCGCTCTGTTGTGCGGTTTGGAGGGGCGTGCCATTGGGTACATCTACTCTGTTCTGCTATAGCGCCGGTACATCGACCAGGCGAGGGGTTAATACTCGAACTACCCCCTGGCTCCAACTTCGCGTCTATGCTGTAGGCTGTTTCAGATGGGCTGCCGAGTTACAAGCATGTTAAGCCAAGCCTGGATCATCGTAAGCCAACGATTTACTCGACTGCGGGGCGAACAATCCCGCAGGGTAAAGGATACGGAAATGAAAAAGACTCTCACATATCTCTGTCTCTGCGCCATGCTCACATCGTTCGCGCGCCCATCGTTTGCGGCTTCCTCCAAAGAGGCTCTGCAGAACCGCATTGATGCAGCCAAGGTAGTGCTTGACCAGATCATGGGCGCACAGGACAAGACCATCCCCATGAACATTCTCAAGTCCGCTACATGCGTTGCCGTGGTTCCGGGCCTGGTCAAGGGTGCCTTTGTCTTTGGCGCGCAATATGGCCAGGGGGTGGTTACCTGCCGCACCGGCCACGGCTGGAGCGCGCCGGTATTTATCCGCATGGCGGGCGGCTCGTTTGGATTCCAGATTGGCGGCCAGTCCACGGACCTGGTGCTGGTGGCTGTGAATGATCGCGGCCTTCAGGATTTGCTCAAGAGCAAGTTCAAGATTGGCGGCGATGCTTCAGCCGCGGCCGGCCCCGTGGGGCGCTCCGGCCAGGCGTCCACAGACTGGAAGATGAGCGCTGAACTGCTCAGTTACTCGCGCAACAAGGGGCTGTTTGCCGGCATCGATCTGGACGGCACCAGCGTAAGCCAGAATACCGACGACACAGCGCTCTACCTTGGCGGCCCGCACGACTTCGAGAAGATTCTCAAGGGCAGCATTCCGGTTCCCGAAGGCGCAGTTGATTTTGTCCGTACCGTAGCGCATGACTTTGTTGACGCCAAGAGGCAGTAACAGTCCGCGGACTGAGGCCTTCCAAACCCCAATCGGAAGGCCTCAGGTCTCGCCTTTCAAGCCTGGGCAGAGGAATGCCCCCGGCCTGTTTGATCCGCCGATTCTGCGAACGTCCCCTCGGCCAGCTAAACTGTCAGTTGCCTTCAACCATGCAGCAGACTTTGGAATACTGGCTCGTTGTTGTGATCGCGCGCGGACTTGGCCGCTTGCCGCGCGGAGTTGCGCGCCTGCTCGCCGGCCTTTTGTTCCTGCTGGTCTATTGCCTCATGGGCCGTTTGCGCAGGGTGGGGGAGCGCAATCTGCAGATGGCACTGCCCGAGCTATCGTCCAAGGCCAGAAAAGCCATTCTGCACGGTGTTTACAAGAACCTGGCCCGGCAGATGGTCGAGTTCTCCCGCATGGACCGCTACACCCCCCAGAACACCGGCAACTGGGTGCGTACCGAGGGGCTGGAGCATTTTCTGGCTGCCGAAACTCGGGGCAAGGGAGTATTGGTGGTCACCGGCCACCTGGGTGCGTGGGAGCTGTCGAGCTTTTACCACTCGCTGATGGGTCATCCCATGGGCATGGTGATTCGGCGGCTCGATAACCGCCGGCTCGATGCGTTTGTAAATGGCATCCGCTGCTTGCACGGCAACTTTGTGCTGCATAAGGACGATTTTGGTCGTGGCCTTCTCACCTCCATGCGGGCGGGCAAGACGGTCGGCATCCTGATGGACACCAACATGACCCCGCCGCAGGGCGCGTTTGTAAAGTTCTTCGGCATGGATGCCTGCACAGCGACGGGCCTGGCTCACATTGCCCGCAAGACAGGGGCGGCTGTACTGCCGGGATTCATGTTCTGGGAGGCGGCGGAGCAGAAGTACGTGCTACGCTTTGGCCCGGAGATTCAGATTCCGCATACCGAGAATGTGAGCGCGGATATTGTGGAAGGCACGCAGCGCTGTACCAGTGCGATCGAGTCGTGGATTCGGCGCTATCCTGACCAGTGGCTGTGGGTTCACCGCCGCTGGAAGACGCGGCCGGCGGGCGAGCCGGGGCTGTATTGAAATTGCAATCGGAGTATCATCTTTCCATGGCTACGTTCCGCATCTCCGAGGTCGAGGCAGAGCGCGATTTTGCGGGGCTGCTGGCTCGTGTGCGCGCCGGAGAGCAAGTAGTCATCGAGTCCGGCAGGCTGCCCGTGGCGATTATGCAATTGCCTTCTCCTCCAACCCGCACCATCGAAGAGGCGATTGCACTGCTACCTGAAGATTCGAATGCCGTGATGGATGAAGCGTTCGCAGCAGATGTGGAAGCAGCAATCGCCGCTCACCGCGAGCCATTGAACCCTCCGGCCTGGGATTAACGCTTTGGGCCTCGTCCTTGATTCCAGCGTGTTGATTGCGGCGGAACGCCGTGGCCTGAATGCCCGCCAGACCCTTGCCACAGTTGCCGCGAGCCAGCCCGGCGAAGCGGTAGCCATTTCGGTAGTTACTCTCATCGAACTGGCCCACGGAGTAGCGCGTGCCGATACGCCGGAACGAAAAGCAGCACGGCAGCAATTTCTAAATGAACTTATCGCCGCATTGCCGGTCCAGCCAGTTAGCATTCCTATCGCACTTCGCGCCGGTCAAATTGACGGAGAGAATACGGCTAAGGGCGTTCGCGTTGCGATATCCGATCTTTTGATTGGCGTTACCGCTCTGGAGCTAGGCTACAGCGTTGCTACCGCGAATCTTCGCCACTTTCAAATGGTGCCGGGCCTTGGAATAGTCTCACTCTGAGGCGCTATCCTGACCAGTGGCTGTGGGTTCACCGCCGCTGGAAGACGCGGCCCATGGGCGAGCCGGGACTGTACTAAGTGCGGGGCGATTGAGGGAGATGGAATGACATTAGGCGAACTGATCGAAGCACTGGGCGGAACCCTGGCGCAGGGCGAGGCGGAGAGTGCTGTCATTGGTGTGGACGCGTCGGAGTCGGCGTCTGCAACCGACCTGGTGTTTGCCGAAGATTCCGCCGCCGCTGCGGATGCTCTCGCAGGCAAGGCAGGCGCCGTGGTGCTCAAGGCCGGCTGCCTCGCGGACTACTCCGCCAACTCAACCATTGCGGTGATTGAAGCGGATCAGCCGCGCCTGTGGTTTGCGCGCGCGGCCAGGCTGCTCAAGACAGATCGGCTTGTAACCGGTGTTCACGAAACCGCTGTGCTGGGCGCAAAGGTCAAGCTGGGCGAGGACATCGTCATCGGGCCCTGCGCAGTTATTGGCAGCGGCGCGGCAGTTGGCGCCGGCAGCCGGGTTGGCGCCGGCGCGGTCATTGGAGAAGGCGTGCGCATTGGCGAAAACTGCCGCATCTACCCACGCGCTGTTCTCTATCCCGGAGTCACGCTGGGCAATCGCGTCGTGGTTCACTCCGGTGCCGTGCTGGGTGCCGATGGCTTCGGCTATGTGCGCGACAACGCGACCAGTTCGTATACGCAGTTTCCGCAGCAGGGAACACTCGTGCTCGAAGACGATGTGGAGATCGGCGCCAACTCCACCATTGATCGCGGAGCGTTGGCTGAGACTCGCATCCGCCGCGGAACGAAGATCGACAACCTGGTCCACATAGGCCACAACTGCGAGATTGGCGAAGACGTGATCATTGTCTCTGGCACCGGCATCTCCGGCTCCTGCACCGTGGGCAAGGGAGCGATTCTCGCCGGACAGGTTGGCATGGGAGACCATTCGCACGTTGGTCCGGGAGTCATCATGGGCGGACAGGCTGGAGTCTTGCCGCACAAGACCATCACCAACAAGGGCCAGAAGCCGGGCACTGTTTTCTGGGGTACGCCTGCTCGACCGTTGATGCAGGAACTGCGCGAGCAGGCCACGCTGACGCGGCTCACCAAGGCCGGACGCAGCAAAAAGGACGCCTCGCCAGAGGAAGAATAATTCGCCTCTGGCGTCAACTCTCCAAAGGTATTGGTTGATAGTTGCGCTGCTCCTGACCATTGCCGTGCCAAACATCATTGGATGCCGGAATGGATTCGTTCGCCCCTCGCTCAACTCCTGCATTCCTGAGCAGAATTGCCAGCCCTCTGGCCCCGTCCATCCGGCTCTCGACAAGCAACTCGTGTGCCAGGTTGAGGAACTCGGTGTGGTGCTCGAAATGCTTCGATGCAGCCTGCACCGTATGCGCAACGTGAGCCTCAGAGAATGCCGCGCCGTAATGCCCGGCAACACCGATCAGCAGCCCGCGCATCAGCGCGAATTGAGCCACCAGCAGCGCAGATTGGCGCGCCAGTTGCGGTTGCCCTCCGTTGCGCATCACGTCTCTCCCAAATGGAAACTGGTAACGGAAGAGCATGTTGATCAGCAGGTTCTCCATGATGTGCGGCCGGCGATCGAAGAACGGTGCGTAGTAGCGATCGTGAGCCAGCGCGTAATGAGCGGCCAGGCTATCGAGCGTTGCTCCCGGCCCGTTGCCGATGCCGGAAGTAAAGGCCTGAGCACATGCGGCGAATCTCGGGGTCACAATCGACTTGCGCAGCATCAGCCCGGCCAGCCGCAGCACCACGTCCAACTGAGCTTTTCGATCTGCCGGGAGAGACGCCATGGGTCCGCGCAGTGAGCCTGCTTCAACAACGGTTTCAAACCCGCTCAAGAATCCCGAGTAGCTCTGCTTCAGCTCGCCTCGTGCAATCGAGTCGATGCGGCGGCAAAGGAGTTCCAGCAGAAAGATTCGCTGCCAAAGCGGATACGATCGATTCCGCACCAGCCTAAGGGCCGCAGCCCGAATCGGCCAGAAGTTGCCCATCAGCGAGCCAGTGCCTGGCGTCTCGTCGCTGCTTGTCTCCTCCACTTCCGGTATCTCAACGCGCAAGGGAAGATCGGGCGTGAAGAGCACAAGACGCACTGCTTCAGGGCAGGAAAGTGTCAGTGCCTCCTCTCCCCCTGCGCCTAAAGGCGATAAAACGCGTGGATACGTGGCGCAGGTGTGCGGCAAGAAATCAGGACCCACTTCGGCTTGGACCCGGCACAGATTTTCTTTCGTCAGCAGCGGGCACTCACCCGCGTCATTCATCCGAATCGTGGCAAAGGGAAGGGAATTCACCGCACCTGGAGTGGCAGATTCATTCTCTGGAGTGCGGACGACGCTTGAGTTTACAAGCACGCGCAGCGGGCCTTGCGGCAGTGCCTGATACTTGTCGCATGTTTTTCGATCCACAGGAACGGTCCATCCGCGGCAGCAGGTGTCTTCGCAGGACGAACCAATGCAGCGAAATCTCTCAGCGTAGGCCGGATGGATTCGAATGTTGGTTGGCAATGCGCGCCCCCTTCAGATATGCAGAGCGCACACGCTGCAAAGCGGGTGAGATGCGCATGGGAGGGTGCATCGCCGGGCCCATTCGAGGGTAGGCAGGATTAGAGGAATTTAAGAATAGTGGTTGAGAGCAAGCTTGCCTGGGCAGCGTCCGCGTGCGGCCGACTTTGTTTAGAAGGGCTTCTCAGTCAGAAATGGCTCAGGCTTCAGCGAGCCGTCGCGCTGCTTTACCAGCATCTCCACCTTGCCCTCGGCGGCATCCAACTCCTGCTTGCACGCGCCCGACAATCCAACACCCTCTTCAAACAGCTTGAGCGACTCTTCAAGCGCCAGATCGCCCTTTTCCAGCTTCTCGACAATTGTTTCCAGCTTCTTGAGCGATTCTTCAAACGAGGGCATGGCGGTTACTCCGATCTCTTTTTCGCGGGTGCGGTCACGCTGGCGATCACCTCGGCGGCAACGTCAAAGCGGCCAAAGGGAGCGCTCACCTGCACGCCCTCCACATAGGGGCGCACCGCGGCCAGCATCTCCTGGGCAATCTTGATGCCTTCCGCTGTAGCGGCCTCCGGCGTCCGGGCCTGGGCCATGCGCAGCATGATCTCTTCCGGCATCGAGATGCGCAGATCGTTCTTGAGAAACTCCGCGTTGCGCAGGCTGGTCAGCGGCCAGATGCAGGCGATGATCGGAATGCGGTGATCCTTGATTCGTTCGAGAAAACTCTCAAGCAGGCGCAGATCGAAGACCGCGTGCGTAATCGCGTACTCCGCGCCGGCTTCTACCTTGTAAACAAAGCGGCGAACCTCATTCTCAATATCGCCCACACCGGGGTCTGCAACCACGCCAATGGTGAAGTTGGTGCTTGCGCCAATGGAGTTTGAGCCAATATCGAGCCCGTGATTCAGGCGCTCGACGATATTCACGAGGCCGATGGAATCGACATCCCGGACGGCGGTGGCGTCAAGATAATTTCCAATCTTGGGCGGCTCGCCGGTGCGGCAGACAATGTTGCGCAGGCCGATGGACGAGGCCCCCAGCAGGTCGGACTGGATGGAGTGAATCTTGCGGTCGCGGCAGGTGTAATCCAGAATCGTCTCGATACCGTTGTGCTGCTGAATCTGGATGCACAGGCTCTGTGCGCTCATGCGCGCCGAGGCCGGCTGCGAATCGGGAACGCAGATGGCATGCACGCCGAGCTGCGCCAGCATGGCGGAGCCTTCAATCTCCCTGGAGCAGTCGATGCCCCTGGGAGGTACGACCTCAACCATGGTGACGAACTTGCCCTCCGCAATCAGCGAGCCAAAGCGCGAGCGCTGGCCCAGCGGCGCGGGCGGAGTCTCTGTGGTTACCACCGGCGTAATGCCGGGAACCTCGACACGAGCCTGTTCGTCCAGCGCGCGCATGGCTGCGCGCATGGCGCGAATATGGTTGGGGGTCGTGCCGCAGCAGCCGCCCACAATCTGAACACCGGCGGCGATGGCCTTGCGGGCAAAGCTGGCCATATATTCCGGCGAGCAAAGGTAGATATTGCGCCCTTCCACGGCGCGCGGAAGTCCGGCATTCGGCATGGCGGCCATGGGCAGAGCGGTTGCTCCGCGCATTGCTTCTACCGCGGTCAACACCGTGGTGGGACCGGTGGAGCAGTTCACGCCCACGGCGCTTGCGCCCCATTCCGTCAGCAGTGCCGCGGCATGCGCAGGCGAGGATCCATCAAGGCAGTTGCCCTCGTCGTCCACCGTAACCATGATCACGACAGGAAGTTCCGGTGCGACCGCCTTGGCTGCAGCCAGTGCCTCGTGAGCCTCGTTCATCGCCGGCATGGTTTCAACAATCAAAAGATCAACGCCGCTCGCAGCCAGCACGGCGATCTGTTCGGCAAATGCGGCGCGTGCCTCGTCGAGCCCGGTCTTCCCTAGCGGTTCAAGACGAACTCCCAGCGGTCCAATCGAACCGGCAACCCATGCCTCGCCGCCCTGCTTCTCCTTGAGGCGGTCCACGGCCTGGCGCGCGAGGCGGGCGCCGGCTTCATTGATCTCTCGAACCTTGGAGCCCAACCCGTGGAGCGTAAGCCGGAAGCGGTTGGCCCCGAAGGTATTGGTTTCCACAATCTCCGCGCCGGCCTGCAAGTACTCTTCGTGAACGGACAGAATCAGCCCGGGATCGGAGAGGTTCAACTCGTCGTAGCAACGGTTGATGAAGATGCCCCGCGCGTAGAGCACGGTGCCCATGGCGCCATCGGCTAGCATGGGGCGGCTCGAGAAGATTTGGGCGAATTGCGTCATTCTGTAGTCATGCTACCGCATTGCCAGGGGTGTTGTATGCGCGCATCGGCAGGAGCCAGGGCTTTTGCCCCGGCGACGGCTTGGCGGATGCCAGCCCCGGTGCGCTGGACGAGACCTGCCACGCAAGGGGGACAAGAAAGGGACCCAGAGCGACAACACAAGGGGCCGGGGCGCTTTGTTATACTTCGGGAGTCATAGTTTGGGTAGAAAACCGGTCCCGGCTCGCCTGTTTGCGGGCTACCGGAATGCCCGTATCGCCATCAATTTGCAGCATCAGTTGCTATTCGCGACGGTTATATCCGCGCTTTCGATCGAGGTAAGGGATTTTGAAGAAGAGCAGTCTTTGGATAAGCACCGCCGCCGCCCTGGTGGCCGCTGCCGTGCTGGCGGGTTGCGGTCGCACCTCCTATTTTGATGGCCGGACACTTCCGCCCAGCAAGCTGGTCAACCGAGTCATGATCGCGATTCAGAATCCCAGCGTGTTTACCAAGGGGCAACTCGAGATCGTAGATGCGTATTACGACGAACGCAGTGCCTACAACGGAACTCCGGCTTACTTCGAGGTCGGTTCCTTTGGCGGAGCCCTGCCTGTCACGATCCAAAGCATGCCGGAAGAGCAACGCGGCGCTGTGTATTCCTCCGGCGACGGATCTCTGTCCCTGGTGAACTATCAGACGGAGACTACGGGGGGGATTACGGCCTCTGGTTTGAGCGGCGCCTCTTCCAGCATCTTCATTACCCGCAGTCTGAACTGGGTATTTGCCGCCAACCAGAGTTCGCACGTCTTTACGGTAGCCAATGCATCGACTGGCGCTTCTGTTTACTTGAGCCTGCCGGGTGTTTATCGCGTCAGCACAAACCCCGGCGGCACCATGGCGCTGGCGTTTGTTGAGAATTCAAACTACGCGTACTACCCACGCCAGCTCAGCACTGCGCAATCTTTCGCTTATTCCGCAGGCCCGGGTTCGTGGCCCAAGGCGGCTGTCGATTGCGAGCCGCAGAGCGGACCAACCTGGTGCCTCTTCCAGATGCAGAGCCCGGATTCCATCGACAGCACCGGCAATTACTACGGCGCGCCATTGGTGTTCGATCATCCCGTCAAGGCACTCTATTCCGCCGATGGCAGCACCGCATATGTGCTGAATTGCGGCCCGGAATGTGGCGGTTCCGCATCGTCAATTTCCTATCTTCCCATTTCGCCGCTGCTGTTTGCGCAGAGTCTTCAGTCTGGCCTGTTGCCATGCAATAGTTCGCCATGCTCCAACTCCGCAACCAGCGCCATCAAGAAGATTCTCGTTCCCGGCGGAGCCAGCAACGGCCTTGTGAACACCAGCACGATGTATGTGGTTGGCCAAAAGCCGCAGGTGGTCTCCGGCCAAACATACTATGGCGGAAATCTGAGCATCGTGAACCTGAACACACTGGCGGTCACCAGCACGACGCAGATTGCCGACGGCCAGCCCGGCGCCATGACCCGTATGATCGAGGGCGATGACAACACGCTCTGGATCGCGATGACTGGTTGCACCAACGGCCTGCGCAGCGCCACGGGCCTTTCGGTCGGCTGCCTTACCATGTACAACACATCGAGCAATAAAGTCACGATGATTGAACCGTACATTGGCGACGCCACCGGCATTGCAGCCGTCACCGGTTTGCATAAGCTTTATGCGGCAGAGGGCGGACAGGTCTATATCTACTCCACTGTCAATGGAACCTCTCTTAATAACCAGTTTGTGACCGTGACCGGCACCGCCTACGATGTGGCCTACATGGACGCAATTACTGACGCCAACAACACCGTCTACTAGCTCAAATGGCTGCTGAAGCTGTCGGCATTCATGTCGAACAGCGGATGGCGGCCTTTGTGTGCCCAAAGAAAAAAGTCGCGGGCGCACCGTTGCCGAAGCGCGGCACTTTGGCCTCCTCGCCGGTGTTCGCTGCGGCGACCCGTTCATGCAAAAAGGAAGTGGGTCTGGTCGACAACTTCACACTGCTTCCCGTGCAGTCCATCTAATCTCGTAGTAGGCTACGAGACCCCGGAGGCAACGTTGGCACAGAATTGGGATCCTCAGGCTTATGCGCAGCGTGGCGCCTTTGTCCACGGCATGGCGGGCGGCGTGATGGAGTGGCTCGCGGCACAGCCGGGCGAGGATATTCTCGACCTTGGTTGCGGAGACGGCCAACTGACTCTGCGGATCGCGGCTTTGGGCGCTAAGGTCAAAGGTGTTGATGCTTCGCCGCAGATGGTAGCCGCAGCCAAAGCGCGCGGTGCAGACGCTCGCGAGGGCAACGCAGAGCAATTGCCGTTTGCCGACCACAGCTTCGATGCAGTGTTTTCCAACGCGGTTCTGCACTGGGTTCGCGACCACGATGCCATGATGAAAGAAGTGCGCCGCGTACTGCGCCCTGGCGGCCGGTTTGTTGCCGAGTTTGGCGGCCATGGCAACATTGCCGCAATCCTTACCGCCTTCATGGCCGTGCTGGCCCGCCATAATTTTGCCGGCAAGGAAGACGGCGTCAACTACTATCCCACTCCAAAGGCCTACGAGCATCGACTGCAGCGCCATGGATTTCACGTTGCCCGCATCGCGCTCATACCCCGCCCTACTCCACTGGCCGAAGACGGAATGGCAGGCTGGTTGAACACGTTTCGCCGCGGCGTAATTGAGTCGTTGCCGGAGTCGATACGGGAGACTGTTGTGCAGGAGACCGTGGACCTGCTTGCCCCCGTGCTGCGCGACGAAGAAGGAAATTGGACTGCCGATTACGTGCGGCTGAGATTCATTGCTACGGCATAGAACCTAATGGTTGGGGCACAAATAGAAAGGGAGCAGCCACTGCGGCTGCTCCCTTCTTTTCTGCTTGCGAACTGCTATTCCACTTCGAGCGACTTGGTGCGGAACAGAAGCCCTGCTGTAAGGCCGCCAAGGCTCGGAACCAGCAGGAACAGCCACATCTGCGACAGTGCCTGTCCGCCAACAAACAACGCCGGCCCAAGGCTGCGTGCCGGGTTCACGCTGACGCCGGTAATGTGAATGCCGAAGATGTGGATCACCACCAGGGTAAGGCCGATTGCCAGTCCGGCAAATCCCGAGGGCGCACACTTTTGTGTTGACCCAAGAATCACGATCACGAAAATCAGCGTGGCGACAAACTCAAAGAGGATGGCAGAGGTTAGGTTGTATCCTCCCTGGTATCCGACTCCCCATCCATTCTGTCCGAGGCCGCTGACGGCCAGGTTGTATCCCCCGGCAACCCCGCCGGCAATGGCAGACAGCACAGAGGCAGCAGCAATGGCGCCAACAAACTGCCCCACCCAGTAGCCCAGCATGTCCTTCACCGTCATCCGTCCAGCCACGAAAACACCCAGGCTCACGGCCGGATTAATGTGGCAGCCTGAGATGGGGCCGATTCCATAGGCTGCGCCAATCAGCGCCAGGCCAAAGGCAAAGGCGATGCCGACAATGCCAACCTTGTCGCCGGCAACAACTGCTGTTCCACAACCAAAGAGCACCAGAATAAAGGTGCCCACGCATTCCGCAAGATACTTCTTCATCGTTCCTCCATGTTTTTCTATATGAGTGCCTGCGGTCTCCTTGGAGACGCAGAACCGATATTGCCGCAGCGCCGCCATCAAATTAGGCTGGCCCAGGGGAGGGAATTGGCGTCACCGGCAGGGGGAAGCAGGTGGTTTTGGCTACGGCGATTCGATACCGGAGTTTGTCAGACTCGCAACCGGCCCGTCAAGTGAAAAGCAGGAGAACCCGGATCAGCCATTTTCGGCCAAATTCATCAAACGTTTGCAATCTCTTCACCTGATTGCAGTAGTCTGAATGTGACTCCTGCGGTCTTCGTATCCTGCTTTTCAATGACCGCCGGGCGAGGGTTGATCAGCTTGAGCCAACCGATTTTCGTTCTGGAAGACGATACTGATATTGCACGTCTGGTGCAGCTTAACCTTGAAGCCGCTGGCTTTGAGACACGCATGTTTCACAATCCCATTAATCTGATCCCAGATGCCGAGCGCCACCTTCCGGCCTTGTTCCTGCTCGACATTATGGTTCCCGGCGGGGATGGGCTCGACGTCTGCCGCCGCCTGCGTAACCACAACGGCCTGTCGACTGTGCCCATCATTTTCTTGACTGCGCGCGCTAGCGAAAACGACCGCGTACTTGGCCTGGAACTGGGCGCGGACGACTACATCACCAAGCCGTTTTCAACCCGCGAACTGGTGGCCAGAGTCAAGGCTGTTCTGCGGCGCTTTGAACGTCCCGGCACTGCGACCGTCATCAGCTTTGAAGATGTCATCATCGATGCCGGCGCCATGCAACTCAAGGTTCGCGGCGAACTCACAACCACCACCGCAACCGAATTCCGCCTGCTCGACTATCTCGCTCGCCATCCGGGCCGCGTCTTCAGCCGCGATCACCTCCTCGACGCCGTATGGGGCGATGCACGCTTTGTTACGCCGCGCTCCGTGGACGTTTATGTGCGCCGTATCCGTGAGAAAATCGAGATCGACCCGGAAGACCCGCGCTATCTGAAAACTGTGCGCGGCGCAGGCTATCGTTTTGAGCTGCCCAAGGGCGAATGAGCTGTAACCTCCTATGACCTCCAAGGTCTTTACAAAACTGCTCGGCTTGTTCGTGCTGCTGCTGGTCTTCCACACAGTAGTAATGGTGTTCGTATTTCACCGCTTTATTGAATCAACTCCCGAAAATACTCTGCAAACAGAGGGCCGCGAAGTGCTGTGGTCTGCGCTCATTGCGCTGGCCATTGCCTTGCCTCTTTCTGCATGGGTGGCCCGCCAGATTGCTGCGCGTCTGGAGCACGTAATATCCTTTGCGCGGCGTTTGGCTGAGGGCGAACTCAGCGCACGGCTCTCCACCGCGGGTTCCACCGACGAGTTCTCTGCAATGGAAGCCGCGCTGAATAGTACCGCCGAGAGGCTGGACTCCGATTTTGCGGAACTTGAGAGCGGACGACATGAATTGGCAGCCATGCTCGATGCCATGCAGGAAGCTGTCGTCGCTCTTACGCCCGAGGGGCAGGTTCGCTGGTCTAACGCCGTGATGCAGCGAATTGCAGGCAGAGAGATTCGCGTCGGTCGTTCTCTGGTTCAATCCATTCGCGATCCTGAGCTTCTGGATTGTGTTCGCGGCGCTTTGGAACGTCGCGAAATCTGCTTTGGCCGTGCCGGTTCTCTGGCTCCGGGGCGCGTATTCGAGATCAGCGCTGCCCCTCTGCCTTCCGGTGGAGCTGTTGTGGTTCTGCACGACGTCACAACGATTGAAGCCGCGCACAAATCGCGCCGCGAGTTTGTGGCCAACGTGAGCCACGAACTGCGCACGCCGCTCACATCAATCCAGGGCTATGTTGAAACGCTGTTGGACCATCCATCCAGCAAGCCGGAAACCACGCGTGAGTTTCTGGAGATCATCCTCAAGAACGCCACGAGGATGAATCGCCTCACGGAAGACCTTCTTGCCCTGGCCAGCGTTGAGAGTCCGGATTACAAGCTGGTTCCGCAACCTACGCGTGCCAGCTTGCTGGTGAAAGACGCAATCCAGTCACTGGGCGGCATCGTGGTTGACTCGGGTGTCAAACTGCAGTCCACCGGCGCGCCCAATGACCTGGTGATGGCCGATCCCGATGCCATGAATCAGGTCTTTGGCAACCTGATTGAAAACTCCCTGAAATACGCCAAGGATGGCAAGCGAATCCGCGTAGGCGCACGCTCGCTGGGTACGGAAGTGGAGTTCATTGTGGAAGACTTCGGCCCCGGCATCGCCTCCGAGCACCTGGAACGTATCTTTGAGCGCTTTTACCGTGTTGATAAGGCTCGCTCCCGCGAGTCAGGGGGCACTGGCCTCGGGCTGGCCATCGTAAAACACATTGTGATGGCTCACGGAGGCCGAATCTGGGCTGAAAGCGAACTGGGGGCCGGTGTGTCGTTTCACTTTACGCTGCCGCTCGTTCAGCCGTCCCTGCCGGAAGCAGATTCCACGACCTAATTCATTGAAAATTGCGCGAATTCAAATCCCCGTAACATTTGCTGTAGACAATGGAACACGGTAGTAAAACTTGAAGGAGCGTACAGTGAAAAAGACGTTCGTTGCCGTTGCGTTGTTCTTGCTCGTCCTGAGCACCGCTCAGGCTCAGAAGTTGACAGGGGCAGGCGCCACATTTCCTTATCCCATGTACTCCAAGTGGTTCAGTGAGTACAGCGCTGCGCACCCCGGCGTCGAAATCAATTACCAGTCCATTGGATCCGGCGGCGGCATCAAGCAGGTGACCACCGGCACGGTGGACTTTGGCGCATCCGATATGCCCATGGCGGACGATGCCCTTGCAGCATCCAAGATCAAGCTGGTTCACATTCCCAGCGTCCTTGGCGCGGTGGTTCCGGTGTTCAATGTTCCGGGCGTGAGCGATCTCCGCTTCAGCCCTGATACGCTGGCCAACATCTACCTCGGCAAGATCGTTTCATGGTCCGATCCGGCAATCGCCAAGGATAACCCCGGCGTAAAGCTGGTGGATCAGAAGATCATCGTTGTTCACCGTTCCGATGGCAGCGGCACCAGCTTCATCTGGACCGACTATCTGAGCAAGGTGAGCCCGGAATGGAAGAGCAGCGTGGGTGCGGGTACCGCTCCTAACTGGCCCACCGGCGTTGGCGGCAAAGGTAACGAAGGCGTTGCCGGCTACGTACGTCAGCTTCCCGGTGCAATCGGCTATGTGGAACTGATCTATGCCCTCCAGAACAAGATCAGCTACGGCTCTATCCGGAACTCTTCCGGCGCATGGGTCAAAGGCTCTATCGAGGGCGTAACCGCAGCCGCGGCCGCCGTCAAAATGCCTGCCGACTTCCGCGTCTCCATCACCAATGCTCCCGGCGCAACCTCCTACCCCATCGCCAGCTTTACATGGCTCCTGATTCCGACTCATCCAACCAACGCTGCCAATGAGAAGGTTCTCAAGGATATGCTGAACTGGATCCTCACCTCCGGCGAAGGCGAAGCGTCGTCGCTCTCCTACGCGCCGCTCCCCAAGGCTGTGTCGGATGCCGCGCTCAAGGTTGTTTATTCGTTGCCGTAGACTGAAGTTCAATGCAACAAAGTGCAAAAGGCTCGGCGCAAGCGCCGGGCCTTTTGTTTCAAGCCGCTTGAACAGACCTGCTACCGCGCCAGGTGCTCGCCAATCAGCCTATCCAACAGCGCTACCAGCACTTCTCCTGTGCGGGGCAGTACGAACTGCGTTTGCGCCGTATTAAAGTCCAGCTTGAAGCTTGTAGAGAGCGCAGAGATCCAGATCTGCTGCACGGGCGCATTGGGTGTGATGACAAACTTGCCCGGCGGCTCCTCAAACAGAACATTCAAAACTCCGTTCTGCTCCTCGACCTCAAAGCCTGCATCGTCTGCTTCTTCCAGTGTGTAAAGATGCTGCTTCAGATTCTCAATGGCGGTCTCTGCGACGCGCCGGAACTCGGTCTCATCCTGCATGGCCTCAGTGTAGCAACTCCGCCACCCTCAGGGCAGGAATCGCGAGATGTGAGAAATTTCTTCCTTCTCCTGCGCCGCGATAAGCACTGTGGATGCCACGCGGTTTCGTCCAGCGTCCTTTGCCTTGTAGAGTGCGCTATCGGCAGCCAGGATCAGACTTTCTGCAATTGCAATAGCGCCGCCCTGCCGGGCTAACGCTGTTGCTGCTCCAATGCTGACAGTTACAATGCCGTTACATTCTTTGTTTCCGGAATGGGGCAGTCCGATTGCCAGAACCGCACTTCGAATCTTTTCAGCCACTCGTATCGCTCCCGCGCTGTCCGTGTCGGGAAGAATCACGGCCATCTCGTCTCCGCCATAGCGAGCGACTGTATCTGTGGTGCGCACGGCGCCCGCGATGGCGTCGGCCACCGCGCGAATCGCTTCGTCGCCCGAAACATGCCCATATAGATCGTTGAACTCTTTGAAGTGGTCAATGTCCAGCAGCACAATGGACAGTTGCGATCCTGCACGCGTCGTCCGTTTCCACTCGCGCTCAAGCACCGCATCGAATGCCCGGCGATTGGCCAAATTGGTCAAGCTGTCGAACAACGCAAGGGCGGAGAGCCGGTCCACCAGTTTCTTGCTCTCCGTCACATCCCGCATCACGATCACGTGCTGCTTCGGATCCCCGGTTACCGGGTCCCGCACCAGTCGAACATTGATTTCAACCCAGACAATCGCGCCGTCTTTCCGCTGCATCCGGATCGTGGAGATGTCGCATTGGGTCTTTGAGGCGAGAATCCGCTCGCGGGCCGGAATCAGAAGAGGCATATCGTCGGCTAGAATGTAGGCCTCGGGGCCTTTGCCTACCAACTCCTGGGGTGTGTAGCCGAGAAGATGGAAGCAGGAGGGAGAGATATAGCGAACAATCCGATCGAAGCCGGAAAGGCAAATGACGTCAACGCTTTGCTCGGCCAGGAATTTAAAGTCGATCTCGTCGTCAGACATCTATAAATCCCCCAGAGCGTTGTCGCGTCATCGAATGCTGTTCCAGGTTGGTCCTGGAAAGATCGGCAATGTATCACTTTGAGCGCTCGGAACGGGGGGGAACCGCCCAGATCGCCATGGTTGCGTCTAAGCCAATCGCAAAATCGACTGCTTCCATCAAAAGTGTATCAAGACGGAACAAAAGAGCGCTTGAAACATTAAAGAACCTGAACCGTGCGCCGATAGTGATAAGTAAGACGCAAGCTCGAAAGGATCGGTTGGAAGGGAAACCACGATGGAGATCAGCCCAATTATCGGAATTCGCGTTATGCCGACCGTGAAGGCCCCGCCGGCTGAAAGCGGCCTCTCGGCAATCTTCGATATCGAAGCCACCGCCAAACCGGGTGACGACAGCTACTCCAGCGCAAGAAAAAAGGCAGCGGGGGCAGAAGAGTCCGAGGACGAACAACTCGACACCGAGACAGAGGCTGCGCGTCCCCTCGTCCCCAGCGAAGACGGATTAGCCCGCAGCATCAACTACTTCGCTTGAAAGCAGCTTTCAGCCCTCAGCCGTCAGCTTCCAGCTTTAAGGCTGCCATTGGCGTGCATCTCCAAACCCGCGCAGCAGGGAGCTGAAAGCTGTTAGCTGAAGGCTGCTCTTACAGCGTTCTCTTGAACAGCGGCGTCGCCAGCAGCAGCGTCCCGATTCCGAACGTGAATAGAAACAGCAGATCGAATCGGATGGCTACAAACCCGCCGTCCTTCAATAGCACCGATTTGAATGCGTGGACCGCGTACGTGAACGGGTCTACGACGGAGATTGCCCGCAGCCACTTGGGAAACGCAGCAATCGGATAAACCGCTCCCGAGGGGAAGTACAACAGCGTATTCATGATGCCGAACATCGCGCGCGGCACCAGCGGATCGTCCACCCGCACCATAATCAGAAACATCATTCCATTGAAGGCCAGCGCCGTTCCCACAATCACGCACAGCAGCTCGAGATCCTGCATCGGGTGAAAGATGACGCCGAGGCCTGCCAGCAACGAGCCAATCACCGTGATGGAAATGCCTGAAAGCACTGCCTTCATCGCACCCGCCAGGTTGAGCCCCATCACCATCTCAAGCCCCGTGATAGGCGTTGCCAGGTAGCCCTCATGCACGCCGCGCGCCTTGTCGTCGATGTACAACATTCCGCCGCCGATCATGACTGACACAAACATCGCTAGTGAGATCGCGCCCGACAGCAGGTACTTCATGTACGCGATGTAGGGATATAGCTCCACAATCTCCAGTTCCTGATCGTTCTTAACACGCGGCTGCACAATCGCCCTGTTCAGCCCATCGACAAGCGACTGCATCTCGCCTTCCACGCCGCTCGACGTGAACTGGTCCGAGTTGTCCACCACCAACCCCAGCCGCGGCTGTTCCTTTGCCTCGACGCGTCGCGAGTACTGCGATGGAATCACTACCAGCGCATCCAACTTGCCCGTGCGCACGTCTTCGCGCGCCGCCAATTCGTCGCTGTAGTTGTAGGTAGTAAACGTCTTGATGTTCGCAGCAATCGAGTTAAACGCCTCGCGCACACGCAAGGCCTCCGGCCCATGGTCGTAGTCCACTACGCCCATGCGCGCGCCGGTAATCTTGCCGCCGAATGCATTGCCGAGAATGACGAGTTGAACCAGCGGCAGCATCATCGACATAATCATCAACATCGGCGAGCGGAAGAACTTCCGCATCTCGCGCTCCACAATGGCCATCATTCTGTTCATGGCTTCATCCCCGGCCGAGGCGGCATCACAAACGTGCTTTTTACCAACTCATCTCGCAGCGCGCGCCCCGTGTAATGCACAAACACATCGTCCAGCGTGGTGTTCTGCACGCTTAGCGAGGTCAGCGTTTCACCCAGTTGCTGTGCCAACTCCACGATCTGCATCGTCGTCTTCGAGCCCGACTTGGTAATCACTCGATAGAAGCCTGCGCTCTCCGGTTGCACGCTGGTTACGCCGTCGAGCTTCTCCAGCCGCTCGCGCCACGCGCCCGTCTCACGGTCAAAGTGAACCTCCACCACGTTCGCCCCAGCTACACTATTCTTCAGCTCTATGGGTGTTCCCAGTGCCACCAGATTTCCATGGTCCACAATCGCAATTCGGTCGCACAGCTTATCTGCTTCTTCCATGTAGTGCGTCGTCAAAAGCATGGTAAGGTTGCGCGTAGTCTTCAAATGGTTCAGCATCTCCCAGACGGCGATGCGCGATACTGGATCGAGGCCCGTCGTCGGCTCATCCAGAAAGAATATGTGCGGATTGTGCACCAGGCCTCGCGCGATCTCCACTCTCCTGCGCATGCCGCCCGAAAGTGTCTTCACCTCGGCGCCTCGCCACTTAAGCAGATCGACGGCTGTGAGCACTTCCTCGATATTCTTTTCCCGCTCGGCCTTTGGCACGCTGTAAAGCTTGGCGTAGATGCTCAGGTTCTCTTCCACCGTCAGATCAGGATCGCTCGTGAGCGCCTGCGGAATCACTCCAATCCGCCGCCGTACATCGTCCGGATCTTTCGTTACGTCAAAGCCGGCAACCACCGCTCTTCCTGAAGTCACAGGAATGAGCGTTGTCATCATGCGAATCAGCGTGCTCTTGCCCGCGCCATTCGGGCCCAGCAGCCCAAAGATCTCTCCCTCGGCCACGCTGAAGGTGACGCCCTTAACGGCCTCAAAGTCTCCATAGCGCTTGACGATGTTTTCGACTGCGATGGCCGACGGACGCCCCTCAAGCGCGGCCTTACGCTCAGTACCACTAACCTGACGGACCTCAATGTTGGCTTCGCCCGCGCTCACTGCTTCACCAACTTGTCTTTGGGTATGAAAACTTCGGCAGTCATCCCCGGCACAAACTGCTCGTTGGAATTCGGAATCAGCAGCTTCAGTTGAATGGTCCTGATGTCTCGCTTACGCGTATTCACATCGCGCTGCGTGGCAAAGTCCGCCACTGTCAGCTTTGCAATCACTTTGCCCTGCACGCTTGCGCCGCTCGGCATCACCACGCGCAGGCTGTCTCCCAGTTGCACGCTGTCGGCCTGTGTCTCGGGCAGCGGAGCATACACCCAGGTCTGCGTCAGGTCCACAATGGTTACAATCGGAGCCGACATAGCAACAACTTCACCCTGTCGCGCAGCCCACACGTTGATGGTGCCGCTGATCGGCGCCAAGACCTGCGCATAATCCTTTTCTACCTGCGCCTGTGCCGCCAGCGCCGCTGCGTTCGCCACAGACTCCCTCGACTCATCCACCGACCGCGCAGAGACGTTGGTCAATATCTCATGAGCCTTTGCCTGTTGCAGCGTAGCTTCAGCGGCTGCCAGGCTACCCTGAGCCGTCGCCACAGCCGCTTCAGCCGCCTGCAGGCTGGTTACTGCATCGTCCTTGGCCTGCGCGCTTGCAATGCCCTGGGTCGCCAGTGCCACTATGCGCGTTGTGTCTGCCTTCTGGTGGGCAAGGTTGGCCTGCGCCTGTGCCAGCGCGGATTGTGCCGCCTTCAACTGCGCCTCTGCCGCCAGCGAGGCATTGCTGGTCTCGCCGCGCGTCTGGCGCTCGGTATCCTCTGCCGCACTCACCTTCCATTTGCTTCCGGCGACGTTCGCCTGGGCGGCCTTCAGGGCCGCATCCAGATCGTCGCTCTCCATGGTCGCGATCACCTGTCCGGCCTTTACCTGCTGGCCTTCCTGGACCGCCAGCGTTTGAATGCGCCCCGGAATCTTCGAACTCACCACTACTTCGTTCGCATCCACCGTGCCGATCAGTTGCAGGTCGCCAGACTGGCGCGCGGTCAGCAGATACCAAATGAGCGAGCCCACTGTCAGTATCCCCAGGATGAGAAAAACTCGATTGCGTGCGTTCACTCTCGTCTTACCTCAGATTCTCTTAAATTTGCTTGCATCCGGCATCGGTGTGTCGGCCAGCACTTGCGCGGCCAGCTTTGCACCATGGCGTCGGTCTTCAAAGATCGCCTTGCCTAAAAACTCCACCAGGGCCACGCGTCGCGCGCGCAGCGCTTCCCGTTCAAATGGATCAAAATGCAGAATCAGTCCCAGGACTGGAGCGCTCAGGAAATAAAAAACATTTGCTCCCAGACCCACCAGTTGAAATTGCATCCAGTCTGCCTCAATCAGTTCCCCTGACTCGATGCCCTCACGCACCGTATTCTGAAACGCCTTCATCAAAGGCTCAAACACGCGCTCCACCAGCACCGGTAGCGCACCTTCCTCGCCCTTGTGCATTCGGATCATCTCTTGTTGCATCAGGCTCTGGAACTCTCTTTGCGTCAACACCCGGTCAAAGTGGTTTAGCGCGGTCCGCAGTAAACGCTCGCCGGGGCTTGCTTCGCGCTTCATCGCTGCCATCGAGCTGTCCCGCACGCGCGTCGCCACGGATTCAAGAGCCGCCAGGTAGAGCTTCTCTTTGCTTTCAAAGTAGTAGTAGAGCAGAGCTTTGTTAACGCCAGCCGCAACGGCAATCTGTTCCGTGCGCGCGCCAGCCAGCCCGTCGGATGCAAAAACGCGCAATGCGGCATCCAGGATGCGGGTTCGCGTCTCCGCTGAACGATCAACGGTTCGGTCAAGGGGAGGTTCGGTAGTGGTGCGGTGGGTCATATTTAACTAACTGGTTAGTAAAATATCCCACCACCGTCCAATTTGCAACCGCCAAAGATCGAAAACAAGTGTAAAAGTCTAAGAACCCCCGCCATTTCAACGAAACCCGTCCCGATCCGTTAACGGGATTCCGCTCACAATTCAAGGATATTCGGCAAAATATTGACTCTAGTGAACGGTAAGACCGGCCACGCCCGAGGTTGTAATCTGCTGCGTCTGTGGCGTCGCGAGGGACGGTCCACCGCCGCCGCCGCCGACCCCACTGCCGCCGAAAAGCCAGAAGTTCCCGCTCCCATCGGTCCACTCCACCTGCCGCGTGCGCCCTCCAGGAATGTTCTGTGTCTCGGGCTCAATCATCGTGCCGTACACGGCTGGCGGGCCATAGTCCCCGGCTGGTATCGTACCGCTGCCCCCCATCCAGGCCCATTCCTGGCTCAAGGGATTGAACTCCCACAGGTCATTGAGTACTCCCAGCGTGTCGTTGGTATCAAACCCTGGCCACCAAACAGCCATAAGTTGCCGCTTGAATCGGTCCATGTGCTGCCGATGTACCGCGCGCCCGGCAGGTTGCCGGTTGCCGCCGAGCCCAGGCTTCCATAAAATTACAAGAGTTTCGTGCTAAGGTTTCTAACGTGGAAGCTGGAATTGGCGAGCGAGTTGCCCCTATTGCCGAGGGAAAATCTAAAAAGCGTCGTTTTCTGCCGGGGCTGGCAGTCCGGGATGGGTATATCCGGCATCCTTTTGACCTCGAGTTTGGCGTCCGCACCAGCGGCCTCGTAGCGGGCCGTCACCTCATTGCCGGGCACCGGAACGATCGCCATGCCACCGCTTATTACGCCGTTGCGCCTTCCATCTTCCAATCCATGCTGGTCCGCTGGCGTCGATGCAGCCCCGCGGCCTCTCTGGATGCTTATACGTTCGTTGATCTTGGCGCAGGCATGGGGCGCGCCGTCCTGCTGGCCTCGCAGTACCGTTTTCGCGAGGTTGTAGGCGTGGAACTTCATCCCACCCTGGCCCACATCGCCCGGCGAAACCTGGTGCTCTGGCGCGCCGCCAACCGCGCTCTTGCTCCAACGCGCATCGTCTGCAAAGATGCCGAGGAGTTCCAACTCCCTCCCGGCCCCTGCGTGGTCTTCCTGTTCAATCCCTTTGGCGCGCCGGTCCTGCGCCGCCTGCTCAAGGCATGGAGCCAGAGCCTTACCGGACGTGAAGGCCAAATCGACATCCTCTACGTCAACAATGAGCAAGAACACGTGCTCGAAAGCCAGCAGGGATTCACGCGCCTCTTCACCGGGCAAGTCCGCCGCTCCCACGCCGATACCCTGGCCGACCGCGGTATCCTCACTAATCAGCCGGAAGGCGAGTACGCCGCCGGGCCGTTTGAAGATTGCTCCATCTACCGATGGACCGGCAAAGCAACTAAGCAGTAGCGTGGGGAAGGCGTTAGCCTATTCCGTAACCCAAAGCGGGAGAACGAAATGAAAGACCGGCATCTGATTCTCGGCATTGGCGATCTGCTTTGGGATTTATTACCCTCCGGGGCCTTTCTCGGCGGCGCGGTTGCCAATTTCTCCGTCATGGCCGGGCGTCTCGGCAGCCACGCAGCGCTTCTCAGCCGAATTGGCCGGGACGAGCTTGGCCGTCAAGCTATGGATGCCCTCGATCCCATGCCCATAGATACCAGTGCGATTGAAGTAGATACCCTTCACCAGACCGGTCGCGTCACGGTGAGCTTTACCGGCAACGAGCCCAGCTACATCATTCACCAGCCCGCCGCATGGGACTTCTTTGAGCTTTCCGAGCAGTGGATGCAGTTGGCGGAGCGTGCCGATGCGCTGTGCTTTGGATCCCTCGCACAGCGCAATCAGCAGTCCCGGCAGACGATTCAAACCCTCGTCGCGCAGGCTTCATCCGACTCCGTCCGCGTCTTCGACGTCAATCTGCGCGCCCCGTTCTACTCCGGCGAAGTGGTCGAGGAGTCGCTCGAACTCGCCACCGTGCTCAAGATGAATGAAGACGAAGCGCCCCTCGTCCTGCGGCTTCTGGGCATGGATGCAGCGCCGCCCGACAACCCACTCCGCGCCACCGCCGAGCGCCTCCTTGAAGAGTTTCCATCCATCGAGCTGGTCGCTGTCACACGCGGGGCCCGCGGCTCCATGCTGGTCACGCGCGAAGAATGGAATGACCATCCCGGCTATCAGGTTCAGGTTGCCGACACCATCGGCGCAGGCGACGCTTTTACGGCCGCACTCACACATTACCTGCTGCGCGACGCCAGCCTTGCCACAATCAACGAAGCAGGGAACCGCTGGGGCAGTTGGCTGGCCTCGCAGGCCGGCGCCATGCCCGCGCTGCCCGAACAAGCCCGCATTGCCATTGAAGCGGCAATCGAGCGTGTCGTTTGACCGCCGGCATCCACCTGCGACTTCAATTCGGCTTTTCGCTTCCAGCCCATTGGGGCCGTCCGGTACATTGAGAAGACTGTGATTATCGACTTTGCCAGGCGCGCACACGACCACAACTGGGAACTCGATCCCATCACCCGGTCGCTGCTCGACACCGACTTCTACAAGCTCCTCATGCTCCAGTTCATCTGGAAGCACTTCCCAAACACCCACGCATCCTTCAGCCTCATCAATCGCACTACCAACGTCCGCCTGGGCGACATCGTATCCGTCGATGCGCTGCGCGAGCAGTTGGAGTCCACGCGGAAGCTCCGCTTTCGCAAGTCGGAGCTGATCTGGCTCGCAGGCAACACCTTTTATGGACGGCGCGGCATCTTCGACCCCGCCTTCATCGCATGGCTTGAGCGCGACTTCTGCCTCTCCGATTACGACCTCTCTGTAAAAGACGGCCAGATTTCCCTGCGCTTTGAGGGCCTGTGGTGCCAGACGACCATGTGGGAGATCTACGCGCTCTCGATGATCGCTGAAATGAAGACTCGCGCCAGCCTTAAGCATCTTGGCGAGCTTGAACTCGACCTGCTCTATGCCCGCGCCAAGACCCGCCTGTGGGGCAAGATGGAGCAGTTGCGCGGCGTTCCCCATCTCAGCGTCAGCGACTTCGGCACTCGCCGCAGGCACAGCTTTTTGTGGCATGAGTATGTCGTCAACGCCATGCACGATGTTCTCGGCGAGGGCTTTGCCGGCACATCGAACGGCTACCTCGCCTACAAGCACGACATGGAGGCCATCGGCACAAACGGACACGAACTGCCCATGGCCATGGCCGCGCTTGCTAACAATGACGACGAACTGCGCAACGCCCAATACCGCCTGCTCGAACTCTGGCAGCAGAGCTATCAAGGCGAACTGCTCATCCTGCTGCCAGACACCTTTGGCACCACCCAGTTCCTGCGCGATGCCCCGCCGCTCGTCAAAAACTGGACCGGCCTCCGCATCGACAGCAAAGACGCCTACGTGGCCGGAGATGAGTACATCGCCTGGCTCGAACGTAGCGGCTGCGACCCGCGCCACAAGCGACTGATCTCATCCGACGCGCTCGACGTGGAGCAGATTCTCGGCCAGCATGCCTACTTTGCCGGCACGCTGCGCAATGGCGCTGTCCCCGATGATTTTCACTCAGCCGCCGACTTTCACGATTCCAACCGCTGGGTTCCTAACCGGCGCATTCGCTTCGCCGCAGGCTGGGGTACTCTGCTTACCAACGACTTCCGCAACTGCAACCCGCAGGGCGACGACAGCTTCAATCCGCTCAGCCTTGTCTGCAAACTCAGCGAAGTGGAAGGCCGTCCTGCCGTCAAACTTTCCGATAACTATTCCAAGGCTCTGGGCAACGCCGCTGAAACCGAGCGCTATCGCCGCGTCTTCGGCATAGCCGGCGTGGCAGATACGCCCGTCCTCATCTAATCGGGATTCATCTGACAAAAATAACGGCCGCGCCTGGGGAACCCAGGCGCGGCCGTTTGTGCGCAGAAAGCGCTTGGTGAGACTTACCGTCCCTTGGGTGAAAGACCGAACGTGATGCTGATGCTAAGGCTGCGTCCAGCTCCGATCGTGGGAGTATCCTGTCCGTTGATCGCTGTCGGACCGTTTGTGTTGAAGGCGTCGCACGGGTTGGCAACGGTGGGAGTTGAGCAGGTGAGTCCGTTGCTCAGGTAAATCGTGCTCGCCTTGCCGCCCAGTTTATTGCTCTGCACAGCTTCCGTGTTCATCAGGTTGTTGGCACTCAGGCGGATCTTCGTTCCGTCGACCCACGAGTGACTTTTAACGGTGTAGTTGACGAAGGTGTTGACCATGCTGAACGGGGCAACGATGCTCTGATTGTGATAGGACTTGTTGTCGACGCGCTGCTCGCCGATGCGGTGGTTGAAGATGCCGAGGTCAAAGCCGTGATCGGAATAAGTGAGGCCTTGCATCTCGGTATCCGTAGGTGTATTTGCCACCCACAGTCCGGCGGGGACCGCTTCGTAGATTGCAGGGGCGCTGGCGTTACCCGAACCGGCGTTCACATTGAAGTTGCCTCGGTAGTACGAGTTGCCGGCCGTGCCGTTCAGATAGAGGTTAAGGCCCTTGACCAAAACCGCGGTGGATTCGAACTCGATGCCTCGGGTGGTGGAACTCGGCTGCAGGTAATAGATGCTTTGGCCGTAGAGTGGGTCGCCTGCGGTCGTATCGACGACGCTGGAGTAGCTGTTCTGGAAACGGACCATGAACGCATCCATGTCGAAGGTGATCCGCTGTGCCTTGTAAACGGTTCCACCCTGATAGGTTGTTGACTTCTGCAACTTGGGCGCCACTGCCAGCCCGGGTGTCGGATTGGTCGTGGATACTGTGTGGCTATAGTCGTAAACACTGCTGGGAGGTGCGGCTGCTCCGGTTGCGGCCTGGACATAAATTGACCAGTTGCTCTGGATGCGGTAGTTGATGTCGAACGACGGAACAAACGCAGTGAAGGTACCCTTGTCGCTCACAGTGGCTGAGCACGGGGAGTTGTCGTTTGCGGCGCCGGTAGTGGTATTGGCCTCGCATCCCGACACCAGCGGTCCTACGATTGCACCGTTATCTGCATGATGCAGAATGTCGAGTGAGTAGGAGAAGAACTTAACTCCCGGGGAGATGTTCAGCTTGGGGGTTGCGTGGAACTCATACTCCGCAAAGGGCTGGAAGGAGTTGGTCCAGAACTGCTCGCTGAAGTTAGGCAGCGCCTGATCGGCCCAGTTGTTGGTGGGATCGGTGGGGTACTGATGGCGGTCTGTGCGTGCCCATTCATACCACAGGCCCGTGCGCAGAACGCCGACAGAAGAGGTTTGGGTCAGCATCGCTGTTTCGCCGTACTTGCGATAGCTGTTGTACTTATCCACACCGCAAGGGAAAGCCGTTGTGTTGTAAGTAGTCGTCAAGCCGGTGTTATTGCAGGACGCGATGGCCACGCCGTCGTAGTAAGCAGCGGTCTTGGGAGCTGCAGTCGTTCCAGTCGTAACCACAATAGCGCCGGGAACCAATGAGGGGTTGGCGGCTGCGGCGGCCTGGCTGACGTCGGTCTGAGGTGTTGGATTCGAGTAAAGCTCTGCGTTGTCGTAGTTGTAGGTATATCCCTTGAAGTCGAGGTACCAGCCCTTGCCGAAGTCCTTCTTCAGGCCAACGTACTCAAAGTCGGTAGGGATGTGGTAGTTGTTGTACTTTGTGCTGAACCAGTTGGCCGGGTCTGCAGCGTTCGGAGCGGTCAACAAGAACTTGATGCCCGAGTTCGTATAGGGTAGAAGCCCGTTGGAAGTGAGATTAACCGCGGCGCCATTGTAGGTGCTGGTTGCGCCGCAGGTGTATGCGCCGGTAGGTGAATTGCCGTAGAGCATGCAACGGCTCGAACTGATGCTCGGTGCATTGGTCGTGAGCTGGATGACGCCCGCGAAACCGGTGAGAACCGTCTTCGGCGAGAGCTGATACTGGAACATCAACGATCCGCCATCGCGCTGGTTGTAGTTCTGCGTCTGGAAGCCATTGGACGACATCTGGTGAAAGTCGGCCCACAGGTTCATCTTCTTGCCGCTGTTCAGCAAGCCGAACAGGCCGGAGTTGTACGAGAAATCGTAGAGCTGCGTGTTCCAGGTTCCCCAGGAGACTTCGCTGCGGAGGCCCTGTTCGGTGGTGAGGGGCTTGGAGAGCAGGTGGATCGTGCCGCCAAACGGGTCCGGCCCGATGGTCGAGGCGGTTCCAGGGCTGCGGTCAAAGTCCACTCCGCCATCCCACTGCGCCGGGAAGAACGCCCAGGAGTGATGCGAGGGGGAGTTGGTGTCAAAGAACGGAATGCCGTCGAAGTCGATGTCGTAAGAGCCGTCGGCGAATCCGCGGAAGTAGGTCTTGCTCTGGCCGAGACCTACGCCGTCAGCACTGACGGTGAATGCTCCGGGAACGATCTGCACAATCTCGCCGTAGTCAGCAATCGGGCTCGTGAAGTTCTCAATATAGTTGTTCGAAACCAGGGAGCGAGCGGAGCGTTCTTCCACAAAGCCGCCGCTGGGCGCGCTCTCTGCAGCCAGCGACTCAATGCCGCCGTTCACCGTTACTTCCTGCACCACTGTGCCGATCGAAAGCACAAGTCCCACCTGCTGGCTCTGGCCTGCTGCCAGTACGATGCCGGACTTGGTGTTCATGGTGAAGCCGATGGCGGACGCATCCACCGTATAGGTGCCCGCAGGCAAAGAGTCCACCGTGTAGTGGCCTACCGTGTCGGTGTAAACACTCTTCGTGGCGCCGGTTCCCAGGTTTGTTGCTATTACCTCGGCGCTCGAGATTGCTCCGCCGCTGCCGTCCACAATCGTGCCGGAGAGCGATGCGTTGGCAGCCTGCGCATGCAGGCCCATCGTGATGAATTGAAGAAGTGCAACGAGGAGAAACGCAAATATGCGTCGGCTCGTAAAGAGTTGAGTCACAGTATTTCCTCCAAAGGTTGGGGAGTGCTGGTTGCTGTCGTCGAGCCCGGGGACAATCTTCGATATGTCCGTTCAATGCCAATATGAAGGTAGCAATCGTTTTTTAAGATTTGGTTACAGGCAAGTTTCAGAATGGTTACATGCGTGGAAATGCCGCATTCCGGCTTTCTTTTCTGCACATTCATGGGCATTCTGGCCTCTTCCTCAGGATGGGAGATGACAAGGCGTTCATTTCCAGTGAATTCGTCCGATTTTGCAGCCAGGTTTCCGAGGATGACCAAGCGGGTTGTACTCTGGCACTGGAATGGCAGAAATCTCCGCAGGGTACGCATCGCAGTTACGCCGGGAACTAGCCGCTCGCAACCGCCTCTACGCTCACGGTCGCGCCCACGTCGAGAGCTACGGCAGCTCCCCGGTCATCGTCTATCCGCCAGACGGAGAGCATCACGGCAACTTTTTCGATCCCTCTTATGCCGCAATTCTTGCCAACCCGCTCTGGGCACGCCGCCTCACCAAAGTCCACGCCCAGGCAAATCGCTCCCTTCCCAAAGCCGACCGCCGCTGGTGCGAACTGGACTCCTCCACCAGCTCCGACGCCCTGCTGATGAACATCTTCTGCGCCCCCGGCGTAGCTGACTCAGCAGCAGTCCGAAATGCCCTCGGCGTCGAAGGGCATCCGGAACTGGACTTTGGATGGAAGGCCCGCGTGCCCTTGTCCAACGGCAGATTCGACCGCACGGAGGTAGACCTGCGCTTCGGCTCGCTCCTGCTGGAAGCCAAGCTCACTGAAACCAACTTCCAAACCCGAGCCGCTGCCATTGTCGAAGGCTACCGCGACCTGGACGCCGTCTTCGATCGCGACCTGCTGCCTCGCGTCGAGTTGCCTCCGCGCCGTTGGCGGTCGCAGGCCGAGTTTCCTGAGGAGTTCTCCCAGGAAGGCGAATCCCTCGTCTCCCCGGACGCGGAGCCTCCCCCGGAAGCGCCCCTCCGCTTTACGCTGGCCGATGCCGGCGGCGCAGGGTATGCCGGCTATCAGCTCATCCGCAACGTGCTCGCTGCCTATGCCACCGAGTCCAGCTTTTGCGTGGTCCATGACGCCCGCCGCCCAGACCTCCGCGAGGACTGGTTCCGGGTCATGGCGGACGTAAAAAGCGCCAATCTCCGTGTCCGCCTGAAAGTTATCACCTGGCAGGAACTGGCCGCGCTCCTCCCTGGGGACCTTCAAACCTTCCTTGACCTCAAGTACGGCATCATCGCTCCAGGGAGGATCTCCTCAATTGCAGGCAGCATCCCAGAAAGCGAAGAGTGAGCGTCCAGAACCGCTTCCGCTCACCCCCTCTGCGGCCTGTTCGCCCTGTTCTACAGGTTCACTGACCGAACCACCCCAAATTTGGTACATTATTGGTTGTTATGGATAACTTAAAAGTTCCGGATTCCTCTCGCCGCTGGGATTGCCTGAGCCTGGGTGAAGTTATGCTCCGTCTCGATCCCGGTGTGGGCCGCATACAGACCACACGCCAGTTTCAAGTGTGGGAAGGTGGCGGCGAATATAACGTAGCCCGCGGTTTGCGGCGTTGTTTTGGTTTGAAGACCGCCATCGCCACTGCGCTGGCCGACAATCCTGTTGGCCGCCTGGTTGAGGACTTCATGCTTCAGGGTGGCGTTGACACATCCCTGCTCAAATGGGTTCCGTACGACGGCGTCGGCCGCGCGGTTCGCAATGGCCTCAACTTTACTGAGCGCGGCTATGGCGTGCGCGCCGCGGCTGGATGCAATGATCGCGGCCATACCGCCATCAGCCAGGTCAAGTCCGGCGATTTTGACTGGGACTCGATCTTCGGAAACGAGAACGCCACGAAGTGGTTCCATACCGGCGGAATCTTTGCCGCTCTCTCTGCCTCCACCGCCCAGGTTGCGGAAGAGGCCATGGACGCGGCCCGCAAGTACGGCACGCCCATCTCCTACGACCTCAACTACCGCGACTCCCTCTGGAAGTCCATCGGCGGCAAGGCCAAGGCGCAGGAAGTCAATCGCGAGATCGTTCGCAAGGTTGACATGCTCCTCGGCAACGAGGAAGACTTCTCTGCCATGCTCGGCGTCTCCATCAAGGGCGTCAGCGAAGATTTCGACGAGCTGCCCATCGAGGGCTACTCCGAGATGCTGCGCGAGGTGGCCGCCAAGTATCCCAACCTCAAGCTCATCGCCAGCACCCTGCGCACAGCGCACAGCGCCAGCACCAATGGTTGGGGCGCCATCGCGCTTTACGAAGACCAGATCGTACACGTTCCGCAGCGCGACATCGATATCTTCGATCGCGTCGGCGGAGGCGACAGCTTCGCCTCCGGCCTCATCTACGGAATACTGGCTGCCAAGGGCATTGATTGGGCGTTGCGCTGCGGCGTGGCCCACGGTGCGCTGGCCATGACAACTCCCGGCGATACCAGCATGGCCACCCTCCCTGACGTGGAACGTCTCATCAAGGGTGGATCGGCTCGCATCGCTCGCTAACCGGAAACTGAAGTGCAGGTTCAACAAAAATCCGGGTGCCCCCTGTCCCTCGCATTCGAGGGCAGGGGAAACAGCCAGACCGCACAGTCGCAAGAGGGGACCCAATGTCTGAATCAACGCAGCAAATTCTGGAACGCGTAGGGCTCATTCCCGTTCTGCGCGCCAAAAATGCCAAGCAGGCCCGCACCGTCGTCGAGGCCATGCTCAAGGGCGGCGTCACAGTTGTGGAAGTCACTATGACGGTGCCCGGCGCAATCGAACTTCTCGCCGAACTCAAGAAGGCGTACGGCAACGATCTCCTGCTCGGCTCCGGTACTGTCACCACCGCCGACCAGTGTCAGGCCACCATCGATGCCGGTGCCGAGTTCGTCGTCAGCCCCAGCACGCATCTCGACGTCATCGCCGTCACCAGGAAGAACAACAAGGTGTCCTGCCCCGGCGCGCTCACGCCCACTGAGGCCATCACCGCCTGGAACGCCGGAGCGGACTACGTCAAGATATTTCCCTGCTCCGCCGTCGGTGGCGCAAGCTATGTCAAGTCGTTGCTGGCGCCGTTTCCGTTCCTCAAGATCATTCCCACCGGCGGCGTCACGCTGCAAACGGCTGAGAGTTTCATCAAGGCCGGTGCACGCGCCCTTGGCGTAGGCAGTGACTTGGTGAACCTGGCCGCAGTCGATGCCGGCCACCCGGAAACCATCACCGAAACCGCCAAGGCCTACCTGCATATAATGGCTGAAGCGCGAAAGTAATTGCGTCCCATGCATGTCCGTCATCGCCCATCCGGGCGATGACTCATTCCCTGGAGGCCTCATGAAACTCATTTCATTTTCCGTTGGCGGCGGCCGGCCTGGCCCCGGCGCCTTGGTGGGCGATTCCGTCATCGATCTCTCTGCCGCCGGCTACATTGACACGCTTTCGGTCATCGAGGCACGGGTTGTCGCCGCGGACGCCAAGCCCGCTTACAAGTTGAGTGACGTTAAGCTCCACGCGCCTCTGCCCAATCCGCCGCGTGTCTTTGCCATCGGCCTCAACTACCGCGAACACGCCCGCGAAGCCAAGATGACATTGCCCAACTTTCCAGTGGTCTTCTTTAAAATGGTGCCGTCCATCGTTGGCCCCGGCGACGCTATCGTGCTTCCTAAAAACTCCAATGAGCCGGATTACGAAGCTGAAATGGCTTTCGTCATTGGCAAGGGCGGCTATCGCATCGCCGCGGCAGACTGGAAAGAGTACGTCTACGGCTACACCATCGTCAATGACGTCAGCGCGCGCGACATCCAGATGTCCACCTCGCAGTGGTCTCTCTCCAAGAGCTTCCCGACCTTCTGCCCCATGGGCCCGGCCATCGTCACCACGGACGAGATCGCCGATCCGCACAACCTGGCCATCAGCCTCACCATTGACGGCGAAACCCTGCAGAACTCCAACACCGAGGAACTGGTCTTCAAGATTCCCGACCTGGTCGAGTACCTTTCCTCCATCACGCCCTTGCTGCCGGGCGACATTGTCTCCACAGGCACGCCCAGCGGCGTAGGCATGGGTCGCACCCCCAAGCGCTGGCTCCGTCCCGGCGAGTCCTGCACCGTGACCGTCGAGGGCATCGGCTCCATCACCAACCCCGTCGTCGCCGAATAACTCCGGCCTCAGTATGGCATCGCTGATTTGAAAGGGCACAGCTTCAGCCGTGCCGATAAGCCAGGTTCAATGAATGGGGCTTCACAGGCTGCGGAAAAACTCGCATTCGCCGTTGTTTTGAAAGGGCACGACTTTAGTCGTGCCGCATAAGACCTTTGGAATGAATACGGCTTTAGCCGCTGAGGGACGTATCTTTGCACGTCCTCACCAAAAACCGGCCTTTTTCCGCAGCCTGTTCAGCCCCTGAGGGATGCTTCTCCAAATACTGTCTCACTTGCATTTTCGTGAGTAGACTTCAACCGACTCAATCCGGTTCTGCTCCTGTGGCCCGTACATCCACTTGTACGGGTACCAACTCGGCGTCCACGGCTCGATCAGCTCCACGCGGCAGTACCCCAACTGCTCAAAGTCGCTCCAGTCGGCAGCGTTAAATCCCTGTCTCTCCAGAAAATCAATCCGCCCCGGAAACTTCGCTGCGTCGTTCACCGCATCCCGCATCCATCCCTCGGTCCCGGCAGTGATATAGAGAACATCCGGCCAGGGTCCCTTGCTGTCCAGAATCTCCTGAAACGACCGCTCCTCAAGCTTGTAGCCCTGGCTCGTCAATGCATTCGATCCGGGATACATGCGGTACGTCGAATAAATAAAATAGGTCTGATCCTTGGGCGAAGCCAGAATCTGTTTGCGAATCACTTCCTCGCGCAGTGTCGAGAGGAAGAACCACGTGTACGTGCCCGCAATCAGATTCGCCAGCAGGCAGACGCAAACTGCGGCTTTGAACGCCGGTAACTTCCAACCTGCCTCCGCCTGTTGCACTCTCAGCGCCTCCAGTCCCACCAGCACCAGCGGCGGCAGCGCAATCGAGAGCGGCATAAAGTAGCGAATCTCGGTGTAGTGAATCTGCGAGAAGGCAATGGCCAAAAAGCTAACCGCCGGCATGCTCAGCGCCAGGCTGTACCGCGGACGCCACACCAGCAACGCCACTACCGCAACCGCCAGCAAGACCGCTCCGCCTACCCCCAGATTCTCCAGAGCACACAGCAATCCGTTGCGAACGATCCGGGCCGTGCTGTCGTGGCCCCAGATGCTTGTATCCAGCCCCTCGCCCTTGGTCCAGTAGTGCATTCGCGCCAGCCAGGTTTGCGGAGCATACACAATGTTCACCAGTGCGTACGCGCCAAACGTCACCACTCCGGTAATCGTCGTCCAAATCAGCAGCGGCTTGCCCGGACGAAGCGCCGGGTCCTTGCCAATCAGCGCTCGCACCATTAAAAACAAAACCGGCAACACAAACATGGCGTAGATCAATTCCTTCGAGCTGATCGCCGCCACCGAACACAATCCGAGCAGCACTCCGCGCCGCACCGTCAGGCCGTCCAGAACCGAGTCCAGATAAACCACCATAAAGAAGCTGCCGAATGCCATCATCAGCGCATCGGGCCGCGTGCTTGCAAGGATTGCGCAGTAGTTGTAGCTCGCGCCCGCCAGTGCTACCGAGACAGCAGTCACCAGCAGCCAGGAATCCGATAGCCGCGCCAGTCGTTTCACCAGCAGATAAGCTGCCCACAGGCACAGGATCATGAAGACCACCCGGCCCTCAATGATCAGGTCGTTCATCTGGTGCAGCGGGTCTAAAAAGCCAAAAGGATAAACAGCAAACGGGGGCTTGAGCTGGCCCATGAAGTGCCACGCAGCCAGCGTCACACCGTAAAACGGCGCCAGCACAAAGTTCGGAAACGGCCCGTATTTGTGGAAGGCCTGCCCGCGCGTCGCAAAAAACTTCAGCGCCTGCAGCGGCTGATAGCTCTCCAGCCGGTCGGTGATCGTGGGACTCATCCAGTAAATGCCCGGAAACGAAAAGACGAAAAGGAAGAAGACGCACAGCCGCTCAGGCGTCAATGCGTGCTTCCAGGATGCAGTGGCCGGGCTCGGCCCTGGCTTTGCGATTGGCATCGAATTCCCTTCCTTGCGGTTATGACCACCGGGGCTCCCGTCAAGTGTAGCAGCGGCCCAAAGGCATTGCCGCTGCAGGACTTGGAGTCGCTATTGCCATATTCAGCACCTGCCGCTGCCTCCTCCAGAACCGAATCCGCCAACCCGCACTCACACCTCGAAACCCTCATCCCGGATACAATGGTTTGAGCCGTCTACGCAGAGCAATCCGCCGGGATAGAGCCTTATTAAGTATGCGCAGGAATCGATGAAAGACACTGGGACCAGAAAAATAGAGATTTATGACACCAGCCTCCGGGACGGATTGCAGCAGCCGAACCTCGACATCTCCGTACCGAATGCCGTAGTTCTCCTTGAGCGAATGGGTGCCTTCGGCATTCAGTTTGCCGAGATCGGTTTTGCCGGCGCCAACCAGTTTGCCGAGTCCCTCACCAGGGCAATGGGCCCTGTCGATACAGGCGCCATGAAACTCGCCCTCTTTGGCCGCACCCGCGGCCGCGACGCCAAGGTTGAGGAGTGGCCCGATGTGAAGTTCATCCTCCGCCACAAGCGCCGTGTCTCGGTTGCCACCATCGTCGTCAAGTCCCGCCTGCTCGATATCTCCAGGTCCCTTGAAACCACCCCGGAAGAGAACCTCCGCATGGCGTGGGAGACCATCGAGTGCCTGCACGACAATGGCCTTGAAGTCATGATCGATCTTGAGCACGCCATGGATGCCTGTTGCGGTCGCCGCGAGAACGGACTCCCCTGCGATCCGGACCTTGCCCAGCGAGGCCTCGCCTACTTCTTTAAACTCACCGATCAATGCGTGCGCCAGGGCGTCAGCCGCATCGTTGTTTGCGATACCACCGGCGGCGCAAGCCCGGAAGAAGTTGCCGAAACCTTCACCTCGCTCACTACCCAGTTTCCGCAAGGCAAGTTCGGATTCCACGGCCACACCGACCGCGGCCTGGGCATTGCCAACACCCGCGCAGCCATCCTCAACGGTGCTGTCCAGGCACAGGGAACATTAATTGGAACAGGCGAGCGCTGCGGCAACGTCAACCTCACCACCGTTATCGGCGCAATGCAACTCCGTGGCGAAGCCGAGTTCGTCTCGGCTGAAGCGCTCACGGGTCTTACAGGTCTCGCGCAGGCCACTTACGCTGCCTTTGGCCTTGAACCGCCCCACGGAACCCCCATCGTCGGCCACGGCGCATTTGGCACATGGGCCGGCATGCACGGCAGCAGCGAGCGCAAAAATCCCGGCGCGTATCTTTGGACAGACCCGGCCCGCGTCGGCGCCAACCCCACCATTGGCGTCAATGCGCAATCGGGCAAGGCCAACATCATGATGCTCTCGGAGTCCCTCGGCGTTCCGCTTGACTCCGCCCAGGCTCAAACCCTGATCGATACAAACCAGGCCATGATTGAAGGCGGCGGTTACACCGCCAGCGAGGTCTCCTTCCGCCACGCATGCATGAAAGTTCTCAACACCATGCGTCCCTGGTTCGGCGTCCGGAGCTGGCGCGTATTCGACGAGTGCGACGAAACCGGCAGCCGCTTTGCGCTGGCCATCATGACGCTTTCCATCGGTGACTCCAACGTCACTTCAACGCGCGCCGAAGGCGAAGGCCCCGTCGATGCCCTCACAAAAGCCATGCGCCTGGAACTCGATAAGTGGTATCCAGCCCTCGCTGAGATGCGTCTCGGCACCTTTACCGTCACCGCTCTCGACGTCTCCGCCCACGACTCCGCCGCTTATGTCCGCGTCACCGTAAGCTTCCACGCCGACGGCTACGCCCCCTGGATTACCGCCGGCGTCAGCAGCGATTTGAACCAGGCTGCCCTCATGGCCATTGTGGACGGATTCCACGAGTGGCTCCTCAAAAAACAGCTTAGCGAGGAGCCTAAAGAGGAAGTCAGCGCACCGAAAATCCTCGCCAACTAACATTCCGCCCGCAATGTCGTCTTGTGATGTGATTTATCTCACAGCGCTACTGCTCAGCAACCCTGAAACTATCCACAGAATCCAAGGAAAGAATGGGGTTCACCCGCCACGGCGGGATTTTATCTTCCAGCCTCCCCGGCCAGCATAGAATGGGGAGTACACCGGAAGGGAGGACTACAGTGTCCATGCCCATTCTTGAAGATACTTCGCTCCACCAACTCGTCGAAAGCGCCAACGAAGCTCAGCCTGCCTCGCTGGCCTCTGCGCGTGCCGAGTTGGCCCGTCTGCGCTATCTGGCGATCCTTACTGCACGGTGGGAGTCCTCAAGCGACGCAAACCCCGGAAATCGCGCTGCTTTGCGCGAAGACCTCGTCCAGATTCGCGCACTTTACTCGAAGCAGATTGACGAAATTGCTTTTTCATTCGGCGTTCAGCAGGCAATGGAAGCCCAGGATTATATAGAGCGCACTGTAGTTGTCCCCCAGTCCGCCCGTATGCCCGGTTCGCAGCGCGAAGACGACGATTTGGAGTTCTAAGCCAGCCGCCTACTGGCCCTTCGCCTGGGTCACCTCGGTTGGCATTGTGACCTTCCGCGCAAACATTGCGGCCTTCAATGGATGATGGAGCGCCTGGTAGGCTGTGCGCAGCAGTTCGGCATCCGCCGTATCCCCGCTCAACTCCCAGATCATGATTCCCCCCAGCCCCTGGCTCATCGCATAGCTCACCTTGTAGCGAACCGAGATCGTATCCTCATACGTCCAAAACGTCTTGCCATCAAAGATCCACGGAGCCTGGGAAAGCGGATCGCGAAATACCTGCGCCGGCGCTGCCAATCCACGAATCAAGCGGTAGGGCTGGTCCCCGCGCACAGGCTGTCCCGTCTGAAACAATCCGTTGCTTTTACCGTTCACATCCGTCCATCCGTATCCGTAGAAGGGAAGTCCCATCAGTAGCTTTCCCGCCGGTACTCCTGCTGCCTTGTATCTCGCAATGCTGCGCTCGATGCTGCCGGAGTGGGCCTCGACCGTTGAAGTCGAAAACAGCGGTGCGAGAAAGCCCGTCTCCCGGCTCCACGGTCCCGCGTAGTCGTAGTTCATTACTGCAAACTCATCCACAATGGGCGCCAGCGCCGCAAAGTCCGTGCCCGGCAGCCGCTCTGGAGCCTGATCCACTGCGACAGACAGCCGCAACCCCGGCCGCACCGCATCCATCTGCTTGCGAAACTCCTCTATCAGCGCCTTGAAGTTGGCGGCGTCCTCCTGGTGCGGCGACTCCCAGTCAATGTCGAATCCGTCAAAGAGTCCCGGTTTCGTCATCCCGTCCATAAAGCGGCCGCGCACAAAAACGTCCACGCACGATGCTACAAACGCCGTCCGATTCTCCGGCTTCGCATCCTGCGCAAAATCAGAAGCTCTGCCCTCCAGCGAGATCAGAATCTTCAATCGCGGATAGCGCCGCTTCAACTCGTCGAGTTGATGAAAGTACCCATGCATCCCCGCTGTTGGATTGTCAGAAACCCCATCCACGCTGTTCTCGGCTGGGAACGGCGCAAGCACATCGGCCAGCGGATCGCTCAGCGAACAGCGCCCCTTGGTCACAGCTCCCGCCGAGTAGTTGATCTGATCCAACCGCTCCGCGCTCCCGCTCGCAGCCAGCTTCTTCACGTAGAAAGGCTGTTCCTCATAAAGGCTGGAAGCAGTCACGTAGCCGACCACAATCGCGTGCTGCACCGCGCGTCTCCGCGCAGGCTCCACTCCGCGTGCAACTGGAGCCACAGTGCAGGCAAGCCCAAGCATCAAAGCCAACGCCGGCAGCTTATTCGTGCGAAAGAAGGGAGGCAGGGGATTCACCACAGAAATATCGTTCGAGTGTGCGCCGCAGATGCAACAAGGCCGCCTCGCAACTGCGAAGCGGCCTTGCGTCTTAAAACAATTCAAGTTACTTGGCTGCAAGAGACGGACGAGTGTCCAGTGCGCCGCTGGCGTAGCCCTTGGCGATCTCGGTGATTGTCAAAGGTGCATAGTCGCCTGCGTGACCGGCCTGTCCAAACTGCGTCATGCGCTGCGCCACAACCTTCTGCATCGCTTCGCGCGCCGGCTTCATGTAGTCGCGAGGATCGAACTTCTCCGGAGTTTCCCACAGTACCTTGCGGATTGCGCCGGTGATGGCCAGGCGGTTATCGGTGTCCACGTTGATCTTGCGGACGCCGTTGCGGATGCCGAGCTGAATCTCTTCCACCGGCACGCCCCAGGTTTCCTTCAGGTTGCCGCCGTACTTGTTGATGATGTCCTGCAGGTCCTTGGGCACAGACGAGCTGCCGTGCATCACCAAGTGGGTCTTCGGCAGACGCTTGTGAATCTCAAGCAGCACATCCATCTTCAACACCGAGCCGTCCGGCTTCTTGGTGAACTTGTACGCGCCGTGGCTGGTGCCGATCGCGATAGCCAGCGCGTCCACGCCGGTACGCTCGGCAAATTCTACTGCCTGGTCAGGATCGGTGATGTGATCGAGGCCTGAACCGCCCGCGCCGTGACCGTCTTCCACGCCGCCCAGTACGCCAATCTCGCCCTCGACCGTTACGCCCAGGGGATGCGCATACTCAACCACGCGACGCGTCACTTCAACATTCTCTTCAAAGCTGGCCGGAGTCTTGCCGTCCGCCTTGAGCGAGCCGTCCATCATCACCGAGGTGTAGCCCAGTTGAATGGCGCTCTGGCAGGTCTCAAAGCTGTTGCCGTGATCCTGATGCATCGCAATCGGAATCTCCGGATGAAGCTCGGCTGCGGCCAGGATCAAGTGAAACAAATACTTGTCCTGCGCAAACTGCCGTGCGCCCCGGCTGGCCTGGATGACCACAGGCGACTTGGTCTCTACCGCCGCGCCCATAATGGCCTGAATCTGTTCCATGTCGTTGACGTTGAACGCGCCGACGCCGTATCCACCCTTGGCGGCCTCGTCGAGGAGCTGCCGCATTGAAACGAGAGGCATATAAAAGTTCTCCTTATATTGGCTTCGGCCACCGTAACCGGGAGTTCGGTTCGGCCGTCGGAGCTGGAATCATTTTTATCGTAGCAGAGATTGGCAAGCGGAAAATGGGTTCAGCGTCACATCTGTTCACCCTGCTGAACCGCTCTCCTGCCCATCTTGCCCCTCCCGCCTTGTCCCTTCACCCGCTTAAACCTCCAAAACCATACACCCCAAAAGTGTTACCTCCATGCATGATTTTGCGCACATTTCCACCGCCCCCCTCTTGATATCATGGTGCTCATGACCACGGTGGACATTCAATTCCGCTACGCTACTCAGCCAACCGAACAGGTGGCTGTTGCCCTGGCTTCCGTTCGCGACGTTTACGGCATTCGCCGCCTTTCCATGGATCGCCCTGCTCACACGCTTCTTGTGGAGTACGACGCAACCCGGCTCAGCGCCTCTGTCGTCACCAAGCTCGTCTTCAATGCCGGTGTGGACATCGTGGAAGAGCTCTCGCTCATTCCGGCGCAGCCACCTGAGCCTGCTCCAGCCCCTGTCGCGTAATGCGCCATCGTGCCGCGGAGGCTGAATGCTCTAAGCTGGAAGCATGAGCCACTCGACCTCCAGCAGTGCGGAAGACCCTATCTTCGACCTTCTCGTCATCGGAGCCGGGCCTACAGGATTGGCCTGCGCCATCGAGGCCCAGAAGGCTGGCTTCAGCGCGGTTCTGGTAGACAAGGGTTGCCTCTGCAACTCCCTCTTCCACTATCCCGCGCACATGACCTTCTTCACCACCTCCGAGCTGCTGGAGATCGGCGGCATCCCCTTCTCCACCCCAAACGCCAAGCCAACGCGCAATGAAGCGCTCGAATACTACCGCCAGGTCGCGGCCTTCTATAAGCTCGACGTTCGCCAGTATCGCCGTGTAGAACGTGTCGGCGGATCAGACGGTGCCTTCGTCGTCCACACCGTTGACCGTTTCGGCCGCCCCGCCGCGCTCAACGCCCGTAAGCTCACCATCTCCATCGGCTACTACGACCTGCCCAATATGCTCGGCATCCCTGGCGAAGAACTCAGCAAGGTCCACCACTACTACAACGACCCCCACCCTTACTCCGGTCTCGATGTTGCCGTAATCGGCGGCAAAAACTCCGCCGCCATTGCAGCCCTCGAGCTATGGCGGCACGGCGCACGGGTTACCCTCATTCATCGTGACCCCGTGATGCACCGTCACGTAAAGTACTGGATCAAGCCGGACATCGAAAACCGCATCAAGAACGGTGAGATCAAAGCCCTGTTTAACTCCCGCGCGGTTGAGGTAACTCCGGACACGCTTGAGGTGCAAACGGCAGAGGGCCGCAAAACGCTTGCCAACGATTTCGTCTTCGCCCTCACCGGCTATCATCCTGACTTCGACTTCCTTCAGCGCCTCGGCGTGACTCTCGCTGGCGAAGACAGGCTCCCCGCCTGCGACAAAAACACCCTTGAAAGCAATGTGCCCGGAATCTATCTGGCAGGCGTCATCGTAGCCGGTTCCCGTACCAATGAGATCTTCATTGAGAACGGTCGGTTCCACGGAAAGCAGATCGCCGCCGCGCTGACCGCCAAGTTCAATCTGCCCAGCGCGCCAAAGCGGGATTAGCAAACCCGGAATCCTGTACACTTAGGCTCTTACCTTTCCCCCAGGAGGGCTATTGGCTTTGTCCACGCGTTGGTGGCCGCGGTCAATTCAATGGCAGATGCTCGCTGGCTTGCTCTTGCTTGAGAGCCTATCCATCGGCCTGTTTGCCTTTCTTCTCGTCCGCCAGGAGTCTCGTGGAATTCACCAGCGCGTTATCCGGCGTGTGGACTACGAGTCGCAAATCCTTGCCGCGCAAGTTAGCGAGGCGCTCCGCAAAGGCGAGCCCGGCTGGGTAGGCTTATCTGTCAGGATGATGGGCGAGGGGCCAACCGCCGCCTCTGCCAAAGTCACTGACCCCTCCGGTAACATGCTGTTCGTCAGCAAGGGAGAAGCAGACGAAACGGTTCTCGAACTCGCCGAGCGCACCCAGATTCCCCTCATTACGCGCAACGAATCCAGATGCTTTACCTTCGAGGACAACCGCACGGAATGCGTTCACGCCATCTACACCGGCGATGAACTCCGCGGCCTTGCCTGGGTCGAATTCAACTGGGCCACCACGCAGGAACTCATCGACGCCATCTCCCGCACCACCGCCATCTTTGGAATCATCTGGATGATTGCCTCCGCCATTCTGGTCCTCATCATGGCGCACTCGATTGCTCAGCCGCTGGCCCTGCTGCATCGCGGCGCGCGTGCCCTCATGAACTCGCCTGAGGACACGCAACAGTTTCCTCTACCCGTAAAGGTTCACAACGAAATCGGCGACCTCATTGAGACCTTCAACAGCATGGTCGCATCCCTTGCCGAACAGCGCTCCGGCCTTAACGACACGCTCTCGCTGCTCGATTCCATGCTGGCCAACGCCCCCATCGGCCTGGCCTTTGTCGATCGAAACTGCCGCATCGTGCGCGTCAATCAAATTTTTGCCGACCTCACCGGACTCCTCATCGAGCAGCAACTGGGCCGCTCTCTGCCGGAGATACTGCCTCAGCCCGGAGCACAGAACCTTGAGAACGCGGTCCTCCGTGTCCTTGCAAGCGAGGAGCCCATTCGCAATCTCGAACTGAGCGGGCAGGGAGGCAAGCTCACCCGCCACTGGACCTGGCTCATCAGCGTTTACCCAGTCAAAACCACGCCCAGAAATGTCCGTTGGGCCGGCATCATCGTGCTCGATGCCAGTGAACGAAAGCGCGGAGAAGAAGCCCTGCGCAGGAGCGAAAAGCTAGCCGTCACCGGTCGGCTTGCTGCCTCCATCGCGCATGAAATCAATAATCCGCTCGAGGCCATTACCAACCTCCTCTTCCTCCTGCGCAACTTCAGCAGTCTCGATGAATCCGCCCTCCACTATGTAAAGATGGCGGAGTATGAAGTGCGGCGCATTGCTGAAATCACCCAGCAAACGCTCCGCTTCTACCGCCAGTCAACCCTGCCCGCGCGTGCCACGCTAACTGACCTGCTCGACTCCGTCCTCAGCCTGTACCAGGGGCGCCTGCATGCCCTCGATCTGCGCGTCGAACGCCGCTACAACCCAAGGCTCGATCTCTTCTGCTTTGCGGGAGAAATTCGTCAGGTCGTGGCCAATCTGGTGGGCAACTCTCTTGACGCCACCCAGCCAGGCGGCCGCCTTTTGGTGCGTGCCCGCCCCTCCCGCGACTGGAAAGATACGGAGCGCACCGGCGTTCGCTTCGTTGTTGCCGACACCGGCGTCGGCATGACATCGGTGGTGCGCGACCGCATCTTCGAGGCTTTCTTTACTACCAAGGAAGATACGGGCACCGGGCTCGGGCTCTGGGTGAGCCACGAGATCATACTCAAGCATCAGGGCATCATCCGTGTACGCAGTCGCGTCGAAACTGCGTCTTTGTTCGCCCCCGGACCGCCCTCCGGCACAGTCATCCAGTTCTTCATCCCAGACAACCCGAACCTCGCCGATGAGCAGGCCTCCGCTTGACCCTGCGAATGCCGAGGAGTTGAAAGGGCGCGACTTCATTCGTGCCGATAGCGCCAATGGAATGAATGAGGGCTTCAGAGGCTGGGGAAGAACTCGGCATTTCGCTTTTTCGGAGGGAGGCGGGGGTTTCAACCCCCGCATAATACTCTTGAATCTGCGCGGGCTTTAGCCCCGGGCCTTCGCTTCCATGAGCAGAATTGAGTTTTTCCGCAGCCTGCTTAGCCCCTGAGGAAAGCTTGCGCTAACTCGCAGCCTTTGCCTACCAAATCCCCACGCCGCTGAGCCTTTTCCAATCCAGAAGATCCGAATTAGTCTTCACCGCCTGCGGCATGCAATGGCTTTGCGCCCGCAATCCTGTTCCTGTCGAGTACGACCGCGTCACGTGGAACCGCTCCATAATCACATACCGCACTCGCAGCCCTTCAATAATCGGGAACAACTGCGCGGGCACGTGGTCGCGATCTACATACACAACCAATGCCGCTTCGCTCGGATTATCCAGGCTCTGTCCCACGCCAACGCCAAAGAACGCCGGATTCTGCTTCATCAGGTTCTGTGCCACCGCTTGCTTGGTCGCAATTGCATGGCTCAACGCTGTGCCCTGCAGGGGGCTAAAGCTGCTCTTCATCTCCAACAGGGACCGCGGAGTTGAGCCGTAAGCCACAGCCTGCGCCGTTGTCGGAATCACGGCCGTCCGCACGCCGCCCACTGTCACCGGCACACTGACGTTCATGTTCTGATCCACGTACACAATCACCGCGCCTTCGCCGGCATGGTCGCTGCTCTTGCCCGGTGCTGCGCCCAGTATCCCTGTGGACGGATTCACCAGCGATCGAGCCTGCGTCAGAGCTTCGTCAACGCGCGCATTTTCCGCGCTGCTCAGCGTGAATCCTTGCGCGGCCTTCGCTGTCGCGTTGCCGTAGTTCAGGCAACTCACCGCGTGGTCCGCTGTGCCCACAAACGTAAACGACGCTCCGCCGCCCACCTGCGTGCTTAACTCGCTCAGCACATCGCCAACCGGGTTGGCCACGCCCTCACTCGTGCCGGAAGTGGTCAATCCGCCTGCAAAGAACAGTCCCACCGGCTCGGCATTCGCCGTATCCACAACAAGAGACCCGGAGTCGCCCGCATCGCTGAACTGGTTGCCCGTAATGCCAAGCTGGTTCGTATAAGTCTTCGTGTAGTAAGGCGTGGTCTCCGCGCAGTCAGTGTAATAGGAAACCTGCACGTTCAAACTCACCGTCGACACGCTCGCGCACGTAAGCCCAGTCGTTCGTCCGCTCTTGGCCACGGTCAGTCCGGTCGTCGTCAGTGCCTCGCCTTTGCCTGCAGTGCATTGCGTGCCTGCAGATGCAACCGTGCACGAAGTCCCCGGAGGCGCAGCGGCAAGCGTTCCATCCGTCTGCCTTGCGCCCAACTCCAGAATCGCGCCGCTCGCATTCACCGCGCCCGCGTTCACCTGCGCAATCGCCGCGTCCGCATTGGTCGAAACCGACTTCAGAGGCAGCCAGTTGGTCAGGAAACCCACTTCCGCCGTGCCCGAACCCAATCCAAACGGTACGCAGTTGTTATCGATCAATCCCGGCTGCACAATAATGTCGCCCACCTTTGCCTGATCGCTCCGCGCCAGCACGTGGTTGTTGCTCAGCAGGTATTGCGTCCCGTTCGAACTCTGAATTAGCGATCCCAGCGTGCCGCTGCAGCAATCCTTGATCTGGTTGCCCGACGTATCGTAGTCGTTGTTGTTTCCGCCCGACGTGCCCAGCGCAATCGGTGCCGTCGTCTGCAGCGTCTGGTGTGTCGCGGGATTGCTCGAAACAGCCGCGGTATTCAG
>Ga0364874_10061_pt2 | contig 52084 bp, 53 predicted proteins | sample ExccelAu500001D4_2_FD_206922 | JGI IMG/M metagenome (GOLD analysis project Ga0364874, IMG submission 206922) | Enriched cells from Trout Bog Lake Hypolimnion, Wisconsin, USA - BchlTB.Aug07.5000.01.D4 | ecosystem: Environmental > Aquatic > Freshwater > Lake > Hypolimnion/Profundal zone | place... | reverse complement strand
ACCTAGTCGGGATAATTTGTTTAGGAATTTGCTAAAAGCGGAATTAAACGAGGGACCAAGCAATGGTTTCACCAGCGCGCAGAGGGACAATCGTGTGACCCCCCAAAGGCAACTCATTTGGAATGCTCTGAGCCTGTTTGGCTAAGGTAATTTTTTTAGTATTGCGCGGTAGAGAATAAAAATCGGGCCCGAAGAAACTTGCAAAGCCTTCTAATTTTTCGAGTTTTCCAACACTTTCAAACGCTTCAGCATACAAACCTAGTGCATTGAATGCGCTGTAACAACCAGCACAGCCACACGCAGCCTCTTTTGCGCCTCTAGCATGCGGGGCGCTATCGGTTCCTAAAAAGAAGCGGGGGTTGCCACTCGTGGCAGTCTCCAGTAACGCAACGCGATGCTCTTCGCGCTTGAGCACTGGCAAACAATAATTATGCGGACGAATGCCGCCAGCAAAAATAGCATTGCGATTCATCAGCAAATGCTGTGGCGTAATCGTCGCAGCAATGGTATTTTTTCCACCAGTTACAGCATCTCGAACATAGTGAGCGGCTTGCCGTGTGGTGATATGTTCAAACACAATCTTGAGCTCAGGGAAATCTTTACGCAAAGGCTCTAATACCTGATCAATAAAAACTGCTTCACGATCAAAGATATCTATTTCAGGACTCGTTACTTCGCCATGAACTAATAGCGGCATTCCAACGACTTGCATTACCTCTAAGGCGGCATGACAATACTTCAAATCACTTACACCAGCATCACTATTCGTTGTTGCGCCAGCAGGGTAAAGCTTAAAAGCGGCAATACCATCCGTTTTCGCCTTGCGCACTTCTTCCGCTGAAGTATTGTTAGTGAGATATAAAGTCATTAGAGGCGTAAAACTATCGACTCCTAATAATGTCAATTGCGCCTGAATACGAGTGCGATAAGCATTCGCCAACTCTACCGTTGTCACAGGAGGCTTCAAGTTTGGCATGATGATGGCTCGCGCAAATTGACGAGCTGTATCTGCCAACACATCCTTCATCACTTCGCCATCGCGAATATGCAAATGCCAATCGTCTGGCTGAATCAGTTGAAGTTGAGTTGGGTTCATTGTTGCCATGGTTTTTAGCGTCAATCGAGCAAAATAATGCGGAAATCATTCACATTCGTAAGTGTAGGGCCAGTTTCTACTAAAGCGCCTAATTGCGCAAAAAATCCATAGCAATCATGTGTCTCCAAGTTCTGCCTTGGTGATAAAGCCCGAGTCTTAGCCGCTTGTCGAATCTCAGGCGTAAACCAAGCGCCCGCATTTTTCTCGCTACCATCAATACCGTCTGTATCCGCCGCTAAAGCAGATAGCTTAGTCAGATCCTCGCTTGCGTCAAATAGTGAAAGCAAAAACTCACTACAGCGGCCACCACGCCCCTTGATGCCGATCGGTAAAGTCACCGTACATTCCCCACCAGAAATCAGCGCAATACGCCGACCTGATTGCTGACGTGCGATTTCAGCTTGCTCAATCCCAACCTCCCGCGCCTCGCCAGTAATGGTATCGCCCAAGATAATGGGCTCATAACCTTCCTTGCGAACATATTCAGCAGCAGCCTCAAGACTTTTATAGGCGGTGGCAATCACATGATTGGCAACCTGAGCATTTTGCACGTCATGCTCTTTCAATGTTTCCGGAATCTCGCCAGCATCACCTTGGCTCAAGTGATTCAACACCGAAGATGGAATAGCGCCTTCACCCAAATGATATTTACGCAAAACATTGAGAGCATCTTGATAAGTAGAGTAGTCCGGTGCACAAGGGCCACTAGCAATATCGGCAGGCAAGTCGCCAGTAACATCTGAAATCAACAAGGCCTCTATGCGCGCACCCCTTGCAATCGCAAGTCTAGCCAAATTACCACCCAAAATCGCAGATAAATGTTTCCGAACCACATTCATATCTTCAATAGGCGCGCCACTATGTAATAGCGCCTCGGTTGTTTGGCGCATATCTTCGATGCTGATGCCGGCCTGGGGCAGAGTCAAGAGACTGGAACCGCCACCAGAAATTAAGGCGATCAATACATCACCAGAGCTCAATTGATTAACGGCATCAAAAATAGCTTTAGCTCCATCCATACCAGCCTGATCAGGAACTGGGTGGCCAGCCTCCACAACCTGAATATGATGCGTTGGCGAGCCATGGCCATAACGAGTGAGAACCGTACCCTGGAGTTTTGCCTGTGGCCAGCAATCTTGCGCATGACGTTCTAGAGCGCTAGCCATAGAAGCGCTTGCTTTCCCGGCACCAACCACCAAACAGGTGCCTGTTGGCTCCAACCCCTTCGGAAATATCTTAGACAAATACTGAGGAACAATGATTTGAGGATCAGCCACTGCTACTGCCGTGGCAAAGGCCCGCTTCAATATCGTTTCTTGTTGATTCATAAAGATATTCTAATCAAGTGCGGCACGCTCTTGCATTTGCCACATCTCGGCATAGCGTCCATTTGCAGCAAGTAACTCAAGATGGTTGCCGCGCTCCACAATCCGCCCATGATCCATTACCAAGATTTGATCGGCATGAATAATCGTGGAAAGTCGATGCGCAATGATCAGTGTGGTGCGATTCTTAGCCAAATTCAACAACTCTTCCTGAAAAGCGCGCTCTGTTTTCGAATCTAATGCCGAAGTAGCCTCATCAAAAATCAACATAGCGGGCTTTTTTAGCAAGGTACGCGCAATAGCGACGCGTTGCTTCTCGCCGCCAGATAATTTCAGACCACGCTCACCAACCTGAGTCTCATAACCATCGGGAAGATGCTTGATGAAGCCATCAATTTGAGCAGCCCTAGCAGCCTCATGCACCTCCTCAGGCGTAGCCTGTGGATTGCCATAAGCAATGTTGTAACCAATGGTGTCATTAAAGAGAACAGTATCCTGAGGAACAATACCAATCACCTTTCTTAAGCTGGTCTGCTGCACATCCACAATATTCTGGCCATCAATTGAAATCTTGCCAGACTGCACATCATAGAAACGAAATAACAATCTAGCTAAAGTACTTTTACCCGCGCCGCTTTGACCAACTACCGCAGTAATAGTGCCGGCGGGAATATTAAAACTAACATCCCGCAAGATTTCACGCTTCGCATCATAATGAAAGCTGACATGCTCAAAACGAACATCGGGGCCATGCAAATAATTTTCAATACGCAAAGGCCCGGCATTAGGGACATCGGAAATCTCTTTTTCGGTATTTAGCAAAGAGAACATTCGATCCATATCAGTTAAGGCCTGCTTAATCTCCCGATAAATTACCCCCAAAAAATTGAGCGGGATATAAAGTTGGATCATTAAAGTGTTGACCAAAACCAAATCCCCTAACGTCATCGTCTCGGCAACAACCCCGAGAGTGGCTCGCCATAAAATTAGAACTAAGCCAACAGCAATAATGATTTGCTGCCCAAGATTCAGGATGGCTAAAGATTTTTGTGACTTCACTGCGGCAACTTGATAGCGCTTCAAATTTTCGTCATAGCGATTTGCTTCAAATGCTTCATTACCAAAATACTTCACAGTTTCAAAATTCAATAATGAATCAATCGCTTTTTGGTTGGCCTTGGAATCCATATCATTCATGGTGCGGCGGAAATTTGTACGCCACTCGGTCACCACAATAGTAAATACGATATAGAAAATTAGGGCGGCTACGGTAATGACGGCAAACCAAATATCGTATGAGTAGGCAAAATACCCGAGCACCAAACAGAATTCAATTAATGTTGGCAGGATGCTATAGAGGGAATAAGAAATAAGAGACTGAATACCTCTGGTGCCGCGCTCGATATCCCTGCTGACGCCACCCGTCTGGCGCGCCAAATGAAAACTTAAAGCCAAGGAGTGCAAATGTTCAAATACTTGAAGCGCCACCTTGCGAACAGCGTTTTGAGTTACACGCGCGAAGAGGGATTCGCGTAATTCTGTAAAGAGAGATGCGGAAATACGCAAAGCACCATAGGCTAAGAGCAAACCGACTGGAACAACTAAAGCCGCTTCCGGCGAGCCCGCTTTAATGTTCAGCGCGTCAATCAGTCGCTTCATCAAAATTGGTATGCCGAGATTAGCCACCTTAGCAAGCGCCAAGAAACTAAGCGCAACGACTACTCGAACTTTATATTCCAAGAGGTATGGCAAAAGATCGCGAATAACTCGCCAATCGCCACGTTGAAAAGATTTTGATTCTGCGCTAGCGTGGCGGTGCCCTGATGAATGTCTCATCGCCTTATCTTAGTCATTTCTTGGCTGACGCGCAGAAAAGAGATGCAAAATTGCCTCACCATTACTACGAGAGAAACACTCCGCAGCAGCCTCCTGGTATGGGAGCCATTGATAAGCAATGTGCTCTCTAGGGGATAGCTTTACCTCAATATTTCCAGGTACCTCCAAGCAAAACCAGTGTTCAGTATTCTTGATAACCCCTGGCGCATAACGGTGACGCCACTGGGGATATATCTCATAATCAACCTGATGATGCATATTCTTTAGGGAGCCAATCGGCAAAAGACTGACATCAATGCCCGTTTCCTCCAACACTTCACGTGAGGCGGCTAAAGATAAATCCTCATCAAGAGAATCAATGCTGCCGGTAACAGACTGCCAGAAATTGGAGCAATCAGCGCGCTCAATCAGCAAGACTTCCCCATTCGAATTGTAGATAAGCACTAAAACCGAAATGGGGATTTTCAAGATGCTAAGGAGGGGAAATCCAATTAAGCAGTAGGAGTCGCTTGACGCAAACGAATATGCAACTCACGCAATTGACGCTCGTCAACTGGGCTAGGCGCCTGTGTCAACAAACACTGCGCACGTTGTGTTTTAGGGAAAGCAATTACATCACGAATAGACTCGGCACCCGTCATCATCGTAACGATACGATCCAAACCAAACGCAATACCACCATGCGGAGGTGCGCCATATTGCAAGGCATCCAATAAGAAGCCGAATTTTGCTTGAGCTTCTTCAGCGCCAATCTTCAAAGCGCGGAACACCTGACTCTGCACAGTCTCTTGGTGAATACGTACCGAGCCACCACCGATTTCACTACCATTGAGCACCATGTCATAAGCCTTGGCTAGACATTTACCTGGATCAGACTCAAGATACTTCATATGCTCATCTTTAGGGCTCGTGAACGGATGATGACAGGCAACCCAACGAGCTTCACCTTCATCGTAATCAAACATTGGGAAGTCAACAACCCATAATGGCTTCCAGCCTTCCGCAAAAAGGCCATGCTCTTTACCCCAAGCAGAGTGCCCAATCCGTAGACGCAAGTTACCAATAGCATCGTTTACTACTTTTTCTTTATCGGCACCGAAGAAAATGATATCGCCATCTTTTGCGCCTGTGCGCTTCAAGATACCTTCAATTGCGGCATCATGCAAATTCTTCACGATAGGAGATTGCAATCCGTTACGACCTTCGGCAACAGAGTTCACCTTAATCCAGGCCAAACCTTTAGCGCCATAGATTGATACAAACTGAGTGTAATCATCGATTTCGCTACGGCTAATTTCTGCGCCACCAGGAACACACAAGCCGACTACACGACCACCCTCTTGATTTGCGGCGCCAGCGAATACTTTGAAATCAACGTCCTTCATTAAGTCGGTCAATTCAGTGAACTCAAAATTCACACGCAAATCTGGCTTATCCGAACCAAAACGCGCCATACCTTCAGAGTAAGGCATGGTTGGGAATGGGTTTGGCAACTCTACATTCATTGTGGCCTTGAAAATATGACGAATCATGTTTTCAAACAAATCACGAATTTCCAGTTCGCTCAAGAAAGCAGTTTCACAGTCGATCTGGGTAAATTCAGGTTGACGGTCTGCGCGCAAATCTTCATCACGGAAGCATTTAGTAATCTGGTAATAGCGGTCAAAACCAGCCACCATCAACAACTGTTTAAATAATTGCGGGGATTGTGGCAAAGCAAAAAAGTGGCCATCATGGACGCGGGAAGGAACCAAATAATCACGCGCGCCCTCTGGGGTGCTCTTTGTGAGCATAGGCGTTTCAATATCAATAAAGCCCGCGGTATCCAAATAACGACGGCACTCCATTGCTACGTTGTAACGCAAACGCAAATTCTTCTGCATCTGTGGACGACGCAAGTCCAAGACGCGATGCGTTAAGCGAGTTGTCTCTGATAAGTTCTCATCATCCAATTGGAATGGAGGAGTAATCGAAGCATTCAGAATATTGAGGCTATGGCAAAGTATTTCCACTTTGCCGCTAATCAAATCCAAGTTCTCAGTGCCGGCTGGACGCGCGCGCACTAAACCTTTGATCTGGATACAGAATTCATTGCGCACTTGCTCGGCAAGAGCAAACATCTCCGGACGATCCGGGTCGCACACCACCTGTACAAAACCTTGATGATCACGCAAGTCAATAAAGATCACGCCACCATGGTCACGACGACGGTTAACCCACCCAGATAGGGTGACTTCTTTCCCGATGAGTGAATCGGTTACCTGACCGCAGGTATGGCTTCGCATCAACATAACAATTTCCTATAAATCAAAAATGATTTGGTGGCTGAATAGTACTCAGTCCAGCTGGGTTATTGGGAGGAACAGATCCCATTGAAACAATATGTTTGAGTGCTTCTTCTACACTCATATCTAATTCGATTGTTTGTGCGCGTGGCACAATCATAAAAAATCCAGAAGTAGGATTTGGAGTCGTTGGCAAAAAGACGTTGACGTAATCCTCACCCAATTTGGAGGCAACCTCTTTTGCAGGAGTACCGGTTTGAAAAGCTATTACCCATGAATCAGCATGTGGATAGCGAATCAAGAGCGCTTTACTAAACGCCTGGCCACTACCGGAAAATAAAGTGGATGACACTTGTTGAACGCTTGAATAAATGGAGCGCACAACCGGAATGCGGTTAACCAACTTATCCCAAACTTTCATCCACCATTGACCCGCAAAACTAATCGCCAACAAGCCAGTAACCATAATGACCGCGACAACAATCAAAATACCAACACCTGGCAAGTCACGGAAATGCTGAAGGTCTCCCGAGAATTGACTTGGGAAGATGGTGATGATGGCTTGCATCACCGAGCCAAATACACCGTCGAGCAAACCCAGACCCCAAGTAATCACCCAGATGGTGACGGCCATGGGAGCCCATACGAGAATGCCTGCGATAAAGTATTTTTTCATATGCTTGCGCTTTGACTAACCCGTTATTTTAGCGGGTTAGGGGCGAATCAGCGAGAGACTAATAAATACCGAGGCCGATGATCAAAATTCCGGCCAAAAACCCGCCAGCGAAGAGCAATGCGCCCATGATTAAGCGGTGAGTGCGTCTTTCTTGCTGCAAAAGAGCCCTTAAGACCTCTAATTCGCCGTTTTGTTCTTTTTTCTGCCCTTGAGACAGGCTTTCGGCTATCAAACGGGGCAAAGTTGGCAAGATTTTGGCCCATGCAGGGGCCTCAACCTTCAGACCATCAATCAAGCCACGCCAACCCAACTGCTGACTAACCCACTTCTCCAAAATTGGTTTGGCCGTTTTCCAGAGATCTAGGTCGGGATCCAATTGACGAGCCAGGCCCTCAACATTCAAAAGTGTTTTTTGCAACAAAGTCAGTTGCGGCTGAATCTCCACCTTAAAACGGCGTGAAGTTTGAAATAAACGCATCAACACAATGCCTAAGGAAATCTCTTTTAACGGGCGATCAAAGTATGGCTCACATACGGAACGCACTGCACCTTCCAATTCTTCTACACGTGTATTAGCTGGCACCCAACCAGACTCAATATGCAACTCAGCAACCCGTCGGTAATCACGATTAAAGAAGGCCAAGAAATTCAGTGCTAAATAGTTTTTATCAGACTCACTCAATGCGCCAACAATCCCAAAATCTAAAGAAATAAATCGTCCGAAAGTTTCTGGCTCCAAGCTGATCATGATATTTCCCGGATGCATATCTGCATGGAAAAACCCATGCTCAAACACTTGGGTGAAAAATATTTCTATGCCATCAGCGGCCAATTTCTTAAAATCAACACCTGCCGCACGTAATTCCTCAGTGCGGCCAATGGAAATGCCTTCCATACGCTCCATAACAATCACATTGGTATGGCATAGATCCCAATACATCTCTGGAATCATTAACTTCTTAGAGCCGACGAAGTGCCTACGCAACTGACTTGCATTAGCTGCTTCACGCATGAGATCCAACTCGTCATGCAAATAAGTATCGAACTCGGCCACATTCTCTCGTGGTTTTAAACGACGCCCATCTTCAGATGTGCGCTCAATGATTTTTGCCAAGTCATACATCAAAGCAATATCACCTTCGATAACTGGCAAGATACCTGGGCGCAAGACCTTGATGGCTACGGCTCGATGATTCCATTCTGGATGCTTATCCGTGGCGCGCAAAATACCAAAATGCACTTGAGCCACAGAGGCACTGGCTACAGGGCTTGCATCGAAGCTGATAAATATCTCTTCAATTGGCCGACCAAGGGCCGCCTCAATTAAACGACGTGATTCTTGATTTGAAAATGGTGGAACTTGGTCCTGCAATTTGGCGAGCTCATCTGAAATATCCTCAGGCAAGAGATCGCGCCGAGTTGAGAGAACTTGTCCAAATTTTACGAAAATAGGTCCGAGAGCTTCGAGGGTTAGACGAATCCGCGCACCTCTTGGTAAATCAGAATTAGGGGAGGTCCAGCAAAGAACAGTTAAGAAACTGCGACGGATTCCACGTTTTAAGTTATCACGCAGTAAAGGCAACAAACCATAACGCCAAGCAGTAAAGAAGATGAAACAAAGACGGGCAAGTCGATGCACGATTTACCTCTCCTTCTGCGTTAGTAATTGAATACGCTTATCCATACGATCAACCGCATCACGCAATTCATTTAATTCATTCTTATGAACCATAAATTCCCGCTTATTCAGCAAGACCTTTCTTTCTTCGCTTACGTATTCCACAACGTTATCCAACAAATCATTCGCGGCAGACTTGCCCGCAGTAAACAATTTCCTTCCTTGGCGCACTGCGAAATTTGCCGGGGCATCCCCCACCAAACGCGCCAGATCTTCCTCATACTCCCAGCGAACCTGGCCAATAAGTCGTCCCAGTAATTGGGCTAAATCAGCATCACCTGAAATTTTCACAGCCTTAAAAGCTTGCTCGCGCAATGCGCCTGAACTGCCGACTAGCTCGCTCAATGCTTGGGCTGAAACTTCCAGCATGAGAGAACTGTTTTCAGCATTCTCTGATACGGCCAATAAGCCAGCAGGCGTAATTTCAAAGCACAAGTCGCCCACAGGCAACCTTAAGAGAATCGTTTTTCCAGCATGGCGCGCCAACTCAACCATGGCCCATGACTCACTGGATAAAACATGATTAATACCTCGGCAAGCAGCGCCAGTTGCAATAGTGTGGGTAGAAGAAACAACGTTCATGAGTGTAAAAAACCCGCACTTGTGCGGGTTCCCAATGGAAAGTACCTTAAGCTTAAACCAACTGTTGAATACCCGCCAGTACCCAGCCACCAGGGCCATCAACCGGCTTACTCAAATTCCAGATTTCCGAAAAATTGTTTGCAGGCGCACCTTGCTGCTCGCGAATCATCCCCCCGAACTGAACGCTGCAGTAATAAACGTTACCTGTAGTTTCAATACCCAAAAGCTTAGCATTAATAGTCACAACATCCGTTTGATTGGCGCTTTCAGTGCGGCCCGCCAAATCCTGTTGAATAGTCGCAAACATTTCAGGAGTAGTAAATTCCTTTAAAGCCGCGAGATCGCCTTGATCCCAAGCACTCTGTAAGCCGACAAAATATTGCTTCGCATTCTCCAAAAATGTGTACTCATCAAACCCTGGAGGCAAAGTCGATTGAAATGGTTCTGACTCGACGCTTGTCCCGCCAAAAGCATTAGCCGCCGGATAAAATCCAGGCTCGTTAGGCGCTTGATTAATCGTGTTGCGCTGCATAGAGGGAGAAATCTGCCCTCCATCAGACAAAACTGGAAGCAATCTTCTAATAATGAACATGATCACAAAACCAGCCAAAGCGGCAATCAATAAACCAGTGATCAGTGAAGAAGCGGCCTCGCCCAAACCAAAGTGCGATAAGAGATAACCAATACCAAGGCCCGCAGCTAAGCCACCCAAAATCCCACCCATCCCCCCGAAGCGACTTGGGGCAGGCGCTACTGGTGCGGGCGCTGGAGCAATAGGCTGCGCTTGTTGAATCGGTTTTTGTATGGGTGCAGCCTGTCTTTGCATTGGAGCACTAGGCATGCGACCAAGACTTCTTCCGCCACCCAAACGCACAGCGTCCGCTTGGCTAACCAAAGCAAAAAACAAACTAAGACTCAATAAAACCGCTTTGAAAAAATGCTTACTCATATTTATATGTCCCCCTGTAAAACTTCTTTCCTGCCGCAATACTTAAAAGCTACAGAACATCAGTATTTAATACCAATATGCAAAGCAACGATACCACCCGTCATTCTGTGGGTTTCCACTTCATCGAATCCAACGCCCAACATGATTTCTTTTAAGGTATCGGCATCAGGATGCATGCGAATAGACTCAGCTAAATAACGATAGCTTTCCGAGTCTTGAGCAATTTTTTCACCAAGCCAAGGCAATACCTTGAATGAATAGGCATCATATACAGGCTGCAAAAATGCATCGGGCTTAGAAAACTCCAAAACAAGAACTCGACCACCCGGTTTGATCACTCGACACATTTCACCCAAAGCTACATCTTTATGGGTCATATTGCGCAAACCGAAAGCCACCGTCACCACATCAAAAGAATTTGCGGGAAAAGGAATCTTCTCAGCATCAAATTGAACGCAAGGAAGCGCCAAACCTTGATCGAGCAAACGATCTCGGCCAACACCCAACATAGACGCATTGATATCGCTCAACCAAACTTGTGCATCAGGATTCCTACCCCAAGCCGCCGCTTTAGCAAAAGCTGCAGCCAAGTCCCCTGTGCCACCAGCAATATCCAACACCTTCTGACCTGGTCGGACTTGCGCGCGGGCAATCGTAATTTTTTTCCACAAACGATGTAATCCAAATGACATCAAGTCATTCATCACATCATATTTGCTTGCCACCGAATGAAATACTTCCGCAACCTTGCCGGCCTTCTCAGCCTCATCAACACTCTGATAACCAAAATGGGTTTTGCTCATTAATGACTTCCACAGGAATGGCCACGCGCATGATCTTGTGTAGTCATCGGTGCATCCCGATCAAGACCAGCGACGGCCAATTTATCTAAATGCTCTTTCCATAACTGCTCTTGGTTCTCACATAAAAACCGCAAGAAATCCCAAGAATACAAACCCGAATCATGCCCATCTGAAAAACTAGGCTTCAGTGCATAGTGACCCACTGGCTCGAGATTAGCAATCAATACCTCGCGCTTACCAGTTTGCAAGATTTCCTGTCCAGGACCATGACCTTGCACCTCGGCGGATGGGGAAAGAACTCTGAGCAATTCGAAAGGTAGGCGATAGGTATTGCTATCCTCGTAAACAAGTTCCAATACCTTGGATTGCTGGTGAACTACGACCTTGCTTGGAATCATTAAACCAATACCCTCTCAATACCACCTTGGTTAGCCTTGGCTACATAGTCTTCCATCCAACTCTCGCCCAACAATTTCTGCGCCATTTCAACAACAATATAGTCAGCCCTTGTATCGCTATCCGCATTAAAGCGAGTCAAGCCCTGTAAGCATGATGGGCAACTGGTAAGCACCTTAACACCTGCTTCAGGATCCCCCTTGCGCAACTCATCGGCACCCTTTTCCATCTCAATTTGCTTGCGAAAGCGTACTTGAGTAGAGATATCAGGACGGGTTACTGCAAGCGTTCCAGACTCCCCGCAGCAACGATCATTCTTCTTGATCGCTTTGCCATCTTCCATCTGAATAAGTTCATTCACCGTTCTCATCGGATCTTGCAACTTCATCGGCGAGTGACATGGATCGTGATACATATACTTGACGCCAGTGACATTGGAGAGTTTAACGCCCTTCTCTAGCAAATATTCATGAATATCAACAATTCGACAGCCGGGGAAGATCTGCTCAAATTGATAGTCCGCCAATTGGTCATAACAAGTACCACAAGACACCACAACGGTTTTGATATCAAGGTAATTCAATGTATTGGCAACGCGATGGAATAGCACGCGATTGTCCGTAATCATCTTCTCGGCTTTATCAAAATCACCATTGCCACGCTGTGGATAACCACAACACAAATAGCCTGGTGGTAAGACTGTTTGAACACCTACATTCCAAAGCATTGCTTGAGTGGCTAAGCCCACTTGAGAGAACAAACGCTCAGAACCACAACCCGGGAAATAAAAGATGGCCTCGGTATCGGCAGAAGTCGTTTTAGGATCCCTAATAATTGGGACGTAATCCGCATCCTCAATATCCAATAAAGCGCGTGCGGTTTTCTTGGGTAAGTTACCCGGCATCTTCTTATTCACAAAGAAAATAACCTGCTCTTTAATGTTAGGCTTGCCCACTGTTGCAGGTGGATGTGCCGTTTGCTTTTTAGCAAACTTACGCAACAACTCATTACCTAGGCGCTGAGCTTTATAGCCCCAGCCAATCATCGTTTTGCGAGCTAGGTTAATGGTCTCTGGGCTAGTCGCATTTAAGAAGAACATCGAAGCGGCTGTGCCTGGATTAAAGCGCTGCTGACCCATCTTGCGTAACAAATTACGCATATTCATCGTCACATCGCCGAAGTCAATATTAACTGGACAAGGCGTTAAACACTTATGGCAAACGGTACAGTGCGCGGCCACGTCATCAAACATTTCCCAGTGGCGGATAGATATGCCTCGACGTGTTTGCTCTTCATATAAAAAAGCTTCAATCAATAAAGATGTAGCCAGTATTTTGTCGCGCGGACTATAGAGCAAGTTGGCGCGTGGCACGTGAGTAGAACAAACTGGTTTGCATTTGCCGCAACGTAAGCAATCTTTCACGCTATCAGCAATGGCGCCAATGTCACTTTGCTGCATGATGATGGACTCATGCCCCATCAAACCAAAGCTTGGCGTATAGGCCAAACTGAGGTTAGCGTTCGGCATCAGCTTGCCCTTATTGAAACGTCCTTCTGGGTCAACGCGATTCTTATAGCTACGGAAATTTTTAAGCTCTGCTTCAGTCAGATATTCCAACTTGGTAATACCAATACCATGCTCACCAGAAATCACGCCATCTAAGGAGCGCGCTAAGGTCATGATCCGATCAACAGCGTGATGCGCATCCTGCAACATCTCATAGTCATCAGAGTTCACCGGAATATTGGTATGCACATTCCCGTCGCCCGCATGCATATGCAAAGCAACAAACACGCGCTTACGCAGAATCTTCTTATGGATAGCTTCCAACTCATTAAGGATCGGTTCAAAAGCCAGCCCCCCAAAAACAATTCTCAACTCGGAGCGCACTTGCTCTTTCCAAGAAGCACGCAAAGTGTAATTTTGTAGTTGCGGGAAATGCCTATCCATTTGGGTCAGCCACTCATACCACTCTGTCCGCACCCTAGTAATTAACTCGAGCGCCTGCTGAACACGGTCACCCAAAATTTCTGCGGTGGCAATCTCATACTCTTCATCGCTCTTACCCAGAGGCAGCGCACCTTTTGTTAAAAAAGACTCCAAGCCATCCAAGACTTGCAATTTATTCTTCAGAGAGAGTTCGATATTGATGCGCTCAATACCTTCGGTGTACTCACCCATGCGCGGCAATGGAATCACCACGTCTTCATTAATCTTGAAAGCGTTTGTATGACGCGCAATTGCGGCGGTACGTGCGCGATCTAACCAGAACTTCTTGCGAGCTTCAGCACTCACCGCTACAAAGCCTTCGCCTACACGTAAGTTGGCCATCCGGACAACTTCGCTAGTGGCTGCAGCTACAGTCTCTTCATCATCACCAGCAATATCGCCAATCAATACCATCTTCGGCATACTGTTACGCTTGGACTTGGTTGAATAGCCAACCGCCCTCAAATAACGATCATCCAAATGCTCAAGACCAGCCAAGATTGGGCCACCTTGCTTGCTCAGGCCATCAAGGTAAGCCTTGATTTCAACAATGCTAGGAATGGCTTCGCGTGCTTGACCAAAAAACTCAAGGCAAACCGTGCGCATGAACTTTGGCATACGATGCAATACCCAAGTGGCACTGGTAATTAAGCCATCGCAGCCCTCTTTTTGGACGCCAGGTAGACCCGATAAAAACTTATCAGTTACGTCCTTACCCAGACCTTCTTTGCGGAAACGCTTGCCCTCTACCTCAAGAAATTCTGTTTTCAGAATGCGTTCACCTGGCTCACTTGAACCATCAGACCAAGTTAATTGAAAGCGAACTTTTTCTACTACATGAATCTTGCCAAGATTGTGATCAAGCCGTTCAATATCCAGCCAATTTCCCTGGGGATCAACCATTCGCCAGCTAGCTAAGTTATCCAGCGCGGTACCCCACAAAACAGCCTTCTTGCCACCAGCGTTCATAGCGATATTTCCGCCAATACAACTTGCATCAGCTGAGGTAGGGTCAACCGCAAACACAAGGCCAGCATGCTCTGCAGCATCAGACACTCTACGAGTCACTACACCTGCACCAGTAAAAATCGTTGACACTTCATGATCAACGCCAGGCAAATACTTAGACTTCACACCACCAATATCCTGTAACTTCTCGGTATTGATTACAGCAGACATGGCATATAAGGGAATTGCCCCACCGGTATAGCCCGTGCCACCTCCGCGCGGAATAATCGTTAGGCCCAATTCAATACAAGCCTTTACCAGCCCTGGGATCTCAGATTCGTAGTCAGGCTTCAGAACAACTAATGGAAATTCAACACGCCAGTCAGTGGCATCGGTAACATGGGCAGCGCGTGAAACACCATCAAAACAAATATTGTCTGCAGCGGTATGACGACCTAAATCTTTTTTAGCACGCCTACGAATCTGTTCAACTTCTTTAAACCCGCCCTCGAAGTCTTCCACCGCGCGACGTGCGGCATTTAATAAAATTTCAACTTGATCCGCAGAATCACCGCCAGAGCGTTTTCTCACTTCACCCAAACGATGCCACAAAGCATCAATTAATAATTGACGACGATTGGCGTTATCCAGCAAGTCATCTTGCAAGAAAGGGTTGCGTTGCACCACCCAAATATCGCCCAAAATCTCAAACAACATACGGGCTGATCGGCCAGTACGGCGCACGCCACGCAAGCCATTCAAAACGCGCCATGACTCCTCACCCAGGAGGCGAATAACGATTTCTCGATCAGAAAAGGAGGTGTAGTTGTAAGGTATTTCGCGCAAACGGGGTGAACCGGCTTCAGCGTCCAACAACTGATTCAAAGCTAATGGGGCGTTCATAGCATCATATTTAATAAATATGCATTTTAATTGAGCAATCCTGATATTGGCAGGAAATGGGGAAAGAAGTTGGCTAAAGGGATAAACCCTTTCAAATCTAAGGGCTTAGAGCCCATCCGTGGTACGCTCATCGGATGGCAACGAACTATTTAAAGAAAATTTTATCTGCCCGAGTCTACGATGTAGCCAGGGAAACCGAACTTGGGTTGGCCCCAGAACTCAGCAAGCGTTTAGACAACCAAGTTTTACTCAAAAGGGAAGATAACCAACCGGTTTTCTCCTTCAAACTCAGGGGTGCCTACAACAAAATGGCTCATTTACCCCCTGAAGCCCTAAAACGCGGGGTTATCACAGCTTCAGCAGGCAATCATGCGCAAGGCGTTGCTCTATCGGCAGCCAAAATGAAGTGCAAGGCGGTCATTGTCATGCCAACTACCACCCCCAGCCTCAAAATTGATGCCGTCAAAGCTCGAGGCGGCTCGTGGGTAGAAGTCATTTTGCATGGTGACTCTTATAGCGATGCGTTTAAACATTCGGAGCTCTTGGAGAAAAAACGAGATTTGACCTTTGTTCACCCTTTTGATGATCCGGACGTTATCGCAGGGCAGGGCACGATTGCCCAAGAAATATTCCAGCAATATCAAGAACCTATCGATGCCATTTTTGTGGCAATCGGTGGTGGCGGACTAATTGCCGGCATTGGTGAATATGTAAAAGCAGTAAGCCCGAAGACCAAAGTGATTGGCGTGCAATCAGTTGACTCTGATGCGATGAGGCGCTCGCTCAAAGCAAATAAGCGTATTGAGATGAAAGATGTTGGCCTTTTTTCTGATGGCACCGCCGTTAAGCTGGTAGGCAAAGAAACCTTCCGTATTTGCAAACGCGTAGTCGATGACATCATCACTGTGGATACCGACGAAATTTGCGCAGCGATCAATGATGTCTTCACTGATACCCGCAGTATTCTGGAGCCCGCTGGCGCCTTAGCCATTGCGGGCATGAAGAAATATGTAGAAAAAAATAAAACCAAGAAGAAAACCTTGGTAGGCATCGCTTGTGGCGCGAATATGAATTTCAGTCGCTTACGCTTTGTGGCTGAGCGTGCCGACGTTGGTGAATTCCGCGAAGCAGTATTTGCCGTCACAATCCCTGAAGAGCGCGGCTCGTTCAAACGCTTCTGCGAGCTTTTAGGCAATCGTAACGTTACTGAGTTCAACTACCGTATCGCCGACGGCAGCCAAGCCCATATTTTTGTCGGCATTGGTACGCAGAAAGCCAGTGATAGCGCCGCCATTGCAAAACATTTCACCAAGGCCAAGTTTGCGACGATTGACTTAACTCATGATGAATTAGCCAAATCCCACCTACGCCATATGGTGGGCGGCCATTCAGCGCTCGCTAAGGATGAATTGCTTTATCGTTTCGAGTTTCCAGAGCGCCCAGGTGCTTTAATGAAATTCTTGACCAGCATGGCGCCAAATTGGAATATCAGCCTCTTCCATTACCGCAATCACGGCGCCGATTACGGTCGTATCCTCATTGGTATCCAGGTGCCAAAAAATGAACAGAAAAAATTCCAAAGTTTCTTGGCTACTCTTGGTTACCCTCATTGGGATGAGAGCAAGAATCCCGCGTATCGCCTTTTTCTTAAATGAGATGTAACTCATAAGATGTCATACACGCTTACTGGCAAACTGGTTGTTGCGATTTCTTCGCGCGCACTCTTTGATTTTGAAGAAGAGAACCGCATCTTCGAATCAAGTGATGACAGCGCATACATGAAATTGCAGCTCGATCGCCTAGGCGAAGCGGCGCAAACGGGTGTAGCATTTCCTTTAATTAAAAAACTCCTTGCCTTCAACGAAGAGGGCGAACAAAGAGTGGAAGTTGTCATTCTTTCTCGCAACGATCCCGTGAGTGGCCTGCGCGTCTTCCGCTCAGCAAAGCATCATGGCTTACATTTAGAGCGCGGTGTATTTACCAGAGGTCGTCCTCCGTATAGTTACCTGCGCTCATTGCATGCGAATCTCTTCCTATCGGCGAATGAAGATGATGTCCGCGCAACCATTGAGGCAGGCTTTCCAGCGGCACGCGTCTATCCAGAATCCAGCAAAACTGCCGAGTCTCATCCCAACGAAATTCGAATTGCCTTTGACGGTGACGCAGTACTGTTTTCAGATGAAGCTGAACAAGTTTTTCAAGATAAGGGGCTTGAGGCCTTCGTAGATCACGAAAGCAAGAAGGCGGATATTCCACTGCCACCGGGGCCCTTCAAGCCATTGCTTGAGGCACTACATAGATTGCAACGCTCTACCAGTGAAAAAGGAATGCGCATTCGCACCGCGTTAGTCACTGCACGTTCTGCGCCAGCACATGAACGCGCGATTCGCACGTTAATGGCATGGGGTATTGATGTTGATGAAGCTATGTTCTTAGGCGGATTGTCTAAGAGTGAATTCCTCCGTGAATTCGAACCCGACTTCTTCTTCGATGACCAAACAGGTCACTGCCAATCAGCGGCATCGGTCGCGCCCACTGGTCATGTTGTATCAGGCGTGTCTAATAGACCAAAAAACTGAATTCAAAACGAATCGAAACAAAGCAATATGGCGACACTACCTCTTGGACAATCAACGCAATACCCCAATCAATATGATCCAAGCTTGCTATTCCCCATTCCCCGTTCTGAGAACCGCCTCAAACTCAATATCAAGCCTAATCAAGCATTGCCATTTGTAGGTGTTGATATTTGGAATGCCTTCGAGCTAAGCTGGCTCAATCAAAAAGGAAAACCGCAAATTGCTTTGGCTGAATTCCAAATTCCCTTCGACTCACCGAATATGATTGAGTCGAAGTCCTTCAAGCTCTATCTCAATAGCCTAAACAACGCGCGCTTTGAAAATGAAGAGGCTGTGCGTGAACGCTTAATCACAGACTTATCTGCTGTCGCCGGTAGCAAAATCTCCACTCGCATCAACCCTCCCGAGCTTGTCTCTAAAAAAGGTATGCAAGAAATGAGCGGGGTCTTGATGGATAGGTTGGATATTGAAATTGATCCGAACTTGCCAGCGGATCCCGCATTACTTGAAGTTAACGAATCCTTTGGCCCTATTGAGCAATGCTTGGTTTCTCATTTACTGAAATCTAACTGCCCCGTTACAGGTCAGCCCGATTGGGCAAGCGTGCAGATCCGCTACCAAGGACGCCCAATTCTGGAGGAGGGCTTACTGCGCTATCTGATTGGGTTTAGGCAGCTTGGTGAGTTTCATGAGCACTGCGTAGAGACCATCTTTACCGACATCAAGCGTCAATGCAAACCGGAGAAGCTATCTGTGTATGCGCGCTACACAAGACGTGGTGGACTAGATATCAACCCCTTCCGCACCGATCATAATGCGCCGTGGCCTGATAACACCAGACACGCACGACAATAAATTAAGGTTTCAAAGAAGCCCCAATAGCAAAAAGCCCTTTTAGGCAAAACCTAAAAGGGCTTTTTAAATTAGATGAAACTAATTTAAAAAGGAATGTCGTCATCCATTGCGCCGAGCGAAGCCGCGCTAGAAGATGAAACAGGAGCAGACTGCTCAGAAGACTTCGCGCGACTATAGCTTTCGCCACCGCCTTCACTGCCGCCTACCGGTTTACCACCAAGCATTTGCATTGTTTCCGCAACGATCTCAGTGGAGTACTTTTCTTGACCGCTAGCATCAGTCCATTTACGAGTGCGCAAACGACCTTCAACATAAACCTGTGAACCTTTTTTTAGGTATTGACCTGCAATCTCAGCAAGCTTTCCAAAGAATGCGACGCGATGCCATTCTGTGGTTTCTTTCATTTCGCCAGTTTGTTTATCTTTATAGCGATCTGATGTTGCTACTGAAATATTAGTAACGGCGTCGCCACTTGGCATATAGCGTGTTTCCGGGTCGCGCCCTACGTTACCTACGATGATGACCTTATTTACCGAAGCCATGTTGTCTCCCGAAGAAAATGTGATGTGAGTTAACTCTAAATTACGACTACAAAATATTGCTACTTAGCGAAGCTACGGCTATGTTTTTGCCGCTACATCAACCACCCTTGCAGGCAGCTCACGCATCGACCAAGCAATTATAAGCCAGCACAATAGGAGCACCGCGCCCGCAGCAAAGACCGATAAATCACCATGGCTATCCATCAACCAGCCACCAATCACAGCCCCTAAAAATAAGCCAATCGATTGAGTAGTGTTGTAAACACCCATCGCCGTACCTTTTGATTCTTTTGCGAAACGAGAGACCAAAGAAGGCTGCAAGGCTTCGAGCAAATTAAAACCGACAAAGTAAATTAATAAGGCGGTGGCAATCCCCAATATCGATGAGACACCAGTAAAGAAGCACTCAGCAATAAATAGCAAAACAATGGCAATTAAGAGCATTAACTTAAGGCGCCGTTTCTTCTCAGCAATGATGATCAAAGGCGCCATGAATACAAATGACAGCAAAACCACTGGTAAATACACTTCCCAGTGAGCCGACAAAGGCAACCCGGCTTGCACCAATAGACGCGGCACAACCATGAACATTGCCACTTGAGTCGCATGCAGCACAAAAACACCTGCATTTAAGCGCACTAACTCAGGGCGGAAAAATACTTCCTTCAAAGAGGCTTGTGGCGCCTTAATTTCGGGCGCATTTGTAGGCAGTACAAAATAGGTCACCAACATCGCGATCACCCCAAGTACTGCCAAGACCACAAAAATACCACTCATACTAATCGCCTGATAAATCGGCGCTGCAATCACCAGAGATAAGGCAAAAGAAAGGGCAATACTGCCACCAACCAAAGCCATTGCTCGAGTGCGCACTTGTTCACGCGTCAGATCCGCAACCCAAGCAGATATGGCGGCTGAAATTGCGCCAGCACCCATCACGCCGCGCCCGATAGCAATCCAGAGCAAATCATCGCGAGCGGCACAGATCAAGGCTCCAGCAACAAAGAGGGACAAACCCCAGAAAACTACTGGTTTACGGCCGATACGATCAGAAAGTCTGCCCAAGGGGATGTAAAAACAGGCCTGCACGATATTGAAGATTCCTAGGGTCAAACCCACCCAGAGGGCGTGCTCCCCGCCCGGCAAGCCTCGCGCATGAATGCTAAAGACCGGCAAAAGTAAGAAGAGACCCAGCATGCGGAGTCCAAAGATGCCTGCTAAGGCAAGAGTAGATCGAAGTTCGGAAGGATTCATAGGAAAGAGCTATATTAACAAGTTACGCTAAAAAATCATGAATAACGAAATTAAGATCCGCGGCGCTCGTACGCACAACCTCAAAAACATCAATCTAGATATCCCTAGAGAGAAGTTAGTCGTCCTCACTGGCCTATCCGGTTCCGGCAAAAGCTCCCTGGCTTTTGACACCCTTTACGCTGAGGGACAACGTCGTTATGTTGAATCGCTCTCCGCCTATGCCCGCCAGTTCTTGCAGTTGATGGAGAAACCCGACGTCGACACGATCGAGGGTCTATCCCCAGCGATTTCGATTGAGCAAAAAGCAACGAGCCATAACCCCCGGTCTACCGTTGGAACGGTTACTGAAATTCATGATTACCTCCGCTTGCTATTTGCGCGCGCCGGCACCCCCCATTGCCCGGATCACGATCTCCCACTTGAGGCGCAAAGTGTTTCCCAAATGGTGGATACCGTTTTAGCAATGCCAGAAGACACCAAATTGATGATCTTGGCTCCAGTCGTAAGTGAGCGCAAAGGAGAATTTGTAGACCTCTTTCAAGATCTGCAAGCACAGGGTTTTGTGCGCTTTAGGGTGCGCTCAGGCGGTGGTACAGCCAATACCGCCAAAGCAGAAATCTTTGAAGTAGATCAGCTGCCAGAACTAAAGAAAAATGAGAAGCATTCAATTGAAGTTGTAGTTGATCGGATTAAAGTGCGCCCCGATATTCAGCAACGCTTAGCGGAATCCTTTGAAACCGCCCTACGTCTTGCCGACGGTAAGGCCATGATCGTTAACATGGATACCGGCAAAGACATGATCTTCTCAAGCAAGTTTGCTTGTCCAGTTTGCTCGTACTCGCTACAAGAATTGGAGCCACGCCTCTTCTCCTTCAACAACCCAATGGGTGCCTGCCCATCATGTGATGGATTGGGTCATCAATCCTTCTTTGATCCAAAACGCATTGTTGCTCACCCAGATTTGTCCCTTGCATCTGGCGCCATCAAAGGCTGGGATCGCCGCAATCAGTTTTACTTCAAACTCCTACAAACGCTAGCTAAGCATGGCGGCTTTGATGTGGAGAAGCCTTTTGAGACGCTGAGCAAGAAACAGCAAGACCTCATTCTCTTGGGTTCTGGCGATATTGAAATCCCCTTCGAATATATTAATGAACGCGGCAAACTCAGTGTGCGTCAGCATCCATTTGAAGGCATTGTTGCCAACTTCGAGCGTCGGTATAAAGAAACGGATTCCGCTACCGTCCGCGAAGAATTAGCCCGCTACCAAAATGTTCAAACCTGCAAAGATTGTGGTGGCAGCCGTCTTCGCAAAGAAGCGCGCTTCGTCAAAGTGGGTGAGAAGAAACAGTCTCGCGCCATCTATGAGATCAGCGCATTGCCACTAAAAGAAGCAAAAGAATATTTTGAAGCGCTTGAACTCAAAGGCGCTAAAAGAGAAATCGCCGACAAGATTGTCAAAGAGATTGGCGCGCGTTTACGCTTTCTAAATGACGTTGGCCTAGATTACCTCTCGCTTGAACGTAGTGCTGACACCTTATCCGGTGGCGAAGCCCAGCGTATTCGCTTGGCCTCACAGATTGGCTCCGGCCTAACAGGCGTGATGTATGTCTTGGATGAGCCTTCTATTGGACTGCATCAACGCGATAATGACCGTTTGATTGGCACACTGAAACACTTACGTGATTTAGGCAACAGCGTACTAGTAGTTGAGCATGACGAGGATATGATTCGCGCTTCGGACTACGTTATCGACATTGGCCCTGGTGCCGGCGTGCATGGTGGCGAGATAGTTGCGGAAGGCACCCCAGCCGAGATTGAAGCGAATCCCAAATCACTCACTGGTGCGTACCTCTCTGGACGCGAGCGTATCGAAGTTCCTGAAAAACGCATTCCAGTAGGTGACCGCTTCTTAGAGGTCATCGGCGCACGTGGCAATAACTTGCAATCCGTCCATGCCAAAATTCCAGTAGGTCTATTAACCTGCGTTACTGGCGTATCGGGCTCAGGTAAATCAACCTTAATTAATGACACCCTGCATCATGCCGTTGCACACCATTTTTATGGCTCGAATGCAGAGCCCGCGGAGCACGATGCCATCAAAGGCTTAGAGCACTTTGACAAAATCATTAGTGTGGACCAATCCCCAATTGGCAGAACACCGCGCTCCAACCCGGCAACCTATACCGGTCTCTTCACACCCATTCGCGAACTGTTTGCCGGCGTACCAGCATCTCGGGAGCGTGGCTATGAGGCTGGACGATTTTCCTTTAACGTCAAAGGTGGGCGCTGTGATTCATGCGAAGGCGATGGCGTTCTTAAGGTGGAGATGCACTTCCTGCCGGATGTGTATGTACCCTGCGATGTTTGTCATGGAAAGCGTTACAACCGCGAAACTTTAGACATTCGCTATAAAGGTAAAAATATTCACGAAGTACTATCGATGACGATCGAGCAAGCGCATGAATTCTTTGAAGCAGTGCCAGTAGTGACGCGCAAACTCAAAACCTTGCTCGATGTTGGTCTTGGTTATGTCAAACTTGGGCAAAGCGCCACCACCCTATCTGGTGGTGAAGCGCAGCGAGTAAAGCTATCGCTTGAACTTTCCAAACGCGACACCGGAAGAACCCTCTATATTCTGGATGAGCCTACTACCGGTCTGCACTTCCACGATATCCAGCTTTTGCTCACCGTGATTCAAACGCTCAAGAAACAGGGCAACACGATTGTCATCATCGAGCACAACCTCGATGTGATTAAGATGGCTGATTGGATTATTGATTTAGGGCCCAAGGGTGGCGCTGGGGGTGGACAGATTATTGCCACAGGCACTCCTGAGGAAGTTGCAAAAAATGAGGCGAGTTTTACTGGCCATTACTTAGCACCATTGCTAGCTCGTAAGCCAGCAACAAAAACTAAGAAAAAGTAAAAGTTATCACGGTAAGCGCATCAGAGCAATTTAGATTCGGCCAAATCGGTCGCCTCTGGATTGCCTGACAGCACCAAGATATCGTTCGCTTGCAAACGCAACTCGGGACTCAGGTCTAACTTCACATAATCCACCCCGCCAACTTTACGACGCACAGCTTGCACGCTTACCCCGGCATTCTCGAGATTGAGCTCACCCAGAGTTTTATTAATGCTGATGGACTCCGGCAAGATCGTAACGGAATGCAAACGCCAAGACTCGTTCGAGTCAAAATCATCCGATTCTGAGCCGCGGAAATAACCGCGAAGCAGGCTATACCTAGCCTCACGCGCATTGGAAACAATCCTCACCACTTTACGCATCGGTACACCCATCATCAGCAACACATGGGACGCCATCATTAAACTACCTTCAATAAGTTCAGGCACCACCTCTGTAGCACCAGCCGCCTGCAGTTTGCCCAAGTCGGCATCATCTTTGGTGCGTACGAGAATAGTCATCCCAGGGCGTAAACGCTCCACTTGATGCAACACCCTCATGCTTGCCGGCGTATCTGCATAAGTAATCACAACCGCTTTTGCTTTAGATAGACCTGCGGTTACTAAGTAATTTTCACGACTCGCATCACCATAGGCAACGTTATCGCCCGCAGCTGCAGCCTCTTTCACACGATCAGGATCCATATCCAAGGCGATATAGGGAATTTTTTCTTGATCAAGCATCCTTGCAAGGCTTTGGCCAGATCGCCCGAAACCACAAATAATGACGTGATTTTCTGTGCGGACACTTTTGGCGGCGACACGTGTCAGCGCTAAGGATTGCAATAACCACTCATTACTGGAAAAACGCATCGCAATGCGATCGCTATATTCAATTAAGAATGGCGCACCAAACATCGATAAAAGCATTGCAGCCAAAACGGCTTGACTAAGCGCGTGGTCAATTAAATCCAAGCCATCAATTTGATTGAGTAAAACAAAACCGAATTCCCCGGCCTGAGCTAGGCACAAGCCAGTCCGAATAGAAATACCTGGGCTGGAGCCAAAGGCACGAGACAGCAATGCAATCAAACTAAACTTAAATATCAATGGTCCAGTGACCAAAAGCAGCACTAAAATCCATTGCTGGTAAATGACCTCGAGATCAAGCAACATCCCAATCGTGATAAAAAAGAGGCCAAGCAAGACATCCCTAAAGGGCTTAATGTCCTCTTCAACCTGATGTCTAAATGGCGTCTCTGAAATCAACATCCCCGCTAAGAAGGCACCCAAAGCGAGTGACAAACCAAAATGCTCTGTTAGAGCTGCCATACCCAACACGATCAGCAATAGGTTAAGCATGAATAGTTCTTGTGAGCGCAGCTTAACCACCAAGCTAAACCAACGGCTCATCAGCGTTTGGCCAATCACAAAAATTAATCCCAAAGCGACCGCAATCTTGACCGAAGCCACTGTCAAAGCAAAAAAGAGATCGCCGGGATTTTTGCCCAAAGATGGCAAGAGGATCAGTAAAAATATGACCGCTAAATCTTGAAATAACAAAATACCGATGACATTGCGGCCATGTTCAGTCTCCAGCTCAGAACGCTCGGCAATCAACTTAGTCACAATGGCTGTGGATGACATCGCCAACGCACCCCCAAGGGCAATAGCCGCTTCCCAGGAAATCGGATAAATCCAGTTCATCAAAAGACTGGCTGGCACAGCCAGCAGCATCGTCAACAGAACCTGGCTGCCACCAAGGCCAAAAACAATGGATCGCATTGCCCGGAGCTTGTGTAGATTGAACTCAAGGCCAATGGAGAACATCAAGAAAACCACCCCAAATTCAGCTAAATACTTCACCGTGGCTGAATCATTTGCTAGCGCCAAGGCTTTGGGGCCAATCAGAACGCCTATGGCCAAATAGCCCAAAATGGGGGGTAAGCCAAAATAGCGGAAAATAACCACTCCGGCCACACCAGAGGCCAGCAAGATGAGGGTTAATTGAAGGACTGACGGCATATACTTACTCGATGATAGCTAAGACTCGTGAACGAACCCTAAAGCTTGCGCGCGACACCCTCACCATTGAGGCTGCTGCACTGCAAACGATGCGCGATCGCCTTGAAGGCGTTAATGCAGATGCACTCGTGCATGCTGTTGAACTATTGCATGATTGCAAAGGACGCATTGTGGTGTCTGGCATAGGCAAATCTGGCCATATTGCTCGCAAAATTGCCGCTACTTTTGCCTCCACAGGATCCCCAGCCTTTTTCGTACACCCTGCCGAAGCCAGTCATGGCGACTTAGGCATGGTGACACGTGAAGACGTATTTGTTGCGCTATCCAATTCTGGTGAAACCGCCGAATTACTGACCATCATCCCGATCGTGAAGCGCACTGGCGCAAAACTCATTGCGCTTACCGGCGCGCCAAACTCATCTCTAGCGCAATTGGCTGATGCTCATTTAGATACTAGCGTTGAGAAAGAAGCATGCCCTCTGAATCTCGCCCCGACCACCAGCACCACTGCGGCACTAGCCATGGGTGATGCTCTTGCTGTCGCACTCCTAGATGCAAGAGGCTTTAAAGCTGAAGACTTTATCCGCTCGCACCCCGGCGGCAGACTTGGTCGCAAGCAATTGAGCCACGTCAGTGAAGTGATGCGTAGTTTTGATGAAACGCCAAAGATTTCGATTCAAGCCTCTCTGCAAGACGCATTGCTAGAGATGACGGCTAAACGTATGGGCATGGTGATCATGCTCGATAGCAACGACAAAGTTGCGGGCATCTTTACAGACGGTGATTTGCGTCGCCTACTTGAAAAGAGCACTAATCTTGATGGCGTCACCTTAAAAGAAGCAACTACCTCCGCCCCACGAACTATCCCCCCAGAGCTATTGGCAGAAGAGGCTATCGAGATGATGGAGAAACATCGCATTAATCACTTGGTGGTGACCGACACTAATGGCGCCCTGCTTGGCGCCCTCAACCTGCATGACTTATTTGCAGCTAAAGTTATTTAACGCAATCATTTACTCATGCCAAGCGCTTTCAATCCCCACAATACAAATCCCTTAAGCCAATACCCACAAGCGTGGGAGCGTGCTGGTAAAGTCAAACTCTTAGTTCTTGATGTAGATGGCGTGCTGACCAATGGTCAAGTATTGATGGATGCCGATGGTAAAGAATCCTTAAAAGCCTTTGATATTCAAGATGGATTAGGTATTAAGTTGCTAGAACAATGCGGCATTTCCACCGCGATCATTACTGGACGCAACTCAAAAATGGTGTTTGCTCGCTGCGAAGAGCTAGGTATCAAACATGTACATATGGGTATTGAGAACAAAGCAACTGCACTCGAGGAAATTTTGAGGGCCCTATCGCTGACGCATGCGGACTGCGCCGTAATGGGGGACGATTGGCCAGATCTGAAGATGATGAGTAAAGCTGGTCTAAAAGTTTCTCCAGCTCAAGGACATGAGGCGGTTAAAGATAGCGTGCACTTTGTAACAAGCCGAACCGGTGGCAATGGCGCAGTGCGTGAACTATGCGACCTCATCCTCAAGGCACAAAACCGCTACGAAGAATTGCTGAATCAAGCGCGTACTTAAGTAATGCAACTCAATTCCCGGCAAATTAAACTCAGTTTAGGTCGCGCCATTTTGCGACTGATGCCATTAATTCTGATGAGCATTCTCACCCTAATTACTTTTTGGCTCGTTAAGAAAAATACACCGCCTGAAACATCACCCTTAGAGCGAGTGCGTCTTCATGAGCCGGACTACACCATTCAAAATGGTGCGCTATCAGCCTTGAATGAAATGGGCAGCACAAAGTACCGAGTACTAGGGAAGAAAGTAACCCACTACGATGATGACGCATCCATCGACATCGTCACGCCACGCATGCGTTTATTTCAAACGGCTAAAGCGCCTGTGACAGTGAAATCAGATACAGGGCATTTGAACGGCGATTTAACGATTCTTGATCTCATCGACAATGCTGAAATTTTCCGCCCAGCTCAAGCGGCTAGCGCTACCGAACCAGCAACCCTGCGTATGCTTGCGCAATCGTCGTACTTCAAGGTGCTAATTAACGATGACATCATCGAAACTGATAAGCCAATCAGACTTGAACAAGGGATGTCGGTTATGAATTCCACTGATGGCGGATCATTTAATAATGTCGATCAAAGCATGGTACTTTCTGGACAAGTAAAGGGCCGTATTGAGCGACTCCCACGAGGAGAGCAATAAAGTGATTACATTGTCTTCACTTCGTTATCTACCTCCAGCCTTGCTTGCGCTTGGTCTCGCCATTTCAAACATAAGCTATGCTGAAAAAGCGGATCAAGATAAGCCATTAATTCTGGAGGCTGAAAAAGTATCCGTTAATGATGTCCAACAAACCTATGAGCTCAATGGACAAATCCTACTCATTAAAGGAAGCATTGTTGTTACGGGCGATCAAGGCAATATCAAGGTAGACCCTGAAGGCTATGAGTATGTCGAAATGCAGGGCACACCGAAAGAAGTGACTAGCTTTAGAGAGAAGCGCGAAGGTCCTGCCGATGAATTTATGCAAGGTCGCGCCACGGATGTGACCTACAACGCTAAAACCGAATTGCTCACGCTCACCGGCAATGCCGACTTGAAGCGACTCGACAATATGGTGATGCTAGATCAATTACATGGCTGGAAAATTGAGTACGATGATATTAGGCAGTACTATCGCGTATCACCACCACCAGATGCGAAACCAGATGATCTGCCCTTAGCTAGAGCCATCCTTTCACCAAGACGAAAAGCCACACTAGAAAAATGACAGCAGATTCTTCTAAACACAATAGTCCTGCAACCCTAAGTGCGCACCACCTCCAAAAACGCTACGGCTCGAGAACCGTTGTGCGCGATGTATCGATTGAAGTGCAATGCGGCGAGGTCGTCGGCCTGCTTGGCCCTAATGGCGCCGGCAAAACAACTTCCTTCTACATGATTGTTGGCTTAGTTCCATTGGATGGTGGCAATATTGTTCTAGGCGGCACAGACATCACCCATTTACCAATTCATGAGCGGGCCAAAATGGGTTTGTCCTACCTACCCCAAGAAGCGTCTGTTTTCAGAAAACTGAATGTTGCGGAAAATATTCAGGCCGTGCTGGAGCTACAAGTTCAAGATGGCAAATCTTTGAGTAAATCTGAAATTGCCCACCGCTTAAATGAGCTCTTAGGCGAACTCCAAATTACCCACCTAAGAGATAACCCTGCGCTCTCACTCTCCGGTGGTGAGCGCCGACGAGTAGAGATTGCTCGAGCACTGGCCTCACAACCGAAATTCATCCTATTGGACGAACCCTTCGCCGGGGTTGACCCCATTGCTGTTGGGGAGATCCAAAGAATCGTTCGTTTTTTACGAGACCGCCAAATCGGGGTCCTGATCACAGATCACAATGTTCGTGAAACCCTCGGTATTTGTGATCACGCCTATATCATTAGCGAAGGTAGCGTGTTGGCGGAAGGTAAGCCAGATCAAATTATTGAAAATGATGCCGTCCGCAGGGTCTACTTGGGCGAAAACTTCAGGATGTAAGAAATACCTTTTTGAGGGTATTTCTGAAATAAAGCGATTTCCCCTCTTGGATTTCAACAAAATCGCTGATACGCTGGAGGCTCATGAAGTTCATTCAGAAAAAACAAGTACCAAATAAGTTCAAATCTCATGGGGCTAGCTGCGCACCCCAAGCATGTGTATGCGCACGCATTCAAAAAGGAACTGAAGATGAATTTAAAGATTAATAGCCGCCATATAGAAGTGACCCCTGCTATGCGCAATCACTTAGAAGCCGGGCTAGCAAAAATTCGCAAGCATTTTGATCACGTAATTGATGCTTCAGCCATTTTGATTGTTGATAACGCCAAAGAAAAAGATCTTCGTCAAGGTGCGGAAATTACCATTCATCTCAAAGGCAAGGAATTGTTCGCTGAGGCACATAACTCTGATCTCTATCACGCCATGGATCAAGTTGTCGATAAGCTCGAACGTCAGGTTGTAAAACACAAAGAGAAAATCCAAGATCATCATCACGAAAAGCATTTTGAGTAAGTGATGACTTCAGGACACCTATAATCATTTGATATGACTGCCCTGATAGATCTTTTCGCCCTCGACTGCATCACATTAAATAATCCGGCCAAAAACCGTTCTGATGCCTTTGCAGCCGCTGGCGATCTTTTTGCCAAACACACAGGCCTAGATGCTGGCGCCGTGGTTGGTTTTTTAAATGCTCGTGAAGACTTGGGCTCAACCGCACTTGGAGCAGGCGTAGCAATACCGCATGGTCGGGTTAAGGGGCTTAAGCAACCAGTTGCCGCATTTATTAATCTTCAAAACCCGATTGAGTTTGCCGCGCCCGATGGCGACCCTGTATCACTCTTGATTTTTTTATTGGTGCCAGAAAAAGCAACCCAGCAACACCTGGAGATTCTGTCATCTATAGCACAGCTCTTATCTGATCCAGATACGCGTAAACATTTGGCCACCGAAACCAATCCAGAAAAGGTTTGCCAAGTTCTTCAGCAATGGGGTTCACCGCAATGACACAGCCCTTAATCCTCGAAGGTGTAACGGCTCAGCAAATTTTTGACGATAACGTCGCCGAGCTAAAACTTTCTTGGATTAGCGGGCTTGAAGGCGCCGATCGCACCTTTCCAGCAGAAGCTATTAAAGCAGCCGCAGCCAGCTCAGATCTAGTCGGTCACTTAAACCTCATCCACCCAAGCCGCATTCAGATTTTTGGCGAACAAGAAGTTGACTACCATGCCGCACTGGAAACCAAACAAAAGCACGAGCAAATCTCGAGCCTAATTTCTAAAACACCGCCTTGTGTGATTGTCGCTGATAGCAAATCGGCAGATCCTGACTTGCAGCTGTTCTGTCAACGCTCTTCCACCCCTTTATTCACTACGCCAGTTTTAGCGGCTGAGGTCATTGACCACTTACGCACTTATCTGACAAAGATTGGTGCGCCCCAAATCACCATGCACGGTGTTTTTATGGACATCCTTGGTTTGGGCGTATTGATTACCGGAGAATCTGGCTTAGGCAAGAGTGAGCTAGGTCTTGAATTGATTTCACGCGGTCATGGTCTTGTTGCCGATGATGCGGTTGACTTTGCTCGTTTGGGTCCTGACTACATCGAAGGACGTTGCCCGGTTATCCTGCGAAACCTTCTCGAGGTGCGAGGCTTAGGCTTACTCGATATTCGTACGATCTTTGGCGAAACTGCAGTACGCCGTAAATTGAAATTACGCCTCATTGTTCAACTGGTTCGTCGTACCGATGGAGAATTCGAACGCCTCCCACTTGAAGCTCAGCATATTGATGTATTGGGGGTACCGATTCGGACCGTTAAGATTCAAGTGGCTGCAGGTCGCAACTTAGCCGTGCTGGTTGAAGCCGCTGTTCGCAACACGATTTTGCAATTACGCGGCATTGATACCCTCAAAGAGTTTATGGAGCGACAGCGCATTCAAATGAATGCAGAATCTGAATCCTCGAAGATCCAAGGGCGCCTTCTGTAAATGCAAATCAATCTGATTACCGGAATCTCAGGCTCAGGTAAATCGGTTGCACTGAGGGCCTTCGAAGATGCCGGCTATGACTGCGTAGATAACTTACCAGTCTCATTACTTGAAAATCTCATTAGCACCCTAGAGAATGAAAAATGCGATCAGGTAGCCGTAGCCATTGATGCCAGACGTGGAGAATCCATTGCCCAGCTGCCCTTGATACTTGAAAACCTACGCCGCCAATATCAGGTTCGGATCGTTTTTCTGAATGCCAATACTGAAACATTAATTCAGCGCTTCTCCGAGACTCGCAGACGCCACCCCCTTTCAACCAATAACAATCAATCACAATCCGCCACTTTAATTGAGGCAATTGATAAAGAGCGTAATTTGTTGGAGCCCTTACGTGCTCAAGCGCACAGTATCGATACCAGTAATCTTCCAGCACATGCGCTGCGCTCCTGGATTCAGGACCTGCTAAAAGATAAGCCCGCCGGCTTAACTGTTGTCTTCGAATCCTTTGGCTTTAAAAAGGGCGTGCCTAGCGAAGCGGATTTAGTCTTTGACGTCCGCTGCCTACCTAATCCACACTATGACAAAGTCTTGCGTCCACTCAGTGGCAATGACAAGCCAGTCCAAGAGTTTCTGGAAAAAATTCCAGAGGTAATCAGCATGGAGGCTGACATTATTCAGTTTATTGAAAAGTGGTTGCCCCATTACATTGCAGATGGTCGCAGCTACCTAACGGTTGCCATTGGCTGCACTGGTGGACAACATCGTTCGGTGTATCTTGTAAACCGCATCAGCGAACATTTCCTGGCAAAACAGGATCTTGTACAAATGCAGATTAATTTCTTAGATCGTCACCGCGAACTAGACTCAATCCCTGCAAAAGTAGTTTGATTGGTTGGGGTAAGCCATAGAGTCCTAGCTTGGCTAACGGGACCCACCGTAAATCGCTGCTATCAAAATTATATTTTTTACTAGCTTCAACATTCCAAATCTGTATCCATAGACGTCTGTGCGTGAAGACATGTTTGATCCGCTCACCACGCTGAATCTGTTGACGTAATATTTTCAAAGGGCCAACTTTCTCGTGAGGCAAAGTAAGGCGTAGTAAATCCTTCAAAGGCAAGGTTGCATCCTCTGGCCTAGCTTGCAATTTAGCAACCCAAGCCGATTCTGGCAAACACCAAAGACCACCCCAAATTGCTTTACTTGGGCGCTTTTGCAATAAGACTTGGTCGCCATGGCGAAGAAGCAACATATCGCACTCAAACTCAAGAGGCTTTGCTTTGACCGTCTTTTGTGGAAATAACAGGACTTGACCACTCAAATTGGCTTGACAGTCTTTTGCGAAAGGGCACTTTCTTTCCGCGGTAAGGCACACGGGCTTACGAGAGGTGCACCAAGTTGCACCAAAATCCATGAGGGCTTGGGTGTAGACTGGCATATCCTGCGGCTTACCGGGCAGCAAAGAGCTCGCTAGACCCCACAGCCGATCATTAACAGCCTTGTCTTGCAAGGCGCCGTCTACAGCAAACAAGCGCGTCAGAATTCTCTTTACATTAGCGTCCAAGATCGGTGCACGCTCATGAAATGCAAATGCCGCAATCGCTCCTGCAGTAGAGCGCCCAATCCCTTTGAGTTGCTCAAGCGATACAGGGTCATTCGGAAACTTTCCAGAAAATTTCTCTATCACTTGTTGTGCGCAAGAGTGCAGATTTCTAGCCCTAGAGTAGTACCCTAACCCAGCCCACTCAGCGAGCACCTCATCAATATCAGCAGCAGCTAATTTCTTGACAGTTGGAAAACGTTTCATAAAACGGGGGTAGCGCTCCAAGACTGTTGCTACCTGGGTTTGCTGCAACATAATTTCAGAAACCCAAACCGCATAAGGATCTCGATTGTTCTGCCAAGGCAAACCCTGGCGACCATTAAGCCCATGCCATGCAATCAGCCTCTTGGAAAAAGTCTTTATTAAAGCCATATCAGCGCTTCTGACATTGCGGGCAAAAATAAGTGGAGCGCTGTCCTTGAGCTATTTGCTTGATGGGCGTTTTACAAACCTTACAGGGCTGATCCTTGCGATCGTAGACCTTGGTCTGCACCATGAAATGTCCGGGGTCACCTTCGCTATTCACAAAATCTTTGAGAGAACTACCGCCAGCCTCAATCGCTTGCTTCAAAATAAGCCTTATAGCCTCAGCCAAGCGGAAGCACTGGGGACGCGTTAATGTACCCGCCGCTTTAGCGGGATGAATGCCTGCTTTAAATAAACTTTCTGAGCAGTAAATGTTGCCAACTCCCACCACTGCTTGGCCAGCCAATAAGAATTGCTTAACAGCAATGCTACGGCCTCGTGAGTGCTGATACAAAACACTGGCACCAAGCTCTCCTGCAAATTCCAGAGAGAAAGGCTCAACACCTAATTTCAGCAGCAAGGGGTTATTCTCAACAGCGCCTTTTGATTTGGGGTGCCATAACACTGCGCCAAATTTTCGAGGATCGTGCAAACGTAGGCTCAGTTTTCCGAATTCAAATATCACGCGATCATGCGTTTTCAGCGGGTCACTACTTGGCAATATTCGCAAGGTGCCCGTCATGCCTAAATGCAACAATAAATAACCATTCTCCATCTCCAGCAGCAGGTATTTGCCACGACGCTGAATCGAAACAATTTTCTGGCCTGGCAATATTTTGACCAGATTACCGGGGACTGGCCAACGAAGTCGACCATCAAGCACCTTCACGGCGCTGACTTTGCGACCCTCAAGGTATGGTTGTATCCCAAGTCTGGTGACTTCTACTTCTGGAAGTTCTGGCATAAGTCGATTGTAGATTCGCGGATTAGAATGCGCTTATGACCAAATTTACGCTAAAGTTTCATTTTCAGGGTTTATTGATTGCCACAATACTAGGGGTCGGCATTTGCTTGCCATCTCTATCACGCGCCCAATCGGCAGGTGAAGGTGTCTTTGAAGTCCTAGCCTCCGAAATCGCATTGCAACGTGGAGAGGCTGGCTTAGCCTATAACACCTATATGGAAATGGCGCGCCAGTACAAAGATCCCCGTTTGGCGCAGCGCGCGATGGAGATTGCCATTACTGCAGGGTCGCCAGATCTTGCGCTCCAAGCAACCCAACTTTGGGACACGCTTGCACCTCCTTCCGAAACCAAACCCAAAGAAATTCTCATTACACTGCTCGCATTAACTCAGCGCTGGCCCGATCTCGTCCAGCCGACGATTAGTTTGCTCAATCAACAAACTCCAGCGCAAAAAGAAAATACCTTACTGCAATTGCAATCTTTATTGAGTAAAGCAAATGATGAGGCACAAGCGCTGTTAGCTTTTTACGAAATTGTCTCCTCGATCAAGCCTGAACCCAAAGATCCCAATATCTTGTACACCTATGCCATGTCTGCTGAAAAAGCTGGACATATGGATGTAATGGAGGCAGCTCTGCGACAAATCTTGCGCAAAAATCCAAACGACGTCAATACCTTGAATGCATTGGGTTACTCACTGGCAGATCGGAATCTCAAACTGAACGAGGCCTTTAAGCTCATCAATAAGGCGCATCAGCTTGCGCCACATGATGGCTTCATCTTGGATAGCCTGGGTTGGGTTAATTTCCGTTTAGGTAAAAATGAACTTGCTCTAGAGCAGTTACAACAAGCATTCACGGAAAAACCTGAAGCCGATATCGCAGCGCACTTAGGGGAAGTATTGTGGGCCATGAATCGCCCAGCCGAAGCGGAAGATATTTGGGCTCAAGGACAAAAAATAGATGCGAACAATGCCACGCTAAAAGAAACCATACGGCGTTTAAAACCTGACTGGTCACTTGCAGAGCAAGCCCTCAAAGGCTCATGGGATGGGCGTTTTGCGGTCAAGGTCACCGGCCTCACTGATAGCCAGAATCAAGGTGGCTCAGGCGGCTTTACCTTAACGCAAGATGCCCTAAAAGATATTTTAGAAATCCGCAATCCTGTCGGTGGCTCTATTGCCAAAATTACGATTGCGCCTGGTGAGGCTTCACTTGAGCGCAACGGTGAAGTGATTACCGCGGTTGATGCGGACACTTTGGTTCAGAATGCCTTGGGATTGCCTCTGCCTGCGCGCGGTCTATCTAACTGGTTGCGCGGCGAAGTGCGGCCAGGTGGCACTGCAAGCGTTGAAAGAAATGCAAGCGGTCAGGTGAGCAAAATCATTCAAGATGGTTGGACACTCAGTTATACCTGGAGCAATGCAAATCGTTTAGAAAAACTCGTGATGACTCGGAGTTCCAATATTGGATCTATCGACATTCGCCTGGTATTTGATAACTCGAATGACTGAAGTACAGCAACAGCAAACTCTAGAGCTAAGCTGCCCTGCAAAGCTCAATCTTTTTCTACACATTATTGGGCGCAGAGCGGATGGCTACCATTTGCTTCAATCAGTTTTCCAGCTCATTGATTGGTGTGATACCGTAACACTGAAAAGCATTCCTGAGAATGAAGTCCTCCGCATTCATCCAATACCCGGCGTTGAACCAGAGCAAGATTTGGTAGTTCGGGCCGCAAGACTCCTAAAAGAATTTGGGAATATTTCCACCGGGGTTGAAATTAGCCTTAACAAAGAAATTCCGATGGGCGCAGGCCTTGGAGGAGGCTCATCCGATGCTGCCTCTACCTTAATCGGCCTAAATCGGCTTTGGAACCTAAACCTCGACAAAGCAAGTTTGAGCACGCTGGGCATAAAACTGGGTGCGGATGTCCCATTCTTCATCTTTGGCCACAATGCTTTTGTTGAAGGCGTAGGAGAGAAAATACAAGAGGTACACCTTGAAACTCGAGACTTTTTAGTCATTTTTCCCAAGCAAGGGATAGCCACGGCCAGTATTTTTCAAGACCCCGAATTGACCCGAGATCACGCTCCGATTACAATAGATGGCTTTCTTGCATCGCCATTGTCATTTCAGTCGAATGATTGCCAGGCGGTAGCGATGCGGATATGTCCTGAAGTGAAGCAAACATTAGATTGGATTAGCATGGCATTACCGGGTTCAAAGCCTCGTATGTCTGGCTCTGGAAGTAGCGTATTTACCGCCTTTAAGGTTGATACAGATACCGCAAAACTAGAAAATCTTTTGCAAAATCTTCCAAAAGGATGGGTAGGTCGAATTGTTAGAGGGCTAAATAAAAATCCCGCTTACAATTTGATTTCTTCAGATTGACCTGTAGGGGAATCGCCAAGCTGGTTAAGGCACTGGATTTTGATTCCAGCATGCGAAGGTTCGAATCCTTCTTCCCCTGCCAACTACTGTAGATAAGACCAAAGACCCCCCATTCGACCCACACTAACATTCCAAAATAGCCCATGTCCGCCCCCCTGAACGCTGATTCACTGACTTTATTTACAGGCAATGCAAATCCCGTTTTGGCGCAGGCTGTTGCCAAACTCTTAAGCCTTCCCCTTGGAAAAGCCTTTGTAGGCCGCTTCTCAGATGGCGAGATTCAGGTTGAAATTCAAGAAAACGTGCGCGGTAAAAATGTCGTGGTGATTCAGTCGACCTGTGCGCCGACGAATGACACTTTGATGGAATTAATGATCATGATTGATGCTCTAAAACGAGCATCGGCAAGCCGTATAACCGCAGTGATTCCTTACTTCGGTTACGCCAGACAAGACCGCCGCCCACGCTCAGCCCGGGTTGCAATCTCCGCTAGAATCGTCGCCAATATGCTCCAATCCGTTGCTGGAATCGAGCGTGTTTTGACCATGGATCTGCATGCAGACCAAATTCAGGGCTTCTTCGATATCCCGGTAGATAATATTTATGCTTCCCCAGTTCTGCTTGCCGACCTCGAGGCACAGAAGGCAAAAAAAGACTTGATCATTGTTTCCCCTGACATCGGCGGCGTGGTTCGCGCGCGCGCCATGGCAAAGCAATTAGGTACTGATTTGGCAATTATTGATAAACGCCGTCCCAAGGCGAACGTATCTGAAGTAATGCATCTTATTGGTGAAGTAGAAGGCCGCCATTGCGTCATCATGGATGACATCATCGATACCGGTGGAACGCTATGTAAGGCTGCTGATGCCCTCAAAGAGCGTGGCGCCAAGGGTGTTACCGCCTACTGTACTCACGCAGTCCTATCCGGTGGAGCCGTCGCACGCATTGCCGCATCTCAGTTGGATGAACTTGTGGTAACTGACACTATTCCCCTGACCCCAGAAGCCATGAAAGTGTCCAAAATCCGCCAATTGAGCGTCGCCCCTATCCTCGCAGAAACCCTTTCCCGCATCAGCAAGGGCGATTCTGTCATGTCAATGTTTGCCGAATAAGCCAAAAATAGCGGTTTTACCCTCATTTTTGGCAGTTTTTAGTCCAAAGTAGGCAAAAAGACGTAATCCCACGATATAATCGAAGGCTTTTCTGTTTGGTCGCGAACGGAAATTAACCTTAATTTGGGAATTCAATATGAAAGTAGTAGCCTTTGAAAGAAGCGTACAGGGAACGGGTGCGAGCCGCCGTCTGCGCAACTCCGGTAAAACTCCGGGAATTATTTACGGTAGCAAAGATCCAGCGGTAGCAATTGAATTGGATCACAATGCACTGTTCCACGCTCTCCGCAAGGAAGCGTTTCATTCATCAATCCTCGATCTCGAAATCGGCGGCAAGACACAAAAAGTGCTGTTGCGCGATTATCAGATGCATCCATTTAAGCCTTTGGTTTTGCACATTGACTTCCAACGCGTATCTGCGACTGAGAAAGTTCATATGCGCGTTCCATTGCACTTCATTAATGCTGAAAATGCGGCTGCAGTGAAATTGCAAGGCGCAGTTGTAAGCCACATCACAACCGAACTCGAAATTTCATGCTTACCAGTAGATTTACCAGAGTTCATTGAAGTGGACTTGAACGCTATCGAAGTAGGACATGGTATTCATGCTAAAGACCTGACATTGCCAAAAGGCGTTTCCTTGGTATTGCACGTTGAGCAAGAAAACCCAGTATTGGCTAATGCGCGTATCCCGGCAGTGAAGTCTGCCGATACAGAAGCCGCCGCAGCTGCTCCGGCCGCTGATGCCGCAAAAGACAAGGCTTAATGATTTAAGCTGCAATCTATGCAAACGAGAAAACCCGCTTGATCGCGGGTTTTCTTTTTTGTACAAAAGCTTTTATTCTTAAGACCATATCATGACTAAATTAATTGTTGGCCTTGGTAATCCAGGTGAAGAACACGAAGAAGATCGGCATAATGCCGGCTTTTGGTTTGTTGACGCCCTTGCCAAACAGTTAGGGAGTCGCTTTGAAACTGAAAAGCGCTTTCATGGGAAGGTTGTAAAGGCTAGATGGGAAGGTGAAGATCTCTTTCTACTGAAACCAACCACCTATATGAACCTGAGTGGTCAAGCTGTGGGAGCACTTTGTCGCTTTCATAAGATTCTTCCTCAGGATATCTTGGTGGTGCAAGATGAACTTGATTTAAAGCCTGGCACTGCGCGCATCAAGCTAGGCGGGGGCACAGGTGGTCATAATGGCCTCAAGGACATTCAATCCCATCTCGGCACGCCCGATTATTGGCGCCTTCGCCTTGGTATCGGCCACCCACGTGACTTGGCTGGTGATGGGCGCCCGATGGATGTTGCCGACTATGTCTTAAGAAGGCCTCAACTTGCAGAACAAAAATTAATAGACACCAGCATTGAGAATGCTCTACAGATTCTGCCGCTATTCCTGAAGGGGGATACTCAAACGGCAATGATGGAACTGCACTCCAAAGGCTAAAAAAGCTTCGCTGTTTTTTTCTGAGCAGTAGCGGTTAACAACCTGTACTTCACCATCAATTGGTCCTGCGATTCCATATAACTGGGATTTAATGGGATGCAATCGACTGGACAGACTTGGCGGCACTGGGGTGCGTCATAGTGCCCCACACACTCAGTACACTGATCCGGATTAATTTCGTAAATCTCAAGACCCATATAAATCGCATCATTAGGGCACTCTGGCTCACATACATCGCAATTGATGCACTCGTCGGTGATCATTAGAGCCATTACTTAAGCCGACCTTATTCTTTATCTTGCTTAGACGCAGCAATCTTTTTAACAAGCCATTTTTCCACTGATGGAAAAACAAATTTACTAACGTCACCGCCCATCGAGGCAATCTCACGCACAAAAGTGCCGGAAATAAATTGATACTGATCGGACGGAGTTAAGAACAAGGTTTCAACATCGGGCAGGAGATAACGATTCATCCCGGCCATTTGAAACTCATATTCAAAGTCAGACACAGCGCGCAGACCGCGCACAATAACGCGAGCATTATGCTCACGCGCAAAATCTTTTAACAAGCCAGCGAAGCCAACAATCTTCACATTAGAATAGTGGCCAAGCACCTCTTTGGCGATTTCAATACGCTCATCCAAAGTAAAGAAGGGATGCTTGCTTTTGCTATCAGCAACACCAACAATAAGTTCGCCAAAAATACTAGAGGCGCGACGAACTAAATCCTCATGGCCACGAGTAAAGGGATCAAACGTTCCTGGGTATACAGCGACAGTCATAACTCTCCTAAGGCTTTATCAGCTACAGGCAAGAGTTTAGTCCCTTCTGCTGCGAAATAGACAAGCTTTTACCTGTCCAGCCTCTAAGTATTTTCCACAGTACCAGCCTGGTAGCAAGGCTTCCATTTCCGCAAGATTGCGGCTAGAGGGAAATTCAATATAAATACCGCCTCCAGAACTGTCATCACAAACTCGACCCGCTTGAATCACCGCTCGATCAAGTAAAACTGATTCCTGAAATGGAGGGTCAATAAAGATGAGGTGGCTAGAGCGATTGGCTTGTCGACTCAGAAAATCCAAGCTATCTTGATGCAATATTTCAATCAAACTTGGAACGGGTGAGGATTGCAGTAGCTTAAGATTCGCCAACAAACTTGCATAGGCCTTTTTATCCCGCTCGATCAAGACAACTACTTCCGCATGCCTTGATGCCGCTTCAAATCCCAATACGCCAGTTCCAGCGAATAAATCCAGACAACGCAGACCACTTAAATCTTGCCCCAGCCAATTGAATAAAGTTTCTCGGATGCGATCAGTACTTGGCCGCAATCCAGGGACTTCAACCACGGAAACTAAACGACTACGCCAAGTGCCCCCGATAATGCGGATCTTCTTTGGGAGCTCGGAATGCGGCCTCTTTACTGAAGATCTATTTGCCAATTTATTTGACCGCTCCCAGTACAACGATCTTCATGCGATCCATTGCGAGATATTTTTGAAATGCTGCTGTCACTTGCTCCAATGTGACCGCATCCACTTTTGCAGTCCAAGTGTCTAAAGTATCCAGGGGCAAATCATTCCATGCAATCGAGGAAACGTTATCGAGTAACTTACGATTATTATCAATGCGCAATGGGAAGCCATTGATTAAATTAGCCTTAGCTGCTTGCAATTCAGATGGCGTTGCGCCATTCGCAATGAAATTAGACATCGTTGAACTCATAACATCTAGCGCTAAAGCGGCCTGATCACTTTTGGTTTGTAAGCCCGCCTGAAAAATACCGGTATCTTTGCCTGGCGCAAAGTAACTAAAAACACTATAAGCAAGACCACGCTTCTCTCGAACCTCCGACATTAAGCGCGCTACAAAACCGCCGCCACCCAAAATATAATTACCCACCATTAATGGATAGTAATCAGGATTGCTGCGCGTAACGGCAGTCATACCCATCGCAATGTGTGCTTGCTGAGAATCAAAAGGAATTTCGATTTCACGTTCCGCCAAAGGCTCAACTGGTGAACGCTGTAACTGAGGCAATGGCGCAATAGCGGCACCAGATTGTGGAACTCCCTTGAGGAGAGTGTGAACAATCTCATCGGCTTCTGCGCGATTAACATCACCCACAATACTCACAATCATGCGGTTGCCACGATAAAACTGCTGATGAAATTTTGATAAATCGGATACGCCAACCGATCCAACTGATTTCACGGTCGGAGACTCGCCCAATGGATAGTCGCCATAAACAGACTTTCTAAAGCGGCGCTCAAGAACTGATTCGGGTTTGGTATCCGCCTCTAGCAATTCCGTAATGGAGCGTTGCTTCTCGCGTTCCAATATTTTTGCGTCATAAGTTGGCGAACTTAACATCGCTGATGTCAGCCGCACGGCACGATCCCGGAGATCTTTTCTACTCAAGCTTCGAATCCGAATAATTGCGCGCTCACCCCCAACCGATATTCCAAGGTTTGCCCCCAAATCAGCGATTTCATCTGCTATCTGAGCCTCAGTTAAAACGCCTCTCTCTGTTCTAGCGCCATAGTTCATCAACTCCGCCGTCATGGATGCTAGACCACTCTTACCAACAGGATCATAACGATCACCCGCATCGATACTGATCTCAATATCCACCATTGGGAGCGTCTTGGTTTGAACCAAATAAACTTTGGCCCCCTTAAAAGTATCTAGCTGCTCAATGGGCAAAATGGCATAAGCAACCTGAAATAATCCAAACGTCATCAAGACGATGCAAAATGATTGTTTTAGCGCTCTCATTATTTGCCATCCTTAGCTGCAGATTTTCGTGCTTGAGGATCTAAGACTGCAATTGTCAAACCTTCATCTACTAAGTATTTTCCGGCCACTACCTGTACTTGTTCTGGTGTGATGGTTTGCATCTTCTCGAGCATTGGATCAATATCTCTCCAAGAAAATCCAGCCATTTCGTTACTGCCAATTTCCATCGCCTGGCCGAAGATTGAGTCACGCTTATAGATTTGATTGGAGAGCAATCGTACTTTAATGCGTTTAAGCTCAGACTCCAATACTCCTTTTTGAGCTATTTCATTCAACACTTTCCGAATGCTTGCTTCAGCCTGTGCCACTGTTTTGCCTTTAGCCAAACTCACACCAATGGTAAATAATTCAGGCCCACGAGAAATCATGTCATAAGAAACGCCAACATCATTTGCAACGCGCTCCTGCTTCACCATCACGCGATTTAAGCGTGCGTTGTCATAACCATCCAGCACGGCGGATAAAAGCTCTAGGGCATAGGGCTCAACGTTATCCAAATCCTCTGGTTGCAGATGCGGCACCTTCCACGCCATCGCCAGCTGTGCGCTATCAGCAGGCGCCTTCACCTGAACTTGCTTAATTCCCTTCTGTACTGGTTCAACTTGGGGCTTTCGTACTGGCAATTCATGCGCGGCAATTCCGCCAAAATATTTTTCCACTAATGCGCGTGTTTTCTCTGGCTCCACATCGCCACTAATCACGACTGTTGCATTATTGGGTGCGTACCAACTTCTATACCAGTCACGCGCGTCATTAGCCTTCATATTTACCAAATCATTCATCCAACCAACTACAGGATGACGATAGGGTGAACTCATATACGCAGTAGCCATCAATGCCTCGCTTAACAGGTTATCTGGATTATCTTCGGTTCTAAGGCGACGCTCCTCCATAACTACCTGAATTTCTTTTAAGAATTCGGCATCATCAAAATTGAGATTGGACATGCGATCAGCTTCGAGCTTGATGACCTCTTCCAGTTTTGATTTTTCAACTTGCTGAAAGTACGCTGTGTAATCACGCGTAGTAAAAGCATTCTCGCGACCACCCACCGCAGCCACCAAGCGAGAGAATTCCCCGGCCTTTACTTTATCAGTGCCCTTAAACATCATATGCTCCAACACATGGGCTAACCCTGTCTTTCCATTGACTTCGTCCATCGAGCCTGCGCGATACCAGACCATATTGGCCACTGTGGGCGCACGATGATCCTCTTGAATAATGAGCTTCAAGCCATTGGAAAACTGATATTCATGAGTATCGCTAGGGTTGGCAGGAGCCGCCCAAGCAAAATGACAGCACATCAAAGATAAGAAAGAGAATTGCAATAAAGTTGAACGCATCTGAAGGATCGCCATATTCTTAAATTAAATTGATAAGATGCATGTTTTAAATTGTATCGATTATGTTCGGCTTACGTAAAACCCTCGGATCCCTTTTCAAAACTACCAAAACTGATGAAGTTTGGTTTGATACTTTGGAGGAATCTCTCATTCAGAGTGACGTGGGCTTCCCTACGACCGAACAACTCATCATCAAGCTCAGAAAAGCTGCCAAATCAGAAAAAGCCTCAAGCCCAGAAGACTTGCAAGCCCTGCTGATTCAAGAGGTTACATCGCTACTTGGCGTATTGGAAGCATCACCCAATCCCCTGTACGTCCGCAATTCTCAGGCCACCCCTGAAGTCTGGCTTGTGGTTGGCGTCAATGGCGCAGGAAAAACCACCACTATTGGCAAACTCTGCCGCCTCTTTCAGTCACAAGGTAAATCTGTCTTGCTGGCCGCGGGCGACACCTTCCGCGCCGCAGCTCGTAACCAGCTGCAAGAATGGGGCGGACGAAACCAGGTTGATGTCATTATTCAAGATGGTGGCGATGCCGCCGCAGTTGCGCACGATGCCATTCACTCCGCTATTTCTCGTAAAAGCGACATTCTGATTATTGATACCGCTGGGCGTCTGGCAACCCAAGATCACCTGATGGAAGAGCTCAAAAAGGTAAAACGCGTGATCGGCAAGGCATTACCAGGAGCCCCTCATCAGACCTTACTTGTGCTCGATGGCAATACGGGACAAAATGGTTTAAGCCAAGTAAAAGCCTTTCATGCCGCCCTTGGGCTAACTGGAATCATCGTGACCAAATTGGATGGCACCGCTAAAGGTGGCGTCATTTGCGCTTTAGCCCATACCCTCCATGAAGGGCCGAAACCTGCTGTTTTAGCGCTGGGCAAAGGCGAGGGAATTGAAGACTTGGTGGCCTTTAATGCAGGCCAATATTCTGCTGAATTATTCAATTAAATCAATTACTTATAAACACAAAAAACCATTAGCACTCTCTTGGCAAGAGTGCTAAAATGGACGCTTGTAAACACCTCAACTTTCTAAAGAGAAAATGGTTCAAAAGAAAGCAAACAATTCGCTAGTGAAAACATTGCCAGCAATGCAAACTGCTGTGGCTGCGTCTGCCTTTCCAACTCTGCCATCCCTTGGGGTTGGCACTCTCGACTCATATATTGCATACGTCAACCGCGTACCCATGCTCAGCGCCGCAGAAGAATTGCATCTTGCACAAGAATTTCGTCGTACAGAAAATGTGGGTGCCGCGAGAACCCTGGTTCTCTCACATCTTCGTCTAGTCGTTTCTGTCGCGCGCCAATATTTAGGCTATGGCATTCCTCATGCCGACCTCATTCAAGAGGGCAACATCGGTTTGATGAAGGCCGTTAAACGCTACGATCCAAATCAAGGAGCGCGTCTCGTGTCCTATGCGATCCATTGGATCAAGGCTGAGATTCATGAGTACATTCTCAAAAACTGGCGCCTAGTTAAAGTGGCCACCACTAAAGCACAACGTAAATTGTTTTTCAACTTACGTAGCAATAAGCCAACCCTTAAGGCATTGAATCCCACTGAAATAGAGGCCTTAGCTAAAGCCCTTGATGTCAAAGGATCGGATGTCAGAGAAATGGAAATGCGACTTGCGGGTGGCGATACCACCCTCGAGGGCGAAGATAACGACGACGAGAAAGCATACGCACCAATCCAATGGCTGGCAGATACTAGTCAAGAACCGACTGAAGTGATAGCCGCTAATGCGGTCGACACCCTTCAGGGTCCTAAGCTAGACCAAGCGCTCCTGGCCCTAGATGAACGTAGTCGTAACATTGTTCAATCCCGCTGGCTGGCAATGGATGCCGATGGTAATGGCACGAAAACATTACATGATCTCGCGGCAGAGTATGGCATCTCAGCGGAACGTGTTCGACAAATTGAATCCGCAGCGCTGAACAAGATGCGCGGACTACTACAAGCAGCCACTTGAGTGCCAACGGGCTTAAAATACTAGGCATGTCAAATCCACATAAGATTGTGATCGTTGGTGGCGGTGCTGGCGGCCTTGAGCTAGCCACATCCCTAGGGGATAAGTTTGGGCGCAAGAACAAGGTTCAAATTACGCTGGTCGATAAAAATCGTACGCACATTTGGAAACCGAAACTCCATGAGCTCGCCTCTGGCAGCATGGACTTTGGAGACCATGAGGTCGATTACATGGCTCAGGCACATTGGCACCACTTCACATTTAGGATTGGTCAGCTAACTTCAATTGACCGCGAGAAGAAAACGATTCTGCTCTCACCTTACTGCGATGAAAAGGGTGAGGAAGTTACTCCCCCACAAACCATTGCATATGACACATTGGTACTTTGTATTGGTAGCCTTAGTAATGATTTTGGAACCCCGGGGGTTACCGACTACGCATTCCGACTTGAGACTCAAGAGGATGCCAAGCGCTTTCACGCAAAGATGATCAACTCTTGCATCCGCGCCCACAATCAAACCGCGCCTTTAAGAGATGGGCAACTGCACGTGGCCATCATTGGCGCTGGCGCAACTGGCATTGAGCTTGCCGCTGAGCTACATCACACTACTCGTGAAGTTATCTCTTATGGACTGGATCGACTAGATCCCGACAAAGACTTACAAGTGAGCATCATTGAAGCTGCTCCTAAAATCTTGCCGGCATTACCGCCACGCCTTTCCAACGCAACCCAAGATCTTCTTAAAAAACTTGGCGTAGAAATACACACAAACTCTAAAGTAAATGAAGTATTGAGCGATGGCATTAAATTAGAAGATGGTAGATTTATTTCGTCTGAATTAGTGGTGTGGGTCGCCGGAATCAAAGCAGCTGATGTCCTAAAAGATATTGGCGGCCTTGAGACCAACCGCATCAATCAGCTCGTTGTCACTGAAACCCTACAGACAACCCGTGACCCCAATATTTTTGCCCTTGGCGATTGCGCAGCCTGTCCATGGCCCGAGACCAATGGCGGCAAAGGTGGCTTTGTTCCGCCCCGCGCCCAAGCAGCGCATCAGCAAGCAAATCATATGTTTGAACAAATCAAACTTCGATTCGCAAACAAACCATTGAAGAAGTATCGCTACCGCGACTTTGGTTCACTCGTCTCACTTGGAAAATTTAGCACCGTCGGCAATATGATGGGTGGCCTCGTTGGCAAAAATCTGATGATTGAGGGTTACTTCGCAAAGCTCATGTATCAATCACTTTATAAGTTGCATGAACTCAAATTGCATGGCTGGGCTAAAGTGACGCTAGATACTTTAGCCAGAATCATCACCCGGCGCACCGAGCCGCACGTTAAATTACATTAATGTAGCAACTCCTTTAAATCATGTGCCAATGATTCGGGGGGTTGATCGTAGCGGGCAAATAATCTGAGTTTTCCATCGGCATCAAAAATATACTCACCAGAAGTGTGATCCATCGTATAAGTGCCAGCCGTCGATCCGGGCACGCGCTGATAGTAAATCTTAAAATCTTTAGATAATTGCTTTAGAGCGACATCGTTGGCCGGTCGAAGCCCCACAAAGTTTGGATTAAAGGCAGGTACATAACGCTTTAGTATTTCTCCTGTATCCCGCTCCGGATCAACCGTTACAAAAATCACCTGAACCTTATTTGCAAGCGGACCTAGCAGCTGCAATACGCTATTCATCTCAGTTAAGGTCGTAGGGCATACATCTGGGCAATGCGTGTAACCAAAAAATAGGACAACTGCCTTACCCCGATAGTCAGAGATGGTTTTAATATTGCCATTGGCATCCTCTAAAGAGAAGTTATTCCCGAAACCCTTCGATTGACTAATATCAATACTTCTAAAGCTCGGGTTACAAGCGCTCAACGACAAGAAACACAGGGCGCCTAAAAAGATGCGGCTAAGCTGAAAAATCAGGGATTTCAAATGAGGCCTCTTCTAAAATAGGTCATTGGAGTTTCCGCTGTTCACCCCAGAAAATCAAGTGAAGAGGGTTGAATTTCTGTTAACCTTATCAGACTCGGGAAGCACGCTACTTCTAGGTAGGAGCATAAAAATGCCAAATCAAAATAAACCTTCTTCACCCCTCAATGAGGTGAACTCCACTTGGGGTGAAAACTCCGCAGATCACTTGGGTTATGAGTCAGATGAGATGCGCAAGGCCAAAAGGGGTCTGGAAGATTGGGAGCTCGTTGAAAAAATTCCCGAATCACAAAATCCCGTGCCTTATTGGTTCTATGGCGTTGTGCTAGTTGTACTGCTGATTGGCGTTGGCCTCTCTTTTCCATTCTGGGGAAATCGCCCTGGTGTAGTGCGCCCTTGGTTGGACTGGGGTTTTGCGATCGCACTCGCCTATATTGCAGTAGGTGGCGCTTTTGTTCATTGGATGGTGCGCTTACATGGGCCGCAAAAAGATTCGCGTGATCCAAAAGATGAGTAATGGGTCACTAGGGCAAAAACTTAAACAAGCAATTTCTACTTTTGGCCTTGTTATAAGCATCTTTACATTGCCCTTAAGTCTCGCGGGATGTGACTCGTCCACAGAATCACAGGTTCCACTCCCCACCCAACACTGGCAAGACCTGAATATTCAGGTTGAAAGTCGCCCTAGCCCCCCGGTGAATGGCATCAATGAGATTTGGGTTTTGATTACGGATGCCAGAGGCAACCCAGCATGGGATTGTCTCGTCTTTATTCGCAGCTCAAGTCAAGACCCCTGGAAACAAGCTATACAAGATGGCAGGGTAGCGGTTTATCGACGCGCCATACTCCTGGATGACAATCAGCACACCAACCTGCAAGTACAAATCAAACGGAATAACAAAGAAGGGGAATTAAATTTCCCCTTAAAAAAATAAAGCCCTAAAGAGGGCTTCAAGACTTCTTGAAAACTACGGTGATGTTTAGGTCTTTTTAGACAACCAGGTTCGAACAATATTGACGAAGTAGATTGTGAATCCCGTTGCCATACAAGTACCATCTATGGCCACAATAGGGCCATAGAAATGATGCGCATGCGGCATTGCCGCCGCATCATGCAACATTAAATACCCCTCCCAAAAACCAAAGACCATCTGGGTTGAATAAAAGCCATAAACCCCAATCAGCATGAACCAAAAGGAATATTGCACAAGCTTTTGAGAGTAAAGACGTTTGCCACTGAAGAGTGGCAATAGGTAGTAAGTCGCCCCCATCGCCAGCATGACCAAGCCCCCAACTAAATTCATATGGGCGTGGGCCAAGGGGTCAATCATATGACCAGGCCCGCCGTAAGGACTACCTATGGAATCAAGCCATGCTCGAATTGGTGGGAACACTTGCAACATGCCGTGGCACGCCCCAATAAAGAGAGATAAAGCCGAAACAAGTACAAACTTCACCAGTGACTGGTTATTTGTGGGGGACGTCAAATTAATAAACCTAATGTGAGGCACTCGAAGCGAGCGCCTACGGAAATACAAACAGAACTACAGTAGCTAAAAGTCTACTTGTCTTCCTGAACTCGCTCAATACCCAAGTCGGATAAGCGTAGTGAAACTACGATTCCAACTACAAACAAGATCACCGGAATGATCATATAACCTTTACCCATGATTTCCATTTCAATTCCCCTAAATGCCTTAAAAGAAATACCGGTGACAGCCATTAAAGCAGTCACCGGAAATAATGCCTTATTTACAACTAAGCTGCTTAAATTAAGCCTTTTTAGCTGCAAAAGCCATGCAATAGCCGTTTGGAACAATCTCGGTATCGCCTGGGTAGAGCTTGCAACCGCCTGGCTTAGTTAGATCGGCTGTAGGTAGCCAGTTAACACAGTTTGCGCATTTTTTATCACCATTTGGATGATCCTGAAACTTCAAAGACGTGCGCATTGCAGCATTTTGCGCAGCCATTGAGTTTGCAGAAAAACCAACGATTGGTGCTGCAACGATACTGATAACGCCGGCCTTTAATACCTGACGGCGTGTAAATTTATTGTCTGCCATTTATTTGTTCTCCGTTGAATAAAATCAGATAAATCTGTAGGAGATGATAACCCCAAATCAAAAGCGTGTACTACCCTTTAATATAGGTAAAAGTACTAATAAAACACCTGCTGTATTTAATAAAAATGCGAGCCTTTTAGGCTAATAAGCCCCTTTCCCGTGCCATACTAGATACCCAGCTAAATGATTTAAGTCTTAGCTTTAAAACAATAAGTAAATTAGCAAATATTGACCATGTCTTCGACACCCGTAATTGCACAAAATTTAGGCAATATCGACCTGAGCATTGAAGGTATGCGTAGCCAAGAATTTGGTGTTGGCGTTTTTGTATTTTTAATCGTCAGCATCTTATTTTTCGCAGTCATTATTGGCACAGTTTTACGGTCTAAACAGTCTGGCGCGAAAATGCGCGCCGGCGAAAAAGTCCTATTTGCTAGTATCATTTTCGGGGTGCTAATCGCTATTGTTTTTGGTGCAACTCAAATGCTATCTGGCGTTCTGTTTTAATCGTGATAATCGATTTTCACTGCTACCAATTTTTAAATAGGATCTCAATATGGACTTTCTAAACTCACTGGGCGATGGCTGGACTATTTATCTTTGGCTAATCGTTGGCGTCCTCATCGTGATTACTAGCGCTTTTATGATTCGCTGGGCTTCAAAAAATGAGCAATTCGATGAGGATATTAAATACTTGGTATTTACCGAGTCTGATAAAGACAAAATGACAACTGCCGACTACGAAAGAAGTCGTGAAGTTTTAAAAGAGCAAGAAGAAAGCCGCAAGCTTCATCTAGAGCGCTCCGCAAATCACTAATTAATGGCCTTTTGTGAAACGTGGTGAAAAATACATCCTTGTAGCAATCGCGCTTGTTGTCCTCATACTGGGCGCAAGAAACTTTATTACTCTCGAAACGCAATCCCAGTCTGATCCTGGTATTCCGTTCTATACAACCGCTTCACCAGAACTGATGGAGCATGCCTCCGCCATTTATAAAGAAGCAGGTTGCAAGAGTTGTCACTCTCTGTGGACTGTGCGTAATGTGATGGAGTCCGTGCCAGCGCCTGCGCTAGATGGCATCGGCAGTATTCGCAACGAAGAGTGGATATATCAATATCTCTCCTCGCCCAATCCACAAAATATTTTGCCTAGCCGCTTAAAGGCCGAATATTCAATGCCCTCTTATAGCTACCTCTCCGACGCAGATCGACATACTTTGGCGCAATATTTAGCAAGCCTCAAAGTAAAGGATTGGTACAAGCAAGAGAATATAAAAGCCGAATATGAAAAGTTAACAGGCAAGGAATATAAGCCATGAACGCAGTAAAAACAAAGTCCGCGCCAAGTCGTAAACATGATCGATTGATTCGTGGTTTTGTGGCCGTAATTATGGCAGTCGTGTTTAATCATTTTGCCGACCGCTTGCTTGGCGCCCATATTGAAATCTTCACTGGTATTGAATATTTCAGTCCGTTCTGGGTAACAGCTATGTTTTTGGTTCCCTTTATTGATGGACTGATTACCTCTTCAATTTATGGTTTTGGTGGCAAGTGGTTGGCGCTACTGCCGCCAGTGATTGTCAGATGCATTAGCTACTTCGAAATTCTGAATTTCAGCGGGGTTGCCAAAGGAGCGCATCTACTACCACTAGGCTGGTGGGTGTTATTTGTCTTTTTAGTAATGCAGTCCTCCTTGCTTGGTGGAATTGTTGGGGAGGTTCTTAATAAACGAGCATATGGACGCTCTTCAAAACACTTGGTCCACAAAGACGGCAAGGTCACTGAGAAAACAGATCAGGCCATTTAAAAAACCATGATTCGCAGCAAATACAAGCCCGAGCTGAGCGAGGCAGAGCGTCAACAACGCAAACGCTATCTCACTGCCACCATCATTACTTGCATCATCATCGCCATGATCGGCGGAGCGATTCATGTGGTGCAACTAGGCGCAAGACGCATGCAGGATATGCGCAATCTCGCGAGTTACGACTTGAAAGAAGAGGCAAACCATGTGCGCGCCGCCGGGGAAGATTTGGCACTCCATGAGGCGCATGAAGCTGGACGCCCTACTAATCATTACACCTCGACGGAGGCGGATCGTTTACTCTCTCGCGAACAATGGAATGATCTCGAAACTATGGTGAAGGTTTCAGCCGGACCTTTTCTGATGGGAACCAACTTAGATCGCTCCGATGATCAAGATAAACCTGCGCATGAAGTCACGCTACCAACATACTATCTGGATAAGTACCTGGTGACTCAAGCGCAATATGCGCGTTTTATCACCCAAACCACTCATCGCCCCCCATTAAATTGGAAAGGTGGACGCATTCCCGCCGATCAACTGTTGTACCCGGTCACCATGGTCACCTGGCGTGACGCTACGGCCTATTGCGAATGGGCTGGCAAACGCCTACCCACAGAAGCGGAATTTGAGAAGGCCGGCCGAGGGACTGATGGGCGTCGTTGGCCCTGGGGAAACAAGATGGAACCGGATCGCTTAAATACGTATTACAACTTGGGTGCGACCAGCAAAGTAAATGCCTACCCTAAAGGCGTCAGTAACAGTGGGGCCTACGACTTAGCCGGCAATGTCAGCGAATGGATGTCGGATGACTTTCTTCCATACACTGGATCTAAAGCATCGCCCGATATCTTTGTTGCAAAAGTCTCTATCAGTGATAAGCCAGAAGATCGAGCCTTACAAATATCAGAACAAAAAAATATTGATATCCGCTACAAAGTACTACGCGGCGGATCTTGGAACAGCGACCCATTCTCCACTTCGCTGTTTCACCGTAACTTTGCCCTACCAAATCACGCGTCTGATTTTTATGGCTTTCGCTGTGCCAGCGGTTCACCAATTGCAAAACATTAATATGAAATTTAAGTCTTTTTACCCGCTCACATTGCTGGCACTCGTGCTAGCAAATAACTGTTACGCCGTAGATAGCTATCGCTACCTGCACGTCACCATTGATACCCCCTGGACCATCTTCTTATTC